>Ga0126373_10004133_pt1 | contig 11041 bp, 9 predicted proteins | sample PanSoiMetPlot_11_FD_92545 | JGI IMG/M metagenome (GOLD analysis project Ga0126373, IMG submission 92545) | Tropical forest soil microbial communities from Panama - MetaG Plot_11 | ecosystem: Environmental > Terrestrial > Soil > Tropical forest > Bulk soil | place: Panama | collected 2016-02-17
GAACTCCTCGAACTCCTTGAACTCCTTGAACTCCTTGAACTCCTCCCCTATGCTTCGCCGTTTCGCGTAAATGGAAGTAATCATTCAGGTCCCGGCGTCGACAACCAATCTCGGTCCTGGGTTCGATTGCCTCGGTGTGGCCTTACAATTATGGAACCGGACCCGGGTCCGCCGCGTCAACGGTTCGAGCACGTCACCGAGTCCCCGCCCTAAGATGGTCGATGAAGCCGCCCAAGCCTTTTTCTCGAATTCGACAATTTCTCCTTTCGAATTTGATTGGAGTCTGCAAGGGGATGTCCCTCCAGCCCGGGGTTTGGGCAGCAGCGTGACTTTGCGCTTGGGTGTTCTTTTGGGGCTCAACCGGCTAGCCGATAACATTTATTCGACCTTGGAGATCAGGCAGCTCTGTGACCGCTTGGAAGGTCACCCCGATAACACCGCGGCCGCGTTACACGGCGGATTCACCGTGGTCAATGCCCGAAGAAATGTCGTCCAGCGTTTTGATGTATCCTCAGATCTCCATTTTGTGTTATTCATCCCAGACTTCGAAGTCGCGACTTCGGAGGCCAGGAAAGTATTGCCGGTAACCTATCCGAGGACCGATATCGTGGAGAACCTCGCCAATGTCGCGCTGATCGCGGCTGCATTTGCCAGTCAGGAATACGAGTCTCTCCGCGATGCGTTTAACGACCGCTTGCATGAACCCTACCGTGAACCGTTGGTCCCGATGTTGCGAGATTTGGTCCGCGCTGGTCAAAAGGCAGGTGCGTTCGGCGGTTTCTTGAGCGGGTCCGGTTCGACCATCGCCTGTTTGACCACCCAAGATCCACAGCCTGTCGCCGACGCCATGCAAGCTGCGGCCGGAAAAGCGAACGGTACGATCAGCATCGTGCAAGCCGATAACTCCGGCGCCAGGATTTTATAAAGGAGACTCAGGATGCCAGGCAGATTGGATGAACTCGAACAATACGCAATCGATGTCATTCTTGAACGCCGCGACGGGCTTCGGCCCACCCTTCTCAGAATCACGCTGCGACTGCTATCGCATCTGTATCTCGGGATCGTTCAACTGCGCCTTTATCTATACGGGACGCGCATCCTGAAGGAACGCCAGCTTGGTTGTCTCGTGATCAGCATTGGGAACCTGACGGTAGGTGGAACTGGAAAGACGCCGGTGGTGGAAAAATTTGCCCGCGCTTTGCAAAAGGGCGGCCGCCGCGTCGCGATCCTTAGCCGGGGCTACAAGAGCGTTGATACCCGGAAAAAGAAGAGCTGGTTCCAAAAGCTTCTGCATAAGGGCGGTGATACGCCGCCTCGGGTTGTATCGGATGGGCGCCGCATTCTATTGGATTCAGCCAGCGCCGGAGACGAGCCGTACATGCTCGCTTCGAATCTCAAAGGGGTCGCGGTTGTGGTCGACAAGGACCGGGTTAAAGGCGGCCTGCATGCCATAAAAGCGCTGCGTGCCGACACGCTACTGCTCGATGATGGGCTTCAATACTTACACCTCAAACATCGGCTGGATATCGTACTGATCGATCGCCAAGCGCCATTTGGAAACGAGTATCTTTTGCCGCGAGGTACGCTGCGCGAACCACCCAAAAATCTGCAGCGCGCTAACTATATCTTCATTACCAAGTGCAATGGGGAACCTAACGACGACCTGATCTCGCGAATTCGAAAATACAATCGGACGGCCGAGATCATTGAATGCGCCCATAAACCCCTTTATTTGCGGCATCTTTACAAGGATGAGCGTCTTCCCCTCGATTATCTTCAAGGGCTCTACATCGGATCGGTTTGCGGGATTGCCGCCCCGGAAAGCTTTGAAAATGGGCTCCGGCATTTAGGGGCGCGCATCGAACTCTCGCGTAAATTCGCTGACCACCACCGATACACTGAAGCCGAGCTCCAGAGCTTCTTTCAGCGCTGCGTGAAACGTGACGTGAGCGCAGTTGTGACTACCGAAAAGGACGCGGTTCGATTCCCGGCTGTCGGCCCATTACCGCTTCCGGTCTACTACTTGCGAGTCGAAATCGAGATCCTTCGAGGAGACGAGACCTGGGAACAATGCGTACAGCGCATTTGCGCGCCCCGCAGCCAGCAACGCCCGAGGCAGCTTGCCTATCTTTGAGCGCCCCTTTCACAATCCTAATTCTGTCAGTGACTTAAACAAAAATGGCCTGAACTTTGTCTAACGGGCACTTCATGCAATCGCGCCACACCAAGTTGAGGATAGGAATTGTCGGTGCGGGAAGTATTGTCAGGAAACGCCACCTCCCCGCGCTGAATCAGATCGAAGACGTAAAGATTGTGGGTGTCTGCAATTCTAGCTACGATAGCTCGGAAAAATTTTGTTCCGAAGCTATTCCGGACGCGAAGCCTTATGCTAATTGGGCCGAATTGGTCGCAGAGGCGGACGTTGATATCATTTGGATCGGGACGCCGCCTTACTTGCACGCCACGATTGCGGTTTCCGCACTCGAGGCCGGGAAACATGTGTTCTGTCAGGCAAGGATGGCGATGAATTTGACAGAAGCCGAAGAGATGTGCGCGGCTGTGCAGCGTCATCCGCATCTGGTCACCATGCTTTGTCCGCCGCCACACGGGTTGCGGGGAAGCCGATTGATCCAAAAACTGATGGCCGATGAATACGTCGGACGGCCGCACCACGTCCGTTTGCAAAGTTTCACTGGAGATTACTTGGACCCCGACACACCCCCGCACTGGCGGCAACGAGATGAATATTCAGGTCTGAATGTCCTCACTCTTGGGATTTACGCGGAGGTCCTCCAACGCTGGTTCGGCCGCATCTCCAGTCTCGTGGCGCACCGAAAAACCATCAGCCCGTTGCGGCAGACCTATGAAGTCCGTATCCCGGATATGGTTACCGTCCTTTGCACATTTGCCAACGGCATGGAGGGCGTCCTGGAATTTAGCGGAATTGTGCCGTTCCCCGCTCCTGATCGATTAGAGCTTTACGGCAGCCGAGGAAGGTTGGCGTACGATTTCTCAAAGGACGTGATAACTGGTGCGCAGTTGGGAGATCCTGCACCGGCGCTGGTCCCGATCCCGCCGGAACTGGAACAAATCTGGCGCGTGGAAGCCGACTTCATTGCCGCCGTCCGGTCCCCAGGCGGGATCTTACCCCAACCCGGTTTCAATGAAGGCTTGGAGTACATGAAGGTGGTCCAGGCCGTCGCGGATTCGATCGACCAGGAACGGGAGATCGAGATCGTCTAAGTCTTCGAATCGTACTCGTCCTCGTCGTCGTCCTCGTTCTCGAAACGGCTGGGCAGGTTTATGGTGTCCAAACTGCCCAGCGCCTGGAGGGGAGCCGCTTTGGCGCGTGCCTGGAGACCCGGTGAGATCTGTTCTAGCGCGAATGCGTGCTAAGCCCGTGGCAGCAGGCGGCTCCCGGAAACGACCCGGCGTGTTGCAGCTCTTGCGGCTATCTCCGATCGAGACGCTTTGAGACGTGGCGTCACGCTGGGTAATTCGCGGGAGCCGCCTGTTTAACACGTCTCTCGGCCGCATGAGACGCTGAGAGCAAACCTGCGGGTCATTCTGCAACGCGCCAAAGCGGCTCCCCTCCAAGCGCTGGGTGGTTTGAGCACCACAGATCTGCCCAACCCTTCGAGGACGAGGACGACGACGAAGGACGAGTACGATTTGGTCGACATCGACTCACTCCGGCGCCACCGCAGCCGGCACCATTATGGCGTCTCGCATCCCGTGAACGATTTTTTTGTCGGGCGGAACAATCGTAGCCAGAACGCCGCCCAAAACGACGTCACGCGGAGAAACTACGAAATAATAGGGACAAAGGCGAACCCTCCCCCGCAGAATCCGGATTTCTCCGGTTTGCACGTCCAAGTATTTCTGTTCGAAAAGCCCACCTCGATAGAACCGCTGCAAAATGTATGGATTCGACGAAAAAGCAGCTAACGCCTTCTCGATTTGCTCCGCCCAAATGTGATGCGGCAAATCGGGCGCGATAAAAACGCCTCGGCTGCCCCAAGCCCGCTCGGAAAACCCGCTGATTTTGAGCACCAGCTCCCGTTGCTTTTGACTGAATTCCTTAAGCTCATTCCAATCCTGAACCTCAAGACCTGGAATCACGGCATTATGCGGCAAAGGGGTTGGATCTAAAATCCAGGTGTGGGGAAAGAATCGGCGTAGCAATCGCCAATGGCGGTCACTTAGTTCACGCCGCCAGAACTGAGTCAACGGCCTCGACCAGAACAAACCAAACGCTAACTTTTCTTCCAGGAACGGTTTAAGTGGCGGTGTGACCTGCAGGTTCCTTTTCTGGATCCCGTCAAACAGCCGGTCTTTGTATCGCAGCTTTCCGAGATCGAACAGCTCGAAGAAACGGTAGACCGGCACGTCTTGAGGAAAATCCCAATCCTCGGCGCGCACCACTTCCCAGTCCGAGCTTCGCAGCGAGTGGAGACGCTCCGCCAAAAATTGCATTTCCGGCCGATAGGTCGCTGACTCGTCGGATACTGCGATGACTCCTTTTGGGAAAATTCGTCCAAACCCATCAACCATTCCGTTCCGGGTGCCAATGACGTCGAATCCCAGGTCGCTGTAGGTCCGATTCAGCCAGTCGGTCAGGCCAATACCGCCCGGAACCGAATCCAATTCGGTAATAGTCCAACCCTGGTCAGTAAGAATAATGTCCGGCCGAATCACGGCGGGTAGCACATCAGGATTGGCCCGCGCCGCCCGAATAAGATCCGGAGGTTTACCGGCTTCAAAGTATTCTTTGATCCAACTCGGTTTCTTTCCCTTACAGCTTTGGAAATACAAATGATTTGTGGCTCGAACGAACTTAAACAGCCAGTGCCCGAGACGTTCTAGCTGGTCAACCACATCCGCCGAAAGAAGAAATGGCTCCGGAGAAACCAACCATTCCTTACCGGCAAAGAGACCGGTCGAAGGCATGCTTTGGAGAACAGCACGGGCCCGCTCCAGCTCGATAGAATTCAATGTGCTCTCGGCGCTCACGCGAGTTTTTTTAAGGCTCGACGTACGAGTTCATCCGTCTCCAAGTGCTCACCGGCATCGTGCACCTCGCGTAGCGCTTTTTGGGCTTCAACCTGCTTAAAACCGAGCGAAATTAATGCGAGCACTGCGTCATTCACTTTGCCGGCGCCATCTTGCCGGCCTGCAGCCGCCACTTCCCAGGCTGCGGCCACACCGACTTTATCTTTAAGTTCTAGAACGATTCGTTCCGCAGTCTTCTTCCCGAGGCCGCTGATCCTGGCCAACGCTGCGATATCCTGGTGCACGACCGCAGACTTGAATTGGGAGACACTCATGCCGCTAAGCACTGCCAAGGCCAGCTTCGGACCCACTCCGGTGACGTGTTGAAGCAACAAGCGGAACAGGTCTCTCTCCGCGGAGCTCAGGAACCCGAAAAGAAGATGCGCGTCCTCGCGTACTACCAAATGAGTCAGCAACCGTACCCGCTGACCCACCGGAGGCAGGTGTTCAAAACTGGAGAGGGGAATTTGCGCCAAGTAACCAACCCCATGTACAGAGACAATAACCTGAGTCGGCCAAGCTTCGGCTAGCTCACCATCCAGAAAAGCAATCATGTTGAGCTATAGAAGTACGCGGTCGCTCCCAAACTTCAAATCCCAGCGTGCGATAAGGGTCTGGATGGCGGCGCATTGGGCTGCTCGTCCTCGTACTCGTCGTCGTACTCGTCCTCGAGAGCGGTTGTCATTGCAGGACGAACGTATGTATATCCAGCGCCTGGAGGGGAGCCGCTTTGGAACGTATCTCGTCACCCTTGCGACATTCGTCTCAAAACTAATCCCGCCAAAACGTGCGATAACAGGCGGCTCCCGGGAACGTTTGCTCGCGTTGCAGCTCTGTCGCGTGGGGTTGAGATCGACAGGCCGAAGAATAGAGCGCTAGGGGTACCTTAGTATGGGCATTCACACAATCACGCGCCGCAAACCCAATTCGAGGACGAGGACGACGACGAGTACGAGAACGAAGCGCCTTGTGAGAATTGCGCCTCGCGTTCTTGCGATCCTCCTCTACCTATTCCTGTCCACAATCACCCACGCAGAACCCGTCATCCTTCTGGACCCCTACTTTTATCGAACGCCGGTATCGGAAGCCATCGAGGAATCCACCAAAACGATTTTGGGTTACTACGATGAAACTGACGGCAAAGTCACACCGTTACCGAGTCCTCCCCGCTTAACGATTTCTGAGCTGCACACGTTAGCGGTCGCCTACGCTCAATCCATTCTGAAACAAACGACTCCGAAACTCATTCGTGACCGACATGGTGTCATTGTCGCCATCCGCATCGAAGGTCAGGACCCAGCCTTTTCCTCCGTTGTGTTAACACCCGGCTTTACGGACCGCTTCGCGGACCTCTTAGGAAAGGATTGCCTCGTATGCGTACCCAATCGCCAAACCGTTTTCCTGTTCCCGCGCTTGGGGGGTAATATGGAGCAATTCGCCATCCCCCTGCGGGGCATCTACCACAACAGCGTATGGCCGGTCTCAACCGAGCTTTTCGAGTTGCGAGGCGGCGCTCTTCGCTCGATCAGAGATTTCGAGCCGGGTTAGAAGCGCGCTAGGGAAACGGTCCTGCTCGCTCTGCAAGTCCTTGGAAAATCGATGTTCAACCCGTCTAGCCGCTTAAAAAGCGGCGGCGCGGGCATCTCGTCGCCGATTAACAGTTAATAGTACAAGTATGGAAATTATTGACGCAGATCGCCGGCCTTGATATCTATTGCTCTAAAATTACCGGAAACAAATTTGTTATTTGTAACCGTCTATTTTGTTGGTACCTCGCTGTCGATATAAATAGTTTTATGATATAATCACCGGTCTCGACCGCACCGACCCGCTTTTTTCCATGAATGCCACGCCTGATGCCACACTGCATCTCGATCATGGGCGCATCATGCGAAGTCGCATTTGGCTGGTGATCGTCGTTTTTCTTCTAACTCTCGGCGGCGGCGCCATCTTCACCTATTTAAATCCGCAGAACTATATCGCGTCTGCAACGATCGACTTCCAAACGGGCCAGACTCAGCAGCCTGCCGTCCAGGGTTCGACCACCGAATCAACGAAGAATCCAATTCTTGAGGAAAGCCAACTTCAAGCGGCTTTGAGCCATGATGTGCTAGATCCAACTATTCGGAGGTTGGATCTACAGACGAAATGGTCCAAAAACGGCGGGAGTGTTTCGCTGGAAAGCGCTTACGCCAAATTGCGCCCCATGGTCGTCATGGAGGCACTGGCCCCGCACCTCATCCGAATCAGCATCCAATCGACGAGTCCACAAGAGGCAACCCTGCTCGCCAACACTATCGCTCAAGAATACGTCGATCAGCAGACTTTACGGCAGCAGGCGACGGCCAAAACGAAAGCAGACCAGGTACAGCAAGACATACAGCTGAAGGAGACTAATGTCAGTAACCTGTTCGCCGAGGCATCCCGTCTAAGAACTGCGGCCGGCTATGTAGATCCGAACCCGGATAGTAGTGAGACGTCCTTGCGGCCAGAGGAATCAACAACTCCGACTAGCGAAGATAAGGTCAATGAAATCCAGGCAAACATTGCGAACCTCAAAAGCCGGCTGGATGCGCTGGACCACTTGAAGTCCGACAACTTGGCGCAGTCAGTGGGTCTGTTGAATTTGAACGACCCGGTACTGGAACAGAAGCTGCCGCTTTATCAAAATGCTTTGGTCGAAAAGGGTCGCTTGTTGAGCGCCGGCCTCGGTCATAACCATCCCGATGTACGAACTATTCAGGGGCAAATCGACGCGATCGAAGAACAAATACATCAGGAGATCGCCAATATTAGAAAAGGGTTATCCGCTCAACTAGCAACCGCTCAGGCAAATTTAGTCACCATCGAAACGAACCTGAGCGCAAACCAAAACGGACAAAAGAGGAAAGAGGCCAACGCTCAATATCTTGACACCAAACAACGCTACGATTTGGCGCAGGCAGCGCTGGCAACCGCAAAAGCTAAGCTAGAATCCGTAACCACCGAGACCGCGAAGGAGCCTAAGCCCGCGGTGATCAGCCAACTGGCAGCAACCGCTTCGACAAACGGGGGCATAAACAACTCTCTCATTCTTTTGGGTGGCGGAGCGATAGGCCTGCTACTTGGGGCCATGTTAGCCTTGTTGGCCGGGGTTTTCGATAGGAGCATTAAAAGGCCGCAAGAGGTTGAGAAACGTCTTGGCCTTCCTCTCCTGGCAGTAATTCCAAAACCTAAAGACGAGGCATCGAGGATTGCTTGGCACGATCCTAATGACGAGGCATATCAAGTACTAAAGACGAACGTCCAGGCCGCGCGCCAGAGAGTGGCCGCTTCTGTCCTGGCGGTGGTAGGCAGCGGATCCGGTGCGGGTCGATCAATCACGACAGCGAAGTTGGCAACCGCTTACGCGGCCAGCGGGCAACAAACTTTAATTATCGATGCAGATCTGCGCTGTCCCACTCAACATAAGTTCTTCGGACTCGATAACGGAGCCGGTCTCAGCGATTACGTGCGCGGGGAAAAGCCTTTCGACGAAATCATCCGGGATAGCGGTACGCCAAACCTATTTCTTGTTACCACCGGCTCAGGCTCATCGGCAACCGGCGCGACGAAGCTCTTTAGTTCACTGAAATGCGTCGAATTGGTCAACACCGCGAAGGAGTGGTTTGACGTGGTAATCTTTGATTGTCCGCCACTCCGGCGATCCGATGGTTCCCTGGTAATTTGTGGGCTGGCGGAAGCCGCCGTTATCGTAGCCCAGCACCGCCGTTCTCCTCGTTCAATGGTAATTAAAACGAAGGACGCTTTGCACAATCTTGGTACCAAAGTACTAGGCGTCGTGTTGAACAGTGCCTACGTGAAACGCCGGAAGAAGAAATTGCTGCTTAATGTAGCTGTCCGTGAAAGGCCCAGGGAGGAATTAGCAGCGGAGTTTCAAGCTGCTTCAAACCGACTACGTGGAGATGACGCCTTTTAAATGCTTATGCTCCGCTCTTCTGGGTACCTTGCTTTTATCGGCTTCGTTCCCCGCTTCGGCTGAAGAATTCCTTCTGCGTCCAAGTGATACCATCCAACTTAAAATTGGGGGTGTTCCGGCTAACGACGCCAAGGCTGTAACCGGTGAATATGTGATCGACGGGCAAGGCTATATCAGCCTGCCCAACCTGGGACGAATCAAGATTGCCGGGCTGACGTTAAGCGCAGCTCAGACAGTGGTCGAAACCGGATATCGATCTCACGACATCTATACTAGACCGACAATCACGATCACGATGGGAACGGCGCATCGCTGGATCAGCGTCGGCGGGGCAGTGAAAACTCCACAAAAGATCGCTTACAAACCCGACTTAACCGTCTTAAACAGTATCGATTCTGCCGGCGGTTTTTCGTCCTCTGCAGATCAGGAAAAAGTACGGCTTCTACGGGCGGATGAGGTAATGATCATCGACACCAAGAAAATCCGCGCCAATCCCTCGCTCGATATTCCCTTAGAGCCGGGCGACCGCGTCGAGGTGCCAAGGGAGGAGCCACCTCTGGTTGGAGGAAGGAACTGAGAAGCAGGACTGGCAGCTAGAGGCTAAGAGCATCAGGGGTGTCGCGGCATTGATCGTTCTCGGTTTCGTCTCAGTAGAACTAGCTCACAAATGGTTGTTCGAGAAATAGAGAGAATTATTAACCACAACCATCAGCGTAGATAGTGATCTCTTCGTACGGTACTGAAACCAAATTCGTTATTTGTAACTGCCTATTTTGTCAGTGCCTCGCTCTCGATATAAATATTGTTATGATGTGATTTTAGGTTCCAACCGCACCGACCGCGCTTTTTTTCATGAATGCCTCGCCTGACGCCACATTACATCTCGATCATTGGCGCATCATCCGGGGTCGCGTTGAGCTGGTAATCTCTGTTTTTCTTCTGACTCTCGGCGCCGCCGCCATCTTCACCTATTTGAGTCCGAAGAACTATATCGCATCGGCGACAGTCGCCATCCAGACGAAGAAAACCGGGCAACCCGGCGCCCAAGGTTCCTCCGCAAAATCGACGAAGGATCCCAATCTCGACGAAAGCCAATCCCAAGCCGTCCTCAGGCACGACGTGCTAGATCCGGTTATCCGGCAGTTGGATCTGCAGAAGAAATGGTCCCGAAATGGCGGGGAGCTTTCGACGGAGAGCGCCTACGTTAAATTGCGCAGCATGGTCCTTCTGGAGGCACGAACCCCAGACTTCGTCCGGATCAGCGTCCAAAGCATCAGTCCAGACGAAGCAGTGCTCCTCGTCAACAGCATCGCGCGAGAGTGCGTCAATCAGCAAATCTTACAGCACCAGGAAGCGGTCCAGAAGGAATTGGAGCAATTGCAGGACGAGGTGCAGACCAAGCAGAATGCAGTCAGATCCTTGTTCGCCAGAGCATCCCGCCTACGAGCAGCGGCAGGCTATGCCGATCCGAACCCAGAAAGTAGCGACACGTCCTTACTGCCTAAGGAATCAACAAATTCACCCGGTGACGAAAAGGCCAATGAAATCCAGGCGAACATTGCCGACTTCACAACTCAGCTGAGCGTGGTTGACCGACTGATGAAGTCCGAAGATTTGGCAGAGGAAACAGAACTGCCGAATTTGGCCGACCCGGAAATTGAACAGAAGTTACCGTCCTATCAAAAAGCAGTAGTAGAAAAAGCTCGCTTGCTGAGTTCGGGACTCAGGCTCAACCATCCAGACGTCCGGACTGTTCAGGCGCAAATTGACGCGATCGAAGAACAAATACGTCAGGAGATGGGCCATTTTCGAAAAAGGTTGTCTGACCAACTGACGGCCGCTCAGAACACCTTAGGCAGCACTGAAACGAACGTTGGAATCAACAAGACCGACCAGAAGAGAAAAAATGCCGACGCTGAATATCTGGTAGCAAAAGAGCACTACGATTTGGCGCGACAGGAGCTAGCCATCGCGCAGGCCAAGCTGAGCTCCGAAACAACTGAGAGCGCAAATGCGCCTGAACCGGCGAGC
>Ga0126373_10004136_pt1 | contig 11037 bp, 12 predicted proteins | sample PanSoiMetPlot_11_FD_92545 | JGI IMG/M metagenome (GOLD analysis project Ga0126373, IMG submission 92545) | Tropical forest soil microbial communities from Panama - MetaG Plot_11 | ecosystem: Environmental > Terrestrial > Soil > Tropical forest > Bulk soil | place: Panama | collected 2016-02-17
AGGATCACCGCCATCCGCGAGAGGGCGTTGTCAAGCTGCCCGGGGTCCTGGTCGATACGCTGGATCATGGCGCCTGGCGGGGTAGCCTGGTGGAAGTCAAGGCTCAGCCGCAGGCAGCGGTCGAACAGATCCTGTCGCAAGCGGTTGGTCGCGCGCATGGCGAGGTCGGAGGCCAACCGAGCGTCAAGGATCGAGGTGACCTGCTGAAGCGCCGCTGTGGAGAGATATGCGATCACGAGCAGCGTCAGGGCCTGGATCGGCGCCTTGGCACCGGCGTCATCCACGAAAGCTCTGAGGATCAGCGGGCCTACGAGCTGCAGCAGGGTGCCGGCGACGACGACGACGCCCAGTACAGCGAGGCGCCCCAGGTGTGGGCGCAGATAGGCGGGGACGAACGAAATAGGTGACAAAAGGGGCTCTCCAGCTGGATTGGTTGCTGGCCGGAGGCGCCCCTGTGGCGCCGAGCTAAGTCAGTTGGCTGCTAGCGAGGCGAGAAGGGGAGACGCCGGCCGAGAGAACGCGGGCTTGGGGACCCCAGTCACGCCGACACCTCCTCGGGGATTTGCGCCCGAGGATAGCAGACCCCGGGCCGCTGCGCGCTATGGATCAGCCGCCCTGATGGGAACTCGCCCGGACGCTCTGGCTGTATTCGCGGATCAGCTCCGGGATCGATCCTGGCTCACAGCGGCGGTTCAAGTAGTGTCCCGTCCCCCCGACCAAAATCGTATTCAAAATCAGCGGTTGCGCCTTCCAGAGGCGACTCCGGCGTCACGGCCGGGTCACAGATTCGGGCAGGAAACAGCCTGTCGCCCTGGATGGAACCGTGTGAATCACGAAGTGGCGGAGCACTCTTCGCCGTACTCGTCGTGTCGGCGCAACCACAGGATGGCGGGCGTTGTCTCTTCGGCCCGACCCTTCGGAACGAGGTCGAGGTAGTGATATGCGACGTTGAGCATGTCGAGACCGCGGCCGTAGGTCGAGTACGTGTGGTAGATCGTGCCCTGGGCGTCCTTTAGAAAGACGCTGATCCCCGCGGACTCGGTGGCAAAAGGCGTAGCGCTGCCGTAGTTGTAGGTCGCCTCGCCCGACTCGAGGTCTTCGGCCGTGAATGACACGCCGTAGTCGAAGTTGAAGTCGGAATCAGCGGAGACCCAGGGAATCATCCAGCCCATGCGCTGCTTGTACGCCGCAATCTTTGAGTAAGGCGCGCGAGAGGCGGCCAGAATGGTTACGTCGCGGTGGTTGAGGTGAACGGCGATTCCGTCGAGGTTGTCGATCCACCACGAGCAGATCTTGCAGGCGGCGTCGGTCGTCCACGTAGTCTCCGGTGTCGCCATGTCGGGGTTGAACATCGCGTTCAAACGGCGGTCGGGTCGTGTCCGCACGTGACCTCCAGGTTCCGCTCAGTTACGGAAATGCGTGATCCGGCTGTGATCCGAAGCTATGGATCGTTATTTCTCCTGGAATTCTTCTGGAAGCGCTTTGGAGTTCGGGTACGGACTAACCCTCGACTAGAGTTGGGCCCAATACCTTGGTCCAACTAACCGCCCGCTCGAGGACGCTGTGATGGTCTTCGACCATGCGATCTCGGCGCGGCAGTGGGTACACGATCGGGTAAACGGAGTTGTCGAACAGCCACTGCATTCGGCGCGCGTTGTCCGATGGCGTGCCCACCAGGCAAAACTTCTCGAGCAACGCGTCAGAGACGAGATCGGTCGCCCGATCGAAGTCCCGGTCCTCCCACGCGACCTTGACCTTTCGGGCGTCCGCGCCGAGGCCGCAGATGTCCGCGATGTGCAGGTAGTGCTCGGAGTCGCAGTAAAAAGCGATGCCTCGACGCGCCGCGAACACCGCGGCATCGTCGGTGGGGTCTACGCAGCTCATCAGCAGGGTCGCGACCTGGACCTCCGACTCGTCGCGCCCCGCGGACTCGGCGCCCTGCTGGATCAGGCCTTGATACTCCGCCAGCGATTCCTCCGTCAGCCAGTTGGCGATCACCCCATCGGCAACCTCGGCCGCTGTAGCGACCATCTTGGGCCCGAGCCCAGCGAGCCAGATCGGCGGCCCGCCCTCGCCGATCGGCCCTTCTCGCAGGTGAAAGTCGCGCGGTCTGAACCACTGGCCGTCGTAAGAGAACTTCCTCTGAGTCAGAAGGCCACGCACTATCGCGACGGTTTCTCTGGCGCGGGCCAGCGGCTTCTCGGTCACGATGCCGTGGCCCCGCTGCATGAAACCGATGCCGCCGGCGCCAAGGCCGAACGGGCCGAAGCGTCCGTTCGAAAGGTCGTAGATGCTGCGCGCGCTCATGGCCAGCAACGTGGGAGTGCGCGAATAGAAATTGACGATGGCGGTGCCGAGGTGGATCGTCTGCGTCTCTCGCGCGAGCACCGCTAGCACGGCGAACGCGTCCTTGCCCGACTCCTCGGTCGTGCAGAACGCCGAGTAGCCGAGCCGCTCCCCCGCCTGCACCCAGGCGATCAGCTCGTCCCAGGAGAGATCGCCGGTGTGACACGTGAAGCCGAGACTGCGGCCGTTCCAGCGCAGATCCAAAGTAGTTAAATAGTGTACTATATCTCCGGCATGCGAAGGCGCAACTTTCACGCCCCGGTCCGCGCTTCCTCGTCGTTGCAGCGGGAGTTTCCGCAGATGGACCGCGGGGCCACCGAGGTCCTGATCAACCTCATCCGCACCGACAGCCTCGTCACGACCGCGCTGAGCCGCCGCTTCCGCCGCTACGGCCTGTCGTTGTCGGGTTTCAACGCCCTTGTCATCCTCCGCCAGGCGCCAGAAGGCGTGAATCCGCACGAGATCGCCGATTGCCTTCTCGTCACGCGGGCCGCAGTGACCGCGATCCTCGACGCTCTGGAGGTCAAGGGCCTCATCAGGCGGGGCAAGAGCGGAGTCGACGGGCGCAGGGCGCTGATCGCGATCACCCCCGCGGGTCGCAGGTTGCTTGACTCGCTGCTGCCCGAGCATTTCACGGCCGAGCGCGCGATGGCATCCGTGCTCGGCGTGGACGAGAAGGAGCAGCTCATTTCGCTCCTCGGTCGCCTGCAGCTGCACATCGCCTCGCAGGTCGAGGAGATGGCGATCCCCGATTGAGCAAACTGGCGGGTGTCACGCCATTCCCGCCGGAGTTCGCGGCCCGCTATCGCGCATGCGGCTACTGGGAAGACGTCCCGCTCGGCCGGTTCTACGACGGTGTATTCGCCTCCCACGGCCATCGCGTCGCGCTCATCAGCGGCGAGGCACGCGTCACCTATTCCCAGCTGAAGGAGCGAGTCGAGCGGCTTGCCCTGCACCTGCTGAGGCTTGGGGTCAAGCCTCTGGACCGCTGGGTCGTGCAGCTGCCGAACATTCCTGAGTTCGTCTACCTCTACTTCGCGCTGGAGCGTGTCGGAGCGATCCCGATCATGGCCCTGGCCGGACATCGCTGGAACGAGATCAACGCTTTCTTCGAGCTCTCTGAGGCCACCGGCTACGCCGTGAGCGAGCAGTTCGGCGACTTCGAAACGGCGCCCCTGGTCGAATCGATCCGCAACGCGCATCCGCGGGTGCACACGGTCCTTGGCGTAAAGAAGATCCGTGAGCTGCTCGGGCTAAACCCGGGTGTCGAGCCCGCCGCGCTCGATGCTGTGGACGTAGATCCCGACGAGCCGTGCACATTCCAGCTTTCCGGTGGCACCACCGGGGTGCCGAAGCTGATCCCACGCACCAACAACGACTACGTCTACAACACCAAAGCCGCGGTCGCGGTCAACGACATCCATCCCGGCGACTGCCTGCTCGTCGTGCTTCCCATCGCCCACAACTTCCCACTGGCTTGCCCTGGCTTGAGCGGATTCTTCTGGAAGGGCGCGCGCGCGGTGCTTAACGAGTCGCCGCGCGCGGACGAGGTCTTTCCACTGATCGAGCGAGAGCGCGTCACGCACCTCGAGCTGGTGCCCGCCCTGCTTATCCGCTACATCAACGCGCCTTCGATCCATGACTTCGACCTTCGCTCCGTGCGTGTCATCAACACCGGCGGCCAGAAGCTGCAGCCGGAAGTCAAGCGTCGGGCCGAGTCGATGTTCCCCAATGCATGCGTGCAGGAAGTGTTCGGGATGGCCGAGGGCCTCCTGATGTTCGTGCGCCTGGACGACCCAGACGATGTTCGTTACGAGACTGCGGGCAGGCCGGTGTGCGAAGACGACGAGATCCTGATCGTCGACGAAGACCGCACTCCCGTCCCGGATGGCGAGGTTGGGGAGCTGCTCGTGCGTGGGCCGTACACCTTGCGCGGTTACTACGGCGTGCCGGGGTACAACGCGCACACGTTCACACCCGACGGCTTCTACTGCTCAGGCGACCTGATGCGTCGCCATCCATCCGGCAACTACATCGTTGAAGGTCGCAAGAAGGACCTGATCAACCGCGGTGGAGAGAAGATCAGCGCCGAGGAGATCGAGAACCTGATCCTCTCGCATCCCGCCGTTTTGAATGTGGCGTGCGTCCCCATGCCTGACCCGGTGCTCGGCGAGCGCCTGTGCGCGTTTGTCACTCCAAGGCCTGGACACACGCCGACGCTGGCCGAGCTGACGGCTTTCTTGACGGACAGAGGGCTCGCGAGGTTCAAGCTGCCGGAACGGCTGGAGCTTACTGACGAACTGCCGCTTTCAAAGTTCGGCAAGGTGGCCAAGAACGTGCTGACCAAGCGACTCGCCGAAGAGGCCGAGACTAGAGCGTAAGCACCACCCGCCCGAAGTTCTGCTCCGCTTCCACGTAGCGATGAGCGGCCGCGACCTCGTCCAGTGGAAATGTCCTGTCGACCAGCGTTTCCAGCCCGTTCTCCGCGAGGCGCCAGAAACCATCGAGCGCGGCCTGCGTGTGGGTGCGGATGCCGATGACGGACTGGCTCTTCAGGTAGAGCGAACGCAGGTCGAGCGGGACGGGCTCCGCGACCTGGGCGCCCGAGCACACGAGGATGCCGAGGCGTCCCATGGCGGCCTGGACCTTCGGGAACATCGTCGCCGACGAAGTGTTATCAACCGCGATTGCGACTCCCAGGCCGCCTGTCAGCTCGCCGACCCGGTTGACGAACCCGTCGTCGTCGCTGTCGAGCACCGCCTCAAACCCGCGCTCGCGCAGCACGTCGCGTTTCCAGTCCTTGCGCGAGGTGGCGATCACCCTGGCACCCAGTGCCTTGGCGACCAACGCCGTGACGAGGCCCAGGCCAGAAGCGGCGGCGGTGACGAGCACCCAGTCATCCGCCTTCAAGCCCGCGACCGAAAATTGCGTGAACGCGACGGGCCCGCTCAAGGCGAGCGCGGCTGCCTGTTCGTAGCTGAGTGATGACGGGATGCTGCGGACGACCTTCGCGGGGACCGCGACGAGCTCGGCGTAGGAGCCGGGCCGGTGGACGCCGATCAGCTGAGCGTTGGAACATCCGTAATCCGGCCCGGAGAGGCACGCTGGGCACCGCCCACACGCGACGAAAGGTGAGACCGCGACACGATCGCCGGCGCTCAAACCGGTAACTCCCTCCCCCACCTCGACCACGTCACCGGCGAAGTCCGCGCCGAGGATGTGTGGGAAGGTGAGTCGCGCGAACGGGTTTCTGCCGGCACGAGTTCCAATGTCGAGGAGGCCGCCCACGCGCACCGCACGGACGCGAACGAGAACCTCTCCCGCCGCCGGGTTCGGCGCCGGCGCGTCCTCGATCTGCAGCACCTCCGCCGGCCCGAACTCGCGTATGACGGCGGCCTTCATGACCCTTCGACCACCACTGGGTTGGAGAGCCGGCCAAAGCCGCCGACTTCCATCTCGACCAGGTCGCCCGGGCGGAGGAATTCGCCGCGCGGCAGTCCGACGCCGTCGGGCGTGCCGGTGGCGACGACGTCGCCAGGTTCGAGGGTCAGGATGTCACTGGCCGCCGCGATCAGCGCAGTGACGCTGTCGATCATGTCCGAGGTATTGGCTTTTTGCTTGAGGTCGCCGTTGACCCAAAGCCGCACCTCGAGGTCCTGAGGGTCGTCGACCAGGAATGCGGGACGAATCCCGGGACCCAGAGGCGTCGAGCGGTCGGCGCCTTTCGAAGCCAGCCAGTCCCATTGAAACGGCTCGCCGATCGGGTGCTGCACGCGGTGCGGTCCACGCAACGAGACGTCGTTGATCGCGGAATAGCCGGCCACGTAGGCTAGCGCCTCCGACTCTGGGACATGCCAGGCCCGGCGCCCGATGACGACCGCGAGCTCCGCCTCCCAGTCGACCTTCGCGGACGGATCGGTGGGCACGACGATGGCTTCGCCCGGACCGATGAGAGACGTGGTCGGAGGCTTGAGGAAGAAATAGGGACGGGCGGCAGGGTCGCGATTCACCTTCATCTCGCGCATGTGCGCGTAGTAGTTCGTGCCCGAACACAGCACCTTTCGCGGATAGCGGAGCGGCAGCTCGAGCTCCGCCCAGTCCACCGCGCGAGCGCCGCCTGGGTCGAACTCGCGCAGCGCTGGCTCGACCCGGTCCCAGCGCTCGACGAGCTCGAGCACCCCGCTCGCCTTGACGGGCAGCTCGACCACTCGATCGCCGTCGAGCGCGCCGGCCCGGCTCTCACCATCGCGACCTCGGTACGAAACGAGGCTCCAGGGTCTCACTTCTTCGCACTGATCCTCTTCGCGGAAAGCTTGGCGCCGGCGTCGAAGAACTCGTGGCCGGGAATCCCCGGGCCCCATAGGTTGGCGAACCGGTAGTCGGACATCTCCCACTTCCCAGGCCGGTAGTTGGCCTCGTCGTAGATCTTGATCAGGTCGGCGTAGTACTCGACCACGCAGCCGGCCGGGTCGAGGTGGTAGGTGAAGAGGTTGCCGCCGGCCCCGTGGCGGCCGGGCCCCCACAGGAAGCGCCCGCCGTTTTTCTCGAGCACGTCGCCGAGCAGGCCGAGCTGGCCGAGGTTCTCGACTTCCCAGGCATAGTGGTGCAGCCCCTCTCCGCCCTTCGTGATGCCGATGCCATGGTGGTCGGCGTTGCAGCGAAGGAAGAGCAGCGTGCCTTCGCCGACGTCGTCGGACAGTCGGAAGCCAAGCACCTCTTCGATGAACTCTTGAGTCTCGCGTGGATGCTCGGATTTGAGCATCGGATGGCCAAACCGCCGCGGCTGCACCCCGCGGCCGGTGTGCCGCGGCTGATCCTGGGCCAGGCCGATGTAGACCTCGAAGAGGTGGCCGTCTGGTCCCTCGAAGCGGATCGACTCCTTGACGGCGGGCTCGCGCTCGTGGTCGACGATCTTGACACCGTGCGTGGCCAGGCGGTTGTTGAGCTCGTGCAGGGCAGCATCGTCACGCGCCTCGAGCGAGATGTGGTCGAGCGCGCCTTCCTCGGCTTCGATGTAGATCAGCGAATGATGCGCGCCGCCGTGAGTGAGATACGACGTGTTGCCCTCGCGCACGACCTCGCGCAGGCCCATCACGGTGGTGGCCCAGCGCACAGAGTCCTCCAGCTTCGGCACCTGGAGCGCGACATGTCCGATCGCACTGATCATGGGGTCCTCCTTGCCGGCTCGAGACTAAGGATGCGCTCGGCGTTGGCGCGGAACACCTTGTCCAGCACCTCGTCGCTGTAGCCGAGCTTCGACCAGCCATCGAAGAGCCGCTGATGCGTGAGGCTCGGGTAGTCGCTGCCGAACATGATCTTGTCCTTGAGCCTGCGCGGGATGTCGTGCTTCAGCGACTCAGGAAAGTACACAGGTCCCCAGCCGGACGTCTCCCAGAAGACATTGCCCTTGTGCAGCACGGTCATCAGCAGCTCGTCAGCCCACGGCCATCCCGGATGCGCGGCGATGATCTTGAGGTTGGGGAAGGCCGCCGCAAGGTCGTCGATCGCTAGTGGGTGCGACCGCCGCAGCCGCCGCCCCAGGCCGCCGGGCGAGCCCGCGCCCATGCCCGTCGTCCCCGCGTCGACCAGTACCGGCACGCCCAGCTCGTCGATTGTCTCGAATAGCGGCCTCAACTTGGGATCGTCGACCGCGAAATCGCCGCAGATGGGATGGAAGTGGAAGCCGATCAGGCCCAGGTCCTTGATCGCGTGCTCGGCCTCGCGGATCGCCTGCTCGCCCTTCCACGGATCGACCGAAGCCCAGGCGTTAAGTACGACGTCGGGGTGGCGGTCGCGCATCGCCGCCACGTAGTCGTTGCTGCACGGCGGGCAGCCGGTGATGGTCTCGGTGTCGAAGGCGACGAGCAGCACCTCGACCTCCGCGCGCTTCAGCTCGTCGATGACCTGCTGCTCGCTCAGTGGCTCCCAGGGCCGATGCCAGTAGGCGCGCAGGGCTTCCACGTAGGGAGCGATGGCCACAAACCATTCCGCGGTGTTCGGATGGCAGTGCACGTCGATCCTGCGCTTCGTCACTAACTGCATACACTGACCTGAATGCCCACGCAACGCCGTCGCCGCTCCAGCGTCTCGCTCAGCGCAGTCAAGCCGTACCAGCGCAACGGCTCGCTGCACGAGCACCTGCGGCGCCTCATCCTCGACGGCGTCATCCCCAACGGCGCGAGCCTCTCGCAGGTCGAGCTCGCGGAGCGGCTCGGCGTGAGCCGGACGCCGCTGCGCGAGGCGATGAAGATGCTGCAGGCCGAAGGCATCGTTGAGGCGGACCACGGCCGGCGCACGCGCGTCACCGCGCTCGACGTTGGCGACATCGACACGGTGTACGGCGTGCGCGTGCTGATGGAGGGCGCGGGCATGCTGGTCACCGTCCCCGCGCTGGACCGCGCGAAGATCGCAGAGCTCGCCGAGGCAGTGGTCGAGATGCGCAAGCACGCTGCGGATGTGAACGCCGACGTGTGGGCCCGCGCCCACCGCCGGTTCCACCGCGCCCTCGTCCCCGAGGCCGGCCGCGAGTTCGCGCGCACCCTCTCCACCTACTTCGACCGCGCCGAGCGGCTGCGCCGCATGTTCCAGACCGAGGAGATCGCCGGCGGATTGAGGCTGACCGAGGAGCACGAGGCCATCCTGCGCGCGTGCAGGGCGAAGAATGCGAGCAAGGCGGCCGCACTGGTAGCGCGGCACTCGTCGCGCGCCGCGCTCGCGCTCATGGCCCAGATCGCGCCCGAGCGCGAAGCCACATTGGTGCGCACCGCCTTGCAGCTCTTCTCGGCGCTGGAATCGGCCTGAGTCTTATCCGCTCGTCACCTTCAGGTGGCGCCAGCTGCCCTTCGCGCCCTGGCCATGCACGGACGTGCTGCCGTGCGGGCCGGTGGGCTTGAGGGTGCAGACGATGAGGCCAAGGGTCACCGACTGCACCTCTACAGGGATGTCGGATGTCTTGTAGAAGGACTTGCCGTCCACCGTCCACTGCGCGGTACGCGCCTTCGGACTGAGCGCGATCTCGCACGAACGAAACTCACCAGGCTTGTTGATGGACACGAATGGCGACTGCACGAGATAGCTGAACGAGCCACCCTCGGGCGTCACGCCCGGAATGGGCAGGCGCTCGTAAAGGGCGCCGACGCGGGTGCCGCTGAGCATCCAGTCGAAGATCATCCCGGTCGAGAAGTCGCCGACCACCAAGCCGATCCAGCCGTCGGTGAGGTCGTCCGGGTTGCCGTTGTAGTTCTCGGCGGCCATCTCGGCCGTGATCTTCGCGCCGCTCGCGGGGATGGGAATCGGCTGCGGCGTGACCAGCAGATGCTTCGGGTCGTCCAGCATGTGCACGGCGTCGTGCTTCAGGCGGAATGGGTTGACGGTGATCGAGACGGTGCCGCCGTAGGCCTCGACCTCAGCCTGCGGATCGCCGTAGGACCACATGGTGCCGTCGGGCGTCGGCAGCTGCAGCGCCACCCACTTGCTCGGGTCGAGCACACCCGAGGTGAAGGTGTCGTACTCGAGAACGGTCATCGCTTGGCGCCCTCCTTGTTGGCGTCCCACTGCGGGAGCTGAATGATCTCGAGGCCGTGCTCGGCCGCGAGCCGGACGTACTTCTCCTTGTCAAGCTCCTGGCCCGGGGGCGGCAGCTCGAGGCTCGGCGCCGGCTGGCCCATCTTCTTGTGGAAGACCTCGAGTCCGGCGGGGATCGCGATCTGCAGCAGGTGGGCCTCGGTCTCGAAGCGCAAGCGGTGGGGGATGTCGCGCGGCAGCCAGATGAACCCGCCGGGCTCGATCACCGTCGTCTCGTCGCCGCACGTGCACGTCACCCGGCCGTCCAGCAGGTACCAGCCCTCGTCCTCCTTGTGGTGGACGTGGAGCGGCGTCTGGCCGGCGGGCGTCTTGAAGTCAAGCAGCCCCAGCGCGCCACCCGTCTTGTCGCCGCTCGCCTTGATGGTCATGAGGATCTGCAGGTACCAGATCGGGTCACCGCCCTCTTTGTCGAGGGCGAAGAACTCGTTCGACATCAGCTGCCTCCTAGGGATGTGTGGCCGGAACCCGGGACCCGCCGAAAGCGGCGGCGAAATCAGTCGCGAACTGTTTGAACGAGCGCGGCTCGCGTCCAGCGACCCGCTTGAAGTCGTCGGTCGTGAAGTCACCCCAACCCTCGGAGTAAACGCGGCCGTAGTCGACGAGGTTGCCAACGAACCAGGGCGACAGGCCGAAGCCGAGCATCGCCTGGCGAGCCGCGTCCTGGGGCAGGGCGACATAGGTCACAGGCTTGCCAAGCACCTGGGCGAGTGCCGCGGCAGCGTCCGACATGCTGATCGACTCGGGCCCAGTCGGCGTGTACGTCTTGCCCGCGTGCCGCTTCGGTTGCTCGATGACGCGGGCGGCGAAAGGCCGACGTCGCGACCGTCGATCGTTCCTACGCGGCCCTCACCCAAGTTCATGTACAGCATCCCTCGGACGCGACAGAGCTCGCCGAGCTGAGCATGTTCTGCGTGTAGTAGTGGGGCTTCAGGATCGTCCAGGGAATGCCGGGACGCCTTCACCGCATCCTCGACCAGAGTCGCTGCCTTGTCGGGATTGCGGGCGAGTGCCCGGAGCTTGATACCTGGCTTGCCTTTGAGGTCGGCGAGCACCGCCGTGCCCACGGTGCCTGTCGCGCCGGTGACGAGAACCATGGAGTCAGCCATC
>Ga0126373_10004137_pt1 | contig 11037 bp, 7 predicted proteins | sample PanSoiMetPlot_11_FD_92545 | JGI IMG/M metagenome (GOLD analysis project Ga0126373, IMG submission 92545) | Tropical forest soil microbial communities from Panama - MetaG Plot_11 | ecosystem: Environmental > Terrestrial > Soil > Tropical forest > Bulk soil | place: Panama | collected 2016-02-17
ACCTGCACTTGCCAGGCTCGGATCCAAAGCTTGGTACCGGGCAAGTTGGTGGATAAGCGCAGCCATTCACCATTCGGCTCGCGCAACGGCTTGATGGGTAATTGGCCGGGGTCATTGTAGGGATATAGAGCCTGTTGCTGACCCTGGGCGTCGATTTCTTGTCGAAAATATCCCTGCTGATACAGCAGCCCGATCCCTGTCACCGGGACGGATAGATTGCTTGCCGTCTTGAGTTGATCGCCTGCGACGTTCCCGAGGCCGCCCGAATAAATGGGCAGGCCCTCGGTGAGCATAAATTCCATGGAGAAATACGCCACTCCCGTAAGGTCCGAACGCGGGTGGGCCTCCTGAAACCAGCCTCCAGGGCGCTGTGCCGCTTGCCTCTCACGATGCAGGTCAGCGACTAACGTTTGGAAATTCGGATCGGCGGCCACGCTCTGCAGCTTTTCCCGAGAAATTGTTTGCAGAATGATCCAGGGATTGTGCGTCAGGTCCCACAGTTCAGGGTCGAGGCGTTCCCAGAGGTGATCCGCTGAGTGATTGAATGACCATCTCAGGTCCAGAGCCAATTCGCGGAGAGCTTCCGAGAGAGTTTGATCCAGGGAACGACTACCGATTGCCGGACTGCCCATAACCGACTCCTCCTGGCACCTCAGCTGCCAGCCGTTGCGCGGGCGCTACGCGTGAGCGCCTCCAAAACAATTGCTTGGGCTTCATCCTCGATGCGCCGCAGATGATCCGGCCCGAGGAAGCTCTCTGCATAAATCTTGTAGATTTCTTCCGTGCCTGAGGGCCTCGCGGCAAACCAGCCATCCTTTGCGATCACCTTAATTCCGCCGATCGGATTGCCGTCGCCAGGCGCGGTAGACAAGATCTGCTGGACCTTCTGTCCGGCAACCTCCACAACGTGGACATCGTTTGGCGATAATTTTTCAAGCGCGGCTTTTTGCTCTGGGGTGGCGGGTGCATCAATGCGCTCGTAAACCGGATCACCCAAATCGCGGGTGAGTTCACGATAGACCTCACCGGGATCCTTACCGAGGCACGCGGTGAGTTCGGCGGAGAGCAGGCAAGGAATGATCCCGTCCTTGTCGGTGGACCACACCCTAGCGTTGCGGTCGAGAAACGAACAGCCGGCGCTCTCTTCCCCGGCGAAACCCAGCCGCCCGGACAACAGGCCTTCGACGAACCACTTGAAGCCGACGGGAACCTCATACAGCGCGCGGCCCAGCCGTGCGCTGACTCGATCGATCATGCTGCTGCTTACCACGGTTTTGCCAACAGCCACGTTTTGGCGCCAGTCCCGGCGGTTCGAAAACAAGTAGTGAATGCAGGCGGACAAATAGTGGTTCGGTGGCAGCAATCCACTCCCCTTGGTAACAACTCCGTGACGGTCGTGGTCGGTGTCGCTCGCAAATGCGATGTCGAACTTGTCTTTCAATCCGATCAACCTCTGCATCGCGTAAGGAGAGGAAGGGTCCATGCGAATCTTGCCGTCCCAGTCCACGCTCATGAATCGAAAGGTTTGATCGATCGCGTTGTCTACAACGGTTAGGTTGAGGCCGTAGCGCTCGGCGATCAGCGGCCAATAATCAATGCCCGCTCCGCCCAGGGGATCGACACCCAGGGTGATCCGCGAAGCGCGAATGGTCTCGAGATCGATAATATTTTCGAGATCGCTGACATAGGAATGGAGGTAGTCGTATCGATGAATGGCCGAGGTCCGCAGTGCTTGCGTGAAAGGAACCCTCTTAACGGCCGCCAAGCGGTTCCGAAGAAACTCGTTGGCCCGCGATTCGATCCACGAGGTCACATGCGAATCGGCTGGTCCCGCGTGCGGAGGGTCGTATTTGAAGCCTCCGTCACCTGGTGGATTGTGAGAGGGAGTAATCACGATGCCGTCGGCAAGTCCTATTTTTCTTCCGGCGTTGTAACGCAAAATGGCATGCGAGACGGCCGGAGTGGGCGTGTATCGAGTGCCTTCGGACAACATCACTTCGACGTTGTTTGCCGCGAGCACCTGCAAGGCGCTCGAAAATGCGGGTTCCGATAGCGCGTGCGTGTCCATTCCCAGAAACAGCGGCCCTTCAATCTTCTGCGCCTTGCGCTGATCGCAAATGGCCTGAGTGATTGCCAGGATATGCCACTCGTTGAACGCTCCCTCGAAAGCAGAGCCACGATGACCGGAGGTGCCGAAGACGACCCGTTGCTTCGGGTCGGCGGGGTCAGGATGCACCTCATAGTAGGCGGTGACCAGCTTCGCGACATTCACCAAGATTGAGGGATCCGCTGGTTTTCCGGCGGATCGGTCGATGTTCACCTGCTCACCTCGGCGTCTTAGCGAAATACCCAAAAGGCGCGTTCACAGTGAAAGCGAGTGTGCCGGCTTCCTCTATTCGGTTACCCACGCGCCAAAAGTATGGCGCTCGATCGAGGTCCGACGCGAAAGCTAACCTGATCCTCCATCGATGGCTCGTTCCCTGGTTCGTAGAGATCCGCAGGTGCCTTGCGTGAAGTGTCTGCCGCCAGGCACCAGATCTTATTGCCCGACGCGGCGGGAATGGAAAAATCGGACGGTGCGGTATCGGCATTAAACATGAGGAATAGGTCGGCCTCTGAGGGATCAAAAATCAGACACGCAAACGACTTTCGTTCGGGATCAGCCCAAGCGGGAGTTGTGCCTTGCGGTCCAAACCATTGTACTTCGGCGTCGGTGTAGAAGGCCGGTTTTCTTAGCACGGGATGGGCGCGGCGAAACGCGATCATTCCCCGGGTGAAGCGATGAATCTCCCGATGCTTTTCGAGGAAGCTCCAGTCGACCCAGCTGACGGCGTTATCCTGGCAGTACGCATTATTGTTACCTCGTTGCGTCCGGCGAAATTCGTCTCCGCCCAGCAACATCGGAACTCCACGAGAAATAAAGAGTGTGAGGAGAAAATTCTTGATCAAGCGATTTCGCAAGGCTTCCACGTCGGCGGAATTGCTTGGGCCTTCAACTCCGCAATTGTCGCTGTAATTGGCATCGGTGCCGTCGCGTCCGTACTCACCGTTTTCCTCGTTGTGCTTTTGTTTATAGGAGACCAAGTCATTTAGTGTGAAGCCGTCATGACTGGTGACGAAGTTGAGACTGTTTTCCGGTGCCTTGCCTGATCTTTGGTATACATCCGCGCTGCCGCAGATGCGGCTAGCGAAGAGCCCCATCATTCCCGCCTCACCGAGCCAGAAGCGGCGCACGTCATCCCGAAAGCGGCCATTCCATTCCGCCCAACGGTTTTGCGAGAAACTTCCCACTTGGTAGGCTCCGCCTGCATCCCAAGCCTCGGCAATGAGCACGACATCGCGCAAGATTGGGTCTTCCGCAATGCTTTCGAGCAACGGAGCGTTCTGAAGAAGATTGCCATGCTCGTCTCGGCCTAGCACCGAAGCCAGATCGAAGCGAAATCCGTCAACGTGCATGAGAATCACCCAGTAACGGAGCACGTGCATGATGAAATCCCTCACGACCGGGTGGTTCGCGTTGAGCGTATTACCAACCCCAGAAAAATTCTTGTAATATCGGCGGTTATCCTCCTGGAGCATGTAAAACATCGAATTATCCGTGCCGCGAAGGCAGATTGTTGGACCCAGTTCATTTGCTTCGCCGGTGTGGTTCAAAACAATATCCAGAATTACTTCGATGCCGGCGCGGTGAAAACTCTTGACCATCTCACGGAACTCGAGCGTCTGCTGCCCAGATGATCCCTGGGTGCCATAAGTCTCTTTGGGAGCGAGGAAGGCGGCCGGATTGTAGCCCCAAAAATTCCTTAGCCGCTCTTTGCTTATCGGATTTACACGGGATAATTCGTTTGCGTTGAATTCCTGGACCGGCATCAACTCGATTGCGGTCACACCCAAATCTTGGAGATAGGGGATCTTCTCTGTTAAACCGCTGAAGGTTCCAGGGCGGGCGGCACGCGAACTCGGGTCGATCGTAAAACCTCGAACATGCGTTTCGTAAATGACCGTGTCTGGGGCGGAATGCCGGAGTGGCAGGTCGCCCTCCCAGTCGAAGTGCGCGTCCGTCAATATGCACTTCGGCGTGCTACTTGCATTGTCCGCAGTCGAGAAACCTAAATCACCTATACCGCTCGACGAATCGTAGCCTCGAGCGGCTGCAAAATCCCAGTTCTTCGTCCCGACCAGGGCGGTCGCGAATGGATCGAGGAGCAGCTTATGGACATTGAATCGATGCCCGTTTACCGGCTGATAGGGTCCATCGATCCGGAAGCCATAGAGTTGTGCGGAGGTGATACCGCGAACCCACACATGCCAGACGTCACCGGTGCGATGTCGTGCCGGGTCCAAGTCGATCACCCGCGTGGGCGAACCGCCATCCGGGCTTTCATACAGCTCCAGGAGAACGCGAGTCGCATGACGGCTGAATAACGCGAAATTGACTCCTCCCTCGTGTTGGTATGCACCAAACGGCAGGGGGCTTCCGGCACGAACTTCGCCGCTCGGCGTCTCGAGACGATTGGACCTACCCTGTTTTGCCGCCGGGACAGTCATCCACAGATCGCTTTCGAGTCCTAACTTCCTGAAAAATAGCTGCTTCTCGCAGGAGGTAGCATCCAATGATTCCGATTCAGAGGCCGACATACCTTCGATGTATCAAAGCAAGACGGCGATGTAACTTTTTTGGATAGCTCACTTTCTCGCCATACGGCCGTTTTGGGGAACGCAGTTACGTCGAACCGTTCGACAGATCCGGGGCATCGTCGTTTGAACTAGCGCCGCTCGAGGCAGTCCCTTCTTGCGGCAGATGCCAAATTGCAGCGCTCTCGCGCGGTGTGGCTACTACAGCGGGAGCCGTGTGAGCTAATGAGCCCTAGAGGTTCACGTCCGGTTCTGAGAGGGCGCGGGGGTGAAATTGCCCGGCGCCACTCGCCCCGAAAAGTGGAAGGCCAGCGCTTTGGCGCTAGGCTGCTGCGTTCGTTCGTGGCCTCGAGAAAGAATTACTGTCGGCCTGCGATTCTCCGGATACTCCATTTCGAGAGCAGTCTCGAGTTGAGGTAAGTGGTTGCCCGACCAGGTCTCCTTCATTCACTAGATTCTAAAGAACTTGCACGGTCTTCGAGAAGCATCAAGGGCTTGTTTTTGATGCTTCCATAACAGCTCCTCTTTTGCGAGATTGTGGTTTGGGTCCTAGATATTAGGAGGATGTCATGAAAAAATCGATCGGCGACAACATGATCCCGAACGGTTGGAGTTTTGAGCAGGGGCTCGAGCTGGTAAAGAAGGCCGGATACGACGGTATTGAGCTATGGCTCGGCGAGGTCCCCTGGTTCCAGATGAACACCGCGGACACGCAGGTGACGGAGCTGCGCCGCAAGGTGGAGAATGCCGGTTTGGTGGTCTCCAACGTTTCGACCGGGCTTCATTGGAAGACTCCGCTCTCGGCGCGCGATCCCAACGTCCGCGCTCAGGCGATCCGCATCGTCGAGCGCGAGCTGGAGGCGGCTCAGCTGCTCGGTTGCGACGCCATCCTTGTGGTGGCTGGGCTGGTGACCCAAGAGGTTCCGTACAACGAGGTCTACCAGCGCTGTCTCGACGTAATGCAGCAACTTGCGCCGGTCGCAGCCAAGGCCCGAGTTAAAATCGGTTGCGAGAACTGCAATTCGGAACAACGCTTCCTACTGACGCCCAGGGAATTCTGGACATTCCTCAATGAGGTGGACAGTCCTTTCGTGGGCATCCATCTTGACGTTGGAAATATCCACGACACGGGCTTCGCCGAGCAATGGATTGAGATTCATGGCCCGCGCATAACGCGCATTCACCTGAAGGACGTCATGAAAAAGCGGGGACGATGCTGCGACACCGTGTATACGAGTCTCTTCATCGGCGACAACAACTGGCCTGCCATCCGAGCGGCGCTGACGAAGGTGCGCTACGACGGGTGGTTGATCGCGGAGATGGAAGCGCGCTACCGCTACGCCCAGGACCAGCAGTTTTACGACACCGCGGCTGACATGGACCGCCTGATTTCCGGAAAGTTATCCATGGTGGCGTAAAACTAGCGCTTGGGGGCGGGGGCTTGTGTTTGGGAAGATGCACATCTCACGTCGAAACTTTCTGCATGGTATGACCGCATCGGCCGGCACGCTATGGTCATCCCGCGTTCCTGGGTTGAATAACCTTGCTGGCGGAGAGCTCCCTGGCGTTGTTCTCGATCTAAAATCAGACTGCGTTCTGCGCGAATCGTTGCAAGGCTACCAGGCGGCATTCGCCGATAAGCATCGGTATCTCGCGGTAGACCGAGTCGACCCGCGATGGCGCTGCCGGATGGTAATTGTTCCGGGCCTTGGCATGATGGACCCCGCGATAGGGCGTATGCTGCTGGATCTAGTACAAGGAGGGACTCGGCTTGTGCTCGAATCCGGGGCGGGATTTCTGAACCCAGCCGAAACCGCCTCGCACCAGAGGATGTTGCTTCGTTGGTTTGAGCTTGACGTCGAGCCGCCTGTCGATCTGTGGTCTGGAATGCTTGCTGATGACGGTCGTCTTGCCAGCCGCACCAGCCCACTTCGAACAAAGACGATCGCTGGCCGCCAATCCATCCCCTATGTCCGCTACGTTTGGCCGCGCGAGATACTGGTCCGGGACTTTACCCGGGTGATTCCTGTGTCCGCGAAACGCGGAGAAGTAATCGGCTGGGCGGGATCACTCGCGGTGGGGTCGAGGACGCCAGTGGGCAAGGGCAGCTTGATTTTCCTAGGCTCCCCGCTGGGTCCGGCGCTCCGGGCAAACGATCCTGACGTGCGCTCCTGGCTCGAGTCGGTTGCGGCGCTCTAAGTTTCGGCATTGAGCCGCTGCGGTGTTGCCAGCGTTGATGCCAACGTGGCGGATGAAAATCGCAATCGCATACACGGACGACAAGTACCATTCCCCAAGGAGCTTCGAGGAACATGGGCCGCTCTGTTGGATTGCGCAGCATCCACGCTAGTACGCGTCTCCCGACGAGGCCCAGGCGACCGCCAATGCCCAAAGGCCACTAGACAGGTCCCCAGGGCTGGCTCGGCAAAGTTCCCTGACAGCCGTCGACCGGCAGACGCGCCGGACCTGGTCCGCCGGTTAAGCCCAGATTGGTCGCATCTTTTTTGATTTTGGCGCGCCGCAGGCCTTTGCTATAGTCGGCGTCTTGCAAAGCGCAAACCTGAGATCTACGTCTCATGGATTGCGGGGAGTTTTTTTGTGAGCGAACCAGAAACCGATCTCACCAAAACCTACGATGCCGTAATTATCGGCTCGGGCGCGGCCGGCGGCATGGCCGCACACGTTCTCTCCAGTCACGGACTGCAGGTGCTATTGCTAGAAGCCGGGAAGAAGCTGCCCATCGAGCAGGAATTGCGCTCGATGGAGTGGCCTTACGACAATGCCCACCGCGGATACCTTCCGCCGGAGTCACATTCGCTGACCTTCAACGAATACACCATTCGCAATCCGCCCTACGGCGCGGGCCTTGAGAAGGCTCAGCATCTTCGCAGCTACGTCGGGAGCAGCGATTACGTCAAAAACATTGTTGTCGACGAGCGCGAGAATCCGTACACGGGCACGAACTACGCGTGGGTGCGCGCAAGATGTTTGGGTGGAAAAACAAATATCTGGGGAAGGCTGGCGCTGCGGCTGTCTGACTACGACTTCAAGGCCAAGAGTCGCGACGGTTTCGGCGAAGATTGGCCTATCAGCTATAGCGACATCGCGCCTTACTACGACAAGGTGGATTTGTATCTCGGCATCATGGGCGTGAAGGAAAACTTGCCGCATCTTCCCGACAGCATATTTCAGCGCCCTCAGAAATTGAATTGTGCCGAAGTCACGCTCAAACAAAGTCTGCAGAAAATGGGCCGCGTGTTGACCCAGTACCGCGCCGGCGTCACCAGCGAAGGCCTGAAGCACAACAAGTATCGCAGCCGGTGCTACGGGCGCGGCGCCTGTGAGCGCAAAGGTGGATGTGACATCCACGCGGCGTTTGACTCGCCGACTGGCCTGATCTATCCCGCGATGGACACCGCGAATTTGAGCTTGCGCACCAACGCGGTGGTGCGCGAAGTTACGATAGATCCGCAAACAGGTAAAGCCAGCGGCGTGCGCTTTATCGATTCGCAGACGATGAAGGATTATACCGTTCGCGCAAAGGTCGTCGTGGTAGCGGCGTCCACGCTAGAATCCGCGCGGTTGCTGTTGCTGTCGAAGTCGCGATGGCATCCGAATGGGCTGGCGAACTCCAGCGGCCACGTCGGCCACAATTTCTGCGAGCATCTGATGGGGCCGGGGGTCACCGGCCGTGCGAAGGATTTGATCGGCAAGCCGTCAACTCTCGACGATGGGCGCCCCGGTGGATTCTACTTGGCCAGATTTCGCAACCTTTCAGAAAAACAGCCGAAGTTCATCCGCGGCTATGGCTTTGAAGGTGGTAGCGGGTGCAGCATGTTTCCGCGCGGGACCGACACTCACGGCTTCGGCGCGTCCTTCAAAGAAGAAGTTCGCAAGAACCAGGGCGCGTACATTAGCATGGGTGCCTTCGGTGAGGTTCTGGCGCGCTATGAGAACTTCGTTGATTTGGATCCTGTAGTGAAAGACAAGTGGGGCATTCCCGCGTTGCGGTTTCGTTATAAGTTCGGAGACAACGAGCGCCGCATGGCCGAGGACATGAAAGAGACGGCTCAGGAGATGTTCGAGGCCGCGGGATTCGAGATTGTGCATGTCAGAAACCGGGTGCTCACGGAAGGCTGGTCGATTCATGAACTAGGCACCGCGCGCATGGGCAACGACCCCAAAACATCGGTTCTGAATCAGTTTCAGCAGTCGCACGATGTGAAGAACTTGTTCGTGGTCGATGGCAGCGCGTTCGTCAACGCCAGTTGCCAAAACCCTACCTGGACAATCATGGCGCTGTGCTGGCGCTCGTGCGACTTCCTGGCGGACGAATTACGCAAGGGAAATTTGTAGGTGGAACATGGCTAGCAACGATCCGATTGATCTGCGGCAAGATCGCCGGGAATGGCTAAAGACTTCGGCTGCCGCACTCGGGGCATCACTGCTGCCTTTACCTGCGGTGACCGGAAAGCAGCCGCAAGCAGCGACACCTGCGACTCACCCCGCGGCAAGCGCCGGGCACAACAAACCCACGGGAGGTTTCTTTGCTCCTGCCGAGCATGCGCTCGTCGAGGAGCTGTCAGAGACGATCATCCCCGCTGACAGCCATTCCGGCGGCGCGAAACGAGCAAAAGTTGCTGATTATATCGATCAGTTTCTGCGCGGAAGCTATGACGACGATCAGAAGGCGCTGTGGCGCGAAGGCCTGCGGCTGGTCGATCTAATGAGCCGCCATTACCACCGGAAATCCTTTGTTGACTCGAGCCCAGATGAAAGGATCGCTGTCCTTCAGGTGCTCTCTGATAACGATCACATGACCGATCTTCCCGAAGTGCGCTTCTTCATTGAATTGAAACGGCTTACCGTGCGCGGCTATTACACGTCCAAGATCGGCATTCACGATGAGCTCGAGTACAAAGGCAATCGGATTCTCGAGGAGTATGTCGGCTGCGACGACCAAGGCACTTCGTAAGCCTGGGCGGCGGTCTTGCCTCCCGAGAGAGGTCGCAGGGCCGCCAGCTTTGGCAGCGCTAGATCGGATTTGAGGCAGTGACGCAATGGCGGACGGCAAAGTAAAGGTCGGCATCATCGGCTCGCAATTCCAGGCGGACATTCACGCCGCGTCCTTGCAAATCATGCCGCATGAGGCGGAAGTGCTTGCTATTGCCTCTCCGACTGCTGGCAATGCGGCTGCGCTGGCAAAACGGTTCGGCATTCCGCGCGTCTACACCGATTACCGCGAGATGCTCAAAGAGCGCGACATTGAGATGGTCACCATCGCCGCGCCCAACAGCCTGCATGCACAGATGACCATGGACATCGCCGCTGCTGGCAAGCACATCGTCTGCGAGAAACCTCTGGCCATGACCATTGCCGAAGGCGAAGAAATGATCGCAGCAGCGAAGCGCCACGGCGTACTGCTGATGTACGGCGAAGAGCTTTTGTTTACCCCGAAATACCTAAAAGCCAAGGAAATGGCGGATTCCGGCGCGTTTGGCAAAATCTATTTGGTCAAGCAAAGCGAAAAACATTTCGGGCCGCACAGCGCTTGGTTCTGGGACGTGAATCGCTCCGGCGGTGGCGCGCTGATGGACCTGGGCTGCCACGGTATCGCGTTTTGCTATTGGTTCCTCGGCCGCTCGCCCATCAAGTCGGTCTATTGCCAGATGGGCACTTACGTTCACGGCGACAAGACCAAAGCCGAAGACGATTCTTTGTGTATCCTGGAGTTCGGGAATGGCGCCGTGGGACTGGTTGAAAATAGCTGGGGGCGCCGCGGCGGCATGGACGATCGCATCGAAGTTTTCGGCGAGGACGGCTGCACGTACGCCAATTTGCACATGGGCAACGCCCTGCCGACGTATAGCGAAAACGGTTACGGATACGCCGTCGAAAAAGCGCCAACTACGGAAGGTTGGACGTATCCCGTCTTCGCGGAGCTCTGGAATTACGGCACGCCGCAGGAGCTGACCCATTTCGCCCGCTGCGTTCGCGGCAAAGAGACGCCGCAAGCCACGGGGGAAGATGGCTTGGCCGTGCTGCGCGCGATTTATGCGGGCTATGCCTCCGCTGGTGAGGGCCGCAAGATCGCGCTCCCTTACCTGCCGCCTCCCGGTGTCAAAAAACCCATCGATCTGTGGCTGAACGGCGCGCCCCAACAGCCACGGGCGCCGCATTAGGGGCGGTCATTCTTGTGTGTCCTCTTTCCTCTAACTATGGCACTCTTGCATTGCCTGACGGGTGTCAAAAGGTGGTTCCATGCTTTTCTCGATGAGGGTGCGTCTCTCGCTGATGATGTTTTTGGAGTATTTCATTTGGGGCGCGTGGTACGTCACCCTGGGGACTTGGCTAGGGCAACAATTGCATTTTTCGGGTGCGCAGATCGGCGTCGCCGCCGGG
>Ga0126373_10004138_pt1 | contig 11037 bp, 6 predicted proteins | sample PanSoiMetPlot_11_FD_92545 | JGI IMG/M metagenome (GOLD analysis project Ga0126373, IMG submission 92545) | Tropical forest soil microbial communities from Panama - MetaG Plot_11 | ecosystem: Environmental > Terrestrial > Soil > Tropical forest > Bulk soil | place: Panama | collected 2016-02-17
CGCGTCAATGTGACTGCCGACGAGGTGCTGCGCTATTCGCCGAAGCGCGTCGACCTAATCAATCTGGAGACCAATGCCTTCGAGACCGTGGACGCGGCCGAACTCCTGGCCGACGTGGGCGCCCAGTATCCGCAGATCCGCAACCTGGTGTCGCTTGCCGGCCATGACCGCATCGAGCCGTTGATCGGGCCATTGCCAGACTTTCATTCGCAGCCGGCCGTTTTTACCTTCGAGGGACTCGTCAGGAAGACGCCGTTTGTCGGTTGCATTCGTGAATTGCTGAAACTGCTCGAAGCGAGACTCGGAGCGCCAGTCGATATCGAGTTCGCCTATGATGGGAAGGATTTCTACTTACTGCAGTGCCGTCCACAGAGCTATGGTGCTGATGTGGGACCGGTAGCGATTCCGCAAAATCTGCCGGCAGACAAGGTCGTCTTCTCTACTTCGCACTTCGTGTCGAGCGGGCGAGTGCCGAACATCACTCACGTCGTCTACGTGGATCTCGACGGTTATAGCCGCCTGCCGGACGAAGCTTCCATGCGCGAGGTGGGACGGGCGGTCGGCAGGCTCAACAAGCTTTTGCCCAAACGCCAATTCATTCTCGTCGGCCCGGGACGCTGGGGCAGCCGTGGCGACATCCGGCTCGGGGTACCGGTGACGTACTCGGACATCAATAACACCGCCATGCTGGTCGAAGTGGCGCGGCAAAAGGGAAACTATTTGCCCGAGCTCTCGTTTGGAACGCACTTCTTCCAGGACCTGGCGGAAGCCTCGATCCGTTACCTGCCCCTTTACCCGGACGACCCCTCAACGGTGTTCGACGAATTGTTCCTGCAGCGCTCCCGCAACGTGCTCGAAGGCCTGCTGCCGGAATCTGCACATCTCGCGGAGACGCTGCGTGTGATTGACGTGCCACTGGAGACCGGCGGGCTGGTCTTGCGGGTGCTGATGAACGCCGAACTCGACCAGGCAGTTGGGTTTCTGTCACCGGCGCAGCAGAAGATCGATGCATTTCCCTCCGAGGCCGAGGTTCCGGGCCGGGGTAGAGAGGAGTATTGGCGCTGGCGTTTTCGCATGGCCCAGAGGATCGCGGCTGAGTTGGATCCCTCGAGATTTGGGGTTCAGGCGTTTTATTTGATCGGCAGCACAAAAAACGCTACCGCCGGTCCTGCCAGCGACATCGACCTCCTTCTGCATTTTCGAGGAACCAAGAGACAGGAGGAGCATCTTCTGCTCTGGCTGGAAGGCTGGAGCCGGAGTCTCAGCGAAATGAATTTCCTGCGCACCGGATATCGCACCGATGGCCTTCTGGACGTGCATCTTGTTACTGACCAAGACATCGCCGAGCGGTCGAGTTTTGCCGTGAAGATCGATGCCATCACCGACCCGGCTCGCAAGCTCCCGATGAAGAATTCAAATTCATCCTCGTAATCAGAGCAGCTCTCGAGTCGCTTCCCCGGGCGATTCCAGATCAAAACGTACCAGCGCCAGTTCGGGTCCGTCGTGGGCTCCATTAATGGAGACGGTCCGCCCGGTCCGTATCTTCCATTCTCCGGTCAAACGTGTCGACTCGTGCACGTGGCCGTGCAAGGTCAACAGAGGTTGTCGCTCCCGGACGAAACGCGTGACCGCAATGCTGCCGACATGTACATCGAGCGGAACATGTTCGTAGGTCTTGCCATCGAGCGCGGCCCGGTCGAGTGGTGTGTCGCACGGCGGAGTATGAAAAAGGAACACCGCGCGCTCGAGAGCGTCTCCGCCGGCGAGCACAGCCAGGTCTTGCTCGATCGTACCCCACTTGACGTAGCTCTCCTCCACTGGGACACTTCGAACCCCTTCCTCCGGCGAGATCGACCCGGGTGGGACATGGCGCGACACGTCGTACCGCTCCCAGTCTTTTAGTTGGAATGGAGTGGGCGGAACGTAGGCGAATCCGTAGATCGTGTAGTTTTGCCAGCTAAGCCTTTGCCCGTGGACGTAATGCCAGATACCTTCCTCTGCAGCAACGATGAAATCCCTCTCCAAGCACCGCGGGTCATCGTTTCCAAGGATCAGAAAAATATGCGGATAGTCCGGGCCCATCGCTTCGCGGGTCTTTCGAAAACCAGGGATCAAATACTCGCGAACAAAATCGCCCCGCACGGACCGGATCGCAGACAGTGAGGACCGGGGAAGGAGATCGCCGCCAAGAAAGATTGCATCCGGCCGCTGAAGTACCATTGCCGCAAACAGCTTGTCATACCGTTCGGTATGTCCGTGCAAATCCGTGACGAAGAGGCAATGCGGCACGTGACTCCTTCGACGGTACCTCCTTTCATTTTACCTAGTGCCTTCCACCAGAGCGTCGACCAACCTTCGATGATTTGACCTTTTTCCTGTAGCGATGATAATGGACAATCTGTGAAAGTGGGGATTCTCGCGCCGCATAGGTTGGACTTTTCTAAACGACGGTGCACGGCTGTGACTGCCGGTAGGCTCATCTGTTGAAGGTGCGTTTCCCGTTTCCATTCTCTGGCTGGCGTCACGAGTGTCTGGGAGCGTCTGATCATGGCAAACGACATCTCAGTTGCGGAACGGATCGGCAGGAATCCAGGCGCACGCTACCTCCTGACCTTATCAGCAGCCGCTGCGGCGTTGGCGCTTGGTCGCACACTGGGCCCGATCCTCGGCAGTCACGTACCCTATGTTGCGGTCTTCGCCGTAATCGTGCTCTCTGCCTTGTATTGCGGTTTGTGGCCATCCGCGGTTGTGACCGTGTTGTCGGTACTCGGGCTCAAGTACTGGTTTATGCCACCCTCCCATACTCTTCGTATCGCAAACCTGCGCGAAGCACTGGGCATACTCGCGTTTGTTCTGCTGACGATTTGCTTCATCGCCATCGGAGAAGCACGACGGCGGGAGAATGATGCTCTTCGCCGGACGGAGACGGAACTGGAAGAACATGTCCGGCAGCGCACCGCAGAACTGGATGTGGCGAACCGTGGGCTGCGTGAGCTGACTGCCCGCCTCATGCAACTACAGGACGACGAAAGGCGGCGAATTGCCCGCGAGTTGCATGACAGCATTGGCCAGATATGCGCCGCGCTGTCCATGAATCTTACCCAGGCCGGAGCGGATATTGAACGCTTGTCGCAGACGGCGAAAAGCATTGCCGACAGTGCGGCTCTGGTCGAGGAAATGAACCGGGGTGTTCGGACGATATCCTACCTGCTGCATCCGCCATTGCTGGACGAGGCGGGGCTGCCATCGGCTCTGCGATGGTACGTCGAAGGATTTTCGGAGCGCAGCAAGGTAGCGGTCGATTTGAAGATGGCCAAGGACTTAGGACGATTCACGCGGGAAGTGGAAACGGCGCTTTTCCGCACGGTGCAGGAGTGCCTGACCAATATCCATCGCCATTCCGGCAGTCCCGTGGCCAATGTGCGATTGGATCACTCCGCGGGCGAGATTCGCTTGATGATCGAAGACCAGGGACACGGCATGCCGCCGGAGAAACTGGATGAGGTGGCAGGGGGAGGCGCTCCCGGCGTCGGGATCCGCGGCATGCGCGAAAGGCTGCGCCAGTTGGGCGGCGACCTGGAAGTGAATTCGAATGGCCACGGTACCAGGGTCGAAGCCCGATTGCCTGTGATGACAGCGTCAACGATGGCGGGCGTAATAGTGCCTACTGGGAGAGGTGCGAACGTCGAGCGGTTGCCTGGCGCGCGATGACCTTAGCCAACAAGGATATTCCTGCACCCCATCGGGTCCGCATGCGGGCTCTGATCGTTCCGCGTGAGCACGGCGCCTGGGGTCTGCTCCTTGTCCCATTGTTCACGGGAGTGGCAGCCGGCGTCGCCTCCGCTCATCGGTTCTGGCCGTTGCTGGCGTTTATCATCGCAGCCATCTCTCTGTTTTGGCTACGCACACCGGTCGAAAGCCTGCTTGGCGCCGGTCCGCTTCGTGTCCACACATCCCAAGAGCGGCGGACGGCACTCATTGCCGCCGCGTGTCTCGCCGGCCTGTCCGCCGCTTGCTTGTTCCTGCTGATGGGAAGAACAGCGGATCTCGAGCTGCTCTTTTTGGGAGCGGCCGCCGCCGCGGCCTTTGTGGTCCAGGCCGTGCTTCGAAAGCTCGGATTGATGATGCGAATGACGGCACAGATGGTGGGCGCAGTGGGGCTGACTGCGACGGCTCCGGCGGCCTATTACATCGGCACTGGACACTTGGACCGCCGCGCCTTGATCTTGTGGGCGGCGAACTGGATCTTCGCAGGCGACCAGATTCATTTCGTCCAGCTTCGGATCCACGCGGCTCGCGCAGCGACGTTTACCGAGAAATTCCGCCGCGGGTGGAAATTTCTCCTGGCGCAGCTGGTCTTGCTGCTGGTGCTGCTTTTGGTGAGCCTTGGGCGGTGGGCGCCTCCTCTTCTGATCCTTGCTTTTGTTCCCGCACTCCTTCGCGGTACGCTGTGGTTCTTCAGCGGGCCGGAACCGCTCGAGATCAGGAGCCTTGGTTGGTCCGAGATGCGGGAGGGAATCCTGTTCGGCGTCCTGCTCGCGACCGCATACGTTTTTCCCTAGCGGACCGACAGCTTCATCCTGGCAGGAACGCGGAATCTCGCCTGGCGCATCGCACAAGCGTGAGGTTTGCAACCCAAGCTGGTGCGCCTCCATCCGTTGCTCGCCGATCTCCGCGGACCCTACTCCTTTGTCCTGTGACTTAAGTCATTGCGAGCAGGGTGGCCGGCTCGTAAGTTGGAGCGATTTTGTCGAGTGCGGAGGACGCGGGTAAAACAAAAGCATTATTGCCGCGGCAATCGACGAGACATAGCGTAACAATTCTCTGAAGGTGATGCATGCCATTCGTCAACGGCTCCATAGCTGGCGCGCAGACCGGTTGGTCTAACATCTTGGCCCGCGCGGCGGTGGGTATTCTCCTGTTCGAGTTGGTATCGGGCCTTGCCATCACACTGGGTCCGTTTCATCCGGCCATTCAGTGGGGACTGGTTCTGCACACGGTTGCAGGGGTACTGACTGTCGCTCCCCTGTTGTGGTACTGCGCGCGGCACTGGAAGAATTACAGCGACCAGGCTTTGTCGGATGTGTTGCTGCTCGGCTACGTGGGCGTTGGCGCACTCGCCACCTGTCTCCTTTCGGGATTGTTGGTCACGGCGCAGGCGATCATGAGCGTGAAGACGTTCCCTGCCTTGCGCTATGTCCACCTGGTCTCCACCTTGTTGGCCGTGGCCGCCACCGTGCCCCACATCGTGATCACCTGGTGGCGGCGGCACGCGGCGAAGGCGGCGAGGGGCGCGGCAGGTTGGTTAGTCGCAGGCGCCATCACGACGGTTGCAGGTGTCGGTCTAGTGGTTGCGCTGGCACTGGCTTACTCCGGAACGAAGTATCGTAACCAGTTTCCCACCGACTACAGCTACGCCTTCGGCAAGGACCGTCCCTTCGCGCCGAGCCTCGCGCACACTTCCACCAATGGCGCCTTTGATCCGCGGTCGCTCGCCGGTTCCGAGAGTTGCGGAGCCAGCGGCTGTCACACCGAGATCTACAACGAGTGGAAAACGAGCGCTCACCGCTATGCCGCCATGGACCCGATCTTTCAGGGCATCCAGAACGTCATGGCTAAGCAGAACGGCCCCGAGTCCACGCGCTACTGTGGTGGGTGCCACGATCCCATCTCGCTGTTCTCGGGCACCAAGAACATCTTTGTCGAAAAACTGACCGGGCTCGACGGCTACAACGAGGGCATCTCGTGCCTCTCCTGTCATTCCATTCAGAAGACTGACATCCAGGGAAATGCGAACTATACGGTCTGGCAACCTCGTGAGTATCTCTGGCAATGGAGCAAAGATCGCACGCTGGGCGCCGCGGCCCGGAATTTCCTGATCCGCGCCTGGCCGGCGCAGCACAACCGCCTGAGCAAGCGGATGTACAAGAAACCCGAATACTGCGCCGCCTGTCACAAGCAGTTCATCGATCAGGAAGTGAATCGCGTGGGCTGGGTGCAACTGCAGAATCAGTACGACAATTGGGCGGCCAGCCACTGGAACCACAAAGGCGACGCGCGCTCCACCGTCGAGTGCCGCGAGTGTCACATGCCGCTGGTTGCCTCGAACGACCCCGCGGCCGGCGATGACAGCGATTACAACCGCTCGCCCGACGACCACAAGCATCGCAGCCATCGCTTCCTTGCCGCCAACAGTTTCGTCCCCGCTTTTCTGCACCTGGACGGCGCCGACAAACATGTGCAGATGACGGTGAACTGGCTCCAAGGCCATATCGAAATCCCGGAGATTCACAGTAAATGGGCCGACGGGCCTGTGGTGAAGATCCGCATCGAGACCGCGCCCACCGTTGTACCGGGGCAAACGCTGCCCGTGCGCGTGATCATGACCTCGAACAAAGTCGGACACGACTACCCGACCGGGCCGCTCGACATGATCCAGAGCTGGGTCGAGTTGCAGGTCAGAGATGAGAACGGGCGCGTCATCTTCGTTTCCGGTCAGCGCGACGCGCGCAATTTCCTGCCGCCGGGTACGTTTCTGTTCAAGGCAGAACCGATCGACCAGTACGGTAACCTCATCGATCGGCACAACCTGTGGGAGATGGTCGGTGTCCGCTATCGGCGCTCGCTCTTTCCCGGTTACTCCGATACGGTCGAGTACAACGTTCTCTGTCCCTCCGGCGGGCCCAGTGTGCCCGCCTCCGAAGCGCTAGGTGAGCGCGCATTTAAGGTACCCGTGGGATCAGCCAGCGGGAGACTCTCGATTGCCGCAACCCTGCACTACCGCAAGATTGACCAATTCCTGCTCAACTACGTGATGGGGGAGAAATCGGGCCTCACCGCGCCGGTTGTTGACATCGCCAGCGCCGCGAGCAGCGTCTGCGTGACGCGAAACGGAGTGAATGCCTCATGCCAGTAGCAGTGCTTCCCCCGCGTCCGCGAAGACGATCCAGGCGGCTGCGCCGGGTCACCTGGACTGCCTCGACCCTGGTTGTCCTGTTGCTGATCGGTGCGATTGTGACCTGGCGGATTCGCAAGGAAAACGCTCCCGAGGAATACACACCGGGTGAGGCCTCCAAGGACATCACCAGCGCGCTCAGCGAGCGGCCTGCGGCACCATCGGCGCCGTGGGTGCAAGCCGTGAAGCACGCGGCAAGCGCCCGCGTCGTCGATGCACTTCGCGATCCGGGGCGGAGTCTCCCGGCGGGAGCACCTGAGCCTCGCTTCACCGATGTGACGCAATTGGCCGGACTCGGGGCGTTCCGCCAATTCCGCGGAGCGCGTACCTCCCAGCTGCCGGAAGACATGGGCTCGGGCGTTGCCTGGGGTGACTTCGACAACGATGGCCTGGAAGACCTCTTCGTCGTGAGTGGTGGAGGGCCGCTGGGCGCGCCTCCCTCGCAACTCTCACCCTCGCTGCTCTACCGGAACCTTGGCAATGGCCGCTTCGAGAAAGTGGAAGACTTTCCCGAACTTCGCATCCACGGCATGGGTGCGGCCTGGGGAGACTACAACAACGACGGTTGGCTCGACCTCGTCGTCACCGGCTATGACACAATCATCCTGTTCCGCAATGACCACGGACATCTGGTCCGTGACAAGAGGTTTCCCTCTCCCAAGGGCTTCTGGGCCGGCGCCTCGTGGGGTGACTACAACCGCGACGGATATCTCGATCTCTATGTGTGCGGCTACGTCAAATACAAACCGGGCGAGCAGCATGCTTCCGCAAGTTCTACCCAATTCGGGCTGGAAGTTCCGTTTACTCTGAATCCCGCATCCTACGAGCCGGAACGGAACCTTCTCTTCCGGAACAACGGCAATGGTAGCTTCACCGAGGTCGCCGGGGAACTGGGGGTGGCGAATCCCGAAGGCCGCAGCCTGAGCGCGCTCTGGCACGACTTCGACGGCGATGGCTGGCCCGACCTCTATGTGGCCAACGATATCTCGGAAAACAAGCTGTACCTGAACCGCCACGGAACTTTCCTAGACGCGGGCCGCAACGCGTGGGTGGAGGAGTACCGCGGTTCGATGGGCCTGGCTGCGGGCGACTTCGATCGCGATGGCGATGATGACCTCTTCATTTCGCACTGGATCGCGCAGGGTTTCGCGCTCTACCAGTCGCTACTCTCCGAACAGAAAGGTATGGCCAATGCGTCGGAGTTGCACTTCACCGACGTCGCCGCGAACATGGGCATCGGGCAGCCTTCGATGCAGCAGATTGGCTGGGGCACAAGCTTTGTGGACCTGGATTCTGACGGATGGCCCGATCTGGTCGTGGCGAACGGCAGCACGTTTGAGCAGAAGGAGACGTCGCCGCGCACGTTGGTGCCCATGGCATCGTTCCTGTTCTGGAATGCCCAGGGAAGTTTCTTCCACGACCTTGCGCCGTGGAACCGCTCGTTCTCCCAGCCGCACGTGAGCCGCGGCCTCGCCGTCGCCGACTACAACAACGACGGCGCCATGGACATTGCCATCGTGGACCAGGGAGAAGGCGTGCGCCTGCTGCGCAACGACATCCCGCAGGGGAACTGGGCTGAGTTCCGGTTGCACGATCGCATTCCTCCACGGGGCGAACCGTTGGGATTCGGCGATGGGTCGACCATCATCGCCTGGGTGGGAGGAGTTCCCCTGCGCCGGACCGTCGGCAGTTCCTCCTATCTCTCCCAGGACAGCCACCGCATCCACTTGGGTCTGGGAAATACGACGAGGATCGATCGGCTGGAGGTGCGCTGGGCGCGCGGGAAACCGGAACGCTGGACAAACCTGGCAGCGAATCAAATCTGGGACGTCACCCAGGGCGACGCGGAGGCGAAGCCTTTTGTCCCGCAATCGCCGACAATTCGCCCGCTAGCCCCCTCCGTCTCACTCGACAAGGCGGCACTCGTACATTTCTGGGAGAAGCAGCATGCGGCGATGGACGCGATGAAGCGTGAGCGGGATTGCGCAAAGGCGGTGCCGCTGTTCCGGGAAGCGCTCGCGCTCAATCCGGCGCACGAGGATTCCCATTACTATCTTGCGAACTGCCTGGTCACGCTAAACGACATTCCTTCCGCCGTGGCCGAACTCGACACGCTGGCCCGCATCAATCCTCAGAACCATCGCGCTTTTCAGCGCAAGGGAGAACTCCTCGCGGCGTCGGCGTCGTCCAAGAGTCAACTCGGTCCGGCCCGACAGGCCTTGAACGCCGCACTCCATCTGAACTCCGAGGAGACCGGGACCCTGATTCTTTTAGGGCAGGTGGCACTAGCCGAGGGCGACATGGCCGCAGCTGAGCAGAACTTCACACGCGCCTGCCAGGCAAACTCTCGCGCGGCCAGCGGTTGGTTTCTCCGCGGCTATATCGCGTGGAAGCGAGGGGATTCCGGGCAGGCTGCGGCGATGTTGACGGCAGCCCGCAACGCTCGCGGCCCCGACTGGAAACCCTCCGGATCCGTGCTCGAAGGAGATGTCCAGCACCGCATGTTTAGCGAAGCGGGCTTTCTCACCCTGTTCGAGCGCCAGTGGGACGGCTCATCCGATTCTACGCGTGCGTATGCTCCACTCGACGCCTATCTGCGCCATTACCGCTAACCGCGGTTCTTGGTTGCCAGATACAGCAGGGCTCCTCGGCGAACATGTCTCCGGTGAGTGCATAGGCCCGGGCCCGCGAGCCGCCGCAGATTTCACGGAACTCGCAAACTCCGCACTTGCCCTCCAGGTTGGAGGTGTCGCACAGCGGGTGAACAGCGGCGAGTGCCGGTAGAGTTCGGTCAGGGATTGGCTGCGCACATTGCCGGCAGAGACCGTGAGGAAGCCGCTTGGAAAACGCATCTCCGAGATGGAAGATGAACACAAAATCCTGGCCATCGTTGATTCCACGCGGCGCACGCCCGGTTCCGTCTGCCGCGGACACGACGATCGAGGATGATGAGCAATGTCGTTGCCCTTGCGTTTCTCTTCCGCGCGCCGCTGCGGCAGGATCAGACGACCAACTCCCGGTAGTGGGCGAGCCTTCATCTTATTTCCTGCGTCCTCCGGTCTTGCAAGGCGAACACCTACGTGCCGGATTTTCGTCTCATTAACGTCCCCATTTGACTGCACCAAAATCACTGCGTCTTTGCTTGTAAGTGATTGAGGGAAAACAGAGGGCGGATCGGTGACGCGATCGTTTGCAACGATGAGGTCGTCGGTTCGATCCCGACTAGCTCCATCATCAATTCAAGCACTTACAAGCCCTCACCGACCCGAGTTTGTCACACTTTGTCACAGAAAATCAGGCTCGCGGATGCTTTGCTGCCTCACAGCTCTTCCGAGCCCCTGTAGGCTTGAAACGTAATCGGCAGTGAACGTGAAGATTTGCGCGACCTCGCTAGAAATGACAGGCCCAAAGGCCTGGTCGTTCTGCGCTATACTTCCCGGCCATGAAAACGCAGCTCATGTGCATCGGAATCTTGGTAGTGGTAGCGGGAGTCTGTGCATGGAGGGCTCTGTCGGTTCCTAAACTGGATAATTTGCCCTTCAGCAGGCAGGAAACGGAGTACTTGAAGCAAGAAAAACGACAAGACGAGGAATTAGACACCCAAGTCCGAAGTGGCTGCGGGTCGAACGAGACAGTCGTAACGCTCAGGCGCACCCCAGGCCTCAACTGGCCACGATTCGCTCTCCGATACGACTTGGCGGTCTGTGGAGATGGCACCGTAGTGTACCGGGGCTACGGGTGTCTTCATGTAACGGGGGTGCAGACGAAGAAGATCGATCCTACAGAAGTACAAAACCTCGTGCAGTCGTTTGTTAGAGCAAACTATTTCGGGATAGCTGATCAACGATTGTCAATTACCGATTCCTCTGGCGCATATACGTCCCTTACGCTGGGAAACCGACGCAAATCTGTAGCTGATTATCCATGCTGTGCTCAAGGGCTAAAGCAACTAGAAGACCTAGCAGGATGCTGAAAAACGACTCCTAATCCACAGCGTGAGGTGTTAGGAGTGAAGCATGCGTGGAGACGATCAGCAGCAGGACGGGATGTTCAGCTATATCTCACCCAACAGGAGAGTACCG
>Ga0126373_10004140_pt1 | contig 11035 bp, 8 predicted proteins | sample PanSoiMetPlot_11_FD_92545 | JGI IMG/M metagenome (GOLD analysis project Ga0126373, IMG submission 92545) | Tropical forest soil microbial communities from Panama - MetaG Plot_11 | ecosystem: Environmental > Terrestrial > Soil > Tropical forest > Bulk soil | place: Panama | collected 2016-02-17
CACATTCCTTCCACCACCGGCAGACTTCGCAGTGAGCCACCGGCTCCGGGTATGACTCTTCCGCAACGTTGACGGCATTCTGTAAAGAGTTTTTCACGACCCGGTAATACGCAGCGTAGGCCGTCAGCCGATACGACTCCGGCACAAACCCGGCCTCCGGCCGGATGACGTGAAAGAATTCAGGCTCCAAACCCTGCAACGCGGCAATCAGTTCGGAGTAAACACAGAGCTGAAGAATGGTCTCGGCTTTCGTTTCGCGGGCGAGCTTGCAATCAGCGGCTTCATACGACCAATTGCCGAACCGGCTGGTCCTCCCGTTCTCAACGCGCAGCAGCACATCGGCGCGACCGCGCCAGTTCCTGTCGCCAAGAACAGCCTGGACAATAACCTGATCTCCGCGCCGCATGGCATCATACGTCGACGTCGCGGCGTGCTCTTCTTCCTCGCCCGAGAAGTCGGCAATCGAAACTCCGTTGCCGCCAAGACTTGCGATGTAGGCTTTTTCGTGCTCCAGACCGCGCTGCTGGAGCACACGAAGATGGGGGTTGTCCCACGATGGTGCAGCTATCTCTCTTTTCGCGAGCAGAAGATCCAGCATCGTCAGATGCCGGCATGAAAGATGATTGGCAAGGTCAGTGGCAGATAGAGCGATCGTATGATCGAATGTCTTCATTTAATTAATCTTCAATCTGTTCACACCGACTCCCCCGATGCTGCGGGCGTCTGTGGAAAATCAAGAACAACCTCCACTAGCTGCGATTTTGTGTCACTAGGAATCCCGTTGACCGGGCTCAAATCTATTTGAAGCTCGGCGACGATGGCGTCGCGCTCGCCTTCAGGAATCTGCAACAGTAAATATGTAATCAGATCCTCCTGCCGGCTCTGCCCGAACACCATGCGGTAAATGGCCAGAGCGCGCCGCAGTCCGTCTAGCCGCTCTACCTCGCGGCTGAAGGGCAACGCAGGTACATGCCGCTCGATTTTCGCGTCACCATCGAAGACCCAGAAAGGAATAAGCTCGTTTTCACGAGGCAGACGTACGCCACTGCCCATCTCAAACAAGGTCTTCCAAACGTCACCGCCGCCCTCTTCCAAGGCCTCGGCGGCAAACATGGCAGCAACATTTTTTCGTACAGCATGTCCTTTATAGCGGTGTATGCGGCCTTCCCGCTGTTCCAGATCAACGGGGTTCGAAGGCAGGTTCCAGTGCGTAATGGCGTGACAGTAATGATGGAAATCAAGACCCTCCTGCCCCACTGAGGTTGAAACCAGCACAAACGGCCAGAACGGCGAGTTGAAGGCAGCCCGCACCCGCTCCTTGCGGGTGGACGGCGAGCTCTCATCTGAAAATAGCGGCGCTTCCTCGTCGGCACGGTCATCGCCGAAACGCATGGCGAAGCGGACACGCATCGGTTCCGTTTCGAGCTTCACTTCTCGCGCAAAGGGCGGCGCGGTCACGTCGTCGACACGCAGCGATGCTGCGCGGATCGTCAACGCCGCGATAATCTCCGTCCCGATCTTGTCCGCCATCGCCTCAGGCTCAAAGGAGGCTATCCCAAGCGACTCGCGAAGCAAATGCATGTATTCGTCGAGGACAGCCTGCAGCCCGCCCGCGTGCGCGTATTCCAGGACACGCTCCCAGTATGGTTCACCATCGAATTCCGTCCTGACAGCCTCGATCACTTCCGCATGGTTGAAGAGCGAGAGGAAAGCTCTTCCCGTTCTTGCTGCTATATCACGCAGAGTAAGGTAGAGCGCGGGATCACTCCGGCTTGCACGTGTATAGGCGCGCATCGCGGCTGTCGCCGGTGCTGCGGAGGCCGCCAGAGCAAGAACATCAAAGAGGTCCTCGGGCGGCATACGCAGCTTTTCGCTGCCGCTGCGGATTGAATCAACAATTTTCCGGGCCTCTTTAACATGGCTCGCCCACGCCTCGTATTCTTCCCCGGCTTCAACGCCCGCCCATAGCTGACTCAGATCAGGACGCTCCCACCAATCGTGCGCCGCTTGCGGAAAATTGGCATAATCCAGCAAAATCGGCGCAAGCCAGTACCAGCGATCATCTGTGGCGCTGCCGCTCTCAGGTGCCAACCCCAGCTTCTCGATCATCGACTTTATCCGCCCAGCGAAACGGCTTCGCACCTCTTTCGCGGTCAGATGGCCTTCGCGCGCCAGTTCGCGCGGATCACAATCACGGGCAAGTGTAAGGCAGGGATAAATGAGCAACAGCAGCGGCAGGCCGGCAAGCCGCCCGTCCGAAATCCGGAATCGCAACAGTCCGCGCTGCTTTTTCCAATCTTCTTGCGTCAAGCGCGCGCGTGGATGCGCCGCCCGCATCATGCGCCGCTCTGCCTCGTAGGAAACAAGCGATGCGACGGCGCGCGGCACCATGTGCCAGGCGGAGAAGACCAGCCGCTTTGTAACATTGCCCAGTTCCGGAGCGGCGAACGGACCTTCAGGCGCATAGTACGGCAGGGACGGCGGCATCCACAGCAGCCGCCACATCCCGCGATCCACTGTTTCGGAAAGTAAGTCCCGCAACCGCGCATTGGCCGGTTCCAGGGGCAGATAGCTACGCGCCCGCTCCAGATCAAGAAACGTCTCGGGGAACTTCCTGACGAGCTTCACGATCTCGTCTTTTTCCGGTGCATCCTTGAATGCTCTTTTCAGGGCGTAATTATCCATGAAATTGAAAAGATAAGGCGCTGATTTCCAGTATTCGACGACATCTCCCTCGTCGACTGCATCCGCAACGCTCTGCGCTCCCAGGAATGCACGGACGTCGACGGCATGGAGTGTGGCGTCGGCCGGTGGCGCATCCAGAAGCATGCCCCCGCGCATCTTCGACGATGACAGGCGTTCAGTACGGGCCATGACGCGGCACAGCCGCTGCTGTAGCGCGGTCTTTGCTTTTCGTAGTCGCGTCAACCCCTCGGGCGTCATGACAGCCGGCAGGGCAGCACGATATTCAGCCAATATCTCCTTGCATCCGGCCGCATCGCCGTTCTCCAAAAAGCCCAGCAGGTTCAGGAAGTCGCCATAATGATCATCGTCCGTCTCATGATGAAGCGTGAGGCCACGGTAAGGCGTGGCGGACAGCAGAAGAACACGCGCCCCCTGCCCCATTTCCGAGTTGAAGAGATCGCGCGCAAGTTCGCCCGCTTCTGAGTCTTCTTCGAGCAGATGTTTGAATCGCTGAAACTCGTCAAGAATAATCAGGTCGGGCTCCAACGTGGCAAGGCAGACCCGCGCCAGCAGCCTCCTCAATTCGCCGATCCACCGCGTTCGCATTCTGCCCGCATCCGCAGGCACTCTGGAATTGCTCCGGGAAAATATGCCGCGCAGCTCTTCAAAGCGCTCTCGCAAATCGGGTTTTCCCGCAGCCTTTTCGGCCTGCACCTGCTTCGCGAGGCTGGCCACGAATTCGTCCGCAATATGCTCATTCAATTTTTCAAAATCGAAGTCCCTGACCCGACGTTCAAATGACGACGTCTTTGCGTAGTCCTGCATCACGTAAAGAGAAGCCCGCGATCCGTGAATGGCCCACGCGCGATCCAGCAGCCAGTAAAGCAGGACGCGTTCATCGATCCGGCCCCCGCCACCGGTCTGCTCGAAGGATGTCGCCGGCGTCAATGCCACGAAGTTGACGCGATGCTGCTTGAGGTCATGCATGTGCAACGGCAGCAACGTGATCCGTGTCGCCTGTGCAGCTTCATCGCAGCCGGGTATGCGAAGCCGGTCTATGTTCTGACGTGCAATGTCGGAATTTGAGCATATATAGATGATGTCGATCCGGGGCACTTCTTTCCACAGGTGATCGATGGTTTTCGCAATTACGCCGCGTGCGACAAGCGTTTTCCCAAGCCCCACTTCATCAGCGACAAGGAACCTCCTCGTCGGGCGCGGACCGTAGAATCGATCAAAAACGTAATCGACGGTCGCCCGCTGAAAATCCTTCAGGCCTGCAAGCGCCAACGATGTGTCCGGGCGTGTGCTCACTTCGCGATCGCCTCCCGGGCCGTGTCCCAAATCGGTTCCCAGATTTTCTGAAAATCATCGCTCAGCAGTTCCGAGCTGCCGGGCTGCTTTCGGAGCACCTCCAGCAGGGATGCGACACGTTCAAGCTGTCCTGGACCGCGGTGCAGGGCGCGGAGCATGGTTTCCAGCAAGTAAGGATTGTGCGCAGCATAGTCAGACCCGCCATCCGACTGGAGTAACTTCTGCAGGTCGCCGGAGGAAGCAGCCGCTTCATCGCCGCACGCAAGGAGAAACAGGATGTATTGAAGCAATTTATCGCGATTTTCAATGAGGGAGCGGACGACCCGGTCCTGCCGGTCTTCCGGTGCGCCATCAAGCGCAAGGTTCATTACAAACACCGGCGCTCGCTCTGCTTCACCGACTTTGGCAGCGATAGAGAAAGCGATCAGTGGCGTGAGGCCTGCGTATGAAAGCCGCGTGAACGTTATCGACTTCCCAAGGAGCTGCCCGCGCTCCGCATGCTGTGTTATCGGCCAGGCGCGTACTTCAAACGTTCCGCCCGGCCATTGCAGTGCGCGCTCCCATTTCAGGGTGAGATCGAAGAGGTCCTTTTCACCCGCCGGCGTGACAACCAGCCGCGGACCCGCGGCCGCGATGGCCCGCTTCACAGCCTGGATCAGATCATCGAGTTTGCATTCGGCGGCTTCTGCCGGTTTTGGCGGCGAGTTGACGTCATATATCTTGAGCAGGTCGGCAAACGTCGTCTCGCCTTTTACCTGTCGCAGAAATTCATCCACACCGAAGCGGCTTTTCTTTCCGACCAGCTCAACCATGAATTCGACGTTATGGCCAAACGCATGCACCGTTGCATTAAAGGAGCCGCTGAATACGCTTGTATCCCAACCCCGGTCAATGACGAACAGCTTTGCGTGCAAGCCGTCCAGCACTTCATCGCTTCCGGGCGCGGCCGCGTCGTCGGAGTCTGCCGAAACATCCGGCGACAAGAAGCGGACGCTCTTGCAAAGCCGCAAAGTCTCTCGCGGAAGTTCCTGGAGGGATTCCAGGCGCGATACCAGATGCAATTCCGGCACGGAATCCGCAAACTCGCGCAGAAGAGGGTCTGCAACGAAAGGTGAAACAATCAGCCCCTTGTCCCTTCGTCGCCCGAACGGCGAAAGCACTTTTCCGTCGAGGCCCCCGACCCAGAACCGGCACTGGTTTTCGTCGAATCCTTCCGGCCAGTTAAATCGCACGCGCCGCAGCTCGTCGGCGACCTTCGCGATTCCCTGCCGCCGCGCGCGAGGAACCGGGCGACTCGCCAGTCCGGGGAGCGCTTCTATAAGATCGCCGAGCGGGTGGTTTGCAGCGATAGCATTCGCGCGATCCGTAAGCTCGCCGTCGAGGGCCACAACAGTGTCCCAGCATCGGTCAAACGTCAGATTGCGGCTGAGGCAGAGGACGCGATAACGGACGACCTCATCATCCGCAACGAAGCGCAGCGCCCATACTTTCGGGTGAAATACACCCTCATCATCCGGCGGCTCCACATCGTAGATGCACGGCTCCAGGAAAGTCACGAGCGGCAAATACTTGGGAGGTAACCGGGTTTGGCCGCTCTGGCAAAAAATTGTGAACCGGTCGCCGTACCGCCTCAAGGCTTCCAGCAACGCCAATGGATCGGCAACCAGCTCACCATCCGCCTGTTCCCAGTCGAAGAACGCGAAGGAAAGCGGAAGCATCAGTGCACTGATCAGATCGAGCGAATATGTAGTCCCCACGGCGACATCGAGCTTGCACCCCGCTGGCGGCCGGAGCAGCTCCATGAGATGTTGCCTTTCGTCGGGCCTAAGCATCAGCTGCCTCCAGGCCGTCGAAAATGTCGCCCAGCAATCGCTGACTGATTCCCCACCTGAATTCCAGCTGTGCCGTGCCGGAATCCCCATTCCACAGTTCTTGTGCACGCGAGTTGTCTATGCGGGCCAGACTCTTTTTTAGCCGACGCTCACGCTCGTGGATCAACAACCGGGCAGCCGGATTACCGGAGACCTGCCCAGCGCCGCCTCCCAAAGCAAGATCCCACCACGCATTGATGAATTCGTATGTGGGGTTTGTGATCCGCGGATTAACCGAACGCACGATCTCCCAGAAACGCGTCCTGTTCCACTGCGCCAGAACGCGCGCGCGTTTGGATATCATCCCTGCCCATTCCGCGAGGCCCTTAAGATATTTGGTAACGCCATCTTCCCAGCGGGCTTGCTCCGCCAGCATCAAGTTGTAGAGCAGCGGCGCACCGTACATGACCTCGGAGAAGTTGTGCGCATGATCCAGTATTTCGCCCAATTTCGGCGGGAGTTTTGCGGAATACGGGTGCTCCCACGGAAGCGCCACGTCGCCGCTGCGTTTCCGCTGCGCAACCAACTCTGCAAGCAGCGATCCGGTGCAGGCCGGGCTCAAGCGGATGCGCTCTGCGAGATATTCAGCCTCCCGCCGCGTCAGACTCAACGAGCACTTTGACGGAAACTCATCCGCCGGTTTGATCAATCCGGCGTGCCAGTTTGGCGATATCAGGTCATCATGCTCCGTATCGCGCTCCGCCGCCCGCCCGCCATGGCGCGTCAGCTGCGCATAATAACGATCGAGGCTGCGGTGGTACTGGACCTGAGCGCCTCTAAAGGAACGAATGCCCCAGACATTCAGCCCTTGCCAATAAATGCTGCTCGGGAGTCGCTTGAGGGTAGTTTTCGCCAGCCGACCGATGTTCCCATCATTGTCATTCGAATCCTCAATGGGCTGAACCAGGTTCAACTCTGCACGGCGTGCGCGCACGGCTATTTCCGCGGAACTGACGCGCAGCCGCTCCAGTCTCTGATACGTCCACGGCACAAGGAGAAAGTACCGCGCCCGGGTCATGATCGTGCTCGTACCGGGGAAGAGCATGTCGGCAAAGGCATCGCGCACGGAACCGATGCCCAGCTCGTCACGCGTGTCGTGTTCTCTGAAAAGATCGACGACATCGAGCATCTTTCGACGCTCACGCTCCGAGTAGTCTAGCCAGACGAAAGTAGACATCAGAACGGGCCTGCCTCGTGGAGGAAATTCCAGAATTCCCCAGACATAACACAGTAAAAGGTTCTCGAAGGGCCGTCGAGGCCACGAAAGCGGTACGCAAGACAATCTTCGCGAAAAAACGCGCTCGGCGGCTTCCGGCAAATCGCGCCAGGAATCTAGATCGCGTAAGGCAATCGTTGATCCTCAGACTTGCGCCGGCACTGCGCGGAGTCTGTCTGCCACCACCTGCTCGCGCTGATACCGATCGCCCGCCAGGACACGCTCATCCTCTGTCAGCTCATCAAAAAATCCAAACCCTCTCACGCAATCGGCAGTGATTCTCTCGTGGTCAATCGCAATGGTACGGCGCAGCAGCTGCCCGAGATCGTCCCAGTCAAAACCCCTGCCGTCCTGGAATTTCTGGATCAGCCGCGCGGGATCGAAGCTGTCACGTGCCTGCCATAATTTTAGAACCACGAGCCGGCGGACGAGAGCCTGATCGAGCGGTCGTGTGGCGAACATGCCAAGATCGTAGATGTCGCGTGCCTTGTTGTCCTTAGGCGACCCCAATAGAAGCGTTTGAGATCGTCAAGCCGTCGGTCATTCATGGGTGATGGCCTTCGTGCTTCCCGGCACTTCGGGCAGCGGCCCGCCGGCGAGACGCTTTTCGACGAGACGCGCCAGAAAATCCGCAAACGGCCCGATATCCTCACCCACGCTCGCCTTTTCGAGCGCGGCCATGTAGGCCTTGCGCTCCGGCAGCGGGATCACCGTCCATGGATATCCGCCGGCCGCCATCATGGTGTTCATCAAAAACCGCCCCATGCGGCCATTGCCGTCCATGTAAGGATGGATATAGACGAAAATGAAGTGCCCGAGCACGACGCGGACAGCGGGTTCCGTTTCCTCGGCCAGCAGATCGAAAAACGCAGGCATGGCGTCCCTCACCGCTTCGCGGTTCAGAGGCACGTGCATCGATTGCCGGATATAGACCTGTCCGTTGCGGTAGCCCGCGAGATCGGAAGGTTTGAGGATGCCGGCGGTGACGCTCGGCGCAAACATCTCCCGATACCATTCGCGATGATCTTCCTCCGCAACCACACCCGGATTTTCGCCTTTCAACATGCGCCCGATGCTCTTCTCCACCATCTGAAACGCCTGCCAGTAGCCGCGCGCCGCCATGGCGTTTGTCTGCTCGCGGTCCTGCTCGTTCGCCTCCGGGTTCCATGTCCCGCTGCGCACGCGTTCGATCAGTTCCGGCGTGACGCGGTAGCCCTCGATCGACAGCGAGTGGTAGGCATCCGTTACATACGCTTCCTGGACACCCTTCATATATGCACCTGTGTTTCGTGCAAGGCCCGGCGCCTTCGGGAAGCGGTCGATCAAGGGGTGGCGCATCTTGTCCCACAGCAGCCTTATGCGGTTTACGTACGGCGACGTTTCGCGGGTTGGCAGCGAGAGTGATGGACGGTCGTTGAACGGATCGGATTCGCGGACATCATAACCCGCCCTGCCCATCGTCTTCACGATCTCGTCCGCCAGCCGGTCGCGGCCGCTGTTGCGCAAGGCTCCGGCCAGACGGCCGGCGATCACGCTGTGACCGCCTTCCAGCAATCGCGCCAGCAGCCCCGAGACATCGCGCACCATTGCCAGCGCCGCGCGCACATCCGTCGCATGGCTGGCGAAATACTGCGGAGAACTCTCGATCAGGGCCGATTCCAGCGAGAATATCCGCAGGCCTTCTTTTTCCTCACGGTCGGCAGGCGCGGGCAAAGCTGCACGCACGTCCAGCAGCGAAGTACCGTGCGGGAGCGCAACAACCTTGTTGCCGCCTTTCGGCGATCTGACGAGGAGCTGGCGCGGAACGCTCCAGTTTCCACCGTGCAGCGAGAGCGACTGCTCCGGGGAGAGGCTCCAGTCCTTGCCGAAGCGTGTTTCCAGATATACGGCAGCGAAGCGCCAGAACGAGGCGTACCAAGCCGTGCTGTCGCCATCCTTTTCGTCGGGGCGGCTCGGAACATACCAGCCCTTCATCACCTCGCGCAGAAAGCCATTGGCCCTGAGCCGCTCTCTGTGAGTACGAGGCATATCTTTCGCCCGTATGGCCGCAGCGCCATTGGCGTTCTGCAGCTTGTGCAGGAGTTCAAGCGACTCCGCGAGTTTTTCGGCCGGTGTAGCCATGACAGATGCCCCGTGCGGTCCTTAGGTTATTGCGCCGGACCAGTATTAGGTTTTTGTGCCGTACTGTTATTAGTTTATTATGTTGTACCATAATTAGGCTATTGTGTCGAAGGGATTTTAGTCCTGCGGCAATGCCCTTGATTAAACAGGGAAAAAACCGTCAAAACCCCCGGGGGTACCCCCTCTCCGCTTCTATCCTCTTATTAGGACATCAACGAGGCAAAAGGACACACCTCCCCTGCCATCATCACCACTACCAAGAGCACCATGACGACCGCCAGCAGCATGGCCATGAAGGCGACGACGACCACGACGATGACCACGACTACGACGACCACTGCGACCATGCCCATCGCCATGCCGACGATCATCACCCGCGTCTGAATTCACGTTCTCCTTTGCGTTTTCAGTGTGACGCAGCATGGGCCGCGCGCGCGCGCCGTCAACGGCCGCCCGCTCCGGGAATCCGTGTTGGCCGTTTCCCCTCCCGGGTGACGGCGCGCTCGTTCGCGCAGCCCTTTGGTGGCCGCGTTGTGAAAACGCAAACCAAGGAGAACTACACATGACTGATATTTCATCGATACCGCTCAACAAGCCCGTCGACTCGGCTGACAACGTGCGCAAGACGGCGTGCGCTGATAGCGCGTTGCAGGAGCTCGCCGCGTCGATCGCAGCGCATGGCTTGCTGCAATCGCTTGTCGTCCGCGAGACCAGGAAGGGCAAGTTCGCGGTTGTTGCCGGCGGGCGGCGGCTGTCTGCCTTGCGGCTGCTGGCCGAGGCCGGCAAGATCGAGGCCGACTATGCCGTGCCATATGCTCGACGGTGCTGCCGATCCCGCTGAAATCAGCCTGGCCGAGAACAGCGGCCGCGCAAACCGAGTAACGTACGAGGACTGCAAATCGCTACAACGCGCTCCGGGAGATGGAACGAAGTCACGAGATTTCAAGCGCTCTCCAGCCCAATCATTCCTCCTGGCTGCGCATACGTTGCCGCGAAGAAATCGCGGGTTGCTTCTGTTCCAGGGAAAGGGCCGGACGACAAGTGGGACGATTTGTCCGACGAGGACCGCAAGGAAAAGGCTACACATTTCCGGCTCTTGCGCGCATACGGCAAGTAAGTAGACGACAACCGCTGGATTATCAAGCAGTTCGACTACTGACTACGCTCCTGCTGCCCGAAGAATACCAGGCCGAAGAAAATTCTAAACAAGCTAGTTTCTTTTGCTTCCGGTTGAGGTTTTGCCAAATTGGGTACTCTTAATAAATAGAAGGGCAATCAGCCCTTTAAGCCCTCTGGTGCTGGCGGGTTCTGAGGGTTGCTGAGATCGATTATTAAAACGGAGCTGGGCAGATGGTCCATAGCGCGCCCGGTCTGCGCATTTTGGCCAGAGGATAAGCCATCATGGATGGAAGGGCGAGTCCGCGTGATCCAGACTTTCGAGTCAGCCCTGTGGACCGCCGCGGCCGGACGATAAATCCTCTTGTTCGTGACGCTGCAGAACAAGTCGGGCGTCGCGCGATCGACCACGCCGAGAAACTCCTCATTGACCCGGCGATTGCGGCAAATCTACTGGAAGAGGCGGCGGCGACTGTTCCGCGAGCAATCCGAAATCTGGTTGGAGCAGGGTCAGAATCGCAAGCGCAACCCGATAGGGAAGAACTACGTAGGCACGATTCAGGGAGCTTTAGATAAGTGGATTCTTCCCGTTATTGGCGGTGTTCCTCTCGGGAGTGTGGACAATCTTGCCGTCAAACCGCTTGTCGACAAGATGTGCGCCTCGCGTTTGTCGGCACGAACTGTCAACAAATATGTTGAGTTCGTCCAACAG
>Ga0126373_10004141_pt1 | contig 11035 bp, 17 predicted proteins | sample PanSoiMetPlot_11_FD_92545 | JGI IMG/M metagenome (GOLD analysis project Ga0126373, IMG submission 92545) | Tropical forest soil microbial communities from Panama - MetaG Plot_11 | ecosystem: Environmental > Terrestrial > Soil > Tropical forest > Bulk soil | place: Panama | collected 2016-02-17
AGGAAGTCATCGCACATCCCGCTGAGTATGAAGGCCGTGTGGTGGAATTCGGAGGACAAATCCTCAGCTCGATGGTCGAAGGCGAAGAGGTGCAGTTGTTGGTCCGCGCACTCCCCATTCAGACCAAGCCCGTCTATGGACCTGTCGATCGTGGTGGGGCACGGGACATGTTTGTTATTCGCTACACAGGGGAAGTCAGCGCCCAGGATATAATGCTTGGCAACATGGTAGTTGTTATTGGAACTATGATGGGGGCCCTCGTAAGCAATTTGACCGGCTCACCCGTGAGCCGACCCACGGTCAACGCTGAATGCGTCCACTATTGGAGGTCGCAATGGGAACCAATTGAGGATTATCCCTGGACGAAAAATGCCGTAGGATATGTTCTGCTCGTCCAACAGACGTACTGCATCGGCAGACCAACCACGATCCTGTACACTACAACGCCTTGAAGTCGGGCGTGCGATGATGACTTGCCTCCTGGAACCACGCAGCCACGCTTCACCTTGCCCTCCTCCACAAACTTGGCAGAGCGGTTATGACCGTGCCAGCGTAGCCCTACATACTCCCCACCCCCTCGCACATTGCGAACAACCTTTGAGCCGGGAATCGTAACTTAGACTTTAGTGAAGTGGCTCAAACGGTGTCCGAGGATTGTACTCGTTCGCTGGAGTCAACGGATTCTGCGGATTGTATTGGTTGGCGGGATTAAACGGATTATTCGGGTTGAACTTGTTCACAGGGTTGGCGGGATTATTCGGGTCGAACCGATTGACGGGATTGAAGGGGTTATTGGGGGCAAACTGATTCGCCGGGTTCAGTGGATTGTCAGGGGCATACTTGTTGACAGGATTGAAGATGTTGTAGTCGCGTTCATACTTCGGATCAAAGCCTGTCTCTCCATTTGCAGATACCGCAATGGCGAGCAGGATCACCGAAAGAAGTGTCGTAGCTTTGGCATTCACAGAGCCATGATACCAAAGCTCCAAGGAATGGCGGGTGGAGACTTCTCCCAGGAGGGGAAGAGAACATATCTGGTCAGCAAGGGGACCCACTGCCAGACCCTCCACCCGGTTCCATTTCGAGAGTCAAGACCACACGGATCGAGGAGATGACAGAGAGTACGGTTTCCTTCCACCCGATGAGCCGACGGAATCCCGACACTTTTTAGGAAAGGCGCAAGCTAATTCAAGCTAATTGTAGGTAGTACGCTCTTGTGGATCAGCCGCAAGTCGCCCGACTGGCACAGACGTTCCACTTCGATATACACGCAGTACCAGTGTTGGTCCGGGAACTGTTGCGTGACCTGCTCTAACGTACAGCCAGGATTCGCCTTCACCACTTCGATGATCTGATCGCTGATGGTGGCTTGTTGTAACATACGCTCCTCCCGTGTGTTCTGACAGGAGCCCCGCTCCGTCGCTGGCCTGGTTTAAAGGGGGAAGGTCAGACACTTGACGAGCGGTACTTGAGTCTGTGGTTGTGACCGCTTGAATCAGAGGCCGCCGCGAGCGTGGCACTGATGATGAGGCGAGAGTCCGTCGCCTGCATCAAAAGGGCGGTCCTCGAAAACAATGACGAACCAGACCCCTGATTACAAGATTAGCCTAAGGTCCCAATCGCAGCGTTCACGGCCTCGTTCTTAACATCACTCCGGCGAGGCGTTCACCTTTGTGCCTTCCTTCACCGGCGGCTCGATCTGGATGTTCGGTCCTTGCACTTTTGGCAACAACCCTGCGCCCGGCTTTTCCAACAACCGCTGGTCGTTCTCGTTGATCGACAGATTCTGCATCACATGGGTATCGTCGAAGGCCGCCGATTCTGTCAGGGCTTTGTCGGATGTGGCGTTCATCTCACCAGGATCATTTGCGAGCAACTGACCCTTTACGGGATCTACGGCTTTGCCCATCGGATACCCGGGATGTTTCGGCAGCAACTCCGGATTGGCCGCGGCCGGCGTGCTCGTGAACAGCACGACAGCAAGTATGCTGAAGAGGATGAGAGAGGTTTTCATGATGCAACCTCCTTGGTAAAGTGGGGAAAAACAGGAACGCCCTCACCAGCAAAAACCGGCGAGGGCGCATGGCAGTAGACAACTGGTGGCAGCGTCGAGAACGAGACGGATCTCACTACCCCGCTTCCATGGGACACCTCGGGGATGCCATTGACTATGCTTCTCACTTCGGGCTGGAGTCAAGCCGTCGAGAATCGGCTCAGGCTGCGGGGGCAGAGGCGGGATGGCGTGATGACGGAGTCGTGATTCTACATGCGGCGGTGTCATCAAAAGTGTCACCCCACGGCCTCACGCCCTTCACACTTAGCGCAACTGGATGCAACGGCCCTAGAGGGCGTCAACCCGCTCACCTCCCTGCTAGGCGCTGATTCTGAAGGAGTTTCGTCGTCGAGTGGATTCGGTTGGTCTGGTCTTTGTAAACCGCAGGTTGGAGGTTCGATTCCTCTCGCCAGCTCCGGCAATTCCCGCCACGGCCACTCCTCCTAGGTACTGGAAGGGCCGTCTTTGAACACTGAGTTGTCTGGTCGTGGCACCACGAGCGGGATCGTCGGGGATTTTCCGGAGGGCCTCTGAGAGGAGCGGCTGCCCCCAGAGAACACACTTGATTAATTTTGATTGTTTTTCAAACCTCAGTTGTGTTCTCAATCACTTGCACGGCACTACCCCTGATCACCCTTTTTCTCATCGCCCAATTCCCCATCCTGAAACACCGTGATATACAAGACCTGTTCAGTTAAATCACTCACCGCCGTCGCTTTCTGCTCGTGGCATACTGGTTGGCTCAGGATCCATCTCTAGGTTTCTCTAGAACCTTAACTTTCCATAACAGGTGCGTCGATCGGTGCGGCTTGATCTAAGGGTCTGTGTGGCTGCTGGAACTTAGCGAGCCGCTCCCGGAAGTCACCAAGTTTCCGGTTATATTCGTTGACCTGACGCCGCCGTTCAGGAGAATCAAGCTGTTCTCGTAAGTATGTGGATTCCTCGATCAGCCGCCGACTCTCGGCTGCCAGTTCGCGGTGTAGTTCCACATGGGCCTCAAGGGCTTTCTGGACGGCCGACCACAGAGGTTCATGGTTGGCTCTGGCAATCTGGCTCACCTTCTCGATCAGGGGAGTGCTGATCCACACCTCCAAGCGACGGCGCTGTTCCTCGTGAAGCTTGGTTCGGTGCTGTCGAACACGCTCCCTAGGGCTCATGGTTTCTCTCACGGCACTTGTTTGCCCGTTCGGGGAACTGAATCCCTCGGCCAAGGGTGACGCACTGACAAGCTCAGGGTTTATATGGCTCATGTCTCCACCACAACGTCAACAAAGCGATGCTCATGCACAATGGACTTGCCATCTGTGCCAGTGTGCTCAATGGCCTTGAGGTCCGGAATCGATTTCCCGATGACGACCTTCGCCGCCTGCACTTGCGCGGCACTCAATTCGATCTTATTATTCACGAATAATTCCAAGCGATTCAATAACTGACTTGCCTGAATTCTCCGCTTGGTTTGCTCATCCTGCTGAATCTTCCGTTTCCGAGCAGCCATCACTCACCTCCCGTTTCCGGTATTGGGACCATCGGTATCCGGTAACAGCGTGACTTCACACTGGCTCATCCTGCAATCCTTCATCCTGAAAGACGGTGACATACAACACTTGCCCTGTGACCTCATTGACCTGTAATGACGGAGTGAAGTTTAGTTAACAGGTCGTAACCGGAAACTTCTCGCCCATCCTCGGCCTCTACGACTACTTCCTCGCGGGTGATGAGAGCATCCAGCACGCACAGGAGCAGAGCCTGTCCATCGCCTCGTCTCATGCCGTGGCCGCTCAAGCAGCCCGGTACGCGGCAAGCGCCTGCCGCCGTTCTTGGGCGTCCCAACGATTCCGACACGCTTCGGAACAAAACCGTTGCCAAGGACGAACCGGACTCAGAGAACCGTGACAGTGCTCGCATTGAGCGGTTCGAGGTTCAGTGTGCGTCTGCATCGTTCCCTTGGCCTTTCCGTTCCTCACCCTGCGAACTCCTCTCAGAAATGCGTGTCATGCATTTGCGGGGGTAGTTCGCGTCAGGGGCGCGAACAGAACGAGTGCGAGGGCCTAAACTTTTGACCTTCTGCGTGTTATGCTCGCGGCGAACGGAGAGGGCGTGGTGGTCGGTCATGCGGCCTCCACCAGCAGGTTGATCGTGAAGCTAAGGGGTCTATCTGTTGCTCCCCTGTCTGAAAAATCCCGTTGGGGACACCAACGCTTTCAATAGAAAAACGTAGTTAAAAAGGGTTTTTGAACTTCAATCAGGTCCCCAGCCTGGTATCTATAGAGGCTGTTAGAGCGACCCGAGCAAGATTCTTTTCATAAGGTCCGTCTTAAAATTGTGGGATGCCTTCCAACAATATTCCACTGTCACTTTTGATTGAAGATCGTTGGAGACAAGCAGGTACGGTTTTTTGATTCCTGACGGTGCGCCATCGGGCGGGGCATCGTCGGGCAGGGTCTCGATTCTTACGGACAGGGTCTCACAGGCCAAAAGTTCCGGTGACGTGAGGATCGCCACGGCAAGGGTATCGAATGGGTTGAACCCGTCTACGCCGAACTGATCCCTCCACAGCCCCAACCAATCCATTGCCGAGGCGTAGAGCCATTGTGCAGCGGGCGGACCAGCTTTCATCTGTTGAAGGTCGTCAGCGGTAATCCAAACTTGGGATGATAGTTCCCAGGGCGCAAGGATCACCGGCACACCTGAGACTAGCACGAGCCGAGCAGCTTCCGAATCAAGCTCGAAGTTAAAATCGCGAAACGGCTTTCCGGATTTCGTGCCAGTCCTAAAGTGCTGCTCCGGCCGTCGACCGGCCACGGCGACGACGGCCTTGATCCGTGTCGATAACTGAGGGTGTTGCTTCAGTACGGTCGCAATATTCGTTAGTGGTCCCAATGCCAAGATTGTCAAGGGCTCCCTCGCCAGTGCTTCGGCAAGGGCATGAGAGGCAAGTGTTTCTTCGCCAAGTTGGTGTGCGCCTGCTGCGCCCGGCAATACTTCGAGCTCTGCTGGTCCGAATCGTCTGACCATGGCCTCAGCGATCTGGAATCCCTTCTCAAGCTCGGCATTACCGAATACGACACTGATTCCTTTTATGCGCAGTTCCGGTGAATGAAACGCTTGGACCAGGGCGAAACCGTCATCCACCTCATGACCACCCGGTTCGACCGATGGATCGGTATCAATCCATACCGCAGTCGGAGACTGAGGATGTTCGATGATCCGAGAGGCTTCAATCCATGCAGCTGGCGAGGCGAGCACCAAAGCAAGGGCGAACATCAAAGGAATCCTGTTTGAGGCCATGGTGATTGCTCGGCTTTCAGGACATGACGAGTGAGCGAGACAGGGTGAGGAGGTCAGCTTTCAGCTCTAATCCGTATGCAAGCGGGAGTTGGGCCACACCAATCAGCCGTCGCATGATTTCCATCCCAGCAAATTGACGCGTGAGCCGACTATTCAATGGGGCAGCAGTTTGATAGTCCGCGAGTGATTGCCGGACCAAAGCGTCTGATTGATGCGCGAGATAGAGATGGGCGATGAATACGCCTAAATCGAATTCCGGAGGACCAAAAAAGCAGAATTCGGGGTCAATAATTTTGATTCCCGCACCGATCCGCAGCCAACTGCCGGGGAAGTAATCGCCATGCAAGAGCGCATCGCCAGTTCCGAGATATCGCTTGCCCAACTCTATGATGGTCTTCGTGTATGGCTCATCGGTTCTCAGCTTTGCAGCCTCCGCCTCCAAACCGGGTGTAATGGAATCCAGGATCAGCCCGTTGTCCTTCTGCAGCGGAATCACAAAGAGATGTGTATGATTCAATTCTCGCATCGCCTGATTGGCAAAGGAGGATTTTGCCTCATAGTTTTGAAAGTTCAGATGTAGGTCTACTAAGTATTGAAGGAGCTCCATGAGTCGCTCGGAGGGGAGCCTGTCTCCTCCGTAGAGACCAGTGCAGTCTTGCGTCTCACCCAAATCCTCCAACATGAGCACATGCGCGTCTGGATCGAAGCCGAGGAGGCGAGGCATACGTTGCGCCAGGGCCGGCCAAGTTCCGACCAATTGGTAGAACCGGCCCTCGACGAGGGCACGATCCCAGGGGGCCGGAATATGAGGATATTTTTCCACCCACGGACGGGCTTGCTTCACGATGATGCTTCGATCGGACGTCCGGACTCGAAGCGTATAGTTCATGTTGCCCGCACCCGCATGAGCCGAGGCAACAACCCGCTCTGATTGGAGCAGCCAGCCACGGCTCTGAAGGTATTCAGACAGGCTCTCCAGATTGTGGCCGTCGAGAAAGAAGACCTCGGGGTGCAGCTTTTGAAACGATATCTTCACTGCCCTCCTCTTCCGCGTTGTGAGTTACTGACCTGCCGCTGTAGTTGTACCACCTTCGATCTGAGTCAGGAAGATCGCTGGCCGTCCCTCGAATTCTGTACCGAGTCTAGTGAGAATGACCACCTGAAATCGCGTTATGCAGCCAAAGGGATTTCCCCAGAAAACGGGATGATGAGGTGGCCCAAATGCGGCATTGAAAGGGTCACATTCCGATTGGGGACATCAACTTTTCAATGTTGACTAGCGCATCAGCTGGCCCCGAAGGAAATTGGTAGTTCTGAGGTAGCGACAATCTCTAACTAACTCCATACACATATCCCTCACCATCGAAGGAAGTCAGAGATCCCTCAGGTACTTTTATGGTGCCAACCTGATGCCAAAACGCCCTGACCTACCGTGAGCCATGGTAACTTGTGTCATCACGAATCCTCCCCTCTTGTTGATGATTGCTCTGGCTGAGTGTCCTGAGGTAGGGTTTCGACAGGACTCTAAATCAACGGGTCGGTCAATTCTCCCTACCGCCTCAAAGGAAAGAAAGTGACACTCTTAGTCCAATGTTTGTGCCTGTCCACTGATCAACAGAAGGAGGAATAGGCATGGAAATTGATCTCTATACAAAAATCGTCTTAACGATCATAGCGATTTCATTGGTCGCCCTTGTCATGCAACCATCCAGTGTTCCGGTCACTGCTAGCGCCCAACCCCTTAGTGTGATGGATGTCCGTCTCAGGGGTATAGAAGTCGCACCTACCTTGCGGTGGGAAGCCATTCACGTTGTCTGCGATAACTGTAAGTAGGAGACTAAGAGGAAGATTTTCAACAAAGTAAACCGAAGATCCAACCAAGATTCAGGCTCGCGCGCCCACCTCCCGTGTACAATCGAGGGGCCCCGACCAAAGACGCTGCTCGTGCGAGAGAGGACGCTCCCATGTCAACGACCGATCCTGATGATCTCGGCCGCATCAACGTCAAAGCCTTCGAACGAATGGATGACGCCGCGAACGTCCAGGATTATATCCACATCCTCGAAGTCTTCGACGGACTCGCCGGGATCCAACGACTCAAGAAGACCGCAATCGAACAATCTCGGATCCGGTCTGGCATGTCGGTGCTGGACAATGGTTGTGGTGTCGGACTGGAGACAGTCAAACTTGCCCGGCTCGTGGCCCCTTCAGGCAGGGTCGTCGGCCTCGATGCAAGTCGCAAGTTTCTGGATGAAGCTCAGCGCAGAGCGGCCGGCCTTAATCTTCCGATCAAATACCACCAAGGAGACGCGCAACGGCTGCCTTTCTCGGATCACACCTTCGATGTCTCGAGGAGCGAACGCCTATTTCCGTATCTGAGCGATCCGGGGCAAGCCTTGATCGAATTGATCCGCGTGACGAAGCCACAGGGATTTGTTTACCTTATCGAGCCGGACTTCGAGACGGTGACGATCAACCTGAGCGATCGAAGTCTGGTACGGAAGATCTTTCACTTTGACTGTGACCACCATACTAAGAACGGCTGGATCGGTCGGGAATTGCCAGGGCTATTTAAATCTTGTGGGCTGGTCGATATCGCGGTCGAAGCCAGTGTCGTCATCTTCGAACCCAAGAGTTTCAGCGCGTACTTTCTTGAGATCGGCCGCGCCGCCTGCCAGAACCACGTCATCACCGCACGTGAGCTTGGGCGGTGGGAGGATGACATTCAGCGATTGCTCGACACCGATGAGTTGTTTTGCACGATCAGTTACTTTATGGCCATCGGTCGCGTCCGCGAAGGATTACCATAGGAATCCAGGCTCTTCCGTAGGTTCAGTCTGACGTACCCCGACTGGATGGCGCGATCAGCTGGTACATGGACATGACGATAATCCCTGTATACTTCACTGAGGTTGTGTCACGCCGGCAGCCGCTCGCAACCGCGCCGTATACAAGCCCGAAACGCCTCCGCCCACGAGGGAGGACACCATCACAAAATCGTTGCGTGGCCATATAGCGCTAAAGCCGCTGCAGGAGGTAGAGATTGTTGCCGTCCGGATCCTTCAGACCGACCATGCGCGCACCCCACGACTGATCCTCGGGTGGACCCGCGAACGCGACGCCGGCCTTGCAAAGGTCAGCATAGAGTGCATCGACGTCGGTGACCGCGAAACTGATATGATCGAGGCCGGGCAGATTGCCAAACAGGCCAAGCTCGCGGCCCACCGGCGCCGGATCAGGTCGCCGCACTTGAAAGAGGAACAGGTGCACAGTTCCCGCTGCCATCATCACGCCGCGGTCGTTGCGGTACGCCTCGGAGAAGCCCAGTCTTTCGTAGAATCTCACTGACCGTGTCAGGTCGGTCGTGCAGATCCCGATGTTGTCGATTCCTTGCACCATGCGTCACCTTTCCGCTTAGCGGCCGTCCGCTTCGTCTTGGGCCCTACCAGTTTTTCCCGGTGATCATCTTCGAGGACCGCGATGACCCTCAGATAGGTGGGCAAGGCTATGCCGCTCGTAGGGACGTGTCAAGATTTGCAGGATTATCGAGGAGGTAGGGACTATTCTCCAATCACATCTGCTACCACGCTGCTACCAAGACAGGACAATCCAGCGCCATCTGACCCCGTGTCCGGAGCGTCCTCTTTTGTGGTTTCTTGTGGAGTTAGGTTGTCTGAGGTTGGACTTGCTGAAATTCGTAAACCGCAGGTCGGTTCCTATGACCCCCTTACGCAGCCACCCGGATTTCTCCAGAGAACGGCACGATTAGCCGCTCGAGGTGTGGGGTTAAAAGGCTTATAATCCCGTTGGGGACACCAGTACTACTACGTAAACCGCATTGACCAGCCGGGAGTTTTTGTACCACCTACCATGTGAGCCTTCAGCTCGCAAGCCGGAAGGTTTCGGGAGCGGGTGGCTGGCCCCCGAGACTGCTGTGCGGACGGACCGTGTTGTCGTGGATCCGCCAGCGTTCCGTCAGGATTTGCGCTTCCTTCGCTCCTGATTAGGCGGTCCCCAGCCAGCGCCCACGACAGATTGATTCGCGACGGGGAGTCCCGATGTCGATTTTGATCTTCGCGAACGACTATATGATGTCGGCAGTCGTTCACATTGGAATCGGAGGGTCGGAGGAGAGAGATGACAACCACAAGCCACACAGCAAATAATGAAGCTCAGGTTCGTGCTTTAATCGCTGATTGGGCAAAGGCGATCCGCACCAAGAACGCCGCTGGCGTGCTCTCTCGCTATGCGGCAGATTGCATCCTGTTCTCCCTCGCGCCACCATTGATATCTCCGGCAACGAAAGCGAAGGTCCTGAACGCATGGTTCGACACGTGGCAAGGCCCGATCGGCTATGAGATCCGCAAGCTGAGCGTCACTGTGGGTGATGACGTGGCCTTCTCCCACAGCCTCAATCGGATGAGCGGAATGCAAACCGATGGCGAGAAAAGCGACATCTGGTTTCGCCACACGCTCGGGTTCCGGAAAATTCGTGGCGTGTGGAAGATCACGCACGAGCATGAATCTGTGCCTTTCTATATGGATGGAAGCTACAAGGCGGCGGTGGACCTCAAGCCGTAGAATGGTAGTAACGGGGGGTCAGGAGGCGTCCATATGAAATACGTCATTGCTGATTTACGGTTCTGTTGTCACTCTATGACTCGTAAGGGCTCATTTGGTGACGGTAATCAGTTCGGAGTACACGTCCACACCTTCTGTCCAGCCCTTCTGCTGGTGCCATATTGAGCAGGAAAGCGTGTCCGGTTAAGATTGTGACTGATTGATCATGGCGGATATTGGACTTATGCCTACCGTTGATCCCCTCACTGATCAGTCCCGCGCGCTTCTTGAAGTCGCTGAAGCGATCGCCGTACACCGGGATTTGAACGACCTGTTTCGGGATCTTGCCGAGAGACTCCCCCGGATTGTCCCTTTTGCACGCCGGCCCTTACGAAAAACACGGTGCGATCGGCGGGGACGCGGAATGTCATCGGCGCCATGGAGAAGGCGGGCGTGCGCCGTCTCGTCTGTCTCTCGTCGATCGGCATCGGTGACAGCCGGGCCATGCTGCCTTTCCATTATAAGTACATCCTTGTTTCTCTCCTGCTGAGTCAGGGGTTTGCGGAGCATGACCTTCAAGAAAACTGCGTCAAACAGAGCCACACCCAGTGGACGATCGTCCGCCCCGGTTCCTTCACGAACGGCGCCCGCACGGGCACGTATCGGCATGGCCTTCCGGGCTCTGCCATGGCGATCAAAGCCAAAATCTCCCGCGCCGACGTCGCAGACTTCATGTTGAAGCAGCTGGGAGACAACATCTACCTTCATAAGACGCCGTGGCTGTCGTACTGAACGACCACCAAGTAAACATGGGCGCCGCCACTTGCGCCCATCGCGCCAGCGAGCGGTAAAATCATTCCACTCGGGCAAAAGCCGCTGGTCCCGACCTCGTTGCTGAGCCTGCACTGAGCGAAGCTCGCCGAAGGGAACTTCAGCAGCTTCACCGTCGCGGGACGAGAGAGTCTCCCTGCCGAACCGAGCAGTTGGCTCTCCAGTCCGTTGGCATTAGCCACCCCCGAACTTGTGGGTAGCACGGCGATCGAGCCAGACACGCCCACAAGCCTGATCGAGCCGACAGAAGAGATGCCCTTCCTGTCCTTGCGGCGGATCGCCCCGCCCGGCTTCTTGACTCAG
>Ga0126373_10004144_pt1 | contig 11033 bp, 8 predicted proteins | sample PanSoiMetPlot_11_FD_92545 | JGI IMG/M metagenome (GOLD analysis project Ga0126373, IMG submission 92545) | Tropical forest soil microbial communities from Panama - MetaG Plot_11 | ecosystem: Environmental > Terrestrial > Soil > Tropical forest > Bulk soil | place: Panama | collected 2016-02-17
ACTCGTCGGCAGTACCAACTGGCCCGCACTGCCCCCCGCTTCGTTCGAGAACCCTTCTTCCGAAAGCACATCCGTCCCCAAAGTGTCCGCGCTCCCCGTTACCGCTTGCCCCGACGGCCCCTTTTCCTTCTTCCCGCAGGATCCAAGGCATATCATCAGCGCCATAGTTGCGAGCACTGCCCCACCAACTCGTCGCCGTTCCACGACGCGACCTCGCCTCAAAACGTCATACGTGCCGGACGTGACGGTACTCTCGTTCTCGTTTGAAAGCGACCAATCATTCCTTGCGCACACCCTGCGTGAACCTAAGGCCATCGTGTCTCGATTTCCAGTCCGCAGATAAATCCTGGGCTAGTAACTACACGGATGATAACCTCGTTAGGACGTAGCCGCTGGCTCGGCGGACGCCCCCTTGCTATCCTTCGGGACGTGATACAACATGATCGAGCTGCGGCACTGGTATGTTTCTCCCACAGTTTTTCTACGGCTCGGTACATGATAGAAACCCATAATAAAGGTTACGCTGACCTCCCGCATCCGCCGCAACCACGGGCGGCCACCTGCAAACGGCTTTATCGAACGTGCGCGGAGATCCCTGCTTCCGTTTATGACTTCTTTAGACCGCACGTCCGATAGTACTAGAAGCTATTTCAAAACCCTCCGTAAGACGATCATGAAGCAGGCGATATGAAAGAACCCACGATAGATCGTCAACGAACGGTCGTAATCGTGGAGCCACCTTTGCGTGGTTGGGCAATTACTGACGCTTGGCCGTGCGTTAGGAACACCCTGGCCATCGACCACCACCATCCAGTTTGTCCCCTTACCTTCCTTGGTTTTTCCAACCGCACAGCCCCCTTTTTCGCCCTTACATCGTGGGCATCGTCAACCAACCTCACCTGGTCGGTGCTCACCACCACTTCTGTGCCTCACAACTCTGTTCACCGCCGCTCCGCCCTGACAATGTCGATGGTCGTGAAATTCCCAGTTTCTTCATTTTGGAAAGCAATGTTGTTCGCTTCAGTCCCAATCTGGCTGCGGCCCCACGGGGACCTCCGATCGTCCATTCCACTGCATGCAAGGCCTGCAAAATGATCGCTCGCTGTGAATCCATGAACGTCCCTGGTGTAGCAAGTGGAGCAGCAGGAATTGAAACTTGCGAATTCGTGAACGGGCGCCTTTCGTCTAGCATACGCAAGGGATTGGGTAGAACTCCGTTGTGACACAGGATTGTGGCTCGTTCGACCAAGTTCTGAAGTTCGCGCACATTGCCCGGCCAGGGATACGATGTGAGGGCGTCCAACGTTTCCAGTGGGATGTGTTCAATCCGCCTGCTCATGCGGCTCGCAAAATTCTCTACAAAATGGGCAACCAACGACGCGATGTCTTCGCGACGTTCCCGAAGTGGGGGTATCACGATGGGAAAAACGTTGAGACGGTAGTAGAGGTCATTGCGAAATTCGTTACGACTCCGCATCTCATCCAGATTGCGGTTTGTCGCTGCAATCATTCGAACACTGATGTGGTGCGTTCGGCAGCTTCCCAGACGCTCGAATTCCTGTTCTTGCAGCACGCGCAAGAGTTTAGGCTGCAAGGCCAGGGGCATGTCCCCGATTTCGTCGAGGAACAGCGTTCCTGTGTCAGCTATCTCGAGACGACCAACTTTTTGTGCGATTGCCCCGGTGAAAGCGCCCTTTTCGTGGCCGAACAGCTCGCTTTCCAAGAGTTCGGAGGGAATCGCCGAGCAATTCAACTTCACGAAAGGGCGTTCGCAGCGGCGGCTGTTGTTGTGAAGGGCTCGAGCGATTAATTCCTTACCAGTACCCGTCTCACCGAGAATCAGTACCGTAGAATCGGTGGCTGCGACTGCGCGAACCAAATCCAGAACATTTAGGAGTGTCTGGCTATTGCCGACGATCCCTTCGAACTCGTCAACTCGCGACGCGTTCACACTTAGTTGAGTCCCTTCGCATTTGGCAAACGGTCTTCCTCTTACGTAATCAACGTCCGGAGCGATGAAATTTTGCGTTCCCATTTATCCCACACCTCGGTTCTTCTCGAACTCTCTCCGTTCTTAGGTGGTTCCTCCGTTTTTACTCGAGCGCGTCTTGAGCAGCCGCATACTTGCCATCGGACTGGGCACGCAACTTCACTCCTGTGAAAACGAACTCGAGCGCACGCGGAATATGGCAGGCGAAAATGTGCATACTGCTACCCGCTGACCGTCACCAACGTCTGCCGAAAGACGTGAAAGCGCGGAGCGCGTTTTCCGCAGATGCAGCCAAACCGCCAAAAAGAGATAGCTCCATCGAGCAGGGAACGTTCGATGCAAATTACTCGATTGCCGGAACTTCTTCGGGGACGGTGCTCGGGGGATCTCGAAGTCAAGCTGACGGATTCGCGACGGATATCCGCCACTGACGGGCTCTCGCCACAACAATTGTTTGGAGGTACGCCAGCGTAAGGATGAATGCCCTGCAGTTTTCTATAGGCAGATTACTATTGCTTCCTCCGTTGTGTGGCTGATTTACAATGATTAGCGTCGAGCAGATGGCGGTCTACAAACTTTCGTTTGGGTGTGAATATGTCCTGTATCTAGGTGGCTGTCAGGTGTCCCACGACCTGAATGACAGCTTGAAATGAAGATGTGTGCAGGGAAACAATCGCGCTCGAGTCGCTGGTCTTCTTGGACAGTCTGTTTGAAGACTGTTGCCCTGCTGGCACTTTGCTTTCCGGCCTGTGCGCTGGCCCAGGACCAGCGCGTCTCGCAGTACGCCCATCGTGCGTGGCCGGTACGCGACGGCTTTTTCACTGGCGTGCCGCTCGCAATTACGCAAACCACCGACGGGTACATCTGGGTCGGGACGGATTCGGGCCTCGTTCGCTTCGATGGCTCTCGCTTCGAGCCATGGACCTCGCCGGACGGCAAGAAACTTCCGTTGAACCAGGTTACTGCGCTCCTAGGAGTTCGCGATGGAAGCTTATGGATCGGGGGAGAGGGCCTCGCGCATTTCGCTGATCGCAAACTGTTTGTCTACCCCGACTTTCATGACGATGTGGGTTTGGGCAGTCTGCTCGAGGACCGGGCTGGGAATATCTGGTTTGGTCGCATCGCAGCTGCCGGCGCCCTGCGAACTCCCATTTGCCAGGCGTTGCCGACAAGAACCCGCTGCCTGGACCAGTCGGACGGCGTTAGCATCCAGTCCAACGGTGCGAGTGGTCTGGCTCAAGACTCGGAAGGTGACCTGTGGATAGGAACTGATGGACCCCTACTTCGGTGGAAGCCGGGGCATTCGGAAACGTACCTTCCCAAAGAGTGGACACGGACAAACGGACTCGAAACTGCGCTCAGTGTAGTCGCACTCCCAGACGGTTCCGTCATGGTTTGCGTGAGGCATCCCGGAGCTTTCGGGGGATTTCAAAGACTTTCGATGGGCCATTGGGAGCCGGTCAGGGTACCGGGGTTTGACGGCTCGAAAATGACAGCGGAGTCGGCCTTTCGCGATAGGGATGGGGGAATCTGGCTAGGTACGTTTGACGCCGGGATCTACCACATCCACGGAAATGAGTTTGAGAGATTCAGCAGCGAAGACGGTCTCTCTGGAGATCGTGTCTCCGCATTCTATCAGGATCGCGAGGGCGGCATCTGGGTGGCTACGTCGGGCGGCGTAGACTACTTTCATCCCCGAAAAGTTACGACGTTTTCGAAGCGCGAGGGCTTAACTTCGGACGCCGGCGACGGGGTCACCGCTGGTTGGGACAATTCGGTGTGGTTGAACGAAAATAGCCTGGATTTGCTGAAGAATGGCCACATCCACGCAATTCGGACCGGACACGGATTGCCTGGTCGCATGATTACCGCCGTTTTCGAGGACAGCTTCGGCAAACTCTGGTGTGGAATCGACCACGATCTGTATCGCTACGATGGCAGCAAATTCGACAGAGTCCAGGGCGGGGGAGATCGATCGACTCGGTTTATGGTCGGGATTACACAAGACTCGCGGCACGACATCTGGGCCGAAGTCAGCGGTCACAAGCATGAATTGATTCGAGTTCACGGTCTGCGGGTGGTCGAAGAGTATCCAGACTCCATCATTCCCTCCGCGCGTGCGCTGGCCGCTGGGCCGGATGGCATGCTGTGGCTGGGTCTCCGAAACGGCGACCTCGCCCGGTTTCACGACGGGCATGCGGACATATTTCCTTCACCCGGTGGGCCGAAATCTTTTGTCTATCAGGTGGTTGTCAATTCGGAGGGCACTGTTTTTGCGACAACATCGGTAGGTCTGGTGGGTTGGAAAGATGGTACGTCGCATCTGCTGTCGTCGAAAAATGGGTTGCCGTGTGACCCGGTGATCGGGGCGGCCTGGGACAATCACGATGCGCTCTGGCTGTACACGGGATGTGGTCTTGCACGAATAAGCAAAGAGGACGTGGCTCACTGGTGGCGCGACGATACCGCAGTCGTCGCACCCGAAGTGTTAGATGTCTCCGATGGAGTGCGGCCGGGCCTGCCGAACTTCAATCCGATGGCGCGAACTCCCGATGGGCGTCTCTGGATCGTGACCAATTCCTTCCTGCAGATGGTGGATCCGAGTCACCTTGCCCCCAATAACATTCTGCCACCCATCCAGATAGAGAAAATTGCCGTGGACAGGAAAGTTTATGAGCCGAACGACAGTCTGGCTTTTTCGCCGCTGATGCGGGACCTGGAGATCGACTATGCTGCGCTGAGTTTCGTGAATGCGCAGAAAGTGCGATACCGCTATAAGCTCGAAGGAAGAGACACGATGTGGCAGGAAGCCGGCAATCGTCGACAGGCGTTCTACACAGACCTGCATCCCGGCGCATACCGTTTTCGCGTGATTGCCTCGAATGACGACCTCCTGTGAAACGAAGGCGGCGCTTCGTTCGCCTTTACGATCGCTCCAGCCTGGTACCAAACAGCCGTATTCCGCATTTCGTGCCTGCTTGCCGGGCTCCTTTTTCTATGGCTCATTTACTACCTACGGATGAAACAGGCTTCGCGCTCTATTCGTGCGAGATTCGATGAACGCATCGCCGAACGGACGCGTCTCGCGCGCGATCTGCACGATACGCTTTTGCAGACGCTGCAAGGCAGCAAACTGGTTGCCGATGACGCGCTCGAACATCGCTCCGACGTCGAATATACAAGTCGCTCGTTGGAAAAACTTTCCGAATGGGTTGACCGAGCAATGCGCGAAGGCCGGGCTGCTCTCAACGCCCTGCACGCCAATGCCTTCGACAATCGCGCGTTGTCCAAGCGATTGCAATCCGCGCTGGACGAAGGTGAACTGAATGGCGTTTCGGATGGATTTTTGACCATCAACGGCACGCCTGTCGAGATGGATCCGCTCATCACCGATGAGATTTGCCGGGTTGGATGTGAAGCTATTCGCAACGCATTTACGCATTCGCATGCTACGCGGATCGAAGTGCAGTTGACGTATTCCGAGGACTTTACGCTGATCGTGCGCGATAACGGCCGCGGAATGGATTCGACAACGGCAGCGAGAGGCAGAAATGGCCACTTCGGCCTACAGAGCATGCGCGAGCGAGCCGCGCGCATTCATGGGCAATTCCAACTCATCACTGCACCGAACCTCGGCACCACCATTGAGTTGAAGATAGCAGGGAAGACGGCGTTTGGCCGGGACACGAGTTTTTGGTCGAAACTCCCGTCCAGGTTGAGAGGAACACGGCGCTCGGAAGTTTGACCTCGAGCGAAGGCGTCAATGGCAGGCAGAATGAATGAAACCAAACGAATCACCATCATGACCGTCGAAGACCACCCTGTTTTTCGCGAAGGCCTGAGTCTGATCCTTGCGTCTCAGACAGATATGGTTGTTGTGGCAGAGGCATCGACCGCCGATGAAGCACTGCAGCAGTATCGTCAGGTACGGCCCGATCTAGTCTTGATGGATCAGAGATTGCCGGGGACGAGTGGGACCGAAGCACTCATAGCGATACGCAATCAATTCCCTCAGGCCAGGGTCATCATGCTGACGACTTCGAGCGGTGATATAGAGATTCAACGAGCTTTGCGGGCAGGAGCGTCGGCGTATGTGCTTAAGAGCACTCCCAAGAATGAGTTGTTGCAGATCATCCGCGAGGTCGCTGCCGGGCGACGGCGGATCCCTTCTGAGGTTGCGGGTTGCGTAGCAGAGCACTTGGGTCAGGAAGATCTCACTCCGCGTGAATTGGAGGTTCTCGAACTGATCCGCGATGGAAACCGTAACAAGCAGATTGCCGATAAGCTCTCTATTTCCGAGACCACCGTAAACTTTCACATCAAAAATATCGTGGAGAAGCTTCAGGCCAATGATCGGACTCATGCGGTTACCATTGCTTTGCGCCGTGGCCTGCTCCATATTTGATGGCGACGTTGTTAACTACACGCGATTTTAGACTGCTAGATCTGCTCTGCGCATCGCAACGGCTCCTGTAGAAAAGTACAGGTCCTCGCCCACTCGATTGCGTGACGCGCAGGACTCGATTGCGTGATGCGCAGGACCTTCTTTTCCAACACAATTAATACGGTTTGGAAGTGCTCGCAAGAAGGACTTCAACCATAGTGTTGCGAGGCGAAGTGATCCCAAATGGCTGAGGCCGTTCATTCGCATTTCAGAGCAGCGGACGTGCCTCATACGTCTAAGGAATCGCATTCGAGAAGGTGCCCCTCATCGAAGCACTCACAGTCATTCTGTTTTTGGGACTATTTTGGGGAAATCGTCGGAGAGAGCCCGGCGCTGAGGACCGCACTGAACCTGGTGTCCGTGGTGGCGCCAACCGATTCCAGTGTGCTGATTCTGGGCGAGACGGGAACCGGCAAAGAACTCGTCGCGCGTGCGACGCACAGACTGAGCGGTCGCAGCGAAAAGCCATTCGTCAAACTGAATTGCGCTGCAATCCCCCTGGGGCTGTTGGAGAGTGAGTTGTTCGGCCACGAAAAAGGAGCGTTTACGGGCGCTATCGCCCAGAAAACCGGGCGCTTTGAACTCGCCGACAAAGGCACGCTTTTTCTGGATGAAGTCGGCGACATCCCGCTGGAGCTTCAAGCAAAAATGTTGCGGGTGCTGCAGGAACAGGAGTTCGAGAGGCTTGGCGGCAACCACACGCACAAGGTGGACGTCCGCCTGATCGCTGCCACGAATCGCGACCTGGCTTTGATGGTAAGGCAGGGGACATTTCGGGAGGACCTGTACTATCGGCTGAAGGTGTTTCCGATCCAGGTGCCTGCTCTGCGGCAACGGACGGAGGATATTCCGAAACTGGTTTGGCATTTCACTGCGCTATACGGCCGACGAATGAACAAGCGGATCGACCAAATCCCAGCGGAGACGATGGACGCTCTGGTACGTTACCGCTGGCCCGGAAACGTTCGGGAGTTGCAGAACTTTATCGAACGGGCAGTAATTCTTTCTCCTCATTTGCTGTTACGGGCTCCCATATTGGAACTGGAGCCGTCCGGCTCACAAACCCAACTGAATATGTCAATTAACGGTCTTGCGGAAGTGGAACGAGATCATATTCTCCGAGCACTGGAGGCGAGTAATTGGGTGGTAGGCGGCAGGAATGGCGCCGCCGCGCGTTTAGGGATGAAGCGGACGTCGCTGGTCTACAGGATGCACAAACTTCGCATAAGTCGTCCGGCAGCCTCCCCTTACGCATGAGCGCAGTCGAAAGCCCTGCCGTGTAGGGTGATTGCTCACTACGCTGTTCGGCACGATGTAAGACATGCCTCGCCACGTTTCTTGCGACGAAAATCCGTCACTGGCGAACTCCCATCACATTTCCGTCACTAATGGCAGAGCCTCGCTCGGGGACACATGAGCGCCATCTCGAACCGCGAGAATCGTTTAGACCTAAATGCTTTCAACTGCGTTCAAATCTCTGTATTGGCTCATTGCTTGCTTAAACGTTGGACCGGCATCGATTGACGAGGAGACTCCGTCGCCATTTGGCCGGGCCAAAGCGTCCCGCTCAGTGAGTCGTTCTCTCGTCGGGCGCGGCCTCTCCAACCTGATAAGGAGTGCTTCCTGATGACCAAGACGATGAAAGGCGAGCTGGTAATTCCAGAGAGACAAGGCAAAATGATCTCTGCGGGATTTCCGTATCAAAAGCAGCGTCGGCGGGTTCTCGGCAGCGAGATGGCGTACGTGGAGGTGGGAGAGGGTGACCCGATCGTGCTGCTGCACGGCAATCCCACCTCGTCATACCTCTGGCGCAACGTGTTGCCGTACCTGCAGCCACTAGGCCGCTGCATCGCCCCCGACCTGATCGGCATGGGCGACTCCGATAAGCTGCATAACAGTGGCCCGGGCTCTTATCGCTTCGTTGAGCACCGCCGCTACCTCGATGCCTTGCTCGAGGCCCTAAATGTGCGCGAGCGAGTTACCCTTGTCATCCATGACTGGGGCTCGGCTCTCGGCTTCGACTGGGCCAACCGCCACCGCGAAGCCGTGAAGGGTATCGCGTACATGGAGGCGATCGTGGGCCCGCAGGCCTGGGACCACTGGGACAAGTTCAACATGCGTTCAGCTTTGCAGGCGTTGCGTTCGGAGGCCGGCGAGACGATGGTCCTGCGAGACAACTTCTTCATCGAGAAGATTCTGCCGAGTGCCATTCTGCGCAAACTCTCCGACGAGGAAATGGCGGAGTACCGACGGCCGTTCGCCGAGCCCGGCGAGGGACGACGACCGACGCTCACGTGGCCCCGAGAGATCCCCATCGATGGCGAGCCCGCCGAGGTAGTTGCGATCGCGACCGCCTATGCTGACTGGCTAAAGACAAGCACTGTGCCCAAGCTGTGGATAAAGGCCGAGCCCGGCGGGATCCTCGCCGGCGGCGCAGTTCTCGACCGCGCTCGCAGTTTTCCAGCGCAAACCGAGGTGACGGTCGCGGGGATTCATTTCGTCCAGGAAGATTCGCCCGACGAGATTGGACGGGCCACCGCGGGCTGGATGTCGAAGTTATAGAGCGCACTGACCTGGCGATTCTCGGACTCTGGACGGTTGTCGAGGTTCCGGAGATCGGTTGCCTGGGTGTCGTCGACGCTCAACTGCAGTTTCGCATGGGCCCCTTAGAACGGCGTCCGGAGAAAGCCTGTGCCGGGCGTGAATCGCCAAGGATGAGCTGGACAAGATAGACCCGTAATGGTGAGGAGAATTCGAATGTCCTCACGAGCCTTCGGCTTCATTGGCCGGAGTACGTGATGGAACTTGCCGAGATGGGGTGTATCTGTTCTTTACATGCGCGTTTGCGACGTTGTTCCAGCATCCCGTGTCGCCGATTCGCCATCTGGTCGTGAATGACACTGTTCGCCGCGCGTGCTTCGGGATCTCGGTTGCGGCAAGTATTGTCGCGATGGCTTTGACGCCCTGGGGCAGACAATCCGGAGGGCATCTCAATCCAGCGATGACGTTCACGTTTTGCCGCCTGGGCAAGGTGAAATTGTGGGACGCAATCTTCTACGGAGTCGCGCAATTTGCAGGTGCAACCGCTGGCGTGGCCCTCGCAACTACTATCTTGCGGGGCGCGCCAGGGGATCCAACAGTTCGTTACGCCGCGACGCTTCCCGGAATGTACGGGTCCGTGGTCGCCTTCATTGCCGAACTGGCCATTTCGTTCGCTTTGATGCTCACTGTTCTGTTCGCCTCCAATCACAACCTATTTTCGTGCTTCACGCCCTATTTTGTCGGCGCACTTTACGCCATTTTTATTACGCTCGAGACACCGCTCTCCGGGATGAGCATGAATCCCGCGCGAACCTTTGGCGCGGCATTTCTGGGCCGCTACTGGCACGCCCTTTGGATCTATTTTCTGGGGCCGACTCTCGGTATGTTGGTTGCGGCAGAAGTCTTTCTTTGGGTGCGCGGGGGCGTCGGTCCGTACTGCGCCAAACTCCATCACGCTAATGAGAAGCGTTGTATTTTCCGCCATGACACTCAGCAACAGGATCGTAACTAGACACGAGACAGCCCACACCCATGAAATCCGCCTCTAAACCGTGACCGGTTGGCCTGCTCCGGTTTAGAGTAGTGTTTGAGACCGGTGTGGTCCGCAAAAACTCCGTCCTCCGTCCGTGTAACAATGCGTTATACAGCCTCAACGTGTCTTGTTGATTTTGAAATCGGACGGAGTTTTCAGGAACCATTCCAACATTTTGCAACGTTTTTCGTTCAGTCGATTGAGCTTTGATTGAGGCTGGGACGGCTGTTTTCGGCTTGACGATGACCAACCAAGGTCCAACTTGGAGTCATTTCACAAAAGGAGCGAATACCAGTCGGCGCAAAATCGCTCGGTGCTACGGTAAGTCCAAAGAGCGGAGGGGAAAAGGATGACCAATGGGACTGCCGGGCTCGAACATCCAAGAGGCGTTGCCGTGACAGTGTGGGGACTGTAGGCTGCGACGGGGCAGCGTTCTAACCAGTTGTCCCTGGAAAACTCTTCAGACGGGAGAGCTGCCGCTCCTAAGCCCAGTGCAAACAAAAGACCTATATTGAAAATACACAGACTTAGGCACTGGCCATGGCCGTACGCCACTTCGCTCAAGTCGGCTTGTCGGAATTGCTTGCTGGTCCTCGACTGAGGGCGGATCACGGGCAAACAGGAAGCAACTGGATCACTTCTTGTTTGCCGACCACTCCTACCCTCATACCGCGAGTCTGGATAGCAGGCTCCAATCAACCGGAGTGGATGCCCGCTGGCTTTTAACTCAGGCCTCGTATCGATACTCCGTAGGGCTTGCACCGCAAATCCGGCGGAACACCCGCGCAAAGTGTTGCTGCGTTTTGAAACCGCAGGCCACGGCGACATCCAGGATACGCGCCTCAGGCGCGCGCAACATCTCCTTCGCACGCTCTATTCTGTTGCGTAATACAAACTGGTGTGGTGTCTCTCCTGTCGACTTGCGAAACATCCGTGAAAAATGAGCTGGGCTCAACTCCACCGATTCCGCCATTTCGATGAGGGTCAACTCGTCTTCCATCTTCGCTTGGACAAACTCTTTAATC
>Ga0126373_10004145_pt1 | contig 11031 bp, 9 predicted proteins | sample PanSoiMetPlot_11_FD_92545 | JGI IMG/M metagenome (GOLD analysis project Ga0126373, IMG submission 92545) | Tropical forest soil microbial communities from Panama - MetaG Plot_11 | ecosystem: Environmental > Terrestrial > Soil > Tropical forest > Bulk soil | place: Panama | collected 2016-02-17
GAACGCCTTTTTGAATCGCGGTTACAGTGTAGTGGCAAATTCGCGAAACATCAGCAAGTCAGTCGCGTTCGCGGCGTCAGATAAGCTCGCGTTGGTTGACGGAAGCATCGCCGAAGCCGCAACGGCAGCGAAGATCGCTGAAGTCGCCAAGAGCAAATTCCGCTCGATCGACGCGCTCGTCAACAACGCCGGCATATATTTCTCGAAGCAGTTCACGGACTACACGATCGACGATCTGCGTTCCCTGGTTTCCGTCAACATCGAAGGCTTTTTCTTCATCAGCCAGCTCGTAATCAAGCAGATGTTGGCTCAGAAGACCGGCGGCAGCATCGTCAATATCACGACGACGATGGCGGACCACCCGATCGCCGGAGTCAACTGTGCGGTTCCGATGATCACGAAAGGGGGCCTTGAGGCGGTCACACGGAGCCTGGCGATGGAATACGCGAAACAGGGCATACGCGTGAACGCCGTCGCGCCAGGCGTTGTCGATACGCCTATGCACGAGGATCACCCGAAGGATGTTCTCAAGACGCTGCAACCGATGGGACAGATTGTCGATGTGAAAGACATCGTCGACGCGATCGTTTATCTGACTGAAGCTGGTCAGGTGACCGGGGAGGTGCTGCACGTGGACGGCGGTGCGCATGTTGGCAAATGGTAATCCGCTAGGTGCTCCGCCGACTAGCACCGAGCCGCGGTTGAAACAACTTGGCATCAAGAACGCTGCAAAAAAGTCGTCGGCGACGAGGTATGGGCGCCTTCGGGTTTCTCCCGGTCATGTGTCGCTGGGCCGATCCGGCAGACCTGGGTTATCCTATGCTTTGGCTCGCGTCGCAGCCACCTTGATGGTCGAGGACGGCCTTCCCGCGTGGCCCGGTCGGCGATCGACAGAAAGGAAGAACCTTATGGAACTGAAACTCCATCACCTGAACTATTCGACGAAGGATGTTGGCGCGACCGCAGACTTCTATCGGTCGTTGTTCAATTTGAAGCCGGTGCTGGCCCATTCGCATAACCAGATCAGATCGCAGGGCTATGACCGCAAAGTCGAATTCCTGACGGATGGAACAACCGAGTTTCATATCGCCTCGCAGGATTTCGGCGTGGCGTTCCGAACCAAGCAGAGCCTCAACCCGCTCGACCGCGGCCACATCGCGTTCCGCACCGACGACATCGAAGCATTCAAGGCGATGCTGCGGGAGAAGAACATTCCCTTCGCCGATTACGGCGTTTGGGCGATGGGTGGCTGGTACCAGATCTTCCTGCAGGATCCTGACGGGACCATCATCGAAGTGCATCAGGCCGATTACAAGCCGGCTGCGAACCAGCCGGGTATCTAGCGTCCTGGGATCCGCGCACGGGTTTGACGCGCGTGACCTTAGGTAGCGTATGACGCATTTCCGCGAAGGTAGCGCTATCCGCCGTGCTGATCAGCCCGATGAGCACCCGTCGACTCTCCGCTTGGATGACAGGTCTGTTCCGTGCGTCAATGATTGCACCAAGCTTGGAGTAACGACGTAGAATGTGGATTGCTCAAATCTCCGACCCACACCTTCGGCCGCGCGGTACTCTCTACAAGAACACGGTCGATTCTAATGGGATGTTCGCGACCGCCATTAAGCAAATCAACGGGCTTGATCCGTCAGCTGACCTTGTCCTTTTAACCGGCGATATTGTGGATGAAGGTCAACCATTAGAATATAGGATGGCACGCGAGCTATTGTCCGACATCAAAGCGCCGTTACGCATCATTCCTGGTAACCACGACGAACGGTCGGCCTTGCGCGTGGCCTTCCGCGATCACGACTATTTGCCGCCAGATGGGCCACTCAACTATGTGGACGACGCGTCTGGTCCGGTTCGGATCGTGGCGCTAGACGTGACGCTGCCCGGGCTTCATCATGGAGATGTCGATGATGAAACCCTGAGCTGGCTTGATGGAGTGCTCGCACGTGACCCCAGTCGGCCCACCTTGATTATGATGCACCAACCTCCTGTCGCTTGTGGCGTGCCATATCTCGACGCCTATTGCTGCCGAGGCGGTCATCGGTTGGCGACTGTCATTGCGCGATATCCGGCGGTCGAGCGAATCGTCTGCGGTCATGTGCATCGACAAATGCAACTGCGTTTTGCAGGCACTCTGCTTTGCACTGCGCCAAGTACGACGACGGCGATCGCACTTCGGCCCTTTCCGACCGCCAAGCCGGCTTCTTTCATCGAACCTCCGGGTTTCCTCCTGCACCATTGGAAGGCAGACACGGGACTTTTGACGCACAGCATACCCATCGGGTCTTTTCCTGGACCCTTTCCGTTTGCATAGAGAACGAAAGCGCCCTCGTCGCAATTTCCACGACACCGCTTGACGGTTAAAAAGCAATCTGTTAATTAACTGGAAAGTCAAATAACGTAGGCGCGGATACAAGCTCCTGAGGTGCGCGCGCGAACTCGAGGGCGTTTTCGCGGCCAGAGCTTGGGGACGGTGGGGAAAGAAGCTCGTTCTGCTGCTGCAGCCCTTCGAGGACCGCAGGACGGTCATCATCACCCTGCGGGTTAAAGCCTCGATTGTCTGAAGGTCGATCGAACGGCAAGGCTATTTGACGGTTCACCAACGATCAGGAGGGAGGGAAGCGACATGTCCAAGGTAGAAATCATCGGCGTTCCGCAGTCAACCTATGTGAGGGTCATTCGCATGGCGTGTGAGGAAAAAGGCATTGATTACACGCTCAGTCCCGCACCGCCGCATTCACCTGACGTTGACGCCATTCATCCGTTCGGCAAGGTTCCCGTCATGCGCCACGGTAACATCGCGCTATGCGAATCGAAGGCGATTGCGACCTATCTCGATCGCGTATTTGAGGGCCCCAAACTGATTCCGGATGACGCGGAGACGGCGGCCGTGGTGGAGCAGTGGGTGTCGCTCGTCAACACCGTGATAGATCAAACCTTAGTCCGCACCTATCTGTTTGCATACATCTTTCCCAAAGGCCACGATGGTAAGCCGGATCGTGCGACAATCGAGGCGGTCGTGCCGAGTTTGCAGCAGCAGATGGCGATTCTCGATGGCGCCGTCGCGCGCACCGGGTATCTTGCTGGCAACGGCTATACTCTGGCCGATATCAACGTAATGCCGATTCTGTTCTATGTACGTCGGTTCCCGGAAGGTGCCGAAGCGCTTGCTGCAAATCAAAATCTCGCTGCCTATTTCGAGCGTCACTCAACCCGACCGAGTTTCCGCAATACCACCCCGCCCCCGCCACCGCAGGAGCAGAGCAAGGCGAACTGAACGCCCACTTGTATTTCACGTGAGCCGTCCCGTCGGGCGTAGCGACGCATCACAATAACGTGCCCTCGCGGTCGACTTTGCGTGCTGCCGGGGCGAAATAGGGCTGTCTCGGGGCGCTCAAACTGGCCATATAGGGTGGGGCCTCCGGTTCGGTCCAGGGCCAACGAGCACGCACCATGGGACACGTCGTGGCAGCGTGCCTATGGTGCTTTCGTCGCAACCATCCAAGCGCCATACCCAACGACGCAATCGCGCGACCCCGCTGTATCGCCCGAGTTGCACAGCATCAGCCGTCGCGCTTTAAGACCTCGGCGTTCGGCCTCGACGAGGAGGCCGGCCACGGCGAGAAAGCCACAGGCCTGATCGGGGCCTAGGCCGCTCCAGTCGTTGCGCTCAACCGCGGTCGCGGTCGCGGTATCAAGCCGGCGTGCCGTCTCATAGTCGTGGTAATGGGACAAATCGGAGCTCACGAGTACGAGTGTCTCAGCCCCGCCCCACAGCCGCCGCAACACAAGAGCCACCTCCAGTGGTCGCGAATCGCCGACCACGAGCGGCACCACTTGGAAGGATGCCAGGAGTATCTGCAGGAAGGGCAGTTCCACTTCGAGAGCGTGCTCGGGGGCATGTGCGGCATCGCTTTGAACCACAAAGGGCAGGTCGGCCAGGGCGGTCAACGCATCCTGGTCCACCGGAATGTGGCCAAGTGGCGTTTCCAAGGCATTGACGGTTGGGGCGGCGATTCCACGCACCGGAACATAGTGGGCCGGTCCAATCAACACGACGCGCTTAATTGTTGACCCGCTATCACGAAGCATCGCAAATCCAGCAGCCGCGACGCAGCCCGAATAGACGTAGCCCGCGTGTGGGACGATCAGTGCTTTGGGCGGGATTTCGCAGGGCGCCGATGCCTCCAGGAGCAACGCGGAAACCTCCGCCTGCAGCCGATCCGGCTCCCCAGCATAGAACCGGCCCGCCACCGCCGGCGGCCGGATTGTCCCGCATTGCGCACGCGCGCGCACCTTGCCCTGCTCTCGTCCGACAGCTAATTGTGAAGTGTCGCTAGCTTAGGCCCTGTGCGCGATGGATCAACCGATCATAGAGGGCATCCCGGGCCGCTATTGGCACATGCTGGAAGATGGCCGTGTCCAGTGCGACGTGTGCCCGCGCTATTGCAAGCTGCATGAAGGCCAGCGCGGCCTATGTTTTGTGCGCGGGCGGCTGCGCGACCAAATGGTGCTGACGACCTATGGCCGCTCGTCCGGCTTTTGCATCGACCCGATCGAAAAAAAGCCGCTCAATCACTATCTGCCCGGTACTCCAGTCCTCTCGTTTGGAACCGCCGGCTGCAATCTGACCTGCAAGTTTTGCCAAAACTGGGATATCTCCAAAGCCAGGGCGCTCGATCGTATTCAGGACCGGGCGTCGCCCGAGGCGATTGCCGAAGCGGCGACGCGCAGCCGCTGCCGGGCTGTTGCGTTCACCTACAACGATCCGGTGATTTTTCTCGAATACGCGATAGACGTGGCGCAGGCCTGCCGCGAGCGCGGAATCGGCACCGTAGCCGTGAGCGCGGGATATATCGCTGGCGAACCGCGGGCCGAGTTCTTCCGACACATGGACGCCGCGAATATCGACCTCAAAGGTTTCACCGAGGGCTTCTATAAGCATCTATGCTCGAGCCGGCTCGGACCCGTGCTTGAAACGCTTGAATACCTCAAACACGGAACGAACGTCTGGTTCGAAATTACCACCCTGCTCATTCCCGGTGAGAACGACTCGCCGACCGAAATCGAAGCGGAGAGTGCCTGGATTATCGATCGCCTCGGCCCCGACGTGCCGTTGCACTTCACGGCATTCCACCCGGATTGGAAGATGCTGGACACGCCGCCGACGCCCCCGGAGACGCTCCGAAGGGCGCGAGGCATCGCGACGAAGGCGGGCATTCGCTACGTGTACACTGGAAACATTCACGATCCCAGGGGCCAGACCACCTACTGCCATGTGTGTGGTGCGGTGCTGATCGGTCGCAACGGTTACGAACTCACGGCGTGGAATCTTTCCGCTGATAGCGCATGCATTAAATGCGGCACGCGCTGTACCGGCGTGTTCGAGCCCGTTCACGGAAGATGGGGCTCCCGTCGTCAGGCCGTAAGAGTGGGAGGCGCGCCAATCGCGGCTCAATGCCGCGAATGCTGAGGATTTCCTCGAGACCCCGCATTGTCGTGACCCTTTAACAGTCACGCCGCCGCTCGCGAACCTTGTCGGTCGTGCGCAAAGAGCCGTCTCGCGGCCAGGGGGGTCCACATGTGGGTTGCCCTTACAAGGGAACGTCAACGCGCGCGACGGCTCGTCCGTATCCATGCTTTCATGCGCCGTGCGCTTAGTGTATGGCAACCGGACAGCACGGTCGTGGCCCCAAGGGACTCCATGCTTCGCTTGAAATCGTTCTACGAAACCGTCCGGTGCCGATCTGCGGTTCACGACTCGCCCCACAAAGGTCGCTAACGCGGTTCGCAACCTTGCTGGCATTCGGCGCGGGTCTCGGTCTCATCGTGTTCGCATGGGTCACCAAGAGTGCGGTCACGCGATCGCGCTACAGAAGTATTTTGCAAAGGACCAGCCCTACAAATCAAATTCAGCGCGCCAGCGCGGGTCGCGAAGGGGGCATCCGACCGGTAGGAAGCGACGGCCCTTTCCGGACAAGGGCGATCCGCCGCCCGATTGAGCGCTCGCACTGTCTTGGTCACCAGCATGATGCCCAGCATTAGCCAAGGCAGCGCGACGAGGGCTGCTTGACGGTCAGCGCTGTGACTTATCCTGTTCGATCGCCTCCCCAACGCGAGCCCCAAAAAGTCCCTCGGCTCCTGGCCCACCGAAACCACGGTTTTGCCGCACTTTCCACGCATCTTCCGACGGAACAGCGAAGAGGCAGAGCGTCACGGCAAGTGCCCGTTGACGCCGGGGCGTTTCAAGACGGGAACATTCTGAATTTATCCGCGGCCATCGGCTGCCTAAACGGCAGCGATTCCGGGAAGCAAACAAGCCGTTCTTCGTCCAGTGCAACCCCCGCATGCATGCGGATCACGAACCAAGTTGCCACCCGGGTGTGAAGCCATTGGGCGAGGAGGCGGAAAAGGCCGGACACGAAAGCGATAGCTCCGATGGGCACGAACGCTCGCAGCCGCATAGCCGACGACGCCGGTTTTTGGGACCACAAGCCCCTGGGTGGCGACCCGTACGGATCCGATCGGCCTTGCGGCTACCCGGCGTACCGGCCGCGCGACCAGAGACACGACCTCGCGAAAGCGCACCACCTGCATGATCGAGAAAGTTTAGGTTCTGTCTAGGAGTAACTTGTTCACAGGTTGCCAGAGCGGCCGAGCCGCACAAAAGGAGTCAGCCGATGTTAAAGCGTAGTTTGGCGCCGCTCGCATTCGCGGTGATGGTTACTTTTGTCCCGCCGGCCGTCGGTGATACGACGTCGAACGTAAAAACGGGTGTGCTGACCTGCAAACTGGCACCCTCTATTGGCTTCATCATTGGTTCGCAACAGAGCATGTCGTGCCGCTACACGCCGAATGCATCACATCCTCCGGAAACCTATACGGGCAAGATGGATACGATCGGGCTCGACATCGGCGTCACGGCGGGCGGCGAGCTAGCATGGGCCGTGCTGGCACCGACCGAGGGCCCACCGCCCGGCGGCCTCGCCGGTGTCTATGTTGGGGCGAGCGGCGACGCGAGCTTCGGGGTCGGTGCGGGCGCCAACGTTCTGGTCGGTGGCTCGGCGCGCACAGTCTCGCTCCAGCCGCTTTCCGTGGAAGGCGAGGCGGGTGTCAACCTCGCGGTCGGAGTTTCCGGTCTCACGCTCACATGGGTGCGATGAGGCCTGTTTAGGTAAAGGTACCGGCGAGGTGCAAAGCCGCGACCCGTCATCGGATCGAGAACGGAGATGACCCGCCTGTGGCTTCTGGCGATTTTCTCAGGGCCGCTGGAAGCACGCTGGGTGAAAGATCATTGGAGGAATGTCGATGAATCGCGTCCTACTAGCTTGTGCGGTGCTGCCGCTTGTTGTCACACTGTCAGAAAACCCTGCCTATTCGCAATCCGATCTCGTAAAGGCCGTGCAGGACAGACTGACTGCGGGCATCGCTAAATTGGAGAGTGCCTGCAACGAAGATATCAAGAAATATTGCAGCAACGTTACGCCCGGCGAGGGCCGCGTGCTCCACTGCATGCAGGCGTACGAGGACAAGATAAGTCCGCAATGTGGATACGCCGAGCAGGAAGCGGCCCTAAACCTACAAATGGCCATCGACCGTTTGAAGGAAGCCGTAATGGCTTGTAACAATGAAATAGCAAAATTCTGCAGCAAGACTCAACCGGGTCAAGGGCGGGTCGCGCAATGCCTGATCGACAACAAGGCAGCAGCTTCGGCGCCATGCGCGGGCGCCATACAGAAACTGCAGACCGCTGCGGCCAAGTGACCGCTCGCGGTCCGCTTGCCCTTCAAGTGACGGGGCAAGGTGACGGATGTGGGCGCGTGACGATCTTTGCGATCGGCTCGCGGGCGGAGTGATTGCGGGCGGACGCGAGGACCGAGGGTGCCAAGCGCGCGGGGGGGCGCATGGCACCCCAATTCACGAGAGCGGGCCAATAGCGATACGTGTTGTATCTTCAGAGCCCTCGCCACAGGATCGATTTCAACCTTGCGTCCATTCCGGCGTCCCTCTCGGAACGGGAGAAGGAGCCGTTCGATCTCGAGTACATGTCTGCACTGTTCGACGTCGGTTGCGATCTTGGGCGTCAGGTATCCTTGGCAAAAGCAGCCGCCCGATTTCTAATCTAGCAAAGACATTTGGAAAAATTCAATCCCGTAGGATTTGCGGTCGCAGCAAAACGCTGGCCCGCATCAGTCAGAGCCTGCTGGCAAGACTCTCTGAAGTTGCTGGTCGTGGCATCAGCGAAAGCATATTTCCGAGATGACTGGCGCAAACGCCGCGTTGCCATCACGGGGGCGCATGCATTGCGTAAAGCAATAATCAACATGAGTGGTCAACCGACGCGGGGGCCCGCCTCGAATAAATCAACGGAAATACAATGATAGATCTACAATATGATTCGCTACCAGCTCTGGTTACGCCTGCGGCCGCGCAGAAAATATTTGCAATGGGGCCGAAGGAGGCGATCATAGGTACGAACGCAGTCACTGTCATCTCTTGGGCGCCGTGCCCCATAATTAGGGTCTGTACCTGCGACCGCGCCCTCGACGGAATCGGCGGACGAGGGTCCCGGATGTGAGACAAATGGTTGGGCTTCTCGAGATGCTCGGCGGCAACGAATTAAGCCGAGCGCCGTGGTGAACGGCAATAAGATCAACACACTGGCGAGTAGGAGATGATCGTGAATGGCTTTCGGGCGGGTTTTGGCGCGTTGCTCACGCTGGCGGGCGTTCTGCTGGTCGCGCGTTCGCAGGCGGAAGATCTCATCGTGTCGGCCAATGACGGCAAATTTGTCAGGGTTGACGGAAGAGCAACCTTTCCCCAGCCAGCGCCGCCGGACAGTTTGGCGATTATCGATGCCACACAGTTTCCCCCGCGGATCAAGGCGACTGTTGAGGGAATCGAGCATACGGTCCAAGGGCCGCCGCAAGCCGTTGCCATTACGCCGAACGGCAAATTGGCGATCATCGGATCCCCGAGCCGATACGACTACGCTGCCAAGAAGGAGAGCTTTGATACTTTTCTTCAGGTCGTGGATTTGGATGCTTCGCCTCCGCAGCTCATTGGCAAGGTGGAGATAGGCGCTCACCCCAACGGTCTTGCAATCAATCCAGAGGGCACACTGCTGCTCGCGGCAGCGCTCGACGGAACCGTGAAGGTCCTTTCGATCACGGGGAAGGACTTCACACTTCTGACTCAGATCAAGATTGGCGAAAAGCGGCTTTCTGGGGTTTCATTTACTCACGACGGCAAGGCTGCGCTAGTCGCGTTGCGTGACGAGGGCGGAGTGGCAGTGCTCAGCATCGAGGGTTCAAACGTCAAGCTCACAGATGAACGGATCTCGACAGGCATTGCGCCCTACTGTGTCGACGTCTCAAGCGATGGAAAATGGGCAAGCGTCAGTAACGTGGGTTTAGCTGGCCTCGCTGGGTATGCCGGCAAGACAGTCGGGGATGCCGACGTCGTCACGCTGATCGACGTGTCGAAACGTCCGTTCCGAGCCGTGCAGCACCTGACCGTACCGTCGATTCCCGAGGGCGCGGCTCTCGCGCCCAACGGACAATGGCTTGCCGTTCAGACGATGGATGGATCGAACCTGACGCCGGATAATCCTGGCCGCCATAAGGTCGGTAAGGTCACTCTGTTTGCCATCGGTGACGGCGGAGCGACCAAGGTCAACGAGCTGCCAAGCGGCGAGGCCGCTCAAGGCGTCGTGTTCACCAAGGACAGCCAGAATCTTGTGGTGCAGTTCGATGTAGAAAGGATGCTCGCGGTCTATGGCGTACGCGACGGTAAGCTGGTTGATACGGGCGAGCGGCTCAAATTGGCGGCGGGACCCGTGTCTATCCGGTCGATGCCGCGGTGAATGGAGGTCGAGTGGCCGCGACCATCGAGGAGGCTCAGCTAGCCTATGGGATTCCCAGGGCTGAGAAGCACGCCGTGGCGCCGAATCAATCGCGCGGCGACCGCGGTCGATAGTGCAATCACCCGGTCGTTTCGGTCTTCGGCCAATGCTTCAAAGCCCGTTGGTCAAGTGGTCACAAAGGGAGCGGCTAAATCCCAGCCCGCCTGTCTCGGCCTCACGTTATATCCGGTGCCACGGGTCGGGACAGAGTCCGCTGGTGCACAGGCGGTCTGGAAGACGCTTAAGTAAGCGGGAACGACGATGAAAAGTATCAACAGAGCTCTGATGGCGGCGTTGTTGCTGTGGGTCAGCGGCGCGATCGCAGAGGATCAGGACGCGGGCTCTGGTCTGTTGCCCGGCGTCCTTGTGCACATCGACGACTACGTTAGGGCCGATATCGCCAAGGGTGTCGTTCCAGGCGCCACGATGACCGTCGTCCGGCATGGCAAGGTCGCCTATCGGCGCGCCTGGGGCGAGCGGGATCCGACCAACAGCGCGCCGATGACCGACGATGCGATCTTCCGCATCTACTCGATGTCGAAGCCGATCACCACGGTCGCGGCCATGATGTTGGTCGAGGAAGGCCGTCTGGGCCTCCAGGAGCCGGTCGCGAAGTACATTCCGCAATTCGCGAACGTGAAGGTGGGCGTGGAACGGAACGGCGATAATGGCCAGCGGGTGCTTGACCTCGTCGACCCTAAGCAACCTATGACCATTCAGGACTTGATGCGGCATACCTCCGGCATTACCTACGGTTTCTTTGGCGATAGTCTGGTCAAAAAGGCTTATACGGACAGTCAAATTACTCGGGGCGATTTCGACAACGCCGAATTCGCTGATCGAATCGCCAAGTTGCCGCTCGCCTATCAGCCCGGCACAACCTGGGATTACAGCCATTCGACCGACATCCTCGGTCGCGTCATAGAAGTCGTGTCCGCCAAGTCGCTCTACGCATTTGAGAAGGAGCGCATTCTCGATCCGCTGGGGATGCGGGACACGAGCTTCTACGTCAAAGACCAATCAAAATGGCCGCGCATCGCCGAGCCGCTCGCAAACGATCGGGCCATAGGCAGGGACGCAGAATTCGGTGACCCACGCGTGCCGCGGAGATGGGAATC
>Ga0126373_10004146_pt1 | contig 11030 bp, 7 predicted proteins | sample PanSoiMetPlot_11_FD_92545 | JGI IMG/M metagenome (GOLD analysis project Ga0126373, IMG submission 92545) | Tropical forest soil microbial communities from Panama - MetaG Plot_11 | ecosystem: Environmental > Terrestrial > Soil > Tropical forest > Bulk soil | place: Panama | collected 2016-02-17
CGCCGCCACCGCCCCCGCCCACAATTCCCGGCACAACTGCGGGAAGCTACGTGTTTACCGTCCATGCTGCGCTCGCCGCCAATGGCGTCAGCCAGGCCGAGACCACGGTTACAGTAACGATTCAATAGGCCGGGCCTGGCGATGTGCCGGTAAAGCAGCGCACGAGACGGCGATCGAACAGGATGCCTACAGACCGCAACGGCGACGCGTGATGGGCGTCTCGCGGAAGAAGTCTGGCAAAAACCTTTGCCAACAGTGGGCAGGCTCGAGCAAGAGCTTCCAACAGCGACGGTACGTCCTCGCTAGCGGTGATGGAAGGGTGCTCCGTGCGTATCGAGACTCCACGGATGAGGCGCTCCGGTACATGTCGAGGTAGCGAGCATTTTGGTAAAAATCGGTGAAAAGGAGCGCGTCGCTTCACACTTCGCGTAGAAGTCGCCAGGTTCGCTGCCGCCAAACAAAGAGCCAAACCGCAAAATAGGCAAATCCACCCAGGACTTCGTCTGCCAACGTCCATGGTACGCCGCGAAAATAGAGAACTTGCGCGATCGCCAGCCGAACCAGGTTCAAGACGAAGAAAATAACGGCAACTGCCAGGAGGCGCGAGGCATTTCGGTGCAAGGATTTTCTAACGTCCCATAGAAGGGGGATCGACCCCATCAAGACATCGACAAAAGTGCAGGCGATCACGACGCGGAAGAGCTGCCCTTGAATGCGAATGGTATCAAACGACACGCGCGCGGTGGCCATGCCGAGGGATGCGCAAATACGCAGCACGGCTGCGGAAGTTACGAACCGCAGCCATTGCCACGGGAACTGATAGGTGAGGAGAACAAACAGGGCGACGAGGCTCGAGCGAAGCAGAAATTCTCGGCTCAGCCAAGGCAGTCGAATCACCGCCAGGTCGAGCTTCGCGTGCAGCAAAGGTTGCGAGCTCATCGCCACGCATCTCTCTCGTTGCGCCACAGGAGTCGCACGCTCCATAACGCCAGCAAAGCCACAAAAGTAAGAATGGCAATGCGTCCGCCGCCCACGAGGATCCAGCGCACATGGGAAACTGACACGCTCGATGACTGTGCCCCGTTGTCCGGCGGCCGTCCATGGCCATCGACGGCGTTGACCGTAACCGTATAGGTGCCCTCCGCGGCCGAGGTGCTTGCGGAGACCTTCAACAGTGAGGTGGCAGAGCCGTCGGTCACGATCGCCGCAGCAGGGTTCGCACAGGATGGCGCGGGATGAGACAGTCCGGAGACGGTGCAGCTAAAGTCCACCGTGCCACTAAAGCCATTAAATGCAATAACGGTGATGGTCGAAGTTGCGACGTCTGTATCAATATAGGTCGGCGTCAGGGGAGACAGGGTTATGTTGTAGCTGGGAGTCGGCGAGCCCTGGCATTCGCAGGCAAGGGCTTCCGGGCGCAAACCCTCGGTCGTGCACTTGCCCACATGTCCGCTGCCCACCGTAGGTGGCTTGCATGGCGCACCCGGCTTGGTACAGACGCGTCCCTGTAGAACAGGCTTGAAGGAACACGACTGTCCAAGAGTGGTTGGCGAGGAAACCAGAAGGGCGCCAAGGACGAGGAATGCAAGCGCGGGATGGGTAGGTGTTCGCGTCATCGAGACCCCTCGCGGGATTTATGGATTGCGCACCGAGGAACATACTACTGCTTTTGCGCCTCCATAGCGGATCGTTCTCGCTTGATGCTGTGCCTTTAAGTCATCGGACCATCCACCCTGCCACCGCCATCATCACCCACCCTCTTGCGTCACACTCTCGACTCTTTTGCGCGCTGTCTTCCCGCTGTCCATTCATGTCATGTGCTCAAGAGATATTTGTCGTCATTCCCGGCCCAAACCGCTTCGCGGAGGCCCTTGAGGCGGCCCTTCCCGCTGTCATGCTGTAATATCAATCGAATATGCGTGCGCTTTTGGGCCTTTTCTTCGGTGTACTACTCATTGGGGCCGCCGTTGCCCGGCAGTCGGCTCCCACGGGTAGCGTCGAGAAGCCAGCATTGCCTGGAAAGTTCACCGACGTTACCGCCGCTTTCGGTGTCCATTTCAACTACCTCTCTTCGCACACCGTCAAGCACTATCTGCTCGAAACGATGGGTGGCGGCGTCGCCCTGTTTGATTACGATAACGACGGTCGCCTCGACGTTTTTCTGGTCAATGGCGCGCCCCTTCAGGATCCGACTCCTAAAGGCTCCATCCCGCAGAAGGGTGGTCCAAATTACGCTAACCGCCTCTATCACCAGAAAGCCGATAGCACCTTCGAAGATGTAACCGAAAAGGCCGGTCTCGAAGGCGTTGGCTACGGCATGGGCGTGGCAGTCGGAGATTACGACAACGACGGGTTCGAAGATCTCTACGTTACTGCTTACGGCGGCAACAAACTCTACCACAACAATGGCGACGGCACTTTCACCGACGTTACTGAGAAAGCCGGGGTCGCCGGTTCTGGCTGGTCCACCAGTGCCGCTTGGGTCGATTTAGACAACGACGGTTTGCTCGATCTAGTTGTTCTCCGCTACCTTCAGTGGGATTTCGACGACATCTGGTGTGGCGAGCACAAAGAGGGCTATCGTGCCTACTGTCATCCGGACGTGTTTCAGCCCGTATCCCCGCTCGTCTACCACAACGACGGCAACGGCCATTTCACGGAAGTCTCGAAAAAAACCGGTCTCTCCAAACCCGGCAAGGGCTTGGGCATCGCTCTGGCCGATTACGACCGCGACGGCCACATCGACCTTTTCGTTGCCAACGACTCCATGGTCGAATTCCTCTATCACAACAAAGGAGACGGCACCTTCGAAGAAACGGGCCTTCTCTCCGAAGTCGCTGTCGACGGCGACGGCCGCACTTTTGCCGGCATGGGCGTTGATTTCGCCGACTACAATAACGATGGCTGGCCCGATCTGATCATCACTGACCTAGCTAACCAGCGCTACGCCCTGTACCAAAACAACCGCGACTCCACTTTCACTTACGACAGCTTCACGTCCGGCATCGCTCGGATCACCATGGCGCACTCCGGATGGGGCGTACGCTTTCTCGACTACGACAACGACGGCTGGAAGGATCTCCTTGTTGCCCAGGGCCACGACCTCGACACCGTCGAGCTCAGTTATCCCAATCTCCATTACCGAGAGCCTATGCTTCTCCTGCGCAACACCGGCAAAGAATTCGTCGATGTTTCCGCGGCCTCGGGCGCCATTTTCAGCCAACCGTGGCTCGGCCGTGGCATGGCCATCGGGGACATCGACAACGACGGCCGCGTCGACGCCGTCGTCTCCACCAACGACGGCCCAGCGCATATCCTTCACAACGAAACGGCCACGCAAAACCATTGGCTCAAGCTGAAACTCGTCGGCCACAAAAGCAATCGCGACGCCATCGGCGCCGAAGTCAAGCTGGTCAACGCCAAAGGCCAGCAATGCGCTACCGTCTCCACCGCTGGCAGCTATCTCTCCGCGAGTGACAAGCGCGTCCACTTTGGCCTCGGCTCGGAATCCTCCGCCCAGTCTATTGAGATTCGCTGGCCGAGCGGCATCACGCAAACTTTGAGAAACATCCGCGCCGATCAAATCCTCACAGTCGACGAACCGTCGCCCGCGGCTCAAAAATGATCACTAACCGCAACCCCCCGTTCCGTGCAGACAAACTTGAAATCTGCTGGCCTCCACCAGGAAATCTCACTCCTTGCATCGACTGCATTGTCCAAGTAGACGAAGGTCAAGGCTCAAGAACTGCCCTGGCTCCCTGAATTCCTTGTTCTGCACCGGGGCTGGTGACTTCTCTCTGTTTTCTTCGATACCTTGCCTTCCCTGGATTATGCTTCGGTGACTCCCCATTCCGTGCTACTCTCATCCGTGTTTACCGTGTTCCGCGCGCGCTGTATCGACCCGGGTTCTGCCGACCCGGGAAGCTCGGGCCTCGGCATGCTTTCCACCTTCAAACGCAGTTTGGCCTTCCGGTGGCCTCCGTCGGGACGGTCCAAGCCTCGAATGTTTATTGTTGCCAGGCTCTGCAGAATCAGCCCTGACGAAAAAATGAGGGGCAGGGTCGGGCGCTGTCGGAAACTCATCTCATGTATTCCGGCTTTTATCTGTTTGCTTCTTCTTGTAACTCCATTATCGACTGCGGCCGTCGCACAAGCCGCAACCCAAGCAATCGAAGGGCAGGACCCTCTTTCATACGCCAAAATCCTCTTCCAGCAAGCAAAGTTCAGCGAAGCCGACCGAGCCGTCCGCCAATACCTCAAAGACCATCCGGACTCCGCCGACGGGCGCTTCCTTCTGGGACATATTCTCTTCCGCGAGATCCAGGCGCAGGCGACCGTAGAGACCCAATTTCCGTCCCAGACTCATGGCCCCATGGCGAGCGCGCGAACCATGGGTGCAAGCTCTTCCGAGACGTCGGTCCCAAAAGGCATGCAGGAAATGGCCAAAGCTTCGCTCGCGGAATTTACTGCCGGTGCCAAATTTCACGATCCCTCGGCCGCCGACCTGAAGATTGTCGCACTCGATTATGTTTTGCTCGCAGACTACCAGGACGCGGACAAATGGCTAACGAAAATGCTCGAGTGGGCTCCCAACGATTCCGAAGGCTGGTATTACCTAGGCCGCACGAAGTACAACGAGAACCGCTTCGCCGAAGCCATTAGCGCTTTCCAGCAGTGCTTGAAGCTTGATCCCCAAAACATAAAAGCGGAGGACAATCTCGGTTTGGCCCTTGCCGGCCTCGGCCGCAACGAAGAAGCCACCGCGGCATACCAGCAAGCCATTTCCTGGCAGGCGCAATCTCTCACGAAAAATCCCGGTCCGTATATCGACTTTGGCGGTCTTCTCATTGACGAGAACCGTCCGCAGGACGCGGTCAGTTTTCTTCTTCGCGCGATGGAAATCGCGCCGAGCGAGTCGCGCGCGCATGAACTTCTCGGCAAAGCCTATACCCGCATTGAAGATTTTCCCAGAGCCCAAGCAGAGTTAGAAAAAGCGATAGAACTCTCTCCGCAAGCTCCCAATCTTCATTGCATGCTTGCCCCTGTTTATCGCAAACAGGGACTCGCCGAAAAGGCCAAAGCGGAATACGAACGCTGCGCCGCCCTTACCGGCACGCACTCCACTCCGCAGGAGCCTCGCCCGTAAGGATGTCTTGGGCACATGAATTTTCAACAATCGCTCGAATCGCGAACAGCCAGGTACCTTGACTTATCCGCGGGGTCCGAACAGACTGCTGCTGGTTGTTCCGGGAGGCCCGAACTTTGCAGCACCTTGGTGAGACATCATTCATGAAAAAAAGACGGCTCGTGCTGCGGTGTTTTACGTTGCTTGCGATTGTTCTGTGCTCGGCGCCTCTGTTCCTTCGCGCCCAAAGCGATTCGGCAAATAAGAAGACGAAACTGGCGATCGTGGGGCTCGACCACGATCACGTATGGGGACTGCTCAAGGATTTGACCGAGGAGCCCAACGCGGAGCTGGTGGCTATCGCCGACAACCATTCCGAGCTGGTAGACCGGGCCAAGGCCAAAGTGCCCGCAAACGTGAAGTTCTATTCCGACTACGTGCAGATGCTCGACGAAGTAAAGCCGGACGGGGTCATCGTAACGACGGAAAACGACCGGCACCTGGAGATTCTGAGCGAGTGTGCGAGGCGGCATATTCATTACTCGACGGAAAAACCCATGGCCACGACTGCCGCTGACGCACGCGAGATGGAACGGCTGGCGAACCAGGCGGGCATCAGGGTGATGGTGAACTACTGGAACGCGTGGGTCACGCCGACGCACGAACTCTACCATCGCGTGAAAGACAATCAGGTTGGATCCATTCAGAAAATTGTCGTGCGATACGGCCATCAAGGTCCGAAAGAGATCGGTGTGTCGAAGTATTTTGGCGGCTGGCTCTACGACCCGGTGAAAAACGGTGGCGGGGCAATTATGGATTTCGGCTGCTATGGCGCGGAATGGGCGGTATGGCTCAAGGGCCGCCCGGCGCGTGTTTCGGCCGTCTCGCAGAAACTAAAAGTAGAACAGCACAATCCAGTGGATGACGATGCCACCATCGTTCTGGACTATCCCGATGGGACGGCCATTATCGAGGCTTCCTGGGATTGGCCGTACAACATGGGGCAAGTGGAGGTGTTCGGACCAAAGGGGAGCTTGCTTGCGACGCGAAGCGATTTGTTCTTCCGCTCACCCACTGACAATGTCGCCAAGGTCGGACTCGCGGGCGAGCGCGTTGCCCTCGACCCGCCGCCCCGCTTGAGGAGCAATCCTATCTCCTACTTCGTGGATTGCATTCGAAACAACAAGCCCATCGAGGACCCCCTTTCCATGAAACTGAATGTTCAGGTGATGGAAATTCTGGATGCTGCCCGCGAGTCCGTCCGAACCGGGAAGCAGCAAGAGCTGCACTGAGGCGTCGGGCCCAAACACGTATCGAGCGTGCATGGTGCGGGCCGGCGACGTTTCCCCGGCGGGGCCGCCGCGTCATTGCGAGCGACGCGAATCAGACGGTCGGCAAATGCCGAGTGCGTTTGAGGCAACCGGGCAGTCTGGGCCGGGATGCTTCTCGGTGACTTTGTCGGTTAGCAAGGTGAGGTAACGTGGCGGGCGGGGGCTCGCCGCGCCTTTCGGCTCGTGGGATTGTGGCAGGCAATACAGACATGCAGCGCGTGGGCTTTCCCCAGCGCTTGCCTTGCATCAGGCGAAGTTTGCACTGTTTACGAGCGGAATCCGCCTGCCGAACTCTTTTCGAGTCGCGATGAAAGCGGTCCGGTCGACTGGCGAGCCACCAGCTCCGGTTCGATGGCGATCTCCGGCACGAATTGGCCCCGCCCCTCGATCAGGTCGACCACCGTTTGCGCCGCAATCTGGCCCATCCGCACGAGCGGCTGCCTAACCGTAGTGAGTGGGGGATTGGAGAATGCCGCCCCGGGAGTGTCGTCAAATCCTACGACCGAGATATCTTCCGGCACGCGCAACCCGGCTTCGTGGAACGCCCACAGCGACCCGATCGCGGAAATGTCGTTGTAGGCAAAAAGTGCGCTGAACGGCTGCTTCCTCGCCAGCAGTTGTTTGGCGAACGGATACCCGATCGCGGGTGTCGAGTCCGTCCCTTCCAACTGGACCGTCAATTCAGAGCGAACCGAGATATTGAGTCCCTTCGCGACTTCGCAGATGGCGTTCCATCGGTCAGAGGAGTCCGAGCTGAAGGTCTGGCCCTTGATGAAAGCAATGTTTTCATGCCCAAGGTCTTTCAGATGCTCCAGGGCCAAATGAGCCGCGCGCTTGTGGTCCAGCACGATATTGGTCACGCCCTCTACTCGCTGATGTCCCGCGACAGCCACGGTTGGCAACGCCAGCTTTTCTGTCAGCGACGTGTCAGTGGTGATGAAGCCTTCCACGCCTCGCGTGAGCAGCATCTGCGCATAGGTCTGAAGCAGTTTCGGATCGTGTCGGTGACTGACCGTCAGAAAGAAGTAGTTGTTCTTTCGGAGATATTCCTCAATTCCGCTGATGACCATCGCTCCGTAGGCGTCGCCAATCTCCTCGGCGATCACGCCGATCGTATAAGTTCTCCTCAGGCGAAGCGTTCGGGCGAAGAAGTTGGGGCGGTAGTTCAGTGCCTGCGCCGCTTCAATGATGCGGTTCTTGGTGTGTTCGGGAATGGAGCGCGCAGCAGCGGAGTTGTTTAACGCGGCGGAGACCGTGCCGGGAGTAAGGCCTAGGTGGTCCGCAATGGTCTTCAGGGTTACTCTTGGCTCAGAGCGCAGGGACTGCTTCTTCCTGGGCGGCTGCGTCATCAACAAACCCTCCAACGCCTACAAAAACTAGTATAACTGCGTTTCCGGCCACGCCGTGGCCTCAAGTGGCTAAATCCTGCATTATTAATACGTGTCATTGGCGAGGTTGCTATCGAACGCCCGGCCGGTTCCATCCCTGACCTGAGGATAGGCCTTGGGCTCCTTGAATTGAAGCGCGCAGAAATCCGAAGGTAACCAAGGTTTTAAGTTCCAGTACCGGCGTCCACACCCTAAACTGAAAACTAGACTTTCTCTCCGCGGGGCACCCCGCTCGCTGGGCTCCGCCATCGAACATCAGGAAGCCACGGTACGCCTCCCCGGCGCCTAGCTCGAGCGATTCCCGTACCGCCGACCGTGGATTCAGCCACGAAGAGGTCCAAAAGAGGGTTAAGTCCTTTGAAATCAGCTCATCAATGACGAACTTCGGCTAAGCAAAGCTCAAGGCCGAATCGCACGAGCGCAACCGCCCTCAACCGGTCGAGTGTCCATGATATTCTTTTGGCGAGAACCCTCTTGATCGCACCGCTTTCGAGACGTCTCACAAAGTCTTTTTTGCTTTTCGGCCTCTGCGGGAAGTTGGCGTTCGCCCAGGGCGGCCATCCCACTCCTTCGCCTCCACCGCCCGGGGCCAAGTCCACCCAATGCACCAACCGCCCCATTCCTCAACTCGAAGACATCACAGCGAAGACCGGCATCAGCTTTAAGCACACATCAGACCCCGCAAAAAAATATATCGTCGAATCCATGAGTGGCGGCGTGATCATTTTCGATTACGATCGCGACGGTTGGCCGGACATTTATTTCACCAACGCGCCCAGCGTCGAGATGGCTCTCAAGGGTCAGAAAGCTCCCGGCGCGCTCTATCACAACAATCACGATGGAACATTCACAGATGCCACTGAAAAATCCGGCTTGCATTCGCCCTGCTTCGCCATGGGCGGAGCCGTGGGCGACTACGACAATGACGGCTGGCCTGACCTCTACCTAACGTGCTTCGGCAGCAACGTTCTCTACCACAACAACGGCGATGGGACCTTTACCGATGTCACCGCCAAAGCGGGCGTCGGCGACGGCCGCTGGTCCACGGGCGCTGCTTTTGGCGATTACGACGGCGACGGTTTCCTCGATTTGATGGTTACCAATTACGTGGATTTCCACCTCGACGATCTCCCGGGTTTCGGGAAAGCCCCCAACTGCAAATACCGCGGCATCGACGTGCAGTGCGGCCCGCGCGGCTTGCGGGGCGCGGGCGACGCGCTTTTCCACAACAACGGCAACGGCACGTTCACCGACGTTTCGAAAGCCGCCGGTGTCAGCGACCCCCACGGCTACTATGGCCTCGGCATCGTCTGGGCCGACTTCAACAACACCGGCCGCCCCGACATTTACGTCGCCAATGATTCCACGCCGAAATTTCTTTACAAAAACCTAGGGAATGGAAAATTTCAGGATATCGGCCTCGAATCCGGCACGGCCGTCAGCGAAGACGGTTCCGAGCAAGCCTCCATGGGCATCGCCATCGGTGATTATCTACATACTGGCAGGCCTTCGCTGTACGTCACGAATTTCGCCGATGAGAATGACTCGCTGTATCGCAACGATGGCAATTGGAATTTCACGGACGTTTCCTATGCCTCCGGCGTGGCGCTGCCCTCTTTGCCGTTCGTTAAGTGGGGCACGGCGTTCGTCGATTTGGACAACGACGGCTGGGTCGATCTCATCACCGTAACCGGCCACGTCTACCCGCAGGTCGACAGCCTTCCCTCGGGAGCTACCTACCGTGAGCCCAAGCTCTTGCGCATGAATCAGAAAAACGGCAACTTCTGTGTCGCCACCGACCAGGCCGGACCGGCTCTTTTGGAGAAGCGCGTTTCGCGCGGTCTGGCCGTCGCTGATCTTTTTAACGACGGCAACATGGACATCGTCGTTGGCGACATCGACGGCGCTCCCATGATCCTAAAAAACCATGGCGTTGACGGCCGGCATTGGGTCAGTTTCGAATTGGCCGGCACGAAGAGCAACCGCCTCGCTATCGGCGCGCGTATCAAGGTGATTGCCGGCGGCATGACACAGACGGACGAAATTCACAGCGGGGGCAGCTACCTCTCACAAAACGATTTGCGTTTGCATTTCGGACTGGGTGTCTCGACCAGGATCGACCGCGTGGAAATTTTCTGGCCATCGGGCAAAACCGATACGCTCACGAACCTCGCCGCCGACCAGTTTTATTCCGTCTTGGAGGGTTCCGGCCTCGTCCCCGCCGTGCGCATTCGCCCCGCTTCTGCTGCTAAGGGCAAGCCCACACGCCTCCTGGCGCGCCCTCTGAGCAAGCACATACCTGAAGGTTGTTTGCCTGCTTACCCATCCTGGCTGTTCTTTGAAAACTACTCCCGCGCCCGAGGCCAGTTCCTTTGACGAAACCTCCCTTAGACTTTCCCCATTGCAACGAATGTTTCAGACGGTATTCTAAGACTCTCAAGCACGATCAGGTTGAATCGGCATGAAAAAACTGCGTTTTATCGTTTCGCTGACGACCGACGACAACGACTATCAGGTTGAACAGGCGCAGTCCGCCGAAGATGCCGCTCGAAAGTTCGGCGTGGAGCTCCAGGTGATCTACGCCGACAACGATGCCATCACGCAGAGCACCCAGCTTCTCAAAGCCATTCAAGCCGAAGCGTCGCATCGCCCCGACGCCATTGTCTTTGAGCCCGTTGGCGGTACCGCCCTGCCGCAGGTGGCCCGCGCCGCTGCTTCCGCGGGCATTGGTTGGGCCATTCTCAATCGCGATGCCAATTATGCGCCTGAACTCCGGAAATCTTCGCCCGCGGCGGTTTTTGTACTCACTTCCGACCACCTCGAGATCGGCCGCATTCAAGGCCGCCAGATTGCGGCGCTCGTGCCTCACGGCGGCGCGGTGCTGTGCATCCAGGGACCTGGGGAGAACTCTGCGGCGAAGGATCGCACCGCCGGTATGCACGAGACCAAACCTGCCAACGTGCATGCGACTCTCCTGCGGGCGCAATGGACCGAGGAAAGTTCGCAAAAGGCAGTCCGTTCTTGGTTGAAGCTGACCACTTCGCGGAAAGCCGCCATCGACCTCATCGCTGCCCAGGATGACTCGATGGCCATCGGCGCGCGCAAAGCTTTCGAGGAACTGCCCGACGAAAACGAGAAAGAGCGCTGGCTCAGCTTGCCGTTCCTCGGGTGCGACGGCCTGCCCAA
>Ga0126373_10004148_pt1 | contig 11027 bp, 11 predicted proteins | sample PanSoiMetPlot_11_FD_92545 | JGI IMG/M metagenome (GOLD analysis project Ga0126373, IMG submission 92545) | Tropical forest soil microbial communities from Panama - MetaG Plot_11 | ecosystem: Environmental > Terrestrial > Soil > Tropical forest > Bulk soil | place: Panama | collected 2016-02-17
GAACAGGACAGCGGTGATGAAATCCGACGACGTGATCACCGCCGCCATGCCGAGCAAAAGCGCGAATGCGGTATATTCGTCGAGGTTGTAGGTGAACGGGATCAGCATCGCCATGCCGACGATCCCGTTCAGTCCGGGAAGCACGCCGATCGCCAGCCCGATCAGGACGCCGACAAAAAGGATCAACAGGCGTGCCGGCTCAAGCAACAGCTGCAGCGCGTGCACGGCGCTCGCGATCATGTCCGGCTGCATCGATCATCGGTCCCGTTACGCATGATCCCGAAAAGTGGGTACCGGTCTTCGGAAAAGATCATGCGCGAAAAGCATCGCATCGCGCCTGAAACCTGCAAAGCCGTCAAGCCCGTGCTAGGGTTGGTTGCCCGGCCTATTGCCGCATCGATCAGACCGTCATCATAAATTGCCAAGTTCATCGGCACGTTCATCCGGAACAAGAATGCGCAACCAAGTCCACCGGTTCGGAGCGATCAAGCCGCCTATCCGCAAAATTGTCGCCAGCAAAGCCGCGGCGCTCACAATGCTCATGAGTCTGGTTGCGCTCGGCGCGGCTTTCGCCGACGCAGTGGGCGATTTCTACAAGGGCCGCGCCGTCGACCTTTATATCGGCTACAGCGTCGGCGGCGCTTATGACCTTTATGCGCGGGTGATCGGCCGGCATCTCGGCGGGCATATTCCCGGCAATCCGACGCTGGTGCCGAAGAACCTCGAAGGCGCCGGCAGCCTGCGTCTCGCCAATTATCTCTACCGCGTGGCGCCGCATGACGGCTCCGCGATCGGTACGATCGGCCGCGGCATCGCTTTCGATCCGCTGTTCATTGGCCAGGGCGACGCTTTCGATGCGCAGAAATTCAACTGGATTGGCAGCGCCAATAACGAGGTCAGCGTCTGCGTCGCGATGCGCCAGTCCGGCATCACCAAATTCGAGGATCTCTTCACCAAGGACTTGACCGTCGGCGGCACCGGCACCAGCGCCGATACCGATCAATTCCCGCGCGTGCTCAACAGCGTGCTCGGCACCCATTTCAAGATCGTCGAGGGCTATCCGGGCGGCAACGACATCGTCCTCGCCATGGAGCGCGGCGAGGTGCAGGGGCGATGCGGCTGGTCCTGGTCGAGCGTGAAGTCGACGCACAAATCCTGGATCGACGACAAGCGCATGATTGTTCTGATCCAGCTGTCGCTCGCCAAGCATCCGGAACTGCCGGACGTGCCGCTGGCGATGGACTTCGCCAAGACCGACGAGCAGCGCCAGATCCTCAAGATGGTTTTCGCCCGCAATGTCATGGGCCGGCCCTATCTGGCGCCGCCCAATGTGCCCGCGGACCGCGTCGCGGCGCTGCGCGATGCGTTTTCGGCGACCATGACGGACCAGGATTTTCGCGCCGAAGCCACCAAGACCGATCTTGAGATCAATCCGGTGTCGGGCGCCGAGGTCGAAAAACTGGTTAAGGACGTCTACGCCACCCCGCCCGATGTGATCGCCAAGGCGAAAGCCGCCGCCGCGGGGAAGTGACAACTTTCGTCTTTGCGAGCAAAGCGAAGCAATCCAGAGTTATTTGCAAGAAGGTTCTGGATTGCTTCGTCGCTGACGCTCCCCGCAATGACGAGATGACGGCTAAACCTCCAGCACGCCGCGCATCATGGGCACGCAGTGGCCGCCGATCGCCATACCGACGATTTTGCCGCCGCGTTTTTCGGCGCTGGCCTCGAGCAGGCTCGGCCGGCCGAGGTCGACACCCTGGGCGATGCGAAGCGCAAGTTTCAATTCCGGCTCTGGCCGCAGGCTCGCCAACAGCCCGGCGAGCGCGACATTGCCGCTGCCGGTCGCCGGATCTTCAGGAATGCCGTAGAGCGGCGCAAACATGCGGACCTGAAGATCGAAACCGTCACGCCGATCATACACATAGAGCAGGACGCCGGTGATTTGCTCGGCGGGCAGGTGCTTGGTGAACACTTCGGTGCGCGGCTGCGCCGCCGCCAGCGCCGCTCGCGTTTTTAATTCCGCGAAAGTGAAGGGAACGCCGCACGAGGCGATGCGCGGCGGATGATTGGTGGTTTCGATGTCGTCCACGGCCAGCGAACACGCGGCAGCGATGATTTCGGCATTGACATCATCGCCGCAGCTCAGCGGTTGCGGCGGCGCCAGGCGAGCGCCGACCACGGAAGCGCCCTCCTTCAACAAGTCGAGCCGAACCAAGCCGGCTTTCTCCTCGAAAATTATCGGATCGTTCACGGTGCCACCAACACGCTCGCTTTCTTTTGCCAAAACATACGCGGTGCCGATATTCGGATGTCCGGCAAAGGGCAATTCGGCGCGCGGCGTGAAGATGCGCACCTGCGCGGTGTGCGCACGATCTTGCGGCGGCAGTACGAAGGTGGTCTCGGCGATGTTAAACTCGCCGGCAATGGCCTGCATCTGCGCGCTGGTCAGGTCCCGGCCATCAGGGATGACCGCGAGCTGATTGCCGCCGAATTTGCGGTCGGTAAAGACGTCGACGGTGACAAACGGAATTTGCATTCACTTTAGCCTTTCGCTCGGCCGCCGCGGCGCGGGCCTTGATCGGTGACGCCGAGATGGGTCTCGAGTGCGGCACGGTCGGCGGCAAGCGTGGCGCTGTCGGCGGCATGGACCACCGCGCCGCGTTCGACAATGATGGCGCGATCGGTGACGGAGAGGATCTTCTTGGCGTTTTGCTCGACCAGAATGGCCGACATGCCCTCCTCGCGGATGATCCGGCGCAGCGCCCCCAGCAATTCCTCGACGATGATCGGCGCCAGCCCTTCCAGCGGTTCGTCGAGCAGCATCACGCGCGGATTGAGCACCAGCGCGCGCCCGACCGCGAGCATTTGCTGCTCGCCGCCGGACAATTGATTGCCGAGATTTTGCCGCCGCTCGGCGAGTCGCGGGAACAAGGCATAGACCTTGTCGATGGTCCAGCGCCCCGGCCGCGCCACTGCGGCGAGGTTCTCATGCACCGTGAGCGATTTGAAAATGTTGCGCTCTTGCGGCACCCAGCCGATCCCGGCATGCGCGCGCTGATCGGGCCGCAACCTGGTGATCTCGGCGCCGTCGAGCGCGATGCTGCCGCCCAAATAGCGGGTCACGCCGACGATGGTGTTGATCAGCGTCGTCTTGCCCATGCCGTTGCGGCCAAGCAGCGCCAGCGCCTGGCCTTCGGAGAGCGACAGCGAAATATTCGACAGCACCACGGCTTCGCCGTAGCCGGCGCAAAGGCGGTCGATGGCAAGGAGTTCAGGCATCTATTGGTCCGATTCTAACATTCGCATCCGGGTCCAGCAGCCCCCATGCGAATGTTAGAATCAAAAGGACCACTAGCAAATATAAGTCTTCGTGAGCTTTGGATTTGACATTCGCTTTCACGAGGTCGCGGCCAGGTGGGTAGCGAATGTCAAATCCGCTCCACTAGCTCCTCGCCGAGATAGACCGCTTTGACCCGTGGATCGCGCGCCACCTCGTCCGGCGCGCCGTCAACGAACATCGCGCCGTTGACCAGCACCGAGATACGCTGCGCAAAGGAGAACACGAGGTCCATGTCGTGCTCGATCAACAGCACCGTGACGTCCTTGGGCAGCGCCGCGATGGTGGCGAGAAGCTCATGCCGCTCAGCCTCAGGCACCCCGGCTGCCGGCTCGTCCAGCAGAAGGAGCCGCGGCCGGCAGGCAAAGGCGAGCGCGATTTCAAGAAGTCGCTGCTTGCCGTAAGGCAGGATTGCGGTGCGTTCGTGCATGACGTCGGCGAGGTGAAAACGCTCGGCGATTTCGACGATCTCGTCGGTCACCGCCGCCTTGGCGCCGACGAGCCGATACCAATCGGCGCCGGCGCCGAGCCGCTCCGAGACGACGAGTCCGATCGATTCCAGCGGCGTGAGATCGAGAAACAGCTGGTTGATTTGGAACGTGCGCGCCATGCCGAGCCGCACCCGCTGGTGCGGCAGCAGGCCGGAAATGTCGCGCCCTTCTAGCAAAATGCGCCCGCCGGTCGGCCGCAGCACCCCGGTGAGGAGATTGATCACCGTGGTCTTGCCGGCGCCATTGGGTCCGATCAAAGCGTGGCGCGCGCCGGGCTCGACCGCGAGATTGACGTTCTGCGCGGCGAGGATACCGCCGAAGCGTTTTTCCAGTGCAATGGTTTGCAGGATCGACACGGCTCAAGGTCCCTTGGATCCGGCGCCGCCGAGCGCCGGCAGCCGCGGCGCCAAGCGCGCGCCGAGCCGGTGGAAGAAGGCGCGCATAGCGCCAATCCAGCCGGCCATGCGCTCGCGGCCGATCAGAACGATGACGACCAGCACCAGCCCGATCCAGAACTGCCAGTATTGCGGCGTCAGGTTCGCGAGCCAGTCCTGCAGGAATTTGTAGATCACCGCGCCGATCAGGCCGCCATAGAGATAGCCGGTGCCGCCGATGATCAGCACCAGCAAGAGATCGGCCGAGCGTTCGAGCGAGAACACGTCGAGCGAGCAGAAGGCGGTGGTCTGGGTGAGCAGCGCGCCGGCGATGCCGGCAAAGCCCGCCGACACCGTATAAATCGCCACCAGCCGCCACTTGACCGGAATTCCGATCGCCGCAGCGCGCAGATTGTTGCCCTTGATCGAGCGCAGCGACAGGCCGAACGGCGAATAGATGATCCGCCGCACAAGGACAAAGCAGATAAACAGCACGATCAGGCAATAGACATAGCCGTTGTGGCCGAACAGATCGAACCGGAAGCGCCCGAAGATCGGCGTGATCTCGACGCCTTGCAACCCGTCGGCGCCGCCGGTGATGTTGGAATAACGGTTGGCGAGTTCGCCAAGCATCAACGACACGCCGAGCGTCACCATCAGTCGCGTCAGGTCCGAGCCGCGCAAGACCAGAAAGCTGGTGACAAAGCCGAGCGCGGCCGCCACCACGCCGGAGCAGATCAATGCGATCACCGGCTCGTTGATGAATCCGTATTTGGCGACCAGGCCGGAAAAATATCCGGCCAGACCGAAAAAGGCGGCCTGGCCGAGCGAGATGATGCCGGCATAACCGAGGATGAGATCGAGCGACAGCGCGAACAGCGCCAGGATCGCGGTGTCCTTGAGGATCAGATATTTTCCCGGGAACAGCCAGATCGTGGCGAAAGCAAAAATCCAGAACGCGATTTCGAGCGGCGACCAGCGGGCGCGGCGCTTGAGATAAAGAGCGACGTCGTCGGCGCATGTGCTCATCGGCTCACCGCGCCGCGCCGCGTGCGAACAGGCCCTGCGGCCGCCAGATCAGAACGACGATCATCACCGCATAGATCACGAAGGCGCCGAGCTTCGGCACGTAATATTTGCCGGCAACGTCGGCAATGCCGAGCAAGATGGAAGCGAAAAACGGCCCGGTGATGCTGGAGGTGCCGCCGACCGTCACCACGATCAGAAAATAGATCATGTATTTGAGCGGAAAAGTCGGATCGAGACCGAGGATTTCCGCACCCAGCGCGCCGCCCAATCCGGCAAGCCCGGAGCCGAACGCAAAGGTAATGCCGAACACCGCGCCGACATTGATGCCAAGTCCGCGCGCCACGCGCTGATCGTCCACGGCCGCGCGCAAGCGGCTGCCGAACCGGGTCTTGGCCAGAATCAATTGCAAGGCGACGGTCAGCAAGCCGCAGATCACGATGATGAGCAGACGATATTTGCCCATGCCGATGCCGGCGATCTCGAATTGGCCCTGCAGCGCCTCGGGGATCTGCACGAATTGCTGCGACGAGCCCATCGTGTAGTCGACCGCCGCGACCGCCATGAAGACGAGCCCGATGGTGAACAGCACCTGATCGAGATGACTGCGCGGATAGACATGGACATAGAGCGTGCGCTCGAAAATGCCGCCGAGCAGCGCCGTGAACAGAAAAGCGATCGGCAAGCCGAGCGCAAATGGGATGCCGAGACGATTGACCAGGATGACGGTGCAATAGCCGCCGGCCATGGCGAAGGCACCATGCGCGAGATTGATGAAGTTCATCAGCCCGAGCGTGACCGACAGCCCGCACGCCAGCACGAACAGCAGCATGCCGTAGGCGATACCGTCATAGAGGATGGTCAGCATGATCGCTTACAGCCCCGCGCATACATGACCCCTTCTCCCCCCGTGCGGGGAGGAGGTCGGGATGAGGGGGCGCTGCCGTTTAATCGAAGATCGCTGCAATGCCCCCTACCCGCCGCGCTTCGCGCGCATAGCCGATCTCCGATCGGCGTTCCTTCCAAAGAACGGCGTCCGAAGGACGCCTGTGCTCCCCCCGCAAGCGGGGAGGTAAAGTGCTACTTGGCCTCCGCCGCTTTGATCGGATCTTTCACGTTGGGAAATGTGGCGAACTCGACATTGTAAAGTTCGCCGTTCTTTTTCTCGACCTTGCGGATGTAAACGTTCTGCACGATATCGCGCGTCTGCGGATCGATCGAGACCGGGCCGCGCGGACTGTCCCAGGCCATGCCCTTGGCAGCGGTGATGAGCGAATCGCCGTCGGTCTTGCCGCCGGCTTTTTTCAGGCTCTCATAAATCAGGTTCATGCCATCATAGGCCGAGACCGCCATGAAGTTCGGCCGCATGCCGCCATTGGCCTGCTTGAACGCGGCAACGAACGCCTTGTTGGCCGGTGAATCGTGATCGGCGGAATAAAAATGCGCGGTGATGGTGCCGACCACCGCATCGCCCATGCCGTTGAGCAGATCGTCGTCGGTGACGTCGCCCGGTCCGATGATCCCGATGCCGGCCTTGTCGAGCCCGCGCTCCACGAATTGCTTGACGAAAACGCCGCCCTGCCCCGACGGCACGAAGACGAAAATCGCATCCGGCTTCTGGTCGGCGGCGCGCTGTAGGAACGGCGCGAAATCGGGATTCGCCAGCGGGAAACGGATGGTGTCGACCACTTGGCCGCCCTTTTTGGTGAATTCGTCCTTGAACGATTTTTCGGCATCGGCACCGGGCGCATAATCCGACACCATGCTCACCACTCTCTTCACCCCGTTCGCCGCCGCCCAATCCGCCATCGGTACGGTGGATTGCGCCAGCGTGAAGCTCGTGCGCGCGATGTAAGGCGACTTCTCGGTGATGATCGAGGTGCCGGCCGCGGTGACGATCTCGGGCGTCTTGCCTTCGCTGGCGAGCGGCGCGACCGCGAGCGCGGCCGGGGTAACGCCGAAGCCGGCGAGAAACGTGACTTTATCGTTGACGATGAGATCCTGAGCGATGCGCTTGGTGTTGTCCGGCACCGCGCCGTCGTCCTTGATGATGAGTTCGACCTTCTTGCCGGCGACGGTGTCGCCGTGCTGCGCCATGTAAAGCTTGGCGGCGGCGGCTTCCTGCTTGCCGGTCGATTGCTGCTGACCCGTCATCGGCAGGATGAGGCCGATCTTGACGTCTTGCGCCTGCGCCGCGCCGGCGATTGTCAGCGTTGCGGCGGCAGCAGCGAAAATCGACCAGCGTCTCATGGGTCTCCTCCTTGACGAGCGATTGAACGGCATACCAACATTCCAAACATTGTCCAGCGAGCGGAATGTCTCACTTCACTCCGAACAACGAGAAAATCGAAATGCACTTGTACTTAGACGGTTGAAATTTTCCTCCCCTGAAAGGGGGCGGTCGGTGGCGGTGAGGACCGCAGGGCTTGTGATTCAAGCGGACCCCGCCCCGTGATTGTGTCTTCCCGCAGCTTTAAGCGTGCGCCTGGCGCTGTGAATCGACGATCTTTTCCAACCGGCCGAGCACGTGCATGCACGGCAAAAGCTGGGCAAGGCTCGCGTTCGGCTCGCGCTTTTGTTTGATCGCGGCAACGAACTCGCGATCTTCGAGCTCGATCCCGTCCATCGAAACGTCGACCTTGGACAGATCGATCTTGTTGTCCTTGCCGTCGGACAGGTCGTCGTAATAGGCCTTGTAGGTGCCGTTGTCGCAGATATAGCGGAAGAACGATCCGAGCGGCCCGTCATTGTTGAACGACAGTGACAAGGTCAGCACCGCGCCAGACGGCGTCTTCGCTACGATGCCCATGTCCATGGCGATGTGTAGCTGCGGGTGGATCGGGCCCTGCACCGCATAGCAGTCGGAGATGGTTTCACCGGCCTGGTACTGAAACAAATCGATCGTGTGCGCGGCATGGTGCCATAGCAGATGGTCGGTCCAGCTCCGCGGCTGGCCGGCGGCGTTGATATTTTTGCGGCGGAAGAAATAAGTCTGCACGTCCATCTGCTGGATCGCGAGCTCACCCTGCGCGATCCTCTGATGGATCTACTGTTGCGAAGGATTGAAGCGCCGCGTGTGCCCGACCATGCAGACGAGGCCGGTCCGTTTCTGCAGATCGGCTACCGCCTGCGCGTCAGCCCAGTTGTCGGCGAGCGGGATTTCGACCTGCACGTGCTTACCGGCCTTCAGGCAGGCGATGGCTTGAGACGCATGCAGCTGTGTCGGGGTTGCGAGGATGGCAGCCTCGACGCCCGGGCGACCCAGGGCCTCGGACAGATCCGTCGTGACGTGCCCGATGCCGTACTTCGCCGCCATGGCGCGGGTCGGCTCGAGGGTCCGGCCCACCAGCGAGACCACCTCGATGTCGCCGATGGTCTTGATGGCGTCGAGATGCTTTGCGCCAAAGGCGCCCGCGCCGGCGAGAATGATCTTCATGGCAGGTTCTCCAGAATGAGGTGACCCACTGCGGTGTTGGAAGCCGGCACATGATAGAAGCGGTGCACGGTACGGACTTTCTCGTTGAGCGCGCCGCGCATGATGAGCCACATCACGAGCTCGATCCCTTCGGACCCCGCCTCGCGCACATACTCGATGTGCGGCATACGCGAGAGGGCGTCCGGTTCGTTGATCAGCTGCTCAATGAAGCGGTGGTCCCAGGGCTGGTTGATGAGCCCCGCGCGAGCTCCCTGCAGCTGGTGACTCATCCCGCCGGTGCCCCAGATCTGTACGTTCAGGTCGGTGTCGAACGACTCGACCGCCCGGCGCAGCGCCTTGCCGAGCTCATAGCAGCGGCGGCCGGAGGGCGGCGGATACAACACAACGTTGACCGGGAATGGAATCACCCGCGCCGGCCAGGCAGACACCTGTCCGAACAGCAGCGACAGCGGCACGGTCAGGCCGTGATCGACGTCCATGCGGTTGACCATCGTCAGGTCGAAGTCCTGCTGGATCACCGCTTGGGCGATGTGACAGGCCAACTCGGAATGTCCCTGCACTGCCGGCACGGGCCTCGGGCCCCAGCCCTCGTCTGCCGGAGCGAACTGCTCGGCGCAGCCGATGGCAAAGGTTGGCACGATGTCCAGGCTGAAGGCGCTGGCGTGATCGTTGTAGGCCAGGATGATGACGTCTGGCTTCTGCTGCGCAATCCAGCGCTTCGAGAAGTCATAGCCGGCAAACATGGGCGCCCAATAAGGATCCTGCGCTTTGCCGTTGTCGAGTGCCGCGCCAATGGCGGGGACATGCGAGGTCGTGACGCCAGCGGTTATGCGAGCCACTTCGTTTACTCTCCAACTCTGTGGTGAGCGCCGGGCGGCGCAGCGGTGTACGGACTGGCACCTCTCACGGGCGCTTCCTCAGCGGCTCCAGTAAAGGCGCATCGGGTTATCGACCAGCAGCTGCCGCTGCAGCGTCGCGCTGGTCGCTACCTGCGGCACGAAATCCACCAGCGCGCCATCGTCAGGCATATGTGATTTCAGGTTCGGGTGGGGCCAATCCGTTCCCCACAGCACCCGATCTGGGAAGCGCTCAACGATGCGTCTGGCGAAGGGTATGACGTCGTTATATTCCGGCGGACCGCTCTTCGACAACCGGTCGGGGCAGCTCACTTTCGACCAGATGTTGGGATGCTCGCGCATCAGCTTGACGAACAAATCGAACTCCGGCCCGTCGGCGGGCCGGGTCACGTCCGGCCGGCCCATGTGGTCCACGACGACCGTGGTGGGCAGGGCGGCAAAGAAGACATACAGCTCCGGCAGCTCCGCGGCTTCGAAGTAGATGACCACGTGCCAGCCCAGCGGCGCGACGCGTCGGGCGATTTCCAGCAGCACTTCGCGCGGCGTCGCATCGACCAGCCGCTTGACGAAGTTGAAGCGCACGCCACGCACCCCGGCCGCATCGAGCGCCGCAAGCTCGGGGTCGGTTACGCTGGCCGCCACGGTCGCCACGCCCCGCGCCCGTCCGTCGGCAGCGCGCAGCGCATCGACCAACGCCCGGTTGTCGGCACCGTGACAGGTCGCCTGCACGATGACGTTGCGCTCAAACCCCAGGAAATCGCGCAGCCCGAAGAGCTTGCTCTTCGGTGCATCACACGGGGTGTAGCGGCGCTCAGCGGCGTAGGGAAACTGCGCACCGGGTCCGAACACGTGACAGTGAGCGTCCACCGAGCCGCGCGGCGGGACAAACCGCGGGTGGCGCGGTGCGGGATGAAACGGCAGCCAGTCCCGGTCCATCGTGAAGGGGCCGGAGGCTGCGCCCGAGGGCCAGGCCGGGTCGCCGGGGCGAATGATCTCCTCCGGGCTCACCGGCCGCGCGCCTCGAGCTGCGCGTCAAGCCGCGGGAAGACCCGCCGCGCGTTCTGCTCAAAGATCCGCTCTTTATCCGCAGCGGCTATGCCGAGTGCATCGATATAGCGCCGCGTGTCATCGAAGTAGTGCCCGGTCTGCGGGTCGATGCCGCGCACGGCGCCTACCATCTCGGACCCAAACAGGATGTTGCCGATGTTGATGACCCGCACCAGCAGATCGATGCCCGGCTGGTGATATACGCAGGTGTCGAAGAACACGTTCTTCATCAAGTGCTCCTCGAGGGGCGGGCGCTTCAGCATGTCCGCGAGTCCGCGGTATCGGCCCCAGTGATAGGGAACGGCTCCGCCCCCATGGGGAATGATGAACCGCAGAGTGGGGAAATCCCGGAACAGGTCGCCCTCGATGAACTGCATGAATGCCGTGGTGTCGGCGTTGATGTAATGAGCGCCGGTGGCGTGGAAATTCGGATTGCATGAGGCGGAAACGTGGATCATC
>Ga0126373_10004149_pt1 | contig 11027 bp, 7 predicted proteins | sample PanSoiMetPlot_11_FD_92545 | JGI IMG/M metagenome (GOLD analysis project Ga0126373, IMG submission 92545) | Tropical forest soil microbial communities from Panama - MetaG Plot_11 | ecosystem: Environmental > Terrestrial > Soil > Tropical forest > Bulk soil | place: Panama | collected 2016-02-17
AACGAAGGCCTCGCTGATTGGGGCCGATGCGGCCCTTATCCTTGTCGACGCCGCGACCGGCGTGCAGGTCGTTACTGAAAAAGTATGGGATTACGCGACCGAATACGATCGGCCGCGTGCCTTCGTCCTGAACTGGATGGACCGCGACCTGGCGAGCTTCGAGCGCTCTCTCTCTTCACTTGAACAGGCGTTCGGCCGCGGCGTGGTGCCAGTTCAATTGCCCATCAGTAGGGAGAAAAATTTCCGAGGCGTGATCGATCTCGTCACCATGAAAGCGCTGCTGTACACACCGCAGGGCGACGGCAAAGCCAAAATCGAAGAGATCCCCGCGGACCTCGCCGAGGAAGCCAAGGCCGCGCACGAGAAATTGGTCGAGATGGTCGCCGAAGGTGAAGATGAGCTGATGAATGAGTTCTTCGAGAAGGGCACCTTGCCGGTCGAAGATCTGAAAAGGGGCCTGCACGAGGAAGTCCGCGACAAGAAGATCTTCCCGGTGCTTCTCAGTTCTGCCCTTCACAATATTGGCAGCGACGCTATGCTGAATTTCATTTCGGAAATATTTCCGTCGCCCCCGTTTCTGGGAAAGGCCATGGGACACAAGAGTCCCGATCACAAGGGTGAAGCGATCGAGCGCAAGATCGCCGATTCCGAACCAGTGTCCGTCTTCACATTCAAGACGATCGCTGATCCATTCGCTGGCCGCATCACCTATTTCAAAGTGATGTCGGGCATGCTGAAAAATGATGTCACGCTGCAGAATTTCAATCGCAACTCGCAGGAGCGTTTTCAACACATCCAGGTGATGCAGGGCAAGACTGGAGCGGAAGTTCCGGAATTGCACGCGGGCGATCTCGGGGCCATCAGCAAACTGAAGGATACGGTCACCGGCGAAACGCTTGGCGATAAGAATGCGCCCATCTACTATCCGCCGGCGCGCATTCCCGAACCTTCGATTACCTTCGCGATCGAGCCCAAAACGCGCGCCGATGAAGACCGCATCAGTGTTGCCATTCACCGCATTCTCGAAGAAGACCTTGCCCTGCGCTTTGGCCGTGATCCGCAAACCAAGGAATTCTTGCTGAGCGGCGCCGGGCAGCAGCACATCGAAGTTGTGGTCGCCAAACTCCGCAAACGCTATCACGTGGAGTTGACGCTGAAGCCGCCGAAGGTCCCCTATCGCGAGACAATCCGCGGCAAAGCAGATGCGGAAGGCAAACACAAGAAACAGACCGGGGGCCACGGCCAATTCGGGCTCTGCCGGATCAAAATGGAACCGCTCGCGCGCGGCAAGGGCATCGAATTCGTCGATGATATTTTCGGCGGGGCGATTCCCAAGAACTGGATCCCCTCGGTCGAAAAAGGTATTCGCGAATCAGCGGAGCGCGGCTATCTCGCCGGATTCCCCGTGGTCGATTTTCGCGTCAGCCTCTACGACGGGAAGTATCACGACGTTGACTCCTCCGATATCGCTTTCAAGATCGCGGGTTCGCTCGCTTTTCGCGAAGCGATGAAGCAGGCGCGACCTGCGCTGCTCGAGCCGATCATGCAAGTAGAAGTCTACGCGCCCGATCAGTACTCGGGGGATTTGATGGGCCATCTCAGCGGACACCGCGGCAAAATCAGCGGAAGCGAAACCCGCGCGGGAAGCGTTGTGATCAAAGCACTCATGCCGCTATCAGAAATGCTGAGCTACGCAAACGAGCTGACATCCATGACCCAAGGCCGCGGCAGCTACTCGATGGAATTTTCGCACTACGATTTCGTCCCTCAAGAGCTTGCCGACAAAGTGATCGCGGCGCACAAGCCGCATCACGTGGAAGAAGGAGAAGCGGCTACAGCCTAGGGCGCTCGGCGGGTCAAGGTCTGTCAGCTCGGCGGGCTATTGGCCCGCGTCGGCCCGCAGCGGGATGGCCGCCCGGTTGGCCGCCTGCGCGTTTTGCTTCGATGTACTCGCTCTGTGCGAGCCCGCGCCTGTGGGCTGGGGCGCTTGCGCCGCTCGTGCGAAGGCCGGGCACCCATACCCAACGCACGGTCCTGTCGCGCATCCCGCCAGGCCCAGTATCGTGCTAAAGAGAATCACTTTTACCACTACATCAGCCCTTTTCATCGACTGCTCCCTTCAGACTTTCCGTCAGCGGCTTCGGGCGGGGACGTTCGCTTGCCGCCATCTTGGCATAGATAGAACCGATCGGCTTCACTTTTCGACTAGGAGCCAGGAGCGGGGGATCGTGAATAGAAAGCGAAAGATCGCCAGTCGCAGCTGGCGCTCAACGGCGTTGGGGAAGGAAGAATCCCGTATGGCCACGCTCGATCTCGAAGGCAGCGAGTAGTACTTCCGCGTTTCATTTCCAGATGAAACCCAGCAGCAAGAGAATCCAGGGCCAGATGGAAACTCACCGGCTCACTATAAACCAAATTGGCGCTTGCAGTTTTGCCACCCGATGCGCCAATCTCACACAGCCATGAACACACGAGCGAAGACAAAGCGCCAGGGTGATGCGACTCTTGCCATTCACGCGGGGGAGGAAAAGTTTCGCGTCGGCACAACCGTAGGCACGGAGATTGCTCGCACGGCGAACTTCACGTTTGCAAGTACCGAGGAAATGAAGCGTTGGGCGGAAGGCAAGAGCGGCGCGTATATCTACACGCGCTACGGCAATCCAACGCTCAGAATCGCGGAGGCAAAGATCGCTGCGCTGGAGGGCGCCGAGGACGCCGTCGTTGCCGCCTCGGGTTCGGCAGCGATTTCGTCAACTCTGCTGGCACTGTTGCGCGCCGGCGATGAGATCATCGCCACTCGACAGCTGTATGGCGGAAGCTACAAGCTGCTGCGCGACATTTTTCCGCAGCTCGCGATTGGCGTCCGGCTGGTGGATGCTGACCTCAAGGGAGTCGAGACGCTGGTTGGCCCGCGGACCAAGGTGCTCTACGTGGAGACGCCGACAAACCCAACTCTGCGGCTGGTTAACCTGCGAAAGGCGGCTGCCTTCGCGCAGGAATGGGGACTGGTGGCGGTGATCGACAATACGTTCGCCACTCCCGTGTTGCAAAAGCCGCTCCCGATGGGCTTCCACATTGTTTTGCATAGCGCGTCGAAATATCTTTCAGGACACTCCGACGTGATTGCCGGCGCGGCTGCGGGCAGCGCCGCACTGATCAAGAAAGTCCGCGACAACGTGATTCAGATGGGCGGCTCGATGGATCCGGAGGCGGCGTTTCTGCTGGTGCGAGGTATTAAGACGCTCGGTGTGCGGATGGAACGCCAGTGCAAAACCGCGATCGCGGTGGCCAAGTATCTGGCTAGACATCCGAAAGTGGCGCGCGTGCACTATCCGGGCTTAACTTCGCATCCCGATCACCATCTAGCGACACAGCAGATGCGCGACTTTGGGGCCATGATGGCTTTTGATCTGAAAGGCGGCTTAAACGCGGCGCGCCGCTTTTGTGACCGTGTGCGCGTGTTTCTGCTGGCCGCGAGCCTCGGCGGAGTCGAGTCGCTGGTCGTGCTGCCGATCTTCACTTCCCATTACAAGATGTCGGTCGACGAGCTGCGGGCGGCCAGCGTAGAACCGGGAACCGTGCGCGTCTCGGTAGGACTTGAAGATTCCGAAGACCTCATCGAAGATCTCTCTCAAGCCCTCGCCTAACGAGTCCTTCGGCTGCGCATTCTCTGATTGCGCTAACCCTTGTCGATGAGGGTGAGTGAGACGAGTTGCCTCTCCGTGTGACCGGAGATGGTGGCCGCTGTTTTCGGCTCGTGCTGGCCGGAAAACCAGGGAGGCTTCCATCGAACGTCCCCGCCGCCCCACTTTGCAATGGCTCTGCCGTTGGCCGATCATCTCCCTGGCTTATTTCCGATCCGCAGAAACGATGGAGGATCTGGCGGAGAGCCGCTTTTCCGAATCGCTGGCAAACGGTCCCGAAGTGGTGGTATAAGCGTGCCCCTGCGCTTTCCGCGAGGGGCGAAACCGGCGAAAGCGAGGCAGTAGCGCTGTGGTGTTTACGATACTGGCCGAACGGCCAGTTCCATTGACCGGTCTTTCACAGGCTCGTAAAATCTGCACTGAGCTCGGACCGCAGCCGGGCGACCGTTGTTAGGGCCACAGAATCTAAGGGAAGGCACGAGCCAAAGCCAGCCGTGGCCGTCCCGAGGCGACGTGTTAATGAAACCCAGGGCAACGACTTCGGCCGCTCTGTTGTTGGCCGCCGCGACCTGCTTTACGGGTTGCGAACAGACAGCACCCAAACAGGTTCGGGTTCAGCCTCCCGCAGCTACTCCGGCTCCCGCGGTTGCCGAGACGCCCAACTACGCACACCAGCCGCTTCCACTACCGAATACTGTCCCAACGGAACCTGCTTACTATCCTCGCCCCGCCATCGATATTCTGGTTGATCAAGTCCAGGCCAGTTTCAATGCGGGAAAGCAAGCGTCGCAAGCAGGGAAGACGGAAACCGCCCAGGCGGATTTTGACCACGCGGTCGACTTGATTCTTAAAAGCGGGTTCCAGAAGGAGAGCGATCCGCGGCTGGCCAAGCTATTCGACGAAATTAGTGATGCGGTTCCGGCCGATGATCTGAGCGCCTCTGAGAATTCCGACGAGGCCATCGCGCAAACAGAGGAAGAATCCGAGACGCCTGCTCAGCCTGCGCCGATCGATGAGATTGCCGACCTGACCTTGCCCGCGGGCGACCCTCGCTTGGCCGTGCGGGCCGAGCAGGAATTGATGGCCGTCCCGCACGACTTGCCGTTGACGGTAAACGAATCGGTGCTGCAGTACCTCAGCTTTTTCACCACGGCGCGTGGACGCGCGATTGTGACTCACGGTCTGGATCGCTCGGGGCGTTACAGTGTGATGATTCGGCGTGTGCTCAAAGAGGAGGGCGTCCCGCAGGATTTGATCTACCTTGCGCAAGCGGAAAGCGCCTTTCAGCCCGACGCGGTCTCCCGTGCCGGCGCGCGGGGAATCTGGCAGTTCATGCCTTTTCGCGGCGAAGAATACGATCTTGAACGGACCTACTACGTCGACGAGCGCAGCGATCCGGAAAAGGCGACGCGAGCCGCCGCGCGGCATATGCGCGATCTCTATGGGATGTTCGGCGATTGGTACCTGGTAATGGCAGCATATAATTCCGGGCCGCTGACGGTGGTGAAAGCGATCGAGCGCACTGGCTACGCCGACTTCTGGGAACTGCAGAAGCGCAGGGTACTGCCGAAACAGACGCAAAATTATGTCCCCATTATCTTAGCGCTGGCGCTGGTAGCCAAGGCGCCTTCGCTCTACGGGGTGCAGGTCGAGGCGGCCAAAGCGCCCGAAGTCGAAGCCATCAAGCTCGATCACCCGATCGACCTCCGTCTCGTAGCCGATGCGGTGAAAGCGGATGTCGAGGATCTGCATCAGCTCAATCCCCAACTGCTGCGCAACGTCACGCCAAGCCTGTCCGGTTTTCAATTGAATTTGCCAACGGGGACAGCGAAGCTGTTTGAGGAAAACATCCAGCAAGTGCCAGAGGATAAGTGGACGAGCTGGCGGTTACATTCAACCGAGGCGGGCGAAACGCTCGCGGAAATCGCGAGACACTACCGCGTCACAGTGCCGGCTATCGAGGCGGCTAATCACCTAGAAGCGCACGCAGTCTTGCCCGAAGGCTTTCTGCTGACTGTGCCGACGGCGCCCCCTCCGGTCGTGCACCTGGTGCGCTATCGCGTGCAGCGTGGCGATACGCTCGCCGGCATCGCCGAACGGTTCGATGTGACCGTGGCGCAACTAAAGCGCTGGAATCGAATCTCGGGCGATCGCGCGCCGCGTGGAGCTCGTCTGCGGATTTATGAGGGCAGTGGCGAGTCCGCCCAGAGCACTGCGGGCAGACCAAAGTCGGTCCAGGACACGACCGGCAAGTACGGCGTCCGCAATGCTTCCGAGCCTAAGGCTCTCGAATACCACGTCAAGGCAGGTGAGACGCTATATTCGATTGCCCGCCAAAATCAGACCACGGTTGCCGCTCTGCGCGAAGCAAACGACTTTCTGGCCGATCGGCCCCTGCAGGCAGGAGACATCCTGAAGATCCAGCGCTAAGTTAACTGCTTTGATCGAACCGGCCCAGTTTCCTCGCGCCTAGAGTGCTTTCAGCAGGCACGCTGCCTATTATCAGGACTTTGCGAAGCGCATCGTTTTTTCGACCCATTGCGCCTTGACAACGGTCCGAGACTCCGTTTATAAGCGGGCGAGACAATTCAGCCTTCCGGTAAGCCCCGGAGTCAGCGGAGGATCGAATGTTCTATTCCAAGATGAACGACGAGGACGGCGACGAACTGCCCCAGTTCGATGAAGAGGAAGAGGAAGGGCAGGAGGAAGAGCAGCCGCACGAAACGGTAGAAGTAGAAGAGATCGTCGTCGAAGAAGAACCGGAAGAGGACGAATCTCTCGAGGAGCCCGCCGCGCCAACGCCGGCCAAACGGGCACCTGCTCGTAAGCCTGCAAGGCCCAAGGCACGCTCCAAGACGAAGAAGGCCGCCAAGAGCAAGCCGTCCAAAAGGAAGGCCAAGAAAGTCAGCGCGAAAAAAGCCCGCGCCAAGAAGACCGGCAAGCGTAAGAGGCGTTAACTAGCGCGAGCCGTTTCCCGGCTAGGTCGCATTTGAGGAGCAACATTCGCGCTCGCGTGGGTGATTGGCGCCAAGGCTTGCTGTGCCTCCAGTTTGAATTTCCCTCCGGCCGCCGCAATTGACGCTCGAATGCGATTTTGCTATGGTGAGCTTCGTACCGCGGAGTCAACCTGTGAAACACGCCACGCCTCGTAGCGGAGGTCCTGCGCCAAAAGCCAATAAGTCATTTTCCAATAGGTCGTTATCTATCAAGCAGATACCTCTCGTCGCTGACGCGCAGGCCAAACAACAGCAGCTCAAGCTATACGAAGAAGCGCTTAATCTATTCCACCAGCAGAAGTTCGGTCGCGCGCAACAGGTGCTTGAGCGCGTCCTCGAAGGTCCTAGCAAGGAGCTTGCAGACAGGGCGACGGTCCACCTGCGGATTTGCGAGCAAAAGACTGCAAAGCCTCCCGCCGCGGCGGCCAAATCGGCGGAAGACCATTACACACAGGGCATTGCGCTGATGAATTTAGGCCGCTGGGATGAAGCGCGCGAACACCTGGACCGCGCTCGCAAGGCCGCACCAAAAGCGGATCACGTGGTCTACGCGATGGCGGCTCTAGACTGCCTCACCGGGGAAGCCGATTCGGCCATGGAGAATCTGAAAATCGCCATCCAACTGCGCCCGGAAAATCGTTATCATGCCCGCAACGACGAAGATTTTGCGTTCCTTCAGGAAGATCCGCGCTTTACCGAGCTGCTTTATCCCGAACGAGACAGCTCGGCCGGCTAACTTCCTTCCTATCAATGAAAAAACTCACCGAACGGCGGCCGCCTTCTGTCCGCGTGGTGGCGCTCGGCGGCGGTACCGGGCTTTCCACCATGCTGCGTGGCCTCAAAGCCCACCTCCCCGAGCTCGGTAGGCGCCCGCCGAAGCCGGCTATCTCGGAACTAACCGCGGTGGTCACTGTCACCGACGACGGAGGCAGTTCGGGACGCCTGCGACGGGACTACAAGGTGCTGCCACCTGGTGACATCCGCAATTGTCTGGTGGCGCTGTCGAAAGACGAGGCTCTGTTGGGGAAACTATTTCAATATAGGTTCCCCCGCGGTCGCGGACTCGGAGGACATAGTTTCGGAAACCTTTTCCTCACCGCTCTGACAAACAGCATGGGGGACTTCCCCAAGGCGGTGCAGGTTTCCGCAGAGGTGCTGGCCATCCAAGGCCGCATCTTTCCCTCCACGGCCGAGAACGTCACTCTGGAGGCCCTGCTCGAGGATGGCACTATCGTAGCGGGCGAGACCAACATTTCACGCTCGCGAAAAAAAATCACCCAGTTGCGCTTGGTGCCGCGCCGGGTGCGTCCGTTGCCTGAGGTGCTCAACGCCTTGCAAGACGCGGATCTGATCCTGGTCGGGCCTGGTTCGCTATACACGAGTCTGCTGCCGAATCTTCTGGTCGAAGAAGTTGCGGAGGTAATTGCTCATTCCAAAGCGACGCGCGTCTACATTGCGAACCTCATGACCCAGCCCGGGGAGACAGAGCGCTACTCGGTGGTCGATCACGTTCGCGCCATTTACGAACACACGCGACGGCCTCTGTTCGATTTGGCCATTGTGAACCGAAGCGCTGTATCGCCCCAGGTGTTGCGTCGATACCGCGCACAGGGTGCCGAGCCGGTCGACCCTTCTCCGGAAGGGCTGGCTCGCATGGGGATCCGCTATGTGACCGGCGATTTTCTGCAACAGGATGGAGTGGTGCGGCACGATGCGGTGCGCTTATCCCAGGTGATCCTCACGGAATTCGCGCAGGGCCGCATGAAGCGCTAGTAGCCCGGTACAGGCCGCGGCGCCACGTATCCTTCCCGCGCGGTTACCACGGCCTTTTTCATCTTGCCCTTCTTGTTTGTGAGTTGCAGGGGATTTCCCTGGTCGTCGACTACCTCAACGGTGAGCTTGTGATAGCGTCCATCTTGCGCAGTGGTGGGGAAGAATCCCAAGGTATATTGGCTGCGGAGGTATTGTGCAACCGTGTTAAAAATCTCGGGCGTTTCGCCGTCGAAACGCGGGAAAAAAGCATAGCCTCCGGTCAAACGCGAAAAGCTAGTCAGCTGATTTTTCGCCTGCAGGTAATTGATGCCGGCACCGCTGCGCGAATAGAGGTCGATTTCCTCCGCCGTACCGACCGAGAAGATGGTAACGTCGGTTTCCTTTAGTCGATTTAGAATCTGATCAAGATTGTGTTTGCTGAAGGTATCGTATCCGGTGGCCAGAATCAGAATCGATTTCTTACCTTTTATGTCGCGGAGCTGATCGATGGTTTCCATCACGGCATCGAATAGCACGGCCTCGTGAAAGGTGGGGAAACCCAGCGTGCGCAGCGCCTGGTCAATTGCGCGTTTGTCCTGAGTGAAGTCTTCCTTTAAATGGATCTGCAGATCGAATGTTTTGAGCGCGACCCAGTCCTGAGGTTTTAGATCGTTCAGAAAAATGTCAGCCCAATAGGCGCCTTTGGATCCGAAGTAGCCGTAATAGGTGCCACTGTACTCGAGCAGGATTACCAGCGTGATGGGAGCATCGGAAGGGGAGAAATTCGTTACTTGCTGCGGCTGGCCCTCATCAAGAATACGGAAGTTCTCCCGCTTAAGCCCAGTCACCAGATTGCCGTCTTGGTCCGTGACAACTGCGTCCACGTTCACCAAATTCGACTGCACCGAAATAGAAACCTGGGGAGGTGGCGGCTGCTTTTGGGGACCCTGTTCACCCGGCGCCGTGGAGGGGGGTTTTGCAGGTTCCGGTTGTTGTTGCACCGGCGGCTGCGGCCCTTCCTGCCGCGCATAGGTGTTCCGGCTGGCCGGCGCGGCGACCAACAAGGCGACCAGAATTGCCATCCCAGCGATTGCGGACAGTGATTTCGATTGCATATTTCCCCCGCTGCATTTGGATGCCGGGGAAGCCGCTCGTGGATGGTTCATTGCAATCCAGAAAACGGCTCGCCGGGACGACCCGGAAGCCTTCCAAGCACATGATAATATCGAATGAATCTGCCTGGCGATTCGTTTTCGTCTCTGACGGAGGGCTGACATATGGTGCGCACGATTGCGCGGATCCTGCTGCCGGTTGCTCTGCTCGTTCTCTTGGCCTTGTCGTCCCTGCGCGCGCAAGTCGGTCCGCCACCCGGTCCGCCTTCCAATTCCCCGGCAACCGCCGCGAAACCAGCTGACTTGTCGGCAATTTCGAGTGATGCCCTGGGCTGGCTTCAGAACCTGATACGCATCAATACAACCAATCCTCCCGGCAACGAAATCGCCGCAGCAAAATACGTCGCCGGAATCCTCGAACGCGAGGGAGTCCACCCCGAGATTTACGAGAGCGCGCCCGGACGCGGATTTCTGGTCGCACGTCTGCAGGCAAACGCGATGCCAGACTCTTCGCGTGCGCTGCTCCTGATGGCCCATCTCGATGTCGTGGGGGTGGATAAAGCGAAATGGAAGTTCGATGCGTTCGGCGGCGCGATGCAGGACGGTTATGTCTACGGCCGCGGCGCGCTCGACGATAAAGGTATGCTGGCGGCGAATCTGGCCGTTTTCATCGCGCTGAAACGCTCGGGCGCACGGCTGAGCCGCGACGTGATTTTGCTTGCCGAAGGCGACGAAGAAAACGGCGGCGAGCAGGGCATGCAGTTTGCAGTCGATAAGCATTGGGACAAGATCGCTGCCGGTTTCGCGATAAATGAAGGCGGCCGAGTGATCAGCAAAGGCGGAAAAGTTCAGTACGTCGGCGTGCAGGCCAGCGAGAAAGTCAATGTTAATGTGGACGTGATTGCCAAGGGTACTTCCGGCCACGGCTCGATTCCCCGACCCGACAATGCCGTTACGCACCTGGCCGCCGCTATTGCCAAGATCGGCGCGTACGAAGCGCCAGTTCAGTTCAATTCCGTGACGCGCGCTTACTTTGCGGGTCTCGCCGCCACTGAGGATGAGGAAACTGCGAAGTGGATTCGCGCGCTCGACACGTCTGATCGTGGCGAACATGCGGCGCGATGGGTTTCGACTGCCAATCCGGTCTGGAATTCGATGCTGCGCGACACGATCGCGCCCACCATGCTCGAAGCCGGAATCCGACAGAACGTAGTGCCTTCGGAGGCGCATGGTGTTGTGAACGTCCGGCTGCTGCCAGGCGACCCGCTCGACCCGCTGCTCGCAAAACTGAAGGAGCTGGTGAATGATCCCCAGATTCGTTTTGAAGTCGAGCCGAACTCGGGCGAGTCGGTGCCTTCTTCCTCGCTGACCTCCGACTTGTACAACACGATCACCCGTGCGGCGCACCAGGCATTCGGGGCCGCTGCGGTACTCCCCTATATGTCGACGGGAGCGACGGATTCGATGTTCCTGCGCATGCGCAACGTCCAGGCGTATGGACTTCTCCCCTTCCCAATGACCGA
>Ga0126373_10004150_pt1 | contig 11025 bp, 11 predicted proteins | sample PanSoiMetPlot_11_FD_92545 | JGI IMG/M metagenome (GOLD analysis project Ga0126373, IMG submission 92545) | Tropical forest soil microbial communities from Panama - MetaG Plot_11 | ecosystem: Environmental > Terrestrial > Soil > Tropical forest > Bulk soil | place: Panama | collected 2016-02-17
AAGTTGTGTGGGAACTGAATTTTGTCGCTTCGGCTTGGGCGACAGCACGGCATTGACGATCGAGATCGAAGAGCGTTTTCGGGGTCTCGAGAGTCCCGCAAAGTTGAGACTCGCCACCGCGGGTTGTCCACGCAATTGTTCGGAGGCCATGGTCAAAGATCACGGCGCCGTAGCGGTCGGAGGCGGCAAATGGAAAATCTATGTCGGCGGCGCCGCGGGCTCACATATTCGCAAAGGTAATATTCTTTGTGTAGTCGACAGCCATGAACAAGTGCTCACATACATGAGCCGGTTTATCCAGTACTATCGCGAAAATGCCAAGTACCTTGAACGTACATATGATTTTGTCGAGCGCTTCGGGATCGAAAAGCTGCGAGCAATTATAGTTGAAGACCGCGAGAAGATAGCCGCCCGCCTCGACTCGGCTATCGCCAAGAGTATCGCGGCCTACAAGGATCCGTGGCTCGAGGCCTTAACACCTGCGACCGTCAATCAATTTTCATCCGTACATCCTACTACCTGAGGCGGACACGACGAATGGAAGTTGTCCTGGGACCTCTGACCTCTATTCCGCTGGGTGAGGGCCGCATTTTCGAGGCGCACGGTAAATGTGTCGCAGTATTTCGCGCTCGTGACGGCGAGCTCTTTGCTACACAGGCAACTTGTCCACACCGAGGCGGTCCACTAGCGGATGGCATACTAGGTGCGGCGAAGCTCGTCTGTCCGTTACACTCGTGGACTTTTGATCTGCGGACGGGTCACCCGCTAGTCGGCGATTCCGGGCTCAAGACTTATGCGATCAAACTAAACAGCAATGAGCAGCTCGTAGTGACGATCTGATTCCATCGCGTATTGGCCGCCGCACGGTTTTCTCTCGCCGGTGCGCATCGTTTCTGAGACCCTCTCCTTTCTAAGACTCCGAAACCGTGCGAAACCTCTAGCGATTTCGTTTGGCGGCGCGTAGTGCCGCCGGCAGGCTCGCACTCATCTCGACCGTGTTCTGTTGGTTGGCCTGCCGGATTCGCAGCCCCGGGAATTGGGACTCGAGCTAATCGCACTGCGCCATCAGGTTGGGGTTCTGAATCGTCAACGTCCCGACCGTCTGCGGTTATGCTGGGTCGATCCACTGATCTGGGTATGGCTCGACCGGGTGTGGCCCCGTTGCGTCGAAACGATGGTGCTGGTGAAGCCCGCCACCTTGGTCCAGCGGCACCGCCAAGGCTCTTGGCTCTACTGGCATTGGCGCTCGAGGTCCGGGCGAAGACCGATAGCTGGCGAAACTCGCAAACTAATCCGCGGGATGTGCCGTGCCAACCCGCTCTGGGCGCGCCGCGCATCCATGGTGAGTTGCTCAAGCTCGGTATCGAGATCAGCCAAGCAAGGGTTGGCAAGTACATGATGCGCCGACCACACTCGCCATCACCGACCTAGCGCAGCTTCTTGCGCAATCACGCAGCGGGGATCGCTCCATCGACATGTTTATCGTGCACTTCGGCACCTTTCTGGCTGTTATCGTGATGCTGATCATGGCGCACGACCGCCGCAAGATTGTCCGCTTCGAAGTCACTCAGAATCTCGACCGTTGCAGAGAGATTGATAATTCGGAGTTTGTGTTTAACGTCGCATTTTCTATCACCCTAAATCCGGTCAGAATGTATTCCAAAATGCGGAACACAAATGCTCTTTGTCGAATGTGGATTCCACACTTGGCGTTGGAGGAATCAACGACTGAAACTGATCAGTTGAAGAGTTGTACGGCGCCCAGAGGGGCGTGCTTCGGGAGTTGGGATTTCCGGTTTTCCCAAAACGCGTCCAGTAGCTGACCATCGCATCCGAGAGAGCCTGTTCGTCAGCCGATAGCGGAAGCACCGGAAATCCGAAAAAGTCGCCGATAAACAGGAATTGAAGCTCCGCCGTATGATACGCGCCGAGGGGAAACGTCAGGGATCCACCAAAAAAATCCTGCGTCGGGGGCGCATTCTCGTCGTTGAACTCGTACGCGTAGGTTTTCACGAACCGAGACAGTAGTTTCACCGAATTGCGCTCGGGACAGGCGAAGAGGTCGTCGGTCAGGGCTGTGCTCAAGGCCAGCGCGGCCGCATTCGCTGGCGGCGACGATGGCAGTGGGTACACATTGAAGAAAAGAGAATCCCCGAGGGTAGTCCCAAAGATGGCCTGGAGGGCCGCTTGATAGGCCGAATTCGACAGAGGATTGCCCTGGAAGTCATACTCATCTGCGATAAATGATCGATACTCATCGTGGTTACTACCGGTCATAACCGAGACTCGATTGAATTGGCCGCTGCCAATAGCCGCGGTCGGCGACTGCGTCAGCAGCGTCCCGTCAATAATCGCGAATAGGGTAGAAGGCGCAATGTTGACGAACGACGACGCCGGAACGGCGCGCAGACACGCAGCGGTCGCGGCCGAACTGTCACCTCCGCAGTTCACCAGGCTGGCCTCCAAAATTCCGGATGGGAGCAAAGGCAGCAAACCGGTCGTTTCCGCAGCCGCCAATGGCATCACAAAGCCGAAATAATCCTGGAACTGGACATACGCTCCACTCTCTGCGATCGCTCTCTGGAACAACCCCTTCGACAGCGGCGAGGCAAGATGCGCATAGACGCTGTGGCCGCCGGCGGACTGGCCAAAGATCGTTACGCGAGCGGGATCGCCGCCGAAGGCCCCAATGTTCTGTTTAACCCATTTCAACGCCATCTGTTGGTCCATAAGGCCATAGTTGCCGTTGAGATGGCCTTCTGCGTCAATCGCCGGATGAGCAAAGAATCCGAACAACCCAATGCGGTAATTGATCGTGACAACTATCACCCCCTTGTCGACGAGTCGGGTGGGATCATAAGGATCGCCGCTCCCGCTTGTGTACGCGCCACCGTGAATCCAAACCGTCACGGGCAGATTCTCGCCTTCGTTCCGTCCTTGACCGTTCTGTCCCTGATTCCTCGGCGTAAATACGTTCAGGTAGAGGCAGTCTTCGTTGTCAATGATTTTGCCTATAGTGAAGTCGAACTGTGGGCATTTGTTGCCGAACTGAGTCGCTTGCAATACGCCTTTCCACGATCTGTTCGATTGAGACGGGGTCCAGCGGAGCTGTCCGACTGGAGGCGTGGCGTACGGGACGCCGAGATATTCGTTCATGGATGCGGACTGGACACCAGCAATCGCGCCTTTTGATGTGGAAATAACTGGAGCCGCCGCTGCGCTAATCGCGGGCCTGAGAACATCGACGCCAACGACTATGGCGACGATAAGAATCAGCCTGAGACACAGCCCTTGATGAAGGTTTTGCGTGAGTGACACGTGTTCTGGTCCTTCGACTCCACTGCAAAGCGGACTGTCTATCGACCCGAATTCGCTCAAGTATCGAATCCCTTTAACGTCCTAACAAATCTCCAAACATCGCCATTTGCGTGCCGAGTAGCATTTTTTGCCAATTCCCCGCAAACAAGCTTGAAGTGTACTGGTCGCTTGTTCTAGCTGATGCTTGGCCAAGGTGCGCTGAATCTGGGTTGCGCGGCGGATCGCTGCTGCCGCCGATACGAAGGATACCTTGATGCCGTCTCCGGTATGTTTGACCACACAGCCTGCGTTTGTGACCAGAATATCACGGGCTACGGAGTCATGGACGACCAGTGACAGCGTATTCAGGAACTCTTTCGGATCGTTCTTGTGCATCGGAGTGTCAACGACTCCCGGTGCTACCGCGTTCACGCGGATGCCGTGCTTTGCGTACTCGATCGCGAGGCTGCGCGTGATCGACTCGAGGCCGCCCTTTGTGATCATCGGAACTGAGGCGTTCACTCCGGCAATCGGATGTTCGGCTAAGGTCGTGGTTATGTTGACAATGCTTCCGCCGGATTTCTGAGCCAGCATCTGCTCAATCGCGAGCTGAGTGATACAGATGAAACCCTCGATGTTAGTGGCGGCGAGCCTCCTGAAGTCTTCTACCGTAAACTTGGTAAAGGACTTCACGAAGAATATGCCGGCGTTGTTCACCAGCACGTCGATCGACCTGAATTTGCTGATCGCGACATCGACGATTTTCGCGGCGGTGGACGCCATACTGATGTCACCGTCAACCATCGCCAGCCTGTCCGATGGTGAGAATGCACCCGATTTTGTGATCGTTCGCGAGTTTGCGACGACCGAGTCGCCGCGCTCTAAAAATGCACTGACAACGCCTGCTCCAATACCCTGTGAAGCGCCCGTCACTATGACTGTCTTATGATCGTGTGGCATTAAAATTCTCCGTTATTGATGGCTGCAGGTCACGATCGTTAATGCTCCTTGGTCTTGCGGGTTCGATGCGGCCTTTCCCGTGCTGGTTACTACATCATTCACAGGCCACGTTCGCGTTCGATCAGTACCTTCAGCGTTTGACGAGCACGATGAAGGCGAACCTTAACGTTTGTGGCCGTGAGGCCTAGCAGGGCTGCGACTTCTGCAGTATCGAGCTGATCAATATCGCGCAGCATCAGGACCGCCTTGTAAACGTCAGGCAACTTCGCGATGCATCGCCTGACTAATGCCCGCGTCTCATATGTTTCGAGTGGAGCGTCAGCCGGCTTTGTACGAATGTTTTCTTCCATCCAATTTCCTGATGGATCGAAGTGCGGCAACCGGTCATCGACCGGCGTCTGTTGAACTTCCAAACTGTGTCTTTTCGAGCGCAAACGCCCTAGTGCACAATTGACAACGATCCGATGAAGCCACGTTGATAATTGTGACTCGCCTTTGAAGTTGGCTATTGCTTTGAAAGCGCAGATAAATGCGTCCTGAAGAGCATCTTGCGCGTCTTCTTCGGATCGCAGATAGCGACCCGCGGTGGCGAGCAATTGGCCGCCGAACTCTCGCATCACTTCTTCGTATGCTGTCTCGTCTCCGCGACGTAGCCGCTTGACCAAGTCGAATTCTTTCTCGAACAGAAGTGGCTGACGCGACCAGCCACGCGGCGCATGGGCGGGGACTTGCGGCCCTTCAATCGGCTCACGAGACCTATCCGGGATTTCGGTCGATACCATTTCGATACTCCCTGATTAGTCACGAATCTTGAATGGTCATGCCTTTCCGTTCTCTTCCTGGGCGATCCACTCGCGTATATAAGCGGAGCAACCGCGCAGCTCGATACCGCGCGCCTGACACTCGATGAAGAAGTGGATGACATCGACGTCGACTAGAGTCACCTCATCCAACTCCAGCGCGACATCGTGACTTACCGCATCGATCTCGGCTTTCAGCGCGGGAAGGCTCTCGCCGCCGATATGTCCGATCAGCGCAATGACGGTCTTGGGATCGCCCGGAATTCGTTTGGTTTTCAGCATCACGTCAGTGCGCTAGAGCAACGAGCGGGCCGACCGAGGAGGCCGGATTTGCTGGATCTGCAAGCCGCACGATTGCCGATTCTTCGGCAATTGACGAGTTATCGGCAAAAATTTTGAGGCAGGCGCACGTTCAAATGGGGAGGAATCGGAAGGGTCCGCGGAAGGCTATCGGCTTTGAACTGATCTTTATTGATTTTAAGGATGAGGATTTTTGACTCGAGGGTCTGCCGCGGAATCCCGAGAATAGCCGCCGCGCCCCTGTCCCCAGAGATCCGGCCACGACTTTTCCTAAGCGCGTCCTCGATTAATTCTCTTTCGCGATTGGCCAGCGTCGCCGACAACGGCACAGCCGAACCCACTACCGAGGATGGCTCGCGTCTGAGCCAGGATTCATCGACCAAGAGTGTCTCGCCTTCGCCTAGGACAACAGCGCGCTCGATGAGGTTCTGCAGCTCACGAATGTTTCCGGGCCAATGATACGCCTGAAAAAGATCGAGCGTCCGCTTCGCGATATTGTTGAACTTCTTGCCCGCCTTCTTGCTATACCGATCGATGAAGTACTCGACGAGCAAAGGAATATCGCTCGGTCGATCGCGCAGGGCTGGCACTTCGATCGGGAAGACATTCAACCGATAGAAGAGGTCCTGGCGGAACAGGCCATCACGCACAGCGCCCTTTACGTCGCGATTCGTCGCAGCCACAACTCGCACGTCCACTTTGATCGGCTCGGTGCTTCCGATCCGCTCGAACTCGAGCTCCTGAAGGATTCGCAGCAGCGCGGTCTGCGTCTCCATCGGTAGCTCGCCGATCTCATCCAGAAAGATTGTTCCACCGTCCGCAGCTTCGAAGCGCCCCGTACGCCGCTGCATCGCGCCGGTGAACGCGCCTTTTTCATGGCCGAAGAGTTCGTCCGCGATTAGCGACTGCGGGATAGCTCCGCAATTGACACTTATGAAGGCGTGCGCGGCTCGCTTCGAGCGCTTATGAATTGCTCGCGCTATCAACTCCTTTCCGGTTCCGGTCTCACCCGAAATCAAAACGGTAGAATCCGTTGGTCCGACCTTCGCGACCTGAGCAAGAACTTGGCGCAGCGCCTGAGAGGAGCCGACGATTTCCTCGAACATCGATGATCTGGAGATTTCCTCGCGCAACGCTAGGTTTTCGTTGCGGGTCCTTTCCTCCGCTTGTTTGCGGTCCTCGATGTCAGTTCCTGTCGCGTACCACCGTATGATGCGTCCCTCTTCATCCACTAATGGATTGTAGCGAACAAGAAACCAGCGATACTTGCCATCCTTTCCGAGACCTCGTTGTTCATATTCAAATGGCAATGGCCGATTTATCCTCTCATCCCATTCTTTGCCACTTTTTACGTCTTCGGCATGGATGAACCGGGCGACGTAGTCGTTACGCTGTGTTTCCTCGTAGGTCATCCCCGAATAGGCCAGCGCTGTCCGATTCACATGAAGGATACTCCCATCGGGGCGCAGAACGTGGATGATGTCCGGGATGGCGTCGGTTATACGCCTCAACTCTTTTTCATCTTCGCGGAGCTTTTCTTCAGCCTTCTTCCGCTGTTGGATGTCTGTCAGCAACACGTACCAACGGAAGATGCGGCCCGCGTCATCGCGCAGCGGCAAACCTGATGCGTGGAACCAGCGGTACTCGCCATCGGCGCGACGGCACCTGTGGTCTATTTCATAGGGCTGACCCGACTGGAAAGACCGGCTCCACGCATCGACCACTAAGGGGAGATCGTCTGGGTGGACCGCATCAGTCATAGCCCAGTCCTTCAAATCTTGCGGTGTCCTTCCAAAATACTCCTGAACCGGCTTGTTAATGAACTCGACTGAGCCGTCAGCCGTCATCACCGCGATCAGCCCCGGAATGGCTTCGGTAAATGCGGCGCAGTTCTCGTTCGTCTTGACGGAGCTTCTCTTCGGCTGTCTTGCGTTGGTGGATGTCCGTGAGCAACAAGTACCAACGTAAGATACGGCCCGTGCCATCTCGGAGCGGCAACGCCGACGAGTGGAACCAGCGGTACTCGCCATCGGCACGGCGGCACCGGTGGTCGAGCTCGTAGCGCTGTCCGCTTTCGACACAACGTCTCCATTCCTGACGCGCGTAGACCAAATCATTGGGATGAACAGAATCACCGGTCGTCCATCTTTTCAATTCTTCGACCGTCCTGCCGAAATATTCCAGCGTTCCTTTGTTAACGAACTCGACCTCGCCTTCCGCGGTGGCGGTCATCACGAGTCCGGGAATCGTATCGATGAGCGAAGAAAGCTCTTTAGCGTCCAAATAGCGGCGAAGGATTCGATGTTTTGCCTTTGCCTCTTCTTTGATGGGCCAGATAGTGTCTTGGGGTTTGTTAGCCATCGGGATCTTTCTTCATGACCTTGTCAAGAAGCTCGGACAGATCATTGAGGATCGGATTGCCCGAAGCGTATCAACAATACAGTTAGAAACGCCGCGCATTGAAATCTGGCACGAGAGGCGGAACAAAAATGAGCGCGCGCCTTATCGCTGTGGATTGACCCGTCCTCCAGCGTGCGGTCGAACAGGGGATGGCTCAATCGCAAGCGCCTGACTCCATTCCCGCGCCCGCACGGAGTGAAGTCAAGTTCAGAGTCAGGAGGGCGTCCGGGCGCGAGCCCCGTCCCCGAGCGCGGCAGACGGGGGAAGTCACCCAACGCTTTCATTGACCCCGCCTTGCTCGTTTTCAGTCCTGCAATGCTTCTTGACTATGGAGCCTTGATAGCCGATGACCACGTTAACGCCGGCCAAAACTTCCGAAGCAGCCAGAATGCTGGTGCTCAGACGGGTGGCCAAGCATCACGAGCGCTTCGTTTACATCGCTACCTCGAGGCAGAGGACATCGAGCTCCGTCGAGCTCTCGCCGAGCCCGAGAACGACGCTACGAAAAATCCTGTACTTCCCGATGGGTCCCTTCGGCGAAACTGACCCGTCGACCCGATCTGAGTCATCCGGCCAAAGAGTAAGGGGTTTGCGGTTTCAGGATCGCGCAGCACCTCGCCAATCAGCGCGCGCGGATCTTTTCGCCACATTGCTTTTCTATTTGCCCGCCGCTTCCGCCCCTCTTGCGTCCCGTTAATTTGTCCTTTCGCTTATGTGTGCGCGCTATATAGCAGAATTGTTGGCTCTGACATTCAAAAATCCTCCCTAACAGGAGGCCGTTCCTATTAGTCGATCATGATCACGCGCACATAGGTGCAGCTCCGCTTAAAATAAGCGCATTGACCGCGTAAGGCGTATGGAGAACTCTATCCAATTGCGGCACACTCAGCTTAGAGTCGTCAAAGCAGGCGATCAGCTGTTCTGAATTCCTCCCAACGGCTGTAATCCGCCAATTGACTTATAACTCACGCTTCGCCTAACAATAGCTTCTAGTGAGCTCCGCTAATTGGGATCGATTCCGACTGCTGGTTGCGCAAGGCTGACTCAAAGCGTTCCATTGTCGGAGTTATGGGGGAAATATGCCGAATATCTGGGATGCAGATCTAATCGATTCGAACCTCGCGGTGCTGGCAAATCTAACCACTTCTGGCGAGGGTAAAAAGCTCAATATCAATTCTAATGGCACTCTGAGCATCCACTTACCATCACAAGGGACACGCTGGTCGATGCCATCGGTTACCGACCTAGTGAAATTTCAGGAGCCGCTAACCCGCCTTTTCCAAGAAGCTATAGTGCAACGGAACACGGATCTTAATCCCGTTCAGGTTGCATACCAGGGCCTCGTGTCCTTGCGCGGTACTTACGCCAAAGATCAAACGAAGCTGAAGGCCTTGAACGGACTGCTTGACCAGATTAACCATGGACTATTGTATCTTTGTAGTTGCGGACAGCTCCTAAGGCTGCACGCGAAATATGGCCAATATTCACGTTTCCCATTCGCACAGGCCCATTTCTTCAATAATGACAAACCCGGCATTTGTATGGCGATGACATATTATTGGGTAAAGCGCCACCGCAGCGAGCCTAACTGGCACTTTACGGCGAGGGAGGCTATTCGACTTCGCACCGCTGTCGAAAAGGCACAGCCCATCTATGAAGGGTTTTCACGTCAACGATTGAGTGGTCGTCTCGTTAGCCTCGATAAGAGCATCAATAGTAAGTCGGCTGAGGCTGAGCTTGCCCCGCTAAAGCTGAATGGCGACCTGGAGGACTATCTCTCGAGTAAGCTGGACGGCAGCCAAAAACTCGTCAAGAGTCAAGCGACCGGGGCTGCGGTCTTCGAATCGATTCTTGCTGAGTGCAAAAAAATGGAGGGCACGAACTTCTTTGCTACTTACGAAGGAGACAATCCACATATCAGTGGGCTGGATATCGGGAATAACAGAATAGATTTCTTCGACAGCAATTTCGGCGAGATGAGCTTCGATTCAGGTCAGAAAACTCTCGCTCTCAGTTTTTTTACGGACTTCTGGAAGGAGTGTAAGCCGCCGGGCGCCGAATCGTGGGATTTGGTCGGCTATAAGTGACCGACAAAGAAATCGGCAACGGTGCTCATTGTTAGAATTCGTAATGACGGCTCAACTCTGCCATGTCCCTATTCAAAACCTTTTCCGAGTGACGCAGCGCGCCAAGTGTGGTATTGCAACGCGCGATGTTTGGGTTGCTAAGTCGGATTCTGCTCGCTCTGCGTTCGGCGTTTGAGGCTCGCACTGCAGGTGAAGCCGAGATCCTCGCTCTGCGCCAACAGCTGTGTGTGGCGAATTCCAGCTCACGCGGCGGCCGGAGTCTGGTACAACCCACTGCAGTGGCAACGCCAGCGATACGAGTCCAGTCGCGCGCACGGAGGCGGGGGTGCGCCGCCGTTGTGCCGGCGTTGCTCCGGCCAGCCCGTGTGACACCGATGTTGGTTGTAAAACGTCTTGTAATCCTCGAGCTTCCGTTCGAGGTCGCTGCGCTGCCAAAACCAGATTCGATCCAGATACTCGCGCCGAATGGTTCCGATTAGTCGCTCGACAAACGCGTGCGAACGTGGCGTACCCGGAATGGTCTTGATCTCATCGACCTCGAGCACCCGCAGGTTCGTTCGCCAACGCTGAAACCGGAACAACGGATCGTGATCCGAGAAGATATGCCTAGGCTTGGTCTGCCCGGCGATTGCGCGATTGAACATCCGGCAGACTTGGATGCGGGCGAGATTGGCCGCGGCGACGCCGAAGCCGACGATCCGGCGGGTGAAGATGTCCATCACCCCCATGACGCAGTAGCTCTTGATCAGAATTGACTCGACGCGAAACAGGTCCACGCTCCACAGGTGGTCTTTGGCGTGCCCGACGGCCGCGAGCCACGACGGATCGCCGCCGTCCCGGTCGATAGTAACGACTCAGGATGCGCCGGACGACATCCTTGTCGAGCTCGATGCCAAAGGCGCTGGGGATTTGCTCGGCGATCTTGCGGCAGCCGAAGTACGGGTTGCGTCGTTTCATCTCGACTACCGCGTCGATCAGTCTCCCTGGCCGGACCCTTGAGGCCAGGACGACCGGATCGTCTGGAGCTGTAGAGCAGACGGTACTTTTGCTTCACTAAAGCTCGCTGAAGTTGCAAGAGGGTCGAAGTCTTCAGGATCACCGCCATCCTGCCCAAGCGTCTGGGCGACACCAGTAGGGTGCAGAATCCGAGAATCACCCGATCCCACGGGGTCAGATTTGGA
>Ga0126373_10004152_pt1 | contig 11024 bp, 10 predicted proteins | sample PanSoiMetPlot_11_FD_92545 | JGI IMG/M metagenome (GOLD analysis project Ga0126373, IMG submission 92545) | Tropical forest soil microbial communities from Panama - MetaG Plot_11 | ecosystem: Environmental > Terrestrial > Soil > Tropical forest > Bulk soil | place: Panama | collected 2016-02-17
CGACCCTCAACAGTCTGGACCCCGTTTCATCATCCTATCGGGAGACAGCCGCTTTCGCCTCACGCTCCGACCCAGGGCCCATTACGCCATCTAGGTTACGCGGTCTTAGGCCGGCCGTCACCTTACGTCTGGGCGTCGACGGATCAATACATCAGGGGCAAGTATATCGCGGATGGTCACTACGATCCAAATGCGACCGATCATCAACTAGGCTGCGCTGCGTTGCTCAACCGTATGGCCCAAATGGATCCGACAATCAGATTTGTGGATACCGACGAAATCGGCCACCAATTCCAATCTGAAGCCGCCTAGCATTCCGAGACGGCGGCCGAAAGCCGGCCCCAAGTCAAGCCCGGACCGCGGTTCAGGTCGTTCAAGCCTATCCGGCGTCCCGGAAGACCGGTCGGAGGCGGGTCGTCCGGGTGTTACCGGACCCGCTGAAATCGGGACATGGCGCTGCGGAGAGAGAGAAATGAAAAGGATCGTCGTTCTCATCGACGGCACCTGGAATAAAGAGGGCACTGGCGCGGACACCAATGTTGCCAAGCTGGACGGCGCAACCAGGGCCGCGGGGCAAGCCTTTATCAAAGCCACCGCAGCAGATGGCATTGCCCAGCATGTCCACTATCACGATGGCGTTGGAGTCGAGGGCAATCTGCTCAACAAGCTGTTGGGAGGGGCGATCGGTCTGGGACTGAAGAAGATCATTCAGGAGGTTTATGAAACCATAGTCGCGGACTTTGTGGCGGGCGACGAAATTTACATTTTTGGGTTCTCGCGCGGCGCGTACGCTGCCCGAGCCTTGGCTGGACTCATCGGCGCATCGGGAATTCAGCGCGTAAAGAACCCCGATGGGTTCGAAGTCGCATGGCAACACTACCGCGTGGCTCCTTCGGCCCGCACGCAGCCGCACTCAGGGAGCGCCGGTGATCGGCAAGCGGTCGAGAATTATAACAGCTTGGCACAACAGCAAGCATTCCACGACACGCGCACAATCAAATGCGTAGGCGTATGGGATACGGTCGGTTCGTATGGCATACCCGCCGGCATCGGCCTGGCTCCGTTAGCAAGGTACTATACGCTCCTGACATTGGGCTTCCACGACACTAACCTCGGCGATCACGTTGAAAACGGCCTTCACGCCGTCGCTGTAGATGAGCACCGCCGCTCGTTTGTTCCCACCTTTTGGACTGTCCCCAAAGGTCAGCAACCGAAGGGCCATGTCGAACAGACTTGGTTCGCCGGTTCGCATTCCAATGTCGGTGGCGGATATGCAGAAAGCGGACTCTCGGACCAGGCCCTCGTTTGGATGATCGCTCGAGTTCAGGCGCTTACTGGACTTGAATTCGACGTCGCTGCGGTACGATCCAACACCAAGCCCAATATAGCCGGCAACGTTGTTGATTCCACCGAGGGTTGGCCGGTGGATCATGCGTTCCCGCACTATCGGAGGGTTTTATCGCCCGTCGCGATTCGACATGGTTATTTCACCAATAGTGAAAATCCGGCGAAAGAGCATATAAACGAGAAGGCGCATTGGAGCGTAATCGCCAAACGTCGCAGCGCCGCGGCCGGCTATGCGCCAGTGAATTTGCCGCAAACCATCGAGCCCGAGCAGATCGCTGACATCACGCCGCAGGAGCGCGCGCTTACGTGAGCATGCTCACAGGCGGGCAGGTGGTTTGGTTGGGCGTGCGACGGCTCAAAGAACGATAGGAGACAACGCATGATATACCGTCGGATTGCCAGTGTTGCCATGACGGCTGGTGTGCTGCTGTTCGCTGGAACGGCTTTCTCGCAAGCCGGAGGGCCGGGGTTCGCCGGCGCTGCGTCGGCACCGCCGCTGGGCGTGCAAGGCGGCTTTCGCGGGCCCTTGCGAGGAGACCACCAAGCCATGGTACCGCCATCGATCCGTGGGTCAGCGCGTCGAGCGGTCCGGGAGCCTCGACCCAACCAATTATTTTCACCAAGACCTGGGGCCGCGGCCGGCACATCGAGCCAAACAAAACCCGAGGACACACTTCAGATTCCACCCGCAGGCGCTCCGGCTGCCGAGGCCATATCTTTACCAGGCCCTACGGTCGCTGCATACGCCGCTTCGTACTGTGCCACGCCTCGGGGAGCTTGCAAGTTGGCGGAACGCCAAATCGTTGGCGACAAATGCTGGTGTGTCACGCGCGCCGGCCAGTATGTAAACGGTACGGTAGAACGCGCGAGTATTGGCTATGCGGGTTACTAGGACGTCGCGGCGGCTCGGCAGTCGCAGCTCCCGGCGCATTCTGGCCGGAATCGCTGTTCTGTCGCTGGCCGCTTGCGCGTGGTTGCTGGCGCTTCACGTCTCTACACAGGCACCTGTTATCATCGATGAGGCCGCCAAACTGAACGCGTGTCGGACGAGTGCCATCACTCTCATAAAGCCCGAGCGGATAGATGTTGCGTTCCTTGCCCGCGTGTCTGATTTTTGCTACGGACAGGTGCGTGGAGAGGATTTACTTGGTGACTTCCACGTCAGAAAACTTAGTTTTTTGCGGCAGCAATCGAACACTGGAGTGCTGTTGTGGATGGTCGTGGCGATTACAATTGCCGGCGTGTCGCTTGCCGGATTTCAGCTGCTGGCTGCCTATCGATTGGCGAATAGTGGTCGCTTAGAGTTCTCCCAAGGAGGGGAACTTAGCCTTGATCCTAAAAGCATCTCGCTCAAATCATCAGTCACGGGCGTCGTTATCCTGACTCTTTCCTTGGCGTTTTTCATTGCTTACGTCAAATGGGTCTATCCAATTAGGACACAAATTGATCCGGAAGTTGCCGCAACAAATTCGAATGTCGCAAACATAATAGGCTCCAATGTTCCAATGACACTGAGCGTCGGCGGCGTCGGGGCGGCGCCTGGATCTAGCTCACGTCCGGCCGTACTTTCCGCCGACGAAAGATCCGGACAATAGCAGGCCGTCGCAGGTGTGCGACCCAGAGAAGGCCTCGGCGGCGTCGGTCCATTTTGCGTTCCCCCACCGGCGGACGCACATCAGCCGGCTGATAAGGCGATGGCGACGAATGCATTGACTCGATGCTGAACTGTGCCCGGGCGGCCCCCACAGTGCCGAGGCCACGGACGCACTCCGACCGGGCCGCTGGCTTGCCATCCCCGACGGAGTGTTTATCTAAACCTGTGCATACTCACCAACTGCCAAGGAAAGCGGAGTGCACTGGAAGAAGCGCCAGAGGCAGATTGAGCGGCTTCAGGCGAAGCACGGCAAAGATAGAAGCCTCGCCCGAAAATTCCCAAACCTGAAGGTGGAGCAGCGCACAGCACCGTGCTCGAACGGCATGCGGGGGAGCACTGCTCGTCGCGCTCAACCTCCAGGGATGAAGCAATTCCCGGTCGGTCATAGTCACAAGCAAGGCTTGGAACTGATTACGCCCGGCACGGATTTGCAATGGATGGGCGGCAAAAAGACATGACAGGCGTCCGGGGCATCAGGGGATTTGTTCACCACGGCCGGGGGAACAGCCAAAGTTGCTTGTTTCCGCGTGCGGTCGACGACAACGGCGTCATGAATAATTTGTCTCGTCGGTATCGCGCCATATTCGGACGGAGCCGTCCGAACGAAACTGAGTGATACCCGGCCAATTCGCGCGTAGAGATGTCGCCGCAAGCCTTGATCGCCACATTAGGTGGCGGAACACCGTTAGGTGGCGGAACACCGTTGTAAATTCCTTGGAATTATACCGCAAGGCGCCGGTATCCAGGGCTTCATCGATGTACCTTTGAACGTCGCTGCGCGTCCAGACGATTGTTGAGCGAACGCGGATCACAGCGGCAAACGGCGTGGCCTACAGATCAAAGTGATCGGGTGTCCAACGACGGGATGTCTCGGCCTTGTCGTCATAAGATGCTTCGAAGATCGGAGCCGCCAATGTGGCACGCACGTGCAGGGTGGTGTGCTCCAAGTTACGAAAGCCGTGTTTCGCGCCGGCGGGCACGAGCACCGACTGATTTGCCTTGACAATCGTGCGCGTGCTGCCAAGCCAAATCTCCGCGGTCCCTTCAATCACCTCGAGCACCTCCTCGACGGCGTGCATGTGAGTTGGCGCTCCGAGTCCCGGATCACAGAACTGTTCGAAGATGCACAGCTGCCGGCCACCCAGCAAAGCCGAGATACGCATCCGCGTCATCACGCCTTCACGCCATTTTTCCAGCGGCTGATCATCGTGTATGAGCACGACCATACCAAGATCCCTTTTTTGTATTTAGAAAATGCGGCTCTGGCCCGTCCACAGGCCCGAGCATTTCAAAACCTATGTTACTCATTCGGGCTTCGATCTCACAACGCAAAAATACTCATGAAATGCGCTTCCAAAAAAGCGTCTCTTCCGTTCTCTACCGGAGGAGCCGCGCAATTCGCGCTCACCTGATGAGGAATAGCCGCGTGCGCCCCAGCTTCGTGGTGGCTGCGAGCAACCCAATGCCAATCGTACGGCATGGTGACGCCCGGCGCTGTCGTGATCGATGTTAGCGATCGACTTGCGAACGGCGAGTTCATGCCGAGGTCAAAGATGCGAAGATCTCGTCTTTTCGGTAAAGAAGCTGGGTTCGAACGCGGCCCCGGACTGAAGATCCCGGTTATATTCGACGGTCTTCGCGTCGTCATGGCCCCATTGCCTTGGCTCCGAAAAGTCCGTGCGGCCCCAATCGCTGATTAAAGGCCTATCCGCCGACTCGGGGTTGCGCCGCGGTGGGCGGCAATGCCGGATGCCCCCGAAAGGGCCTCTTTGACGGGAGAGCGCGGGCCCTGCGGCCATCCGGCGGACGTTGCCCACGGAAGCTTTGATCGTGCAGGGCGCCGGTCAGCCGGCGCTATGGGTGATTTGTCCGGCGGCCATTGAGGCCGAGGAGCCGCTGGGCAACGGGACGCAGCTTCCTTTCGTCGGTGGGTAGTTGCCCGCACTGCGCCATTGAGTGCTACAGTGCTATTGAAAACGCCCTCCTTCCGGACGACAGCGATCGCGGGTACGAGCGGCTGGGCCTCGAGCCCTTGGGCGAGTTTGGCGAACCGCAGCCGCCCAACTTGGGATTGGCTCGAAAAGCCTCGTTGCCATCGGGTCGGCGGTTGCGCCCAAAGGCGTTAAGGTGACTGACTAACGCAATTTCGGAGACATTCAGGCCGATAACACTGTCACCGAGGTGAAGAACACCGCAGATCACCTTCGCTCGGGGCCGGGTCGTGAACCTACATTCCGCGAATCCGGCCGCAGAGCGAGAGGCATGATGCGCTTTCACTGGGAGGGATGTGCTGTGTCACGCGAGCCAGTGACCCAAGAGTGCCGCGCCTACCCCTATTTGTCGAAATGGCCTGTCGATTACCCCGGTTGCTGTCGAGGTGGGGCAGACGCTCGACGGTCCGCGGTTCGCTTTAAGCGTCGCATGAAAGCGATCGATGTTCCCCCCGCGCACTGAGGAAGAAACGGCCGCGCCCAACGCTCGGATCGCCGCGTAGAGGGTCGCGGAAGGGCCTGCTGGGTACCGGCCCCGCAGCGAAGGCGAGTCACAGGCACACCGATGATGGCGAGAGACGATCAAGAGGCGTACGACGCTCTTCTCCGCGAATTTGAGAGAGCGGTCAGCGTTGTCGCACGCAAACATCGTGTGACCCCTTGGGCGGTCATCGATGCTTGCGAGTCGCTCAAGATGCGTTTCTTGGCGGAAATTCTCGATCGGCCCACCCCTGGGCGTGATCGGCAGGAATGACCCCATCAAACAAACCGCAACTGTAAGCGTGCAGGCGCGTGAGCTAGGAAGCAACGTATCCGTTAGATCAAAGCGGATACCGACCAATCCGCACGATTGGCGATAAGCTGCTTTTTTGTATTCGACGCAACCGCTGTCATTTAGCTGACGGTTGGGGCGCGTTTGGCAGGTTCGCCATTGGTGATGTGCCTGGCGCAGTTGTCGGGCGTTTTTGGGGTGACGTCGGACAGGCGCGAGGGCTGCGAATGCAGGCGCCCCGGTCAACGCGGCCAGGGTCGCTGCGAAAAGCCCGGCGCGAATTAACGCGATCCTGGCGAGTGCGGGGGACTTCAAGCGCGCAGCGCCCTCTGATCGCAGATCAGTTCTCACCCCTGCGGTGGGGTGGAGGACCACATTACCGTTGAGATGCGATTTCGAATAACGTTGTCTCTCTTTAGGGTCGCTTAACCCTAATCCCTGCATTGTTATTCGCCTCGTCAGGGTCGTGACGCGGCGCGTCGGTCAAGCGCCTTGTCTTTGCAATGGTCAAGGCTGGTCGAAGCGATTCAACTGAAACCGGCAGTGATGAAGCAGTCTGTTTTTCGAGTAGCGTAGATTATGACGTGTGCGACTGTGGCGTTCCCTCAGGCCGTTGCTTTCGACGGTCGTGCTTTCGCGCTCCGCGATTGTCATCGTGTTATCTTTGGCGGTGTCGTCATCGGCCTTGGAACCATGGCGGCTGCCTGCGCCATGGTCGCCTGTGTGACCGTGGCTGCCGCATGGATTGTGGCCGCCTCTCTGTCCGCCAATCCCTATATCCACGCAAATGTCTCGATGGGGCCAGAGACGATTGCTCTAAACTATCGCTATCCGATCCTGGCCGGTGCGCCGGATGTCTCCGCTTCGGCTCCCCTCCCGGTCGATCATGGCTATGCGCCCGATCCCCTGCTCGAAGCCGAGCTCACGCTCACGCCGACTCCGAGTTTCGCGCCCGCCAACGCTGCGCCGCTCTTGACGAATCGCTTCACGAGACGTGCGGATCACGTGCCCTCCGTGTTGTTGACCCCTGCGCCCATTCAGGCCGCTCATGCCCACGCGCCCGATCCGACCGTCGACGCCGATTTGACTCGCGCAGCAGCGCCGAATTCCGCGCCTACCCGCCATGCGACAGTTCCGACCGCGCATATCTCTGAACCGGCGAGAACGAGGGAGGCCGTTCCCCAGATCCAAGCCGCACCCGCAATGCCACCGGCGTCCAGCTCTCATAAACCTCTACCTTCGCCACAGGCTCACCGCGATTTAATTTCGATGCCCGGTACAGACAGCCATACGGCGGTTTATGACATTGAAGCGCATACGGTGTATTTGCCGGGCGGCGACAGGCTCGAGGCGCATTCGGGTCTGGGCAAACGATTGGACGATCCTCGCTACGTGAGCGAGAAAAATCGGGGGCCGACTCCGCCTAACGTCTATGATCTCGTGCTGCGAAGCGAGCCTTTCCACGGCGTTCGGGCCATTCGCCTCAATCCGGTTGGTGAAGGCAACATGTTCGGTCGCGATGGTATGCTCGCGCATACCTACATGCTTGGACCCAGCGGTCAGTCGTTTGGTTGCGTATCCTTCCGAGACTATCATGCATTCCTGCAAGCCTTTTTGGAGGGTGAGGTCAATCGTCTCATCGTCGTGCCGCATGTGGGGGCCACGGTTTCACGCGCCACTCCCTTTCGTCACGGACGTGCCGATCGATATGCCTCCGATCATGGGTGACGCTTGATGCTTGCTTCATGAGGTTCTTATCGGTCAGAGGGTCCCTGTTTGAGCCGTCGACGCGAGGGCATTAGCGCTCGATCAACCCTCCAGAACGCATCTGCGACACCTGTGGGCAATCAGGGTAAACAGCCGGGCACCACGACCTTCTCAGCCGGCCGTCCAATTCGGTCCGAGAAGACGAGTGCGGCTAATGCTTCACTGCACATTGAAAGCTGCTTGGGGCACGCGTCACGAACGTGCCTCATGCCCCGCCTCGGCAGGTGCTGCTCAGGACCAGACATGCTCGATGGGAAGCTTTCAGGGAATGATGAGCGCTCATCGCTTCGAAGATTGCGTCTCGATCGGGCCCGTCAAGACTTGACCAGCCGCGCCGTCCCGGGATCAATGGGGCTCACGCAACGCGCCTTCCAGGAAGCGTGGGCCCATGTTCGATTTCGATCGCGTCATTGAGCGCCGCGGTACACACGCCGCGAAATGGGACCTGACGGCGCAACTCTCGGGCATCGTATCCCCGGATGCGATCCCGATGTGGGTGGCAGACATGGATTTCCCGGCGCCGCCGGGCGTGACGGAAGCGCTTGCCGCGGAGACGGGGCGCGCCACCCACGGCTACTATGCCGACACAGGCAGCTGGGCGGCCGCGCTCGCGGATTGGATGGCACGCAGACATGCCTGGCGGGTGGATCTGGACTGGGTGAGCCCAACGCCTGGCATCGTTTCGGGGCTGGGTCTTATCCTTCAGGCGGTGAGCAGCCCTGGCGATGATGTCGTCGTCTTCCCGCCCGCCTATCATGCTTTCCGCAGGATCATTCTTGCCAACGAGCGCCGCATTCTTGATGCGCAGCTTGTCGAGACCAATGGCCGCTATTTCATGGATCTCGACGCCCTGCGCGCGAACCTGACGCCACGGACGAAGGTTGTTTTCTTTTGCAGCCCCCACAATCCGGGCGGGACGGTCTGGTCGGTCGATGAGATCCGCGCGCTGGCTGCCCTGTGCGCCGAGCGTGACTTGATCTTGGTTTCCGACGAGATCCATTGCGATCTCGTTTTCGAGCGTTTAAAGCACACGCCCACGATCCTCGCGGCGCCAGAGATCGCGGACCGTCTGATCACCTGTGTGGCAGCAACGAAGACCTTCAATCTCGCTGGCGCCCACGTCGGCGCTTGCGTCACTTCGAATCCGGCGTTGAAGCGCCGCCTCGACGCGCGCATCGCGGCAAGCGGCCTTGCCTCCTACAACCGCTTCGGCATGATTGCGACCGAAGCGGCTTGGCGGACCGGTGAGGCGTGGCTCGACGCGCTCCTGCCGTACCTTGCCGAGAGCCGCGATTTTTTCGATGCGCGGATCGAGGCCGGCGTGCTTGGGGCGCGCTCGATGAAGCTTGGGGCCACGTATCTCGCGTGGGTCGATTTCTCCAGAACCGGACTGTCGCCTGAAGAGTTCGCCTTCCGGGTCAAAAGCCGCGCGCGGATCTTTGCAAGTCCTGGCCCGCAGTTTGGACCGGGCGGTGAGACCTGGCTCCGCTTCAACTTCGCCACGCCGCGCCCGATCCTCGAGGAGGCGCTTGAACGCCTGAAGGGCGCGTTTGAGGAGCTGCGGACGTGACGATCCGCGGTCATGCCGAGGTCGCCGACCGATGGAACCGGCGCTGCGCCCTCAGAATCGAGCCGGATGCTTCAAGTCGGCGCTCAACGCGCAAAAACCGTCGCGCCGGAAAGTAGAAGCGAGAATAGAGCGAAAGCAATGGGTAAACCAGTGGTCGGCGTGATCGCCAACGCGCATCGTGTCGAGGGTCGATTCTCCGCGCAGCATGTCGGGGAGCATAATCTTCGTGCAGTGGCCGAAGTCGCCGACGCACTGCCCGTGATGTTTGCGGGCGCGTCGGACATCACGGACATCGGCGCCTTACTGGCGGTCGTCGACGGCGTGTTGTTTCCGGGCGCTCGCGCCAATGTTCATCCGGCACGGTTCGGCATCGAGCCGCATCCTGCGCATGAACCCTACGATGAGAATCGAGACGCGTTGGCGCTGGCGCTAATCGAGGCCTGCGTCGCACGGGGCGTGCCAATCTTCGGTATCTGCCGCGGCCTTCAGGAGATGAATGTCGCCTTCGGCGGCTCGTTGCATCCCGAGATCCGCGAGCTCCCGGGGCGCATGAACCATCGGATGACGCGCCTGGAGACAGGAGAGATCCATCCGGATCCCGCCATTGTCTTCGGCGATCGCCATGATGTCCGGCTCGTTTCCGGGGGCACGTTCGCGCGGATCCTCGGTCGGGAGACCATCCGCGTAAACTCGCTTCATGGTCAGGGCATCCTGGAACCCGGCGCGCGGGTTGTCATCGAGGGAGTGGCCGAAGACGGCACGATCGAGGCGATTCGAATCGCCGACGCGCCCGGCTTCGCACTCGGCGTTCAGTGGCACGCAGAGCACGATCCACAACGCAATCCGATCAATCGCGCGCTGTTTCAGGCCTTCGGCGATGCGCTTTTGGCCCGCAAGCGCGCTACCTAATCTTCGGGATCGACGGCGACTTTGGTTTGGACTGGGTCGCTCGCGTGCGCCCAATCAGCATGTTGGCGGCTGGCGTTGTTGTGTCGCGTAGAGATGCGGTGTCTGGTAGGATGCAGGATCCCCGGCGGAACAGGACAGGGACCATTGAAAGGATAGCACTTGCCTTCGGCCGCAGAGGGGCGCGCGGCCGCGTCAGCGGCCACTTGGTTCCAGCCAGCCCCACGGGCTGCAGCCGAGCCCACATGCGCAGGACCGGACACTAGAATCATCAAACACGCGGCCGCGATCGTGAGAGGTCGCATTGTGTTCTCCATGCCTACTCTTGCCTGATCGAACGATCGGCGCGAGCCCGAGGCGCTCGTCGTCCCCCGCGGCTGAGGCTCGCTGACAGAGTGGCACGTGTGCATCCGCCTTTTCACGTCGCCGAGGACCCTTCTGCCGGAGTACGCATCGACCAAACAGCGCCACTTCGCCGCGCTCAGCAGGATGACATGCGCGGTTTGGACGTGGGAGAGCTGCTCGGCAGCCGCAGATGCGATGCTTCGTCGTGCGCAAGCCCATCACGCCGGGTCGGCGCCGCACCTGTCGAGGAAATCGTCGAGACCTCACGCGCGTTTCTCTCTGCGGTCGACGCCTAGGTTCGGAGGCGGGCGGAGCAGCCAGGCGGCCGGGCGCGCAACGGCGGCGTCTGCGAGCCGGCGGGAGGTCAAACCCGCGCGATGTGCTAACTTCCTGAGAAAAGAGGGTAAACCCGGAGGCTGCCGCCAACCGGCCGGCAAACGCGGCTGCGGGGCGGCGCGACGGGTCGTTCCGCAAGGAGGACCGCCTTTTTTGGACTTCTAAAAGGTCGCTCCTGCGTCTTATTGTCGGAGCGCGTCAGGTGGACGCAACATGCGAATTTCTTGCAGCTTGAGGTGCGGTTGAGCGCCCCTTTTTACGCCCCGCCTGTCGGGCGCAATGGACCGAAGAAGGACGGAGAGAATGAAGAAAACGCTGCTTCTGGCGTTTTTCACG
>Ga0126373_10004153_pt1 | contig 11023 bp, 11 predicted proteins | sample PanSoiMetPlot_11_FD_92545 | JGI IMG/M metagenome (GOLD analysis project Ga0126373, IMG submission 92545) | Tropical forest soil microbial communities from Panama - MetaG Plot_11 | ecosystem: Environmental > Terrestrial > Soil > Tropical forest > Bulk soil | place: Panama | collected 2016-02-17
CGGCACCGACGTCGGCGACTACAGCCTGACTCAGCTGTATTCGGCCGACGAACTCTTCGTCACAGGCACCATGGGCGGCCTGACGCCGGTCCTGTTCCTCGATGGTCGCGTCATAGGCGACGGCAAACCAGGTCAGGTCACTAATCAGATAACCGATCTGTTCGCCCAACTGACCGCATCATCCGGTACTGAGGTTTGCTGACCTGAGACACCTTCACCAGTAACGACGTCGTCCCCCGTTTAGCGGCCCACCGCTACTTCGCAGACATTCTTGACGACGTTCAGCGCGCCCAGCACTCCACCGCGCCTTCCTTCCCGCAGAGGATCGAGCTCAGTGCATTGACAGTCCAGTAAGCTGCGTTGCTATAGTGCTAGTTAACTAGATGAATTGAGTAATTGATGATCGAGTTTCACCTCGACGCACGCTCGGGCGTGGCGCCGTACCTGCAGATCATCCAGCAGGTCCGCCGGGCGCTTCGGCTTGGCACGCTCACTGTGGGTGACCAGCTGCCGACCGTCAAGGACGTCGTGGCCGCGCTGGCGATCAATCCGAACACGGTTCTTAAGGCCTACCGGGAGCTGGAGTACGAAGGTCTCGCGGCAGCCAAGCCAGGCGTCGGGACATTCGTGACCGCGACGCTCAACGACGGCTCTCTCGCATACGGGCCGCTGCGGCGCGACCTCGAGCGCTGGCTAGCCAAAGCCCGTCAGGCCGGCCTTGACGACGAAAGCATCGAGGCACTGTACCGGGACACGTTCCGGTCAGCCTCCAAGGAGAAAGCGATATGACCATTCTGGAAACGCGCGCCCTCGGCAAGCGATATCGGCATCGGTGGGCACTGACCGGCTGCACATTGAGCATCCCAGCTGGGCATGTCGTCGGGCTGGTTGGTCCGAACGGAGCGGGGAAGACCACCCTGCTGAACTTGGCTACCGGCCTCCTGGCGCCGACGGCCGGCACGATCGAGGTTCTCGGCGAACCACCCGCGAGCGGTCCAGCACAATTGGCCCGGGTTGGCTTCGTCGCGCAGGATCCGCCCACCTACGCCGGCCTCTCGGTGGCGGATCACCTGCGCCTTGGAGCGCATCTGAATCCGACCTGGGATGCTGCTTTGGCCCGCGACCGGATCGACCGAATTGGCCTTGATCTTGTGCAGCGGGCTGGCAAGCTCTCGGGCGGTCAGCGCGCTCAGCTAGCGCTGACGCTAGCGATTTGCAAGCAGCCTGAACTGCTGATCCTGGACGAGCCCATCGCAAGCCTCGATCCGCTGGCCCGCCGTGAGTTCTTGCAGGGCCTGATGGAGTTCACCGCCTCACACCAGGCCAGCGTGATCATGTCCTCGCATCTGATGGCCGACTTGGAGCGCGTTTGCGACTATCTGATCGTCCTCGTCGGCTCTCAGGTCCGGATGGCAGGTGAAGTCGAAGACCTGCTTGGTACGCACCGCCTGCTAACTGGACCGCGGCGCGACCCTTGCACTTATCCGGCGGACTGGCACGTGCTCACGGCCAGTCACACCGACCGTCAAACCACCCTGCTAGTCCGCACCGACAGCGACATCCATGACCCAGCGTGGGCGGTTGACGAGGTCGGTCTGGAGGACCTCGTCTTGGCCTACATGAGCCAGTCCTCGAAGGCTGAACCGGGCCCTGCGCCAAGAGAGGAGGTCCAACGATGATCTGGCTTACGTGGCGCCAGTTCCGCGGGCAGGCTTGGGTCGCATCCGCGACGCTCGTCGTGATGGCAGTCGCCCTAACACTCACCGGCTTGCACTTGGGCCACATGTTCGGCATCAGCGGTATAGCGACTTGCCACACGCGTGGCGACTGCGCGTCCGTCAGCACCACCTTCATCAACCAGGTGCAGGCCAACAGCACCTACAAGGTCTTCAACACCGGCATGGTCATCTTGTATGGCGCGCCTGCCCTCATCGGGATCTTCTGGGGAGCGCCACTAGTCTCGCGTGAGTTCGAGGCAGGCACATTCCGGCTCGCCTGGAATCAGAGCGTCACGCGCACCAGGTGGCTTGCCGCCAAGCTCGCACTGCTCGGCTTGGCCGCGATCGTCACCACCGGGCTTCTGAGCCTCATGCTCAGTTGGTGGGCGAGCCCGATTTACCGTGCAGCCGCTCTGGCGGACGGTAGTAACGGAGGCGCTGGCCCCAATCACCTCGACCCGCTGCTGTTCGGAGCCAGCGGGATCGCTCCCGTCGGCTACGCCGCGTTCGCCTTCGCGCTAGGAGTGACACTCGGTGCGCTGATTCGCCGCACCATACCCGCCATGGCTGCCACTCTCGCGGTCTTTGCCGCTGCGCTGCTCACCATGTCGCTCTGGATCCGACCACGCCTTGTTACACCCGCGCACATGATCTCGGCGCTCAATCCGGCCAACATAGATGGCGTGAACATTCAGGCGGGTGGGCGGATGTTGCTGACCGCAGCAGTCAGCAAACCCAGTGGCTTGGTCGTATCGAGTCAGATAATCGACACAAGCGGCCGAGTGTTCACCGGACCTCCCACCCAGGCGTGTGAAAGCGCCACTGCCAGCTTCCAGGCATGCAGCGCTTCCATCGCGAGACTTAATCTCCGGCAGCTCGTGAGCTACCAGCCCGCCAGCCGCTACTGGATGTTCCAGTGGTACGAGACTGCGATCTTCCTCGGCCTCGGACTGGCTCTTGCCGCGTTCTGCTTCTGGTGGATCGGCCGCCGACGCCTGTCCTGATGCCGCCTATTGCCTTCGCGATCGGAATCTTGTCGGACAATGGTGCAATGAGCTCGCCTGACAACGTCCCCGCGGCAACATTGCCCAGCGGTGCACGCATGCCGCTGATCGGATTCGGTACGTGGAAACTGCGCGGTCATGAGGCACGCACTGCGGTGCTGGCCGCGCTGAAGACCGGCTACCGGCATCTGGACACCGCCACTATGTACGGCAACGAGGCCGAGGTAGGGCACGCCCTTCACGACAGCGGGCTAAGCCGCGACCAGGTCTTTGTAACTACCAAGATCCGTCCGGCCGATGCCGGCCGGGCCCGCTCGGTGCTCAACGCGTCGCTGCGCGCACTAGATACCGAATATCTGGATCTATGGCTCGTGCATTGGCCACCGTGGCGGGCCGGGCAAAGCCGTCGGCTGTGGAAGGACATGATCGCCCTCCGGGACGAAGGTCTAATCCGCGACATCGGAGTCAGCAACTACAAGTTCGCCGAGATCGACGACTTGGCTAAAGCCACCGGGCAAACCCCGGCGGTCAACCAGATCCACTGGAATCCGGCTCGTTATGACGCTGCAACGCTGGCTGGCCACGCCGACAGAGGCATCGCAGTCGAGGGGTACAGCCCGCTGAAGGACACGCCGCTCAGTGATCCTGTGCTTTCGGGCATCGCCAAAGCACACGGCGTGACCCCAGCCCAGGTCGTGCTGCGCTGGCATCTGGAGCACGACATCACAGTGATCCCGAAGTCCAGCCAGCCGGATCGGATCGCAGCGAATCTTGACCTCCTCGGCTTCAGCCTGACCAAGGACGAGGTCGCCCGGATTGACGGCCTTGCCGGGCACTGATTCACCCGCCCACGAGCAGCAGGCGGCAGGCTTCGTGCCCTCGCGCGATGGCCTGGCCTTCACCAATTCCTGGCCATCGGCGCCCGGCGTGGCGGTCCGGATGCCATTTGGGACTGTTGGCATCGGCGACGCATCGCGCGGGTTGTGTGGCGGCATGATCTTTGCCGCGCTCGACTACTGGCATGCGCATGCCACTCCGCCGACGGTCCAGCCGCCGCCTGGCAGCCCGTTGTACCGCTACATCGTGGGCAGACTCATCGACAGCTGGCACCTACCGGCCGGGGTCGCCAGGTACTACCGCTGGCAGGCCAAGTCCGACGGCTACGTGGCGCGGCGCACGGTTGAAGTGCACTGGCCCCAAGTTAAGGCGGCGCTCGACCGGGGCGAGCCTGCGGTCCTCGGGCTGGTCACGGTCACATCAGCGAATCCCGGCCAGCTAGGCCGCAACCATCAGGTGCTGGCATGCCGCTACCACCAGGCCGACAACGTGGTGACGCTGCAGGTGTACGACCCCAACTCCGGTCCCAACGATCGCGTCTTCCTGCAGTTCGAAGCCTCATCGCACGCGGCTGGCGAGCGGTTCGAACCCTCATCGCACGCGGCTGGCGCGCAGTTCGAACCTTCATCGCACGATGCTGGCGTGCGCTTCGCACACAACATCAACATCGGGCTGCCCGTCCGCGGATTCTTCCTGACCCGGTACTCCCCCGCGCCTGCGCCGCCGCACCCCGGACGACCGCACTAGCCCGGGTCGCCTGTCAGATCCTCCCGATAGTCTCAGCGCATGGACTGGAAGATCGAACTCGTAGCGATACCGGTGACCGACGTAGACCGCGCCAAGGCTTTCTACGCCGACCAAGTTGGATTCAACGCCGACCATGACTACCAGGTCAACGAAAACCTGCGATTCGTGCAGCTGACGCCGCCAGGATCGGCGTGCTCGATAGTCATGGGGACTGGTATCACGGAGATGCCGCCCGGGTCGCAGCGCGGGGTTCAGGTTGTCGTGGCGGACGTCGATGCCGCGCGAAAGCAACTGGTTGCCAACGGCGTCGATGCCAGCGATATCGACGTGCAGCCCTGGGGCTCGTTTGTCTATTTCGCCGACCCCGACGGCAACACCTGGGCACTTCAGCAGATACCGCAGCGCGACTAGCGCTGTGTTTGTTGACAGCTTCGTTTGTTAACAGCCGCCGTCAGGCCGGCAAGCTCTTGCGCAGCTCGAGGATCTGCATAACCGTTGCCTGGAACGCGGCTTTAGCTGAGGCACTGCTGCGACGGTAAACGGTCGCCATGCCCTGGGTGCATGAAACACCCTCGGCTGGAGTTTCGCCCGCCGCCAGGATCAAGTCCATGCCAGCGGCAGCCGCGAGCTTCGCCCGGTTCTGTATGGAGCCGAACGATGACAAGGCGTGGGCACCGATCGCGTCGGTGATGGTTATGCCGCCGAAGCCGAGCCTGGTGCGCAACTGACCCTGCACGATGGCCTTCGAAAAGCCGGCTGGGTATTTGGCGTCGAAAGCCGGATACTTGGCCCATGACACCATGACCAGCTTGACGCCCACTGCGATCGCCGCCTGGTACGGATACTCGTCCCTTGCCTGTAGCGTCCCGCGCGACAGCCGGATCGTGACGGGCCGCTTGTCGGTGTTCTGGGTGGCGGTAGCGGCGCCGAGACCGGGGAAGTGCTTCGCTGTGGCGGCCACGTGACCCCGCTGCTGGGCTGCGATAAATCCCTTGCCCAGGGCTGACACCACGACAGGGCGCATGCTGTACGAGCGCCCGTAGCGATCATCGAAGTCACCGGCCTTGCGATAGACATCCAGAACCGGCGCCAAGTTGACGTTCAGGCCAAAGCTTCGCAGGTTGCGCGCTGCTCCAGTGCCAGCGCGTCGTGCCGCGGTCACGGCAGCCGATAGCGGCCTGATCTTCCCGATCGCCTTCTCCGACGACACCGGCGCACCAGGCAGCCGCCGCACGATGCCGCCCTCCTGGTCGGTCATCAGTAGCAGCGGGAAAGCGTTGGCAGGATTGGATGGGCTGGCGTTGGCCGCTACAAGCTTCTGTACTGCGCGCGAAAACTGCGTCCTGCTCCTGTAGTTCTGGCCGAAGAACATCACGCCAGCTGCCTGGCCGTGACTAATGAGATCCAGCAGGCTCGCTGGTGGCGTCAGGCCCGAGTAGCTGTAGATCACCCGCTGGCCGGCTAGCTGACTAGCTGACATTCTCGCCAGGGCATCGGCCTCGTCCGACACCGCGTACGCCTGGCTGCCCGTCGCGCCGAGGACGACCACGTTTCCAGAACTAGCCAGGTCCTCGACAACGGATCTGCTGGCAGCAGCCATTCGCGACGCAGAGCGGCTGTCACCTGCGTCGGCTGAACCTCCCACCATGATGCTCGTCATGGTCAGCAGTGCGACGCCGGAAACCAGGTGGTACCACGACTTGCGCACCGGGGGGTTGCCTCTCGCTGGCCCACAGACATCGATACGCAGGACATGGTACGAACTACAGAGCCGTTCTGCACTGAAGATGCCGCAACGCGAGGAGTGTCGGCTTATCTGGCTGAGGTCATGACGGCAGGGTGGCCCGAAGCTGCAGTAGCTGAGCCAGGCCCGCTTCGAACGAGGTCTTGCCGACGGCACCGTCGCGGAAACCGGCAAGCAGGCCGTTCAGGCACTTCCAGCCTGGCAGCGGCTTGACCGCAGTGCAGAGCAGCGCATCCATGCCCGCTCGAGCGGCCAGCATCGTCTTGTTCTGCAGCGTGCCGTAGGCACCCAATGCTCCGGCACCTAGGGCGTCGGTGATCGTGACTCCCTGATAACCGACCCGGTCGCGCAGCTCGCCAACCACGATCCTGGGCGACAGGCCGGCCGGCAAGCTGCCGTCAAGTGCCGGGTACTTAGCCCACGACAGCATGACCAGCTTGCTGCCTGCCTTGATAGCAGCCTGGTAGGGGACCTCGTCAAAGGTCCGCAGCGTGGCGGCCGTCAGGTTGATCACAACCGGTCCATTGTCGGTGTTGGCGGCTGCGCTTGCGGCGCCGAGGCCGGGAAAGTGCTTGGCGGTCGCGGCAACGTGCCCAGCCTGCTGAGCCCGGATGAACGCGGCGCCCGCCAGCGATACGACGGCCGGATTCATGCTGAAGGAGCGCTGGAACTGATCGTCGAAGTCGCCGGCCTGCCGATAGACGTCAATTACCGGAGCCAGATTCACGTTCATGCCAACGCCGCGAAGGTTTGCCGCTGCGCTGGACCCCGCGGCGGCTGCTGCCGAAGCCGGGTCGGGAGAGGATCCGATCTGGCGCTCGGAGATATCCGGCGGGCCTGGCAGCCGCTTCACCAAGCCACCCTCCTGATCGGTCATCAGGAGCAGCGGATACCTGCGGGCAGGGTTTTGCGGGCTGGCATTGGCCGCGACCATCTTCGCGATGACAGCACGGATCTGAGCCTCGCTGGAGATGTTGAATGCGAAGAATATGACGCCGCCGACATCGCCGTTCCTGATGTCGGTAAGCAGCCAGCCCGGCGCGGACAGGCCGTTGTAGCTGCAGATCACACGCTGGCCCGCCATCTGCCGTGGAGTCAGCCTGGCAATCTCGGGCCCCTGAGCCCGCAGCGCCGCCAGCTGCCCTGCAGTTGCCGCGGCAGCCGGGCCCTGCACGGCTGCCGCGGCTCGCTGCGCGGAGTTAGGCGTATCTGCCGGAGGCGAGTGCGTGCCATCGGTTCCCGGTCTAGACGGCCGGGGCGCCGGGGAGAGCGTGCCAGAGTGACTGGCAGAGGCACCCCCGGAAGCATTAGATGTGCTGGAGCTACAGGCAGCGGCTGAACCGGCGGCGGTTGCCAGCACCACTGCGGTCGCTGCGATCTTGCCTCGTGCCCGCGACATATCCAACGAAGGTATAACCCTGCTGACCCGGCTGCCCTGCTAGTCCCTGCCTTGCCAGTCCCCGCCCTGCCAGTGCCCGTGCCTACCAGGTCTCGCGGTGGACGACCTCGTCAAATGGGCGCCGGTCCGGACGCTTAATGGGCGCCAGCGGGCGGCCGGCCGGATAGCCAAGCGAGACCATGAACGCGCACCTCTTGCCATCGGGCAACCGAAGCAATTGGCGCGCTTTGTCCTGATCGCCTACCGACGAGTGGCCGCTGCCTACGCCCAGGTCGGCCGCGGCCAGCATGATGCTCATCGTGAGCTGGCCGAGATCGAACTGGACTCGACGTTCGCCCTCCGGATCTCCGGACACGATCAGCGCCACTGTGGCTGCAGAGCTGGCAACATGACCGGCGCCGACCCAGACGGTAGAAAGTTCTCTGAGCTTCTCGCGGTCGGTGACGAGCACAAGGTCCCATGGCTGGGTATTACGGGAGGACGGTGACCGGCGGGCGGCCTCGAGGATCTGGTCAAGATGCTCTGCGCTCACTGGCTGGTCAGAAAACGACCTGACGTTGCGGCGCGAGGTGATGGCGTCCCAAGTTTGCATACTCACCCAACGCGCCTGGGTCACGAATTAATTCTGGAGCTCGGTCCCAATGGGTGAACATGTCGTGACGAATGCGGCCTGAAGTGCGACGTTACCGCCATTCCGGGGTCCATTGTCGGAACGCGGCGCTACGCTTCCCACGCCTATCAGCATCCATAAGCCGTCGCCGCTGACGTCAGCGGAAAAATGGAGGAGAAATGGTCACACGCGATTCTGCCTGGCCAGCTGGCACGCCATGCTGGGTCGACCTCAGCGTCGACGACATTCCCAAGGCCAAAGCCTTTTACGGCGGCCTGTTCGGCTGGGACGTTCAAGAAGGGCCGCCCGAGACCGGCGGGTACGCAATGTGCATGCTCAAGGACAAGGCCGCAGCCGGCATCGGCCCGAAGCAGGGTGGCGAGGCTCAGCCAACTGCCTGGACCACCTACATCGCCAGCGACGATGCCGATGAGACGGCGGCGAAGATCAAGGCCGCAGGCGGCACGGTAATCTCAGAGCCGTTCGACGTCATGGATGTCGGTCGAATGGCAGTTGCGATGGATCCAGGCGGCGCCGTATTCGGCGTCTGGCAAGCGCGGGCGCACACGGGCGCGGGCATCGCGAACGAGCCTGGGTCCTACACCTGGAACGAGAACATGAGCCGGGCCTACGAGGCCAACAAGGACTTCTACAGCTCGGTGTTCGGCTACCAGATCAATGACATCGGGGCCGAGGGCATGGACTACTCGACCATGGACCTCAACGGCCAGATGGTCGGCGGCATCGGTGCCATCGGTGCCGACCAGCCGGCCGAGATGCCAGCTGCCTGGGTGACGTATTTCAACGTCGATAACGCCGACGCGTCCGTGGCAACGGCGCAACAACTCGGCGGCAGTGTGATCGCGCCGCCCTTTGACACCCCGTACGGCCGCATGGCTGTCTTGGCCGACGATCAGGGCGGGGTATTCGCCTTGATGCAGAACCCGAGCGAAGGCTGACGCCTCTAGGCCTTCCAGCGGCTCAGCCCGCAGTCAGTTCAGCCTGTCAGTCGCTCGCCGTCGCGCGGCTGACAGGCTGGGCGGCATCGCCGACGGGCTCGGCAGGCATCAGCCGGCTAGCGGTCCGCGCCGCGGTTTCGTGCGCCCACTTGCCGCTGACCAGCAAACCGAGCCCAAGCACAGCGAGCCCGCAACCGGTCAAGATCCACCAGCCAACATGGCTGGCCTCTGCGAACCCGGTCTTGAACGGCCCGTGCAGGGCTGAGACCACCGCCGACCCAATGACCGCTACGCCAAGCGACGAGCCAACCTGCCTGCTCGTGGATGCCACCGCGGCGGCGACTCCGGCCTGCGAGATCGGCATTCCGGACACGGTGCTGTTGGTGATCGGGGCGTTGACCATCCCAAAGCCAATCCCGAAGAGCAAATAGCTCAGGATCAGCACGCCCGCCGGGGTCGCCGTCTGAACGTGGGTGAGAATCAGCCCCGCGGCCGTGATGCCGATGCCGGCCACGATGAGCGGCGGCCGAGTTCCCCTCGATCCGACCAACCGGCCAGACAACGGCGAAAAAACGGCGGTCATCGCTGCCATCGGCAGTGTGTATGCCCCGGCGAGCAGCGGCGAGTAGCCGCGGACGTTTTGCAAATAGAGCGTGTTGACCAAGAGGAACCCGCCGAGTGCCGCGAAGGCACAGATCGCGATAGCAACCGCGCCTGAGAATGGGGCGCTACGGAAGAACCGCACGTCAATCAGCGGCTCGGCGCGCCGCGGCTCGTACCAGATAAGCGCGGCGAGTGCCGCGGCGGAGATTCCGAAGCAAACGACGATCTTGGCTGATGTCCAGCCCGACCCGGGCCCTTCAATCAGGGCGTAGACCAGGCTCGCGAGCAGAGCGATGACCAGCAGTTGGCCACCCGGATCCAGCCGCCGGGCGCGCGGCGCTCTCGACTCGGGCACGAACAACGCGGTCAGGACGATCGCCGCGATGCCGACCGGGATGTTGACCCAGAAGATGCCCCGCCACCCGACGGACTCGACCAGCAGGCCGCCAGTTATCGGGCCGAGTGCCATGCTCAGGCCGACCACGCCGCCCCATATACCGATCGCTCGAGCCCGCTCGGACCGCTCGATGAACGTGTTCGTGATGATCGACATCGCGACCGGGTTGAGCATCGAACCGCCGAGCGCCTGGATCATGCGGAAGGTCACCAGCCACCCAAGGCCAGGCGCCACGCTGCACAGCACGGACCCGAGGGTAAACACGGCCAGGCCGATCTGGAAGGTCCTGCGCCGGCCGATTCTGTCGGCCGTCGAGCCGGACAGCATCAGCAAACTGGCCAGCACCAGCGTGTAAGCGTCGATCGTCCACTGCAGGCCGGAGACGCCAGCGTGCAGGTCATGCCCGATCGAGGGCAGCGCGACGTTCACGATCGTCACGTCGAGACCCACGATGAACAGGCTCATGCAGCAGATCGCGAGTACCAGATACCGACGTCGTTGGCTGAGATCTGCTGGGCTCACCAACTCATTATCGCAGTCAACTTGCGGTTGACGTACTATCTAGCGTCAACCTAGAGTTGACTCATGACACCACCGCCAGACTTGCAGCAGCTCATCGACACCGTCTTCCAAGACGCAGCAAGCGACGATGCGATCACGCAGCTGGCGACGGCCGCTGCCGCCGCCGCGCACCTCGAGGAGACCACAGACGCGCTGCTCGGATACTTCGTCGACCGATGCCGTAAAGACGGCCGGTCCTGGTCCGAAATCAGCGTGGCCCTGGGCGTGACCAAACAGGCAGTACACAAGCGATTCGCCGGCGCCGTGGCGGCCCACCTGATTGCCGCCAACCCTGCGCCCACGTTCGAGCGCTTCACTGATCGGGCCCGGCACGTGGTCGCGGCCGCGAGGCAGGCAGCGGGTGCGGCCGGCGACGACGCCGTCAGCAGTCAGCACATTCTGATCGGGCTGTTCGCTGAGCCAGCCGGGCTCGCTTGCCGCGCA
>Ga0126373_10004154_pt1 | contig 11023 bp, 10 predicted proteins | sample PanSoiMetPlot_11_FD_92545 | JGI IMG/M metagenome (GOLD analysis project Ga0126373, IMG submission 92545) | Tropical forest soil microbial communities from Panama - MetaG Plot_11 | ecosystem: Environmental > Terrestrial > Soil > Tropical forest > Bulk soil | place: Panama | collected 2016-02-17
CGACGGCTGGCTCGAGCACTTATTTACCGCCCTAGAGCAGAACTTCGATTGGGTTGTCACCTCCACCCCGGCTGAGGCGGTTGGATCACGCGATCCGCTCGGGCGTGCGGATCTGCCCACGGCTTCCTACACGGAAATGATGGAATGGTCCCTGCCTTCTGCCGCGCGCAACCGCTATCACGATTTGGTGCACGAGTTCTCCTCGCGCGCTGATGCGCTGGCTTTTCTTGGCGGCGGCACTTGGCGCAATTTCTTTACGAAATATTCCGAGTCGAACCGCATGCACAAGAAGATGCTGCTCGTCTCGGACAAAGTCCAGCGCCTCTCGCACAGCCGTCGGCGTGACAAGAACTTCGAGCAGGCCCGCGAACAGGCCACCACGCTTCTTCTGCGTGGTCAGTGCAACGACCCCTACTGGCACGGAGTTTTTGGCGGCCTTTACGCGCCCCATCTGCGCACGGCTGTGTGGACTGCTCTCGAACGTGCCGAATCGATTGCCGACAGTCTCGCTCATCGCAAGAAGCAATTCGCTGAAGAAACCAGGCTCGATTTCAATGCCAATGGTCGCGAGGAGATTTACTTCACCTCTGACCGCTATGCCGCTTTGCTGGTCCCCGATGATGGTGCGACATTTTCTGCTCTCGATTTCCGCCCGCCGAATATCACTCTGGTCAACTCTTTGACTCGCCGACCCGAAAGCTATCACGCGAAATTGCGAAATCTTTCTGAGCAGCGTAACGCAGGCGTGCATTCTATCCACGAGCAGACCCGCGTAAAAGAAGATGGTCTCGATCGCTGGCTGATCTATGACCGCTGGCCGAGACACGCTTTCCGTTTCCTTCTTTTCGGCCCTGGCAAGACGCAACAGGATTACGCGGGCCTGCACCTTGAGGAGGATCCGGCGCTGGCGGGCGGCCACTACCGATTGCTCGAGTCATCTGCAACCCACGTTGTGCTCGCTTCGGAGTGCAGCCGCGACTGGCCGCTCGAGAAAACGTTTACATTCACGCCCACTGATGCTGGCTTCGACATCACCTGTGATCTCGGTTTAAAACGCGAAGCGCCCGGAACGGTTTCTGTTTATGTTGGGCTGGAAATCGTGTTGAATTTTCTTGCCCCCTCAGCGCCCGATCGCTACTTCGAGTCCGATGGCAAGCACTTTCCTCTACGCTGGTCGGCGGCTCTTCCGGGGGAGCAATTGCGCATCGTGGACGAATGGCAGCGTGTCGCTGTTGCGCTGGATGCGGCTTCCGCGCACTGCTTCTGGATCGCCCCGATTGAAACTGTCTCCGAATCGGAGGATGGTTTCGAGCGCATCTATCAGGGCTCCCAGATGATGGCCGTCTGGCCCGTGGAAATCTCGCAAGGCGCCGAATGGAAGGGCCACCTCTCGCTGCGTGCCCTGGTTCGCGCCTGAAAGTATACTCTGGCCTGGTGAGCGCCCCCGCAAAACCGCTTGCTCGAGCTCGCGTTGCTCGGCGATCTCTGCTTTGTTAGACTGAAATTGGGGAGAAAGTTTTGATGGCTGTTGCGAAGGAACTGCTCGATATCCTGGTTTGCCCGCTCTGCAGAGTGCCCGTCAAAACCACCCCTGACGAACAAGGCTTGAAATGCCCGAAATGCCGCCGCGTCTATCCCATTCGCGACGATATCCCTGTTATGCTGATCGACGAGGCCCGCATCGAACCTGAATAACGTCGCTAATCCTCCAGCGGAAAACCGATTGACTGGTCCTGATATTCGACCCGCAGGCGTACCTCCTTGGTCTTCGCCTGCTTCACAAAGTCCTCCTTGTCAGGAAAGGGCTGGTAGGGACTGACCTGCACAAGCACATCCACGCACGCGCAACTTTTTGGATGATCGGTGTCTTTGACGTTGTAGCTTTTCACCGGGCCGTAGTACCCGTTCGGACCCCAATCCTCCAGAAACCGGTCGAAGGTGTAGGAAGGCGCCGGTTTCCAAATTTGATAGGCGCGTTGCATGTCACCTGCGGCGACGACATTTAGGAACTTGTGAATGGTACCCCACTCGGAGTGATAGTAAATCGGATACCACAGCACCTTCGGCAGCATCGCGGCGAAAGCCGCGTAGGTGATCACCACCGCGACCACCAGGATGATGCTGTACCGCAATTTTTTCGACGGAGGAGTTTCTGGAATCGGGTTCAATAACCCCACAGACGGGCCTCTCTCACAACTGGCGTTTGAACAACGCGACGCTACCCGCCATCATAATAGCCGAGAAGCCCATCAAAATCAGGACATCCATGTATATGCCGGCTAAGCCCGTGTCCTTTAGGGTTAAATTGCGCAGGGCATGAACCGTGTAGGTGAAAGGGTCGATGACGGAAATCCACCGCAGCCAGGAAGGGAAGGCCTCGATCGGATATACCGCGCCCGAGGGGAAAAATAGCAGCATGTTCAAGACGCCGAAAATCGCGCGTGGTACCAGTGGATCGTCTACCCGCACCATCACCAAGAACATCAAGCTGATCATGGCCAGCGACGCCACCGCAATCACGACTGACAGATACACCAACCGCGCGGGTTCCCAAATGCGCGGAATCCCTGCAATGAGCCCTCCGATGATAATCAGCGACATGCCTGCCATGAACGCTTTGATGGTGCCCGCCCCGATCAGTCCGCCAATCAGCTCCGTTTTCTTGATCGGCGTCAGCAAATAACCCTCGTGTAGGCCGCGCATCTTGTCGTCGATATAGGTGATCCCGCCGCCGATCATGGCGGTAATGAAGATTGCCATCGCTGTCGAACCAGACAGCAGGTACTTGATGTACTCGATGTAGGGATAGATCTCGACGATGTTCAATGCGACTTTCTGATCCAGCCTCGGCTGCACGTCCGCCGTGTTGAGCTCGTCCGTCATTTGCTGCACACGTTCGAGGATGGCGCTGGAAATAAATTGGTCGCTGTTGTCTTCGGTGAAGACCACGCGCGGCCGATCCTGTTGGTAATAGCGTCGGGAAAACTCGGGGGGGATATCCACCACGCCGCGAACAAATCCCTCGCGCAGATCATCGATCGCGTTAGACAGTGAGTTGTAATGCAGCACGCGGAATGTTTCCGGTCCGGCGGCGATCCCCTCAAACATTTCCTGGACGCGCCGCGATTGCACCGAATGGTCTTCATCGACGACCGCAATGGTGGCGCCCTTGATTTTGCCGCCGAACGCATATCCCAGCACCACGAGTTGCACCAAAGGAAAAATCAATGAGCTGAGCATCAGCGCGGGGCTGCGGAAGAACTTCCGCATGTCCCTCTCAATCAGCGCAAGAATCCGATACAGCTTCATCGTCGTTCTCTCCCCCGGCTGCGGCTCACCTCGAAAACGGACTCGGCCCGTAGGTCGGCTTCTGCGGCGCATCGCGTAGGGCGGTCCCGGTGTAATGCAAAAAGACGTCGTCAAGCGTTGTGCTCTGCACCGAAACTCTTTTCACCGTAACCTTTCGCGCCCGGGCCAGGTCCATCAGTGCCGCCACCGTCGCTGGGCCATCCTGCGACGTGATGTGGAACACGCCGTCGTGCTCGGTGGCACCTGTTGCGTGATCGAGCGACCTGAGCTGTCCGATCCAATCCTCGGGCGCACCTTCAAACTCTGCCTCCACAATTTCCGTTCCCGGCACGCTATCCTTCAGCCGCACCGGTGTATCCAGTGCAACCAGCCTTCCGTGATCGACAATGGCGATTCGGTCACACAGCTTGTCGGCCTCTTCCATGTAGTGTGTTGTCAGCAGAATCGTGAGCTCCGACCTATCGCGCAGCAACCGAATCATCTCCCACACGTGCGCGCGTGATACGGGATCAAGGCCCGTCGTCGGCTCATCGAGAAACATGATCTTGGGCGAATGTACGAGCCCCCGCGCGATCTCCAGCCGGCGCCGCATCCCACCCGAGAAAGTTTTAACCAGCGCGTCGCGAAACTTCAGCAGCTCAACCGACCCGAGCAATCTGTCGATTAGCGCGTCCCTTTGGTCTGCCGGAACGCCATACAGCTTGGCGTGAATCATCATGTTTTCTTTGGCCGTTAGCTCAGGATCGGAGGTGAAGGCTTGCGGGATTACCCCCAGCGTTCGGCGCACGCCGTCGGCGTCCCCGCGAATGTCTCGCCCACCCACTCGCGCGGTTCCCGATGTGGGAGGCGTCAGCGTCGTCAAGATCCGGATCAGGGTGGTTTTCCCGGCCCCGTTCGGACCAAGCAAACCAAAAATCTCCTGCTGGGCAACGCTAAAGCTGACCTCGTTCACTGCGATCAGTTCCCCAAACTGCTTGGTTAGATGATCCACTTCAATCGCATTCATGCCTTCGCTCGTCATCCCGTCCAGCCGCGTGTCGTGGGAGGGCCGGCTTTGTCTTCTGGCTGTGGTTGATTGATCCAACCTACAGCCGGGCAAACCAGCTCTTCCTCTCCGGTGGTGGCAACAAGACCGTCGCCGTCATCCCCGTGAACAGTCTTCGGTCCTGGTTTGGAACCGACACTTTGATCGCAAACGTCTTCACATCTCGCTTCGTGCGACTCACGTCGCGTTGGGTGGCAAAATCGTTCTCCACCCCTTTAAAAAATACCTGGCCCTGCAAAACGTCCCCGGACGGCAATTTCACGCGCAGCGTCTGCCCGAACCGCACCGAATCAATGTAGCTCTCCTCGACATCCGCGCGCACCCAAAGATGATCCACATCCACGATGACCACAATCGGCGAGCCCTGCGGAACCACTTCTCCTTGCTTCGCCACGCGCACCGACACGATACCGTCAATCGGTGCATAGATTTTCGTGTAGTTCAGCTGCGTCTCGGTTTCTGTGGCCGTGGCTCGCGCCTGTTCGAGTTGCGCGAGGGTGGTGGCGATTTCCGCGCCGCGCACGTCCACCTGCTTTCGGTTTGCGCGGGCAACGGCCAGCGCCGCTTCCTGCGCACCCACAGATTCCTCGAGAGACTTCACATTCGCCTGAGAAGCCTTGAGCGTCGCCTCGGCGTGATCGCGGTCTTGCGCCGATTCAACGCCGCTCTCGAAGAGTCTCTGTACACGACCGTAGTCGGTTTGATCCCGCCACAAATTCGCTCGGGCCTGCTCGGTTTGCGCCCTGGTGGAAGTAAGCGTGGCCTCCGCCTGCTTAAGAGAGGCCCCGGTTGTATCGTCTGTCAGCGCATAATTGTGATTCGCTTCATTCACCTGCGCCCTCAGGCTGGCTACGTTGGCCTTCGCCGCCGTCAGGCTGGCCTCCAGCTCCCTCGGATCGAGTTGCGCGATCAGATCTCCCTTCTTCACTTCCGAGCCCTCATCCACAGTGAGGCTGATGATGCGTCCCATGATCTGTGGGCTGACGATCACTTCGTTACCATCCACGATCCCGGTCAACGGAATGTCTCTGCTGTGCGGCGTGGTGAAAATATAGAAAACGACAGAAATCGCGAACACAGCCGCGATGATCGCGAACGAACGCCAGCTCGCCTTCATCAGGACCTCGCTCCATGGGGTGCCATCGCATGATGCAGAAAATCGAGCAACGCCCGCTTTCGTGCCGCGACCGCTTCCGGCGCCAGAAGATCACGTCCTACTACCCGGCTCAAAATCGGCGCGGCGGCGAAATAAGAAGTGGTCATTTGCAGGGTCATCAGCGCCGTCTGGTCCGGATCTACACAACGAAATTCGCCTTTGGCGACGCCCTCCTCGACCATCCGCGCAAACTCCTCATGCAGCGGACGAAAGAATTCCTTCACCATCCAGTTGAACCCGCGGCCGGCTTCCATCGCCTGCCGCTGCACCAGACGCGGATAGTTGGGATGGGTGGCCAGAAAATCGAAATACCCGCTGACTCCTGCAAAGAACCGCTCGCGGGGAGGCATGTTCTTTTTCGGAGCGGAGAAGACGGCGGCGCGCAGTTGGCGAAGGAGATTTTCAAGAACAGCGCGGTGCAAGCGGCGCTTGTTGCCGAAGTAGTAGTAAAGCATGGCCTTGTTCGCATGCGCTGCCGTGGCACTTTCGTCCGTCCGCGCGCCGGCCAGCCCCTGCGCGGCAAAATGCTGTTCGGCTGCTGCGAGAATTCGCCGCGCTGTGGCCGGGTCTTCAACTTTTCTACGTCCGCGCGCCATGTTTATTTCAGACTCCAAGCCTGTTCATGTACTCCTCCGGATACCGCGCCCCCACCGCAACGCCGCGCGGAAACGCCTGATCGAGCCGGTTCCGATCGGAGGGTGTGAGTGTCACCTCCAGTGCGCCCAGGTTCTGATCGAGATAGGGTCGTCGCTTCGTTCCCGGGATGGGGACGATGTCTTCCCCTTGCGCCAGCACCCACGCCAGAGCCAGTTGGGCCGGTGTGCAATGCTTTTCCGCGGCGATTTCCTCGACGCGCTTCACCAGTGTCAAATTCCTTTGGAAGTTCTCGCCTTGGAAACGGGGTGAGGCGCGCCGAAAATCCTTCGGCCCAAAATCAGCGCTCTTGACCTGACCCGTTAGAATTCCGCGACCCAGCGGACTATAGGGGACCAGCCCAATTCCCAGCGAGCGGCAGGTGTCGAGAATTTCACCCTCCGGATCGCGCGTCCACAGCGAGTATTCGCTCTGCAACGCGGTGATGGGATAGGTGGCATGCGCACGCTGCATCGTCTTGGCTCCCGCCTCTGACAACCCGAGGTAGCGCACTTTCCCCTGCTCAATCAGCCGTGCCATCGCGCCAATCGTGTCCTCGATCGGCACGCTGGTATCCACACGATGGAGATAAAAAAGATCAATTGTCGAAACTCTCAGGCGCTTCAGGCTGGCCTCGCAGGCCTGCTGTACGTATTCCGGTTTCCCGTTCACCCCGAGAAAGCGCCCGTCCGGGTTGCGCATATTGCCGAATTTCGTTGCCACGATGACCTCGTTGCGCCGCTTCGCCAAAACTTGAGAAAGCAGCTCTTCGTTGGCCCCGCCGCCATACATATCGGCTGTATCGAGCATGGTGATGCCGCAATCGATGGCCTGATGAATGGTGGCCAGTGATTCCCTATCATCTGGAGTTCCATAGGATTGCGACATTCCCATGCACCCAAGACCTAACGCAGACGTGACCAGCGAGCTCCTCCCCAAGCGGCGGTATTGCATGACACCCTCCCATACATTATTCAACTAACTGGTTAGTTTAATTAGTGAATGCCCTGCATGTCAAGGGGACAGGCCTTGAAGCCGGGTTCACACCCCGGACGATCGCGGTTGGCCTTAGGGCGGCGAAGCGGGCGCTCTTGCCGCCGGGCAGAGAGAACTACGCTTCGAGCGCGCCGCCAGCACCCTGGGGCAGCTCGATCGAATATTTCGTCCTCGCCTTTTGGCGATGCAGTTCCAAAGCAAGCTCGATCAGACGGTCGATTAACCTCGGATACGGCAGGCCCGACGCTTCCCACATCTTCGGATACATGCTGATCGTTGTGAAGCCGGGAATAGTGTTCAGCTCGTTAAGGAAAATTTTTCCCGTTTTCTTTTCGAGGAAAAAATCGCAGCGCGCCATTCCCGCCCCGTCGATCGCGCGAAAGGCTCGGATGGCATAGTCCTGAAGCCTGGCGACCTGCTTTTTCCCGAGCGGCGCGGGAATCAGCAGGCGAGTTCCCTGCTCCAGATACTTGGCCGCGTAATCGTAAAACTCTCGGTGGGGCAAAATCTCGCCGGGAACCGAGGCGCGCGCGTCGTCATTGCCAAGGACCGAGACTTCGATCTCGCGCGCAGTCACACAGCGCTCCACCATAACCTTCAGCGCGTATTCGGCCGCTAGATCGAGCGCTCCGCCAAGCTCCCTAGCCGTCTTTACGCGTGTCATGCCAACCGAAGACCCGAGCGTCGCCGGCTTCACGAACACGGGGAATTTGAATTTTTTCCTGATCGCTGCGATGACTTTCGAGCGCTTCCCTTCCCATTCCGATCTCTTCACGGCCAGGAACGGTACGATCGGCAAGCCCGCCTCAGCAAACAGCCTCTTCTGAAGATCCTTATCCATGCCTACCGCGGAGGCCAGGACACCACAGCCAACGTAGGGCAAGCCCGCCAGTTCAAGCAGGCCCTGTACGGTCCCATCCTCGCCAAACGTGCCGTGCAGAACGGGAAAGGCCACATCGACCGACACTATCGGATGTGCCGCCGATGGCGCCAAGGGCACTAGCCCGGCAGAAGTGGGATCGGGCGGCAGCAGGACGGGTTCACCCGATTGCAAAACCTCGGACAGCATTTTCTGGGCGCCCGTGCCGACCAGCCAGCGACCCTGTTTGGTGATTCCGATGGGCACGGCCTCATATTTTTGGGGATCGAGCGCCCGAATCACCGACGCTGCCGAGGCAAGGGAGACCTCGTGCTCTCCTGAACGCCCACCGAAAATGACGCCAACCCGCGGCCGCTTGTGTAAAGTCATGTTCAGTTCGCCTTGAGACGAACTTCATTTGTATGCCAGCCATCGCCGAATTGCGAGTCAAGCTGGCGGCTCCGATGCCCATTCAAACAACTCTTCCTGGGCCCAGAGGGTGCGGTGCTTCCAGATGGAGTTAGCACAACGGGGAATAGGACGACCTGCTAAGCCTTAACAAACTACCCCACGCCGTTGGGGAGTATCCGAGCTTACCCGATGTAGCACCCCAATCAGAGTGACCTGTTCGCGCCCTCGTTCTGGAGAAAGGGTGCGGCTCGGCGTATTCCATCTCCGGCCGCGCATGTAGTCGAGATGTAGTGGCCGCTCAGTCCGGATGGTCAGGCGGCGTTTTTCACAGATTCGTTCCACCCGTCGCGCCACTTGTGGAGATCTGTATCGGTCGCGTGTCTGAGAAAATTGCCTGTTGTGTTGTCGAAAACGTATGGCCGCTCGCCTTCAGGGATCAAGGTGCCGTAGGCCCGCCGCATGCCGGAACCGAGATAAAACCCCACGGAACGCTCGGCCGACCTGGCGTGACCGGTGTCTTTTCGGCAGGAGATTAGTATCTCGACCGGTCCCGGCACGGTGAGATTTGGCTGATTCTTGCGGACAGCCGCTTCATACTCGCTCTCAGAGACGGAACGGTTGTTTACGAAATGACAGCACTCCTTGAAGCAGAAACGCAGTTCGTCTGACATACTCGCCTCCCATGGTCTTCTCTATGCTGGGCCGGTAATCTTTCGCTTCCAATCCGCTGGCCTGGCGTCGAGCAGAACCGTGGACGGCGGCGGGCCTGAGCAAACCTGGGGCGCACTGGACTACGGGCCGGGGCTCGGCACGCTCAATCAGCGTGGGCCAGAGCATCTCGGGAAGAGTGGTAAAGATTGAATCGGCACCGCCGGGCAGACTGTGCCAAGCCCCAGCGGCTACCTCGCCTTCAAACTGCTCGGGATCCCATTGAGCGCGTCCCACGAAAACACGCAAATTGGAGGCCTGCTGCACATTTTCAGCCAGCGCAAGAATCACACCGGGATCGAACGTGACCCACACGTCTCCGAACACCTGGGTCGCCTTACCAGGAGGCATCTTCGAGCGAAAGATAGCGCTACGCGCTCCCACGCGGGCATCCACCGGTCCCCCAAAATACACCAGCGATTCATTGGCCTCTAACCCAGGAGAATCGGGAAAGAGATCGTGCACTTTGATCTTCGAAGGCTTGTTCACAATGAGCCCAACCAGCAACGACCTCTCTTTGATAGGCAACATCAACACGACCGATTCTTGAAACAACGGATCGCCAAGCCCCCGGCTGGCCACTAGAAATTGTCCCTGAGTTTTGGCAGCTTGAGGCTTGCCGTTCTCCGATTTGCCGCCTTGAGGTTTTTCACTCTGCGGGTTGTCGGCTGGAGGTCTATTGCCCTGGCCTTCTGGCCCAACGCCGCCCAAGGAGGTTAGCAAGGCGAAGAGCAAGGCCGCGAGTGCGGGAAACGAACGCATTTTCATCGCACGCCGGAAATGGCAGCGCGCATCCGCCATGATACCCCAGACTGCGAAGCAGGCGAGGTGAGTCAGAGGATTTTCTTGCCCAGGCCGGAGAGGATGAGCTCGACGCCGAGAGTAGCCGTCGTGTTGTGCACGTCGATTATCGGATTAATCTCCACCAGCTCGTAAGAAATCATCACGCGGCTGTCTGCGATCATTTCCAGCGCGAGATGCGCCTCACGGTAAGTGACACCACCGCGGACCGGCGTCCCGACGCCGGGGGCGTCGGACGGATCGATAAAATCCATATCCAAGCTGACGGCGATTCCGGCAGTGTCGTCTGTGGCGAATCGCAACGCCTCGGACATCACTTCGCGCATGCCACGCTCGTCGATATCGCGCATGGTGAAAACGTGCACGCCGGATTCTTTCGCGAAGCGGCGCTCTCTCGCATCGAGATCGCGGGTGCCGACCAGCGCGACCTGCCGGGGCTCGACCATCGGCTTAAGTCCGCTCAGATCGGTGAGCTCCGCCGGTCCACTGCCCATAATCGCCGCGAGCGGCATGCCGTGCACATTGCCGCTTGGCGACGATTCGGGCGTGTTCATGTCACCGTGCGCATCCAGCCAGATCACGCCAATGTGCTTGCCTTCTCTGTGGAAGTGCGCGGCCGCCCCGGCGACCGTGCCGACAGCGATCGAATGATCGCCGCCGAGAACGAGCGGCAGCATGTTTTCGTCTAGGGTCTTTTTGACCATCTCGGCGACGCTCTTGCAGGTCTGCGAAATTTCCTCTAAGTAACGGGCCTTCCTTTCGCCGTAGGGCTGTTCTTCGGCCTGCGGCACAGTGATGTTGCCGGCATCCTCGACCTGTCGGCCGAGCTGCTTCAGCCGCGATTGCAACCCGGCGACGCGCAGAGCTGACGGTCCCATGTCCACGCCGCGCCGGCTGGCCCCCAGGTCCATCGGTACGCCGATGATGCGGATTTTATCCGGCATGTGCGGTCAGCATGGTCATCCCCAGGTTTACGCTTGGCGCAATCTCAGCGCGCATGGGCGGAGGAGCAGGACCTGTTCTTCGACGTGCCCCGAATAAAGAGCTCCATCCACCGTTAAGGATAGACGCGATAGAGCATACGTGGAAAGGGGATGACCTCGCG
>Ga0126373_10004155_pt1 | contig 11023 bp, 8 predicted proteins | sample PanSoiMetPlot_11_FD_92545 | JGI IMG/M metagenome (GOLD analysis project Ga0126373, IMG submission 92545) | Tropical forest soil microbial communities from Panama - MetaG Plot_11 | ecosystem: Environmental > Terrestrial > Soil > Tropical forest > Bulk soil | place: Panama | collected 2016-02-17
AGCAAGCTCCGGATGAATTACGCGCAGCAACTCTTCCGCCCCGCACACCAGCGGGGGCCCCGGCGTGTTCAGCAATTCATCGCGAATCACAAACACTTTGCCTTCGCGCACGGCGCTAATAGCTTTCCACGCGGGATTCTCCAGCGCCTGCTTCGGCTTGGACTTTCCGCCTGTCGCGGCCCACGCTAGCACAATCACTTCTGGGTCCGCCTTCGCCACGTCCTCATCGGAGATGCGTTCGCCCGCGCGAACATTCATTTCGCCGCCTACAATGTTCACAACCTCCGCCACCCATGGAGGCGAGCTGATTCGCGGATGCGGCCACGCTTCGCAGTAAACGCGAGGCCGCCGGTTCGCTCGCTTCGCAACTCGCCGCACTCGATCAAACTTCAGCTCCATCTCCCGAATCAATGCGTTCGCCCGACCATCCGCATTTATCATCTGCCCAAGCAAGCGAATATCAGCCTTCACATCGGCGAGGCTTCTTGGATTCAACGCGAGGAAGGGAACTGGCAACGCCAAAATCTTCTGCACTGTCTCCGCTTTGAATGGCACTGAGCCAATGATCAATGTCGGCCGCAACTTCATCATTGCTGCTGCTTCTTCAGCCGCACTCTCTTTAGCTCCCAAACTCCAGCAATCGCCCAGCTCCGGCAGACCTTTTACATCCGCCACGTCCTTGCACCACTTGCTGACCGCCACCAATTGCTTTCGCGCGCCGAGCGCCACCAAAATCGACGTCACGCTCGGCGCAAGCGACACAATTCTCTGTCGGGTTTTCCCAGAGGCGAATGTCATGCGAAGCTCCAATTCTATCGGTCGTGCCGCGCCCGCACAATCTCAGCTTTTCGTTGACTTCGCGTTGCGCTGGTGCAACGATGCCCGCAATTCCGGCCCACCCAACTTTCACTCTCAAGGAGGAGCTATGCCCCACTATTTGGTTCAAGTCGCGTATAACGAAAACGCCTGGCAGGCGCTCATCAAGAATCCGCATGATCGTGTCGCAGCAGTCCGCCCGGCGATCGAAAGTCTCGGAGGAAAGGTCAAGGAAGGCTATTTTGCTTTTGGCGACTACGATGTGGTTGTAATTGCCGAAATGCCTGACAACGTGACCGCGTCCGCGTTTTCAATTGCCTGCGCGGGAGGCGGAGCGTGCAAGAGCATTAAGACCACTCCGCTGATGTCGACGGCCGAAGCCTTGGAGGCCCTCAAAAAGGCCTCAAACACCGGCTATCGCGCTGCAACGGCCGGCTAGCGGAATCGTATTGACAATTTCTCGCCACCGAACAAAAGGCCTGCTCTCAAAAAGAGCAGGCCTTTGTCCTGCAAACCGACTTCGTTACGAAAACTTACTGCTGCTTCGGTTGCGGGTTCGGCGTAGGAGGTTTCCTCCGCGTCCGCCGCGGACGTTCCGGCTCCGCCGGCGTTTCGCCTTCAGCCTTGCGGACCGCCCGCAAGCTCGGCTTCGGCATTTGCCACAGAATCTTCGCCTCCGCTGCTCCGTTAGGATAGAACTTCGTCGACTCCTGGCCCGTCGGCTGCAGGATGATGTCCACGCGCCGGTTGTACGCCAGCCACGTGTTGCGAACCCGTTTCCCCATCCACTTCTCCGGTTTCGCGGGATCCTGTTCCTGCAACTGCGCCACATCGCTGTTTTCCAGCTGCCGTTCCTTGCCCTCGGCGCGCGTTTGCACCTTGTCCGCCGAAATTCCCTGCGAAACAAGGTAGTCCTTCACGCGGTCGGCTCTTCGCTGGCTCAGCGCTTCGTTGTACGGTGACGACCCGCGAACATCCGCGTGTCCCACCACCGTCAGCGTCGCTGTGTCGTCGTAGTCCAAATACTTCTTGAATGTGGACGCCACTTCGTTCAGCGACTGCTGCTGGCTGGTCACCAGTCCAACGTCAGCGTGTTCCTTCACCGGATACGCCGTCGGATAGAAAACACTCTCGAGCGTCACCACCGGCTTCGGCTCAATCGAACCAGTAATGTGCAGATTCGCCGTCTGCGACGTAGTTCCGCCGCACACGTTCGTGGCGGTCAACGAGTAGGTTTGATTTTCGTCGATTGGTCCGATGTTTTGCTGTTTCGGTTGCGCCGTGACTTGCTGGCTGCCACTCGTCTGCACGCTTCCGATAGGATCAATATTCACCGAGCTGGCATTCGATGAAGTCCAGCTTAGCGTCGACGTTCCGTCTTCCTTCACCTTGTCGCCGATTTTGTGATACCGGACTTCCGTTGGATTCAGCGTCAGCGTTGCCGTCGGCTGAATGTTCACATTGATCGTCTGGCTCTGCGTCACCGTGCCGCCAGGACCTGTCGCTGTCAAGTTATAGGTAGTCGTTTTCTTCGGCGAAACGGATTGCGAGCCGCTTGCTTGTACCGCGCCAATCTCGCTGATGTTTACGTCAACTGCGTCCGTCGAATTCCACGTCAAGTTCGACGAGTCCCCGCAATTGATCTGCGTCGTTGAAGCCGAGAATCCTCCGACGGTCACCGGCGCGACGGCCACGGTTGAACTTGCCGTCCCAGCCTTGAATCTGGGCTGCGGACCTAACGTATTCCCCTGCTTCCAATCCTTCGTTTTTGTCTTTCCGTCGTGCAGCTGGACGGTCAAGCGTTGCCCAGCTTGCACCGTCACTGGTCCTGACCACACCGTTTGCCCATTTCGCGTGACGTCGATCTGATATGTCCCCGGCTTTACGAGCAACCGTTGATGCCACAGCCAATTCCAGTCGAATTCATCGACATGCCCCACAAAATACGCTGGCGTTTTGCCATTCAGAAGAACTGCGGCCTTCCGGTCGCCTTTCAGTTCAATATCACCGAACGGCCCGGAAACGTCACCCCCCGACGCCTGTAGCTTCACGTCCAAATTCGTCGTTTTTCCATTTGTAATATCGACATTTTGTGTCTGGGACGTGTACCCATAGTTGTAAACGCCCACGGAATGGCTTCCGGCTGGCAGCTTGATGGTCTGGCTGCCTTCCTTAACCGCGTTACCGTCCACAAAAACATAAGCTTGCTTTGGCGAAACCTTGATTTTCAGTTTCCCGTTCTGGGCGAATGCGGGCGCAGCGAACGTGAGCGCGACAACCATCGCGAGAAAGGGAACCAGAGCGAGAGATTTGGTTCTCATCTTCCGTAAACTCCTTCCGAGTCGGACGATCCATGAGATGTTGGCCTAAGATTTCCGTCTAGATCAGTTGCAACCGGGGTTCGAGGGCAGGCAGTATGAAATTAGACTCCCGCAACACCTTCTGAGTCAAGGGGATTAACCCTCACAACAGGCTGGAGATTCGATGTACATCAAGCAGAAGTCTCGGGCCAATCCATTGAGAATTTGCGCTTTGTTACAAAACTGTAAAGCGATTGTCTGACAAGCGTTGGCACGATGTCCGCTTCAGCAACGCTTCTTCCCACAATCGAACACATTCGAGTAAAGCGCCCTCCGCGCATCGCAGTAAGTCTTTCCTTTTGTGGGAGTAAGCTACCGATTCTTGGTCTATAATTTGCACCAGGAGTTAGATCGAGGTTTCTCTCATGACTTTTTGGCAAGACTTTCGCTACGGTTTCCGCGTCCTTCTAAAGTCACCTGGCTTCGCCATCATCGCCATTCTGACGCTCGCTCTCGGCATCGGCGCCAATTCCACCATTTTTAGCTGGGTCAATTCCACCGTCCTCAATCCCATCCCCGGCGTGAAGCACGCCAGCGAATACGCCGCCGTCACCATTGACGGAGGCCGAACCCCGACACCGCTCTCCTACCTCGACTACACCGATCTCCGCGACCGCAGCCATTCGCTCTCAAGCTTCCTCGCCGCCTCCACGACCACAATGAGTCTCACTTCCAATGGCAGGCCCGAGCGTAAGTGGGGAATCCTGGCTTCCGCGAACTACTTTGACGTTCTGGGCGTTCATCCAATCCTCGGTCGCAGCTTTCTTCCCTCCGAGGACAGCAAAGTTGGCGGCGCGCCGGTTGTCGTTATTAGCTATCGGCTTTGGCAAACTCATTTCGCTGGCGATCCGTCAGTGATCGGCCAGACACTGGAAATCGATCGTCACCAGTTTCAGGTCGCCGGAGTCGCTCCCAAGGGATTCGTCGGCACGCAAACCGGCCTTAGCTACGATCTTTGGGTGCCCATCGCCATGGTCGGCGACTTCTACAGTGCTAGCACAGCCGACGTTCTTCTTCACGACCGCGGCACGAATTGGCTGTTATGCACCGGACACTTGAAGTCCGGCGTAACCATCGAACAGGCTCAGGCCGATCTGAACGTCCTCATGCATCAGATTGCTGCTCAGTTCCCCAAGCAGCACACCGGCAATATCAATATCCTCGTCAGTCCGCTCTGGCGGGCACCGTTCGGCGCGAACTACTACCTCTACACCGTTCTTTTCATCTTGCTGGCGATTTCTGGAATTGTGCTTCTTCTAGCTTGTGCTAACGTCGCCAACCTTCTGCTCGTGCGCTCCGTTACTCGTCGTCGCGAGATGGCCATTCGTCTCTCCATTGGAGCCACGCGCTGGCGCTTGGTCCGCCAGTTGCTCGCCGAAAGTCTGATTCTCGCCGTTTGCGGGGGCGGCATCGCCATGCTCTTCACGCTGTGGACCGCGGGATCCCTGCGCGATTTCCTTCCTCCCGCAGGCGAGATCCCCCTCAACATGACGACCACCGCGGATCGCAGCGTTTTGATCGTCACATTCGCGCTCTCGATCCTCACAGGCGTCATCTTCGGCATTCTGCCTGCCCTTCGTTCCTCTAGCCTTCAGCCGGCCAGTGTTCTGAAGGAAGAGGCCGGCAGCGCCTCCGGCGGCTTACATAAAGCCCGCCTTTCGAGCATTCTCGTCGTCGTGCAGATTGCCATGTCTCTCTTGCTCCTCGTTTGCGCCGGACTTTTCATCCGCAGCGTCCGCCAGGCCCAGAAGTTCAACCCCGGCTTCAATCCTCATCACGTCCTCATCGATGACTACGACCTTTCCGGCCTCGGCTACGACAGGAAATCCGGAGCCCAGTTTCACCATCAGCTTTACGACAAACTCCAGACAATTCCCGGCGTCCAATCGGCCACCATCGCCGATTGGATCCCTCTCGGCTTCGACATCGACACGAATACCATCCAGGTGGAAGGCTACGTCCCGCGGCCGCACGAATCGATGGAAATTCAATACGCCGACGTTGGCCCGCATTATTTGCAGACCATGCAAACTCCCCTTCTCTCCGGACGGGACTTCACGCCGGCCGATATCGACGGTTCTCAACGCGTCGCCGTCGTCAACGCCGCTTTCGCTGAGCGCTACTGGCCGCACCAGCAAGCGATCGGCAAAAAGCTTAACGCGGCAGGCACTTGGTATACCGTGGTTGGTGTTGCCCAGAACAGCGACTATCACGAACTTGGAGCGAAGCCTGAGCCGTTCTTTTACCTGCCGCTCTTTCAAGACTACGACCCTAGCATCGTCATTTACGCTCGCGTGGCCGGCGACCCGCTCGCCTTCGTTTCTTCCGTGCAAGATGCTGTTCATTCACTCGACGCTGACTTGCCACTCTTCGATCTCGCCACTCTCGATTCGCGGATCGATCTCAGCACCACCACCGAGCGCATCGCCAGCACTTTCGTCGGCGGTTTTGGAATTCTGGCCCTCATTCTTGCCGGAATCGGAATCTACGGCGTTCTTGCGTACACCACGCGCCAGCGCACCCACGAAATCGGAATTCGCATGGCCCTTGGAGCGGAGCCGCGCGATGTCTTGCGTCTGGTCTTGCGTCAGGGCTTAACTCTGGCTGCTGTCGGGCTGGCTCTTGGCCTCGCGGGGTCTTTTGCGCTCGCACGTGCCCTCGCACACGTTCTGTCCAGAGAGCTTTTCGGTATCTCTTCAACCGACCCGCTCACTTTTGCGGCCGTGGCGGTTCTGTTGTTGTTCGTCGCGTTCCTTGCCTGCTTCATTCCGGCTCGACGCGCCATGCGCACCGATCCCATGGTCGCCCTGCGCTACGAGTAAAGGTATGACTGCAACTGTCGCTCGGCAATCTATCTAGCCTCGTGCACGCTTGCCGCGCCGAAGCTGTCATTTGGCGAAGGCGGGTCGCCCTGCGCTACGTATAATCCCGTCGCAACCTCTTTTACCTGTTGCTTTCCCAATGGAGCTGTGCAACACTCCTGTTGGTAACCAAAAGCTGCGCATCCCGAAGGAAACTATGAAGCAGAAAATGGACGTCCTGCAGGGCACTTTGGCGCTGATGATTCTCAAAACGCTCGATGTCCTCGGCCCTCTTCACGGCTACGGAATCGCCCGTCGCGTCGAGCAAATCAGTGGCGACCTCCTCGCCGTCAATCAGGGAACTCTGTATCCTGTTCTGCTCAAACTCGAGCAGGAAGGCTCAATCTCCTCCGAGTGGGGAGCCTCCGAACATAATCGCCGCGCTCGCTTTTATCGTCTCACGCGCGATGGTCGCAAGCAGTTGCAAGCCGAAACCCGCGACTGGAACCAAACGTCAGCGGTTATCGCCCGCTTCTTCGCGGCCAAGTCTGAGGACTTCTCATGAAGATCCTGAAACGGTCTCTCGCGCGCCTTCGGAATTTGTTCTCTCGTCATCAAGATGACCAGCGGCTGAAGGAAGAAATCGCTGAGCACGTCGCTCTGCAAACCGCAGAAAACATACGCGCGGGTTTGTCGTCCGCGGAAGCTCGCCGTCAGGCCCTTCTGAAATTCGGCGTCGTCGAATCCATGACTGAAGATTATCGCTCCGAACGCCGCTTTCTTTTTTTCGACACGCTCGTTCAGGACGTCCGCTACGCCTTCCGCATGTTGCTCAAAGCCCCCGGCTTCACCGCCGTCGCGGTTCTCACTCTCGCCCTCGGAATCGGCGCCAATACCGCCATCTTTAGCCTCGTTGATGCCGTCATGCTGAAATCCCTGCCCGTAAAGAATCCCCAGCAACTAGTCCTCTTTCAGTGGGACGACAACAAGTGGGCCCCACAGTTCGGCCAGACTGGATGGGACTCCAAGTATTCTTTCTCCTATCCCGCATTCCAGCAATTCCGCGCGCAAACCAATGTCCTTTCGAGCGCGTTCGCCTGGGTGCCACTCGGCTTCAACGACGAGAACATGACCGTCGGCATCAATGGCCAGCCCACTCTCGCCAACGGCCAAATGGTCACAGGTGATTATTTTTCCGGCCTGGGCGTGACCCCTCTTCTCGGTCGCGGAATAAACGAAGCCGATGAAAATCCCGGCGCGCCACGCGTTGCCGTCATCAGCTATGCATATTGGTCGCGCCGTTTCGCGCGGGACGCTTCCATCATCGGCCGAAACGTCGCGCTCAATGGAATTTCATTCACCATCGTCGGCGTCACACCATCCTCTTTTTACGGCGTCCAGGTTGGAACCGAACCTGACATTTGGGTCCCTTTCGACGACAAACCCAATATGCGCCCGTGGAGCACCCAGCCCGGCGGAGGTACAGCAGCTTCCGTATACACCGCGCGCAACTGGCTTTGCGTGAACGTCATGGCCCGCCTGCAAAATGGCGTCACTCGCGCGCAGGCGCAGAGCTCTCTCGATGTTCTATTCCATAACTACGTCACCGCCGATTGGCATCCCGACAACGAAAGCCGCGTGCCGCACTTGTTTCTCGCGCAAGCGACCGAAGGGCTGCCTCAATTGCAGGAGGGCACTGCCCAGCCACTCTACATTTTGATGGCCGCCGTCGGTCTCGTCTTGTTGATCGCCTGCGCGAACGTCGCCACTCTGCTTCTCGCGCGCGCCAGCGCACGCAAGAAAGAAATCAGCGTTCGCCTCGCCATCGGCGCTTCGCGCCCGCGCCTGATTCGTCAGTTGCTCACCGAGAGCGTGCTGATGTCTCTTCTCGGAGCCGCGTTAGGATTGGTTTTTGCCGCCTGGGGCACGCGCGCGCTCGTCGCCTTGATGTCCAGCAGTTCAAATCAGCTGATTCTGGACGTAAACGCCGACGCCAAAGTACTGCTCTTTACGTTAGTCGCTGCCGTTCTCACCGGAATTCTCTTTGGCCTCGCTCCCGCATTTCGCATCACGCGCATCGAACTGGCCGCCGCCATGAAAGACACCGCCGCAAACGTCTCCGACGCGCGTGACAAGCATCGCCTCGGCAAGTCGCTCATCGTTTTTCAGGTCGCTGTGTCACTCGTGCTGATGATTGGCGCGGGCTTATTCGTACGCACGCTCGTTAATTTCGAGAACAAAAACTTCGGCTTCGACCAGCAAAATTTGTTGAGCTTTGGACTCGACCCCACGCGTGCTGGTTATCATGACGCCCGCCTCGTCAGTCTCTATTCGCAACTGCTCGACCGCATTCAAAGCCTTCCCGGTGTCAAAGCTGCCACGTTGGTGGAATACGCGCCTTTCTATGGCGTGGCCGACAACAACGACACCTCCATCGAAGGCGAGGGAAACAAATCCGTCAGCTACAACGTTCGCTCGCAGATGGTTGGCCCTGATTTCTTCACCGCTATGGGCATTCCCATCATCGCAGGCCGCGCCATCAATCGAACCGACACGGCTGCTTCTCCTAAAATCGCCGTAATCGACGAGACCTTTGCAAGGAAGTTCTTCCACGGCCAATACCCCATCGGCCAGCGCTTCAGCGGCGGCGACAAATTCGATCCCAAGAATTCGATCGAAATTGTTGGCGTGGCCAAGTCCGCCGAGCTCACCGATCCGCATGCTGAGCTCAAACCCAAGGCCTATTACGCCTACGCCCAGTCGGCAAAATATCTCGATACGATGTTCTTCGAAGTGCGCGCTCAGGGCGCTCCTGCGAATATAATTTCTGAATTGCGTGACGCCGTGTATCAGCTTGATCCCGGTCTGCCGCTCATGGATCTGAAAACCCAAACCGAAGAAACCGCCGATGCCCTTTCGCAGGAACGCCTTTTCGCCCGCCTCACCACCGTTTTCGGCTTAATCGCGCTTCTTCTCGCCATGGTCGGCCTCTACGGCACCATGGCCTATTCCGTCACGCGCAAAACGCACGAGATCGGCATTCGCATGGCGCTCGGCGCAAAGCCCGCCAATGTTCTTGCGATGGTCATCCGCCAGGGAATCACGCTCGCTCTGCTCGGCGTCGCGATTGGCATCGTGCTGGCCCTCGGCGCCACGCGCCTCATCAGCAGCATGATTTTTGGTGTCACTCCCTACGACCCTGTCACCTTTTTCGTCGTCGCCGCTGTCCTCGTAGCCGTAGCCTTTCTCGCGTGCTTCATCCCCGCTCGCCGCGCCATGCGCGTCGACCCCATGATCGCCCTCCGCTACGAATGAATAGCGCCTTGCTCGTGTAGCGCAGAGCTTCGCGCCCGCGCTGCTCCCGCAGCGCAAGTTGAAAAAAAACGCGAAGTTCTGCGGCTCTTGGCGGCGCAGGCCTCCCTGCCGCAGGCAGTTCAACCCCATGATCGCCCTCCACTACGAATAGCTACAGGCATCCCGTTAACTCAGCGCAGATACTCAGCGAAGTTTGGCTACTCATCGCCACTTGCGAGGAGTACCATCCCTCTCACATAGGGAGACCAATGAAAACGAATCTCATCACCTTGGTCATAGTGATCGTGGCGCTTGCCCTTGGCATCGCCGAAATGTGGCATCAGGCGTGGACGCCAATGCGCATCGCCGGCGCAGTCATCGCGGTGCCGTCATTTGCGCTCCTGATTCTCGCGCGGCTTCAGCTCGGTGGATCTTTTTCGGTGCGCGCCAAAGCGCAGGCGCTTGTGACGCACGGCTTGTATTCACGGATTCGCAATCCGATCTACGTCTTCGGCGGCTTGGCCATTGTGGGAATATTCTTGTTTCTCGGCATGCCGAAATATCTTTTGGTGTTCGTGGTGCTCATCCCCTTGCAGATTTATCGCGTAAGGAATGAAGAGCAGGTGCTTGCCGCCAAATTCGGGGATGAATACCGCGCATACAAGGCGCGAACCTGGTTCTGAAGTCGCCCTGCGCCGCGCGATGCGCACCGACACCATGGTGCCTTTGCGATACGAGCGATTCAGCGCAGACGCATCCTTTCTTTTCTCACTTTTGACTCTCAACTCTTAACTGTAAACTCCTTCCGATGCATTCCGCTGCCGTCCTCGACCATTTCAAGAATCCGCGCAATGCGGGTGATTTGCAGAACGCGACCGCCGTCGCAGAAGTGACCAATCCCGTCTGCGGAGACATTCTTCGCCTCGCCGCGCGCGTCGATGCCGGAGCCATCGCCGAATCCCGCTTCAAAGCCCAAGGCTGCGTCGCCGCTCTTGCCTGCGCGTCAATCCTGACCGAACTTCTCTCCGGCAAATCGCTCAACGACGCTCACCGCATCACCGCCGCGCAAATCTCCGAAGCCCTCGGCGGCCTGCCGCAAGCCACCTTTCACGGCGCCCAACTCGCCGCCGACGCCCTCGCCGCCCTCCTCGCCAAATTGTCCAATTGAATTTCGAAGGACTTACGCATTCCTGCGGTGTTCTACGAGGCGAAGCGGCGCTCTAGCATGAACGCAGCGCAAACCACAATCGCCACCGCGGGCCACAGTAGGCCAGCTCCCATGTTCCAAACGCCAGCCGCGCGCAGACCAAGCGCCAGTGCCACCAACAGAAAGAAAGGCCCCGTGATCACGCAATGAAAGTTACGGTTACGCGCAAGATTCGCGAAGCAAGCAAGCCCCAGCGCTGTGAACAGCACGACGAGCCCGTAAGACTGCCAGTGCAGCCAAAACGCCAGGCCTAAGCCTATCCCGTAGAAAATCAGAAACGCACCACCCCAGTAACACAGCGATCGCTGCGAAGTGCAGCAAAAGGCCTTCGTTTGCGTCTCTGGCATGGCCGGAATCTCTGCAACAAGTCTACACCCAAGCTGGCTTCAAGTTCGAAACGCCGCCTCAGCGTTCCGGCAGCGGGCAGAATGCTCCTTTGGAAAACCCAGCGGCTTCGACATCGAACATGCGGTTGAATCGCGACTGAAAATTCTCCCAGGAAATCGCTGCGGTCAGCTCCACGAGCTGGCGTTCGGATAAATCCC
>Ga0126373_10004157_pt1 | contig 11020 bp, 10 predicted proteins | sample PanSoiMetPlot_11_FD_92545 | JGI IMG/M metagenome (GOLD analysis project Ga0126373, IMG submission 92545) | Tropical forest soil microbial communities from Panama - MetaG Plot_11 | ecosystem: Environmental > Terrestrial > Soil > Tropical forest > Bulk soil | place: Panama | collected 2016-02-17
AATTCCTCCACCTAGGAAATCGAGGTCGCGGGCGCAGGCAACCGCGCGCGTCTGGCCTTGTGAGTTCGTCTTTGAGCTAACGCCTGGTGCTGTGCCCGCGGTGTATGAAATGCCCGCCCCCGCGGCCGCCCGAAGAACTCAGGTTGATGTGTCATTCTCCCCAAGGCACACGCCGCTGCAAAAACGCCGGAATATCGCGAGAGCCCTGCGTCACTGCAACAATCTCCACCTGAGCCGCTCCGCGCGGTAAATGATCAGTTACATGCACACCGCCCAGAACAGTAACGGCAACGGTGTCAGATCCGCGCGTTTGTGCCCTATCCCAGGGCTTTGCCCAGGCATTCAAAACGGTATCATGATGCCGTTGAGCTGGTGAGCCAGATCATCGTACCCGCCGCGACTGTGTCGCGACCAAAGGCCCAATTCGGCGGTACAGCATTTGGTACAGCATCACTGAATCGGATTGGGTTCAAAGGCCGATGCCGCAATCATTTTCCCGCACGAAGCGTTCCATCCATCATCGGCGCAATGGAAAATTTCATATTTATATCAATCCCAAACCATTTGGCATTTGGATTAGCCGAACCGGCCCCGCTCAGCGGCCGATAAATCAATCACTTAACACGAGTACGAGCCCATGAAGAGGCGGAGATGATCATCTCCGTCGATCCACGGCCTCTGCCACGCCTACGGCCAGCCGTCTTGGACACATTCTTGCAAAAACACTGTCGCCACGCTATGTATATCCCAATTGGATATACAAGGACGGTGATGCAATGGCAAAGTCCACTGTGTTCATCAGCAATCGCAGTCAGGCCGTACGGTTGCCGAAGGCCGTCGCCTTTCCGGAGAATGTGCATGAGGTCGAGATTTTGAAGATCGGCCACAGCCGTGTGATTGTGCCGCAAGGCAAACGATGGGACGATCTGTTTCAGAACGGTCCGCGCGCCTGCGAGGATTTCATGGTCGAGCGTACGCAGCCTGCCGCCGAGGAGCGTGAGCCGCTTTGATGCTCACATACATGCTGGACACCAATATCTGTGTCTATGTGATGAAGAATTATCCGCTGGACCTGCGAGAGAAATTCAACGCGCTGGCCGAGCAACTCTGCATATCGAGCATCACGCTCGGCGAGCTGCACTACGGCGCGGAGAAGTCAGCGCGCCGGGCGGAAAACCTGACGGCCATAGAGCATTTCGTGGCGCGTCTCGATGTGCTGCCCTTCGGAGAGAAGGCGGCTGCGCATTATGGACAAGTGCGTGCGGAACTGGAGCGGGCGGGAACACCCTGCGGTCCACACGACACACAGATCGGCGGTCATGCGCGCAGCGAAGGATTGATCGTCGTCACCAACAATCTACGCGAGTTCGCCCCCATGCCAGGGGTCAGAGCCGAGAACTGGGTTTGACTGAAACTATGCCCCGTGGCGTGTGAGGTCCCTGGCCTAGTTCAGTTTTTCGTTCCTTTCAACCGCTCCGACATCTATTGCCGAAATTTTCGCTTATTCCCCTCCTTGCTGTCGTACTGCACATGTAACGCGAAGTCCGACTTCCGCGCTCGTGCAGCACCGCCTACGGCTCCTCGCCTTCCCGATGCGGGCCAGGGCATAATCTTGCCGGTGGCCAGACTGTTTGCGAACGCAAGTGTGCTGCGCATCTATGGCGGACGTCAGAGATCATGCGGGAGTTGATTTTGCGCAGTCTCTAACCCACGCGCAGCGTATTCGGGGCGCAGCGCCCATCTAAGACCAGCAATGTAGCAGAACTGCTGCCGTGGAACTGGTGTCGATTGCAGAGCCAAGCGGCCTGACCGCGCTATCGCGGCGTGCGATGATGGCGTAACCGTACCGATTCGCGAGGTAGCAATGCGCGCTGAGGCCCTCGCCCGTGAGATTACCGACCGCATCGACTTAGAGGCGCTCCACAAATTCCTAGTGTCTAATCGCTCGCCTCCGGACGGCATGATGTTGTCCGAGCTCGATGGCTTCCTCACCGGGCTCGCAATCGAACCCATGCTGGTTCGGCCGAGCGAATGGCTACCGCTGATCTGGGGCGGTGAGGCGTCCGAGTTTGCCGATCTGGACGAGGCCAATGCGATCCTCGCGGACATCATGGGCCGGTACAACGACATCATCGACGAAATCGCTAATGACACAATGGCAATTCGCTCCTTGGCCAAGCGCCGGAAGCAGAGGACCACATCGCAGACAAGGTGGCCGACTTGATTCCTGGTTGCGTCATGGGGATCGCCGCTTATTGGCGTCGCAAGGCGTCGAAGCAACCCGCCATATCGCTTAAGGCAGGACCGCGGCCCGCATCAAGCGGCGTTACGACTAAAGTCGGCCGCAACGACCCATGTCCTTGCAGTTCCGGCAGAAAGTTCAAAAGGTGTTGCGGCCAGGCCAGGTGAGCAAAAATCATCACGAGCACCCCACGGGGCCGTACGGCATTTGGTACAGCATCGCGGAATCGGATCAGGTTCGAAGGCCGACGCCGCAACCATTCCCCGCTCGAAGCGTGCCATCCGGTGCAACCCAGAACTTATGCGATTGATTTTGCTTCATTTTTAGCGTACAATCAAATCATTAAGTCGCCTCGTGAGCACTCGTTTCTGGGCTATGATGCGACGTTTTTCACTTCTTACGCTGCCCAATCCGCGGATCGTTTCCGTATGGCGAGGCCGAAGGAGTGATTTCTGGTACACCCTTGAGTATTCTTTGCGCGGCCACCCGAGAGGCGCCCAGATGAAGGTCCTTCTGGTCGACGATCACGCCCTGATTCGCGATGCGTTGCGCGGCGTTCTCAGGGAATTGACTGACGACGCGATCGTGCTGGAAGCCTCGGATTGCCGCCAGGCAATGCGGCTGATCGAAGCGCATCCTGATCTTCATCTGATTTTGCTGGATTTGAACCTACCGGACCGGGACGGCTTTGCCGTGCTCACCGATTTGCGCAAACGCTACGCTGCGATTTCTTTGGTGGTGCTGTCGGCCTTCCATGAGCGCGAAAACGTCGTCAGGGCTCTCGATCTCGGTGCGCTTGGCTTCATTCCAAAATCCGCTCCGCGCGATGTGATGGTGAATGCGCTCCGTTTGGTATTTGCGGGCGGCATCTACATTCCGCCCGAAGCCCTCGGCCGGGACCAACCGAGGGAGCAGCAGCCTGTCACGGGACGCCCAATATCTCCGGCCGATTTCGGCTTTACCGAACGCCAGATGGAAGTGCTTGCCCTCATGATGCGGGGCAAGAGCAACAAGGCCATCTCGCGCACTCTCGATGTGGCCGAGCCGACCGTGAAGCATCACGTCACAGCGATCCTCAAAGCGTTGAAGGTTGCCAATCGCACCGAGGCGGTTATCGCAGTGGGAGCGTTGGGCTGGGATTTGCCGCAGATTGCTGAACCGTAGGTTCGTGCGACACGGTCATCTCGGTACCGCATTCCGCCTCGTGATCCTTTAGAAGTTGGCTGACCACGGAGCGCAGCGTGATCGGCGGCACTGGCTTGTGCAGCAGATAATATCCGCTCGCCCTTGCTTCGCGCAGCCGCTCGGGCGCGGTGTCCCCGCTGATGAGGAAAGCCGGGATCGGCGTACCGAATACGCGACGTATGCGTTCGATCACATCGAAACCGGTCTTCCGGTCGCCCAAGCGATAGTCGGAGATGATAATGTCCGGCGGCCTTTCACCCTTTAACAGGGCGGTGAGTGCCGCATCGTCGGAAGTGGCCGTCACGACGCTGCAACCCCAGCTTTTGAGCACTCCGCACATGCTGTCGAGCACGAGGGCGTCGTCGTCGATTACCACCACGGACTTTCCCATCGCCTGATCCGTGGCCGCCTGGGCCGGACGTTCGGCCAACCTGAGGGGTGCCGTTAAAGGCACCGCAACGCCGAAGCGCGAGCCCCTGCCCTGCTTGGAGGTCACATCGATGGGATAATCAAGGAGGCGGCAGAGGCGCTCGACGATCGCAAGCCCAAGACCGAGGCCGCCTCGGCTGTCTTGTGCAGCCGTCGAGAGCTGGTGGAACTCACCGAAGATATTGCGCTGCTGGTCCTCAGGGATTCCGATCCCGCTGTCCCAGACTTCGATTTTCAAGACGCCCTCACGTCGGCGGCAGCCAACCACGATTCCGCCTGCCTGCGTATAACGAACGGCATTGGATACCAAATTGAGCAGGATCCGCTCGAGCAAAATGAAATCGCTGCGGATCCAGGCGCTGTTCGACACAACCCGCAATCGCAGGTGCTTTTCGCGTGCCGCAGCCGCGAACGTCATCTCGATCCGCTTGAGCAGCTGGTCGACCGGGAAGGCGGAGATGCTTGGAGTAAGCACGCCGGCATCGAGCTTCGACATATCCAGAAGCTCATTGAACAGCTCATCCATGGCGGCGACCGCAGCGCCGATTCGCGCAATGACTCGGCTCTTTTCGGCCGGATCTTTCTCGGTTCGCAGTTGCGTGACGAAAAGGTTCAATGCATGGAGGGGCTGCCGCAAATCATGGCTCGCCGCGGCAAGAAAACGCGATTTGGCAAGATTGGCCTCCTCCAGCTCATGATAGAGGCGGCCCAGCTCCTCTGACATCCGGTTGACGTTGGTTGCTAAGGCGCCTAGCTCGTCACGGTTGTCGACACGGACGCGGCGAGAAAAATCGCCGGCGGCGATCTGGCCAAGCTGGGCTCCAATCTCCGTGACGGGGCCAATCAAAGAGCCCGAGATGGCATAGCCAAGGATCACGGCCAACATGATGCTGCCGAGCGCGAAGGCCACCACGATCCAACGCGAGGTATCGTAAGCCTGATTGCTGGCTTCGATGCCAGAAACCATGTCGGCCTCGGCCTTGTTGACCAGCTGATTCGTGAGACGCTGGAGACGGTCGGCCAGCGGTGCAGCCTGTACCACTTGCAATTCGCGCGCTTCCGCGGCGCGACCCGCACGGATCAATTCGACGACCTTTCTTACAATGTTAGTGAACTGGTCGTAGTCCTGCCGAAATTGATCGAGCAGGTCTATTTCATCCTTGGCCACGAATTGAAGTCGATCAACATTGTACCCGAATTGATTGAGCTGACGCAGCGTGCTCGCGAGGGTCACCTCGTCGGACGATACCAAGACCGACGCAACGCCATAGAGTTGGCTTGTCGTGTCGTGCTGGACTTGGCGATAGGCCTCGATCTTGCGTTGCAACCTGATCAGCTCATCGGTGCGCTGATTGACCCCGCTCAGCACGTGCAACCCCACCGCACCCATCACGATCAAGAGAGCCTCAATCGCGAGGAATGCCGCCAGGAGCTTGATCTGAACGCGTGCCGGTACGCGCGAAACGAAGCGGACCAGCGCGCTGACCCTGCGCATTATCGCTCTTTCATGAGGCTGACGAGATCACGGTGAAATTCCTCCGGGTCGAAGCGCACGCCGAGATACTGGACGCGGAGCATGCCGCGTTGATCGACGATCGAAGTGAGAAACGAGTGTTCGACGTCGCCACTTGCGTTCTTGGCGGCGAAGATGCCGTAGCGGCGCGCGAGGTCGGCAATGACCGCCGGGGGGCCGGTGAGGAAGCTCCAGCCGGCCATATCGGCGCCGTACGTCTGCGCGTACAACTTGAGCATCTCAGGCGTGTCGTGCTCCGGATCGACGGTGATGGAAGCGAATACGATCTTGTCTCCGAAATCACGCCCGAGCCGATCCTGCACCAGCGACATCATCGGCGTGAGCATCGGACACGCTGCGGTACAGCGGGTGAAGATGAAGGTGACGGCGACCACCTTGCCGCGCAGATCGGCAAGTGAAGTCTGCGCCCCATCTTGCGAGGTCAACGTAAACCCTGGCGCCGGCCCGATCGTCGGTAGCGGTTGCGCCTCGGATGCTGCCGGTGCCGCGTCAGGCGTCGGCTCCGCCGGCCTGACCCATATGGGCACGGCCGATGCCAGCATAACGAGCGCGAGGACGAGCGGCGAGCGCATAGTCAGCCCTTTAGCTCACGTTTAAGCTCTTTAAGAAAACGCCAATCGGTGCCATCCGCGAGGATCTTGTTGGGGGTCGCTTTGATAAAGCCAGACTCGCGCAGCCGCAGCGAATAGAACCGGATCGCATCCTCGGGATCGTATTCCCGCCACTTTGCATACGAGATTTCCTTGAGCGTCTGCAGAGCGTAGTCATAACGCGGGGTGAAACCGGCATCGACGATCCGTTGCGCCACCCGCTCCGGCTGAGCGTCGCACACCTCGGCCGCCTTGATGACCGCGCGCAGGACGCGTTTGGTCGCAACTGGATTCCTGCGAACGTAGTCGCGGTTTCCCGCCAACATGCAGCAGAAGTATTGCGACCACGGGCGGTCGGTCGCGCTATTGAAGATCACATGGCCGATCTTGCGGGCGCGCAATTCCTGCGGCTCGGGTGGAAGCCCGAGAAAAGCGTCGATCTTCCCGTCCGCGAACAGTTCCATCGGCTTGGGCGAAGAGCCCGTGACCCAGCGGATATCCTTCGCCGGCTCCAGCCCGACATACGATGCCATGCCGCTCATAAACGTGTATTGGCTCGAGCCTATGGCTTGCACGCCCACGGTCTTGCCCTTGAGGTCCGGGATGCTCTGGATGCCCTCTCTCGCAAACAGCTCGAAGCACCCGACGTGCTCGCCGGCCACGATCGTGATCGGTTCGCCAGTATCGATCGCGATGATGAGGGGCGGCGAGAAGTTGGCCGTGAAGTCAATCTCGCCGCGGGCGAGCGCGAGGGTCGCCGATATTCCGGGATCGGTCAGCACATAGCGGATATCCGTAAAGCCCTCAGCGCGCAGCAGTTCCTCGGCGACATACTGGGGCGCGATGCAGATGCCGGCGATTTTCCCGATGCGGACGGTCGTGGTTTCCAGCTGGCCGTCTTGAGCGTTCGAATTCGGCAGATCGACGAGGCCGGCGGCCCCCGTCGCTGCGAGCGTCGCGAGGAAACGGCGGCGATTTTGCGCCATGTATGTCATGAGATTTCCCCTTTGAATCCCTTAGGTTGACCGCCCCGCAAGGAACCGCAACCCGGTGCGCAGCATCATGCGGGGATGTCGTGCGGCCGGGCTCCGGTTGTGGCACGCGCTCTCGCGGAGCCCGGCGAACGCATTCGTCAGCGTGGAGCCGCAAGTGTCACGGGCTGCATCACGTTTCTTACGACGTATTCACCGATCTGATATCCCATATCCGTCCCGACGCGGGTTGAGAAGCGATAATGGAAGCCGGCCCAGATGCGGGCATTGGCAATCTCTTCGGTAAAGGCCGTCATGCTGGTCCAACGGTGGGTGACGCCAGCGGCTGTCGGGCTGGTGAGCGCGGTCTCGGGGATGTCCACAGTTCCGAGCACGGCCTTGACGACACCCGCAACGCTGCCACTTTGGATGCAATGCGCGCACGGATATTCCGGGTGCATCGGCGTGGGGGCAATCGGCTGCCAGGTTGCCTCACGTTCGGTGGCTGGGTTGCCATCGATATCGCCGTTGCGGATGGCCGTGATCGGCCGCCAGAAGTTGTAATGGTACTTGGCGTCCAACACGGCGATGATCGCGTCGTTGAGCGCCACCGCCACCAGCGCCATAAACCGCGCGCTGTCGATGACGCTCATCTGCTTTGCAGTCACGAGCGCCCGTATGAAGGGGTGATAGGCAACCGGCGGACCGATGAGCCAGAACCGGGCCGTCTCGGTCTGCTGGGCCGTTCTCTTCGCACTGATCTGTCCGCCATAGTCCTTGAGTTCGTTGTAGTTGGCGGCCCACTCCTTGCTCTCCAGCGAGATCGGGGGGCCTGGTCGAAATTGAGATCCCTTGGCCATCGCGAACGGCTTCATGTTCGCCCACATCGAGGACAACGTGATTGCCGTCGGCACATAGACACCCGGCGTCGTCCTCGGCCTGTAGGCATCGGGCGCATTGGAGCCGTCGTTCGCTCGCGCCTCCAACACCTTGGCCGCGACGGCCTCGCCGAGCTTGACGCCGTCCGATTTTGCTACGCCATCGGGGATCGACGCGAGGTAGGTCCCAAGGGCGACTTTCATTTCTCCCGCCGTTTTTGCATCGATCGTCGCCAGTACCGCGGCGGCGGCTGCCGCGGCGGCTGCCTCCTTCGACGTTGAGGAATCTGCCGGCAGCCGGGTTAGGTACGGCCGGTAGCGCTGCTCGATCGAATTGACCGCGTCGAACATCGCGGCGTGCACCATCCCCATCATCCGCTGAGCCATGTATGGGTTGGTGCTGCTAAGGCTGGCCATCGGAGTGACGACGGCGATGGCTTTCTCGTCCCAATCGGTGATGACGTTCGCGAAGGCTGATGGTGCCGCCCCAATGAGGACAGCGGCAAGCAGCAGCCTGCGAAGATTGGCGTGCATGTTGCGCTCCTCTGGTTGTTGGCGATCCGCTGCAGATCGCTGCTCATGAGCTTGCCGGGGCGCCTACCTCGCGTATATGAGCCTGACGGACCCCTCATTCGTTCGCCTGGTTGTCCAGCGACGGCCAGCAACCTGTTATAAGTCATGAACTTTCGTCCCTTGGCCTGACCACGCCGGAACGATCCTTTAGTACTACGACTGAAGTACCGTTTGGGGATCATGAGATTGGGCAACGAACGGTCATGCACGCGCCGACGGAACAAACTGGCACGATGCGGATACTTCGCGCGTCAGATGGGGCCGAAGGCCCGCGATGGGTATGTAGTCAGGACCGAGTTCGTCTTTGCGCCGGGCGTTGCCGAAATTGAAGGCAAACTGCGATTAACGGCCCCAATTCGGCGGTACAGCATTTGGTACCATTACGGAATCGGAATGCAGCCATCATTTTCTCGCGGGAAGCGTTCCGTCCATCATCGGTGCAAACCGCATCGCGGCGATAGACTTGCGCACCCGTCTGCGCGCGACAATTTCGTCGAGTTCGCCATGGTTACGGGTCGCATTCGTGCAGCGACAGGCCTTTTTTGCCGCATTCGGCGATTAATGTCTCAGTAAAAAGTTAACGATATCAATATGTTGTTTCTATTTTGACCCAACTGGACCGATCAAGTATCGTGGCGTAGGCGGTGCAACGTTGATCAAGCCATGAAATCCAAGTCAGAGCCCAAGAGCAAGTCGACGCGCGCGAATAAGGCGAAGCCCTTGGCAAACCAGCTCAACGCCGCCGAGGCGAAAGCGCATTTCAGCCGGATGATCCATCTGGCATCACGCGGCGAGAGCTTCTTGATCGCGAAGGCCGGCACGCCGGTTGCCAAGGTGGTCCCCCCCGACTCACCGCGCAAATTCAAGGTTGGTTGGGGCATCGGGATATGGACAGACGAGCAACTGGCCGCGCTCCCCGCGGCGATCGCGGCTCCGCTGCCGGAGGATGTTCTCGCTCGCCTCCATGACATCGGGAAGTTCGCGGGCAAGCCGCTCAAATGAACTTGCTGCTCGACACGCAACTGGTGCTGTGGACAGCGTTCTGGCCGAGCAAAATTCCACGGCAAGCTGCCCAGGCAATCAAGCGCGCGAGCAGCTCTATATCTCGTCGGTGTCGGTATTCGAGATCGCGCTGAAGGCCTCAATCGGCAAGCTCAACATCCCCTTTCGTGAGTTCGAGGTACGACTCGCCACGTCATCGGGCGCTCAGAGACTGTCGCTCACGTGGGAGCATGCGTGCAGGTCCTACTATATTGCAACCGCGCATGCCGACCCGTTCGACCGCCTACTGCTCGCGCAGGCGATCGTCGAGCCGCTTTACCTGCTCAGCACGGACGAGAATCTCGCTAGATACGGGGGCGAGTTTGTGATGTTCGTCGATTGAAAGCCTGACTTTGTCGAAAACTTCAACCGCTCACGTATTCAACCGAATTGAGCGATGCTTTTGCTCCAGGCCCGTTCAGCCACGCTTTCAAGCCTATCTTCCGTGTTGCGGTTTGCACTATGCGCAGACTCTCTTGCATAGCTGACCCAAGGTTTAAGTGCATGTTCGACCCGTTCCGGGGGGCTTTCACCTCCATCGGGTGAGCGGCATAGCAAACCCAACAGCAACGCCAACCAGGGTTGCGTGAACTCCCGATTTGAGCACGCAGATCCATGTTAAAACGCCTACAACGACGTAGAGTGACGGCTTGCGAACGTCGAACAAACTTAAAGCAGCGAGGCCGGCCACATCGATCGTACCCGCGTCATCGAAGAGCCGATTGAACTCGAATTCAATTGTCGATTCGTTCCGGAATAGCACCTTCGGGGTTAGCTGAGGCTTTGCCCGAGCCGGCCTTGACCGGAATGGCGTCTTGCGGGAGTGATTGCTCGAGGGTGATAATAGCTCGAGCCAATCGCCCCGTCAGGATTACGCTTCACAAGGACGGGACTCGATCGATGTACTACTGTACACCGATCGATGATAGCGGCCCCTTTGCGCGCTGCTGCAAAAGTTCTGCCACATGGCAGCGCTGTCGCGTGTACTTCATGCGCAACGCGCTCGCGCACGCCGGACGGCGGGACCGCAATGTCATGCCTGCCTTCATCGCCACCGAGTTCGCCCAGGATAATGCCGAAGCCGCTCGGGGCCCAATGGCAAAGAGTCGCCGACCAGCTATGTCCCAAGCTAGCTAAACTCGCCGCATTCCTTGATGAAGCGGAGACCGACGTCCTCGCGTATATGAGCTTACCCGCCCAGCATCGAGCCAAGCTGCATTCCATCAATCCGCTGGAGATCAAGCGCCGAACCGAAGTCGTTGGTATCTTCCCCAGCCAAGGAAGCGATAATCCGTCTGGGCGGCGCAATCCGAACAGAACGACGAGTGGGCGCGCCAGCGCGGACGCTACATGCAGAAACAATCGCCCCGTTGGGCGATGATCCCGCCGTCAGCTTCGCGGCAATCGCCAGCTGACCGATCCGGTTCACGCCGGGTGAAACGTGGTGGTCCGCCTTCAGCTACATCGCTACACCACGCCAGGGGACACGGTCGGCTTGGGCGCTAGCGCGGAGATCGAGGAGGTCCTTGGGACCGCATCGCTATGGACGGCTCGGCCAGCACGTGAGCGATACGTAC
>Ga0126373_10004158_pt1 | contig 11020 bp, 14 predicted proteins | sample PanSoiMetPlot_11_FD_92545 | JGI IMG/M metagenome (GOLD analysis project Ga0126373, IMG submission 92545) | Tropical forest soil microbial communities from Panama - MetaG Plot_11 | ecosystem: Environmental > Terrestrial > Soil > Tropical forest > Bulk soil | place: Panama | collected 2016-02-17
CGAGAAGAGAGTTGGACCCATAGCAATGGGCGACTACTCGGAACTAGACAAGTGAAGTTCGTCAACCTACATCATCATAGCACATTCAGCTTTGGTGATGGATACGGGACCCCGGCTCAGCACGTCAATCGGGCGGCTGAGCTGGGGTACTCGGCCATAGCTCTAACTGAGCATGGCAACGTCTCCTCCCACTTCCAGTTGGAGAAGGCAGCCCTGAAGAGAGGTATCAAACCTATCTTCGGACTGGAAGCCTACTGCGGCCCGGTGGACATGGAGAACAGGCAACAATTCAAGAATCACCTGACCCTCCTCGCGAAGGACATCGATGGATACCGCAACCTCAACCGAATCGTCACCCAGTCCTACAACGACTTCTACTATGATCCCACAGTCAGCGGACATAGTCTCGCATCTTCGCATACTGGCCTCGTTGCTCTCTCAGGTTGCTCGGGAAGTCTCCTGGCTTGCTCGCTGCTTGGAGGCAAGGGCATCCCTGAACCAGACCCCGGCCCCTATGACTGGCGGACAGCCAGAGACGTCATCAAACGGTTCACCGGACTATTCGGCAGTGATTACTTCCTTGAAGTCCAGCCCTTCCCCGAGCTAGAGCGAACCTGCCTCATGAACAAGGCGTACGAGAAGCTGGCCAAGCGTTTGGATGTGCCGCTGATCGTTACGTGTGATGTCCACTACCCCTACCCGGCCGACGCCGAGATGCAGGCTGTACTCCACGCTGCGAGCCGAGGCAAGAACAGCGTCGAAGAGCAAATGCGAAACTGGAACTATGACGTTCTCCTTACGCTCCCAGACTCTGAGCAGTACCTCATAGACAAGCTAGAGAAATCAGGAATGAGCAACTCGGCCGCATGGGAGTCCGTAGCTAATGCCGAGTGGGTCGCCAACAACTGTAATGTAACCCTGCCAAAAGCAGAACGCCTTCTCTACCCCCAGAGAGATGAGGACTACCTCCCGTGGACCTGAGCAAAATCCCCACTCCGAGATTTGCTATCGGAGGGTTCTTCATTTACTGCCCGCACTCCAGCCAGGAGAACTCGCCCGGCAAGGTGGTGCATACCCTGTGCAAGTTTAAGACCAAGAACATCCGGAAGTACCGCCGACACTATATGCGGAATCACCTCTGATGAACTCAGAAGAACTACTAGTGGAATGGTGTAGACAAGGCTGGCGCTACCGTAGAGTTGGCGCCAGGCCCGAGGCCGACCAGGACTGGTATGCAGAGCGGGTGAAGTATGAGCTTGGACTCATCCTTGATAAGGGGTTCGCTGATTTTTTCCTTGCTACAAGTGATATGGTCCGTTGGGCTAAGGACAACGATATTCCTGTTGGTCCTGGTCGCGGGTCTGTTGCTGCTAGCGTTGTGGCCTGGCTCCTCAGAATAACAGAGGTAGACCCGATCCGGTACCCGCAGCTACTGTTCGAAAGGTTCATCGATGTCACCAGAACAGATCCGCCAGACATTGATCTTGACATTTCAGATGAACGAAGGCACGAGGTGCGCGGCTACATGGAGTCGCGATACGGAGCAGAATGCGTCGGTACTGTCGCTAACTTTGTCAGATACCGAGGCAAAAATAGTGTCATGGACGTTTGCCGAGTCTATGGAATCCCTCACTGGGCCAAAGATACTGTCGGTAATCTCATCATCGAGCGCTCAGGAGGAGATTCAAGATTTGATGCAACGCTGGCAGACACAGTCGAGCTATTCCCTGCTGCTGCAGCCGTATTTAAGGAGTTCCCAAAACTCTGGCAAGCCACAAGACTTGAAGGCAACGTCAAGACTATGTCGATTCATGCAGCAGGTCTCATCGTTGCTAACACGCCGCTAACCGACATATGCGCTGTCTATGACCGGGAGGGTCGCAGCGTACTGAGCATAGACAAGTACGATGTCGAGTATGCAGGCGCTCTCAAGATGGACATCCTCGGACTCACCACCATGGGTGTGATAGCTCGATGTCTGGACATGATAGGACTCACAGTAGAGGATCTGTATGCCATCCCGGATGATGATCAAGAAGCTCTTGGTATTTTCAAACGAGGGGACGTCACAGGGGTCTTTCAGTTTGAGGGACGAGCAACACGACTCGTCAACCGTGACGTTTCACCGGACAACTTTGGAGAAGTTGTTGATATCAATGCACTCTCACGACCGGGGCCTCTATTCTCTGGAACTACAGCTGAGTATGTCGATGTCAAGCATAAGCGCCGTGGCCCTGAGCGCTTTCATCCGCTCGTTGACGACATCACTCATCTCACTCGTGGCCAGATCATCTACCAGGAACAGATCCTACGTACTGTCCGTGAGATCGGTGGCTTCGACTGGACCAACGCAAATGAGATCAGAAGAATCATCGCCAAGAAAATTGGCGAAGCGGCCTTCAACGTCAGCCAGGGAAACTTCATCGACGGAGCCGCCCGACTCCACGGTATAAAGGAAGATACTGCCAAGCGCATATGGGCCCGTATTGTTACCTCTGGCACATACGCATTCGTGTACGCCCATGCCGTCTCCTACTCGCTCCTGGGCTTGTGGTGTGCCTGGCTCAAAGCTCACTACCCGGTTGAGTTCTATGCCGCGTCGCTATCCAAGACCAATGATGATGAAACCCGGTACAAGCTGATGCGTGATGCCGAGGCACATGACATCATTGTGCGACCCCCGCATCTAGCCTTTAGCAAGCGAAGCTGGACGGCACAGGGCGACCTACTCCTGGCCGGCTGGCGCGAGGTTCCCGGTATCGGTGAGAAGATGTCAGAACGCATCGAGGAGTACACGGATGCTTATCAACCTACCGAATGGTCAGACCTTGGTAATATACCAGGAGTCGGACCCAAGACCATCGAGAAGATCCAGGACTTTTCTAATCAACAAGACCCGTTTGGTCTCCATAAGACTGAGCGGACCCTGGCGAAAATCAGGCGATGGCTCCCTGGTCAAGACGTCCCGATGCCTACACATAACGGCGTGGAAATCTCAGAGATATACATTCCCGACAAGCAACCCGGACAGAAGTGGATAGAAGGTCCTGAGGTCACGTACCTCGGCATCGTCCGCGAGCGAGCCATGCAAGACTACGCCGAGAACGAGCGGTCCAGGTCAGGGCGCGAGATGAAAGACATCCTTTCAGATATGTACCGTCCTGATCTTCAGAAGTACTGCAGCCTACGTTGCTATGATGAGACTGACGAAGAGGTTTACCTCAGAATAAACAGGTTCTCCTTCCCGAAGCTCAAGCGGAAGGTAGAGCGGCTACGCCCTGGTTATAGCGTAGTGCTATGTGTAGGGAATAGGATTGGAGGTTTCGGTACTCCCGTAGCGGTCAAGCGTTTGTACATCATCGATCCCGAGGATGAGTAATGCCCATAGATAACTACATGAATTTCGGCAATATCAAGTGGGAACGCGAACAGGAGGGCCGGCGGAAGGTACAGTCGGCAGCTCTCAAAATCGCAGCATATCGCTACGATCACCCCGGCGCGGTAGACTCGGAACTAGCCTCAGAATTCGATGCAGCGGTTATCGAACTAGCTGCTGCACTAAATGAACCAGACAGATGCGTCACATGCGGTGCCGAAATTAAGCAAGGGGAGGCGCACCCCTGATGGCGCTAAAGTGCTGGGTCTGCGAGAAAGGAATAACCCAGAAACTAGGTCGATGGATTACCCCCAGCTGGAACGGGGCGGGCGATCCGCAGGGGCCGGTACTAGTTCATTCAGACTGTCGAGGTAGTAACGTGACCCCAGAAAACAAAGTCCTAGTCCCGCACGAGCAGGACATGGATTACCTGATATTCAAGAAGCATCTTGAGCTTCGACACGCCGAATCGCTCGGCGGGCAGACCAAGCTGCGCCCGGACTACAACGATGAGCATTATGCTCTGTTCCACAATAGGCTGCATGCCGTTCGCCTAGACCTGGACCATGACCATAAGCCCGCTTCGTCCGAAGAGTCCGAAGCATCCTAATTTAACCCCCTTTCCGGGCCGGGGTCGGCCGGGCTACCCGCCTACCGCCCCGGCCCGGAGCCTGTGTGAGGCTGTCCCGGAGCATAGTCCGGGTAGGGTAGGTTACTCCCGGCCCCTCCCGAGCGCTTAGCTGCAGCAAATATGCAGAAATTAAATAACGAAACGGTAACGAAAACAGGTGTCCATACCGATTCCGGGGTACCGTTAGAAGGTAGTTGTACAAAATCCCAGGCAAGGAGAGGTCATGCTTTCAGCAATCGTTATCATCCTGTTCACCATCTGTGCCGCAGCACTGTACTACTTGGTATATAAAGCCATCATGTTCATCAACAGGTACCAGGAAAAGATACTGTACCACCGCTCCTATTCGCGGCACGCAGTCGGTACCTTCCTAGCTCTTGAGGAGCCGGATGAGGACTGGGCCACAAGGACCAAGGAAGAGATCAGGGACATGGAGTATCTTCCTGGTGAAGTCGAGTACTGGAACGGCATGGCTCCAGACATGGTCGCAGCAACGCGTGCCTACAGCCGGTACCGCTCCCCGATTTGGGTGAGCTAGGTAAGGGGCGCAATCGCCGTCGGGTAAGGCGGCGCAAGGGTATTGATAATTGCGCGCATAGCCGTTGTGTTAGCGTCATCAGCAGCATTGATGTTAGCCACGCCCATAATCATACCCTTGAACATCTGGTCCGGCGTCTTGGTGACCGGGTTGCCGAACACGGCATTGGTGATGTTAAGACCGTGCGGCCCCATGATCTGGAAACGGAATGTTTCCGCAAAAAATTCCCGGATGTTAATCCAGCCGTAAAAGACTGATCCGTTATTCGTGTACCCTGACAGGTTCGTTACGGCCGTCCAAATAGTCTGGACATCGGACTGCTGTGACCGGGACAACGGCCAGCTATTCACTACGCCGTATGTGTAGACGTACTGATTATCTATGCAGTGTCCCCATTCATGGATCATGGTACCGGTCGCACCAGTCGGGGTCGCGGTCGGCGCGTTGCCGGTGATAGCTGACGTCTCGGCTACAGCGATACCCGGTACATGTGCCTGGCACGGCATAGTGAACCCGCCGACCTGACCGCCGCCGCCAGTAGCTATCTCCAGAGCCATGGTAGTCTGTACCACAGTGTTTGAAGCACACCACATGGACCGGCCGCTAACAATAGGAGCAACTAGCTTCTGTGCCAGAGTCGAGAACAGGTACCACTCGTTGACGATGAAGTTAAGATTAGGATCACTGCTATCATAGTACCCGGAAACACCATAAGGATTGGTAGCTCCCTGTCCACCATAGGTAGCTGCTATTGAGGAATTGGGCGTCCAAGTAGGGCTCATTGATAGTACGTCCAATACGTTACATTGAGATTGGAAGCAGTACCGCTGATGGCACCAATGTTAACTGTCACCAGTATTGTGCTCGCGGGTGGTATGTAGAAAGCTGGGTACCTGATATTGGACGGCTCTGATACCGCGACACTAGTGATATGCGGTTTGCTACTGGTTGGATTGAAAATGCTAACGCCATTTGCCAGAACGTCTATGTCAACCGTACCGCTGCTAGACAGAACATCTACTGTTGCGACGACCCCTGTAATCCAGGCCGGGTATCCGGTGGTAACGATGGGATCTGACCCCGGAACCTGTGTGAACTGGGTTAGCGAGCCAACAACCTTTATGGATGTCTTGTCTTGCCGGGGGTGCAGGAACAGAGTGCTATCAAGATGCGGGATACGCAGGTCACCAGCATCAGGTACATAACCGATTGATGTCCCTACAATCCTGCCCTGTGGTGGAATTTCACGCCTGCCCGCTGACGGATAGGTAACGGTGATATCTGATATAAGTATCGGTTCCATTATGGACGAGCCGGACAGCGTCGTGCTGCCCCAGGTTACAGATCCGTTTGTACCAACCCCGTATATCACAAGGGCAGCCAGACCAGAGCTAACATTCTGGTCCGCAGTGAAGGTGAATGTATATTGCTGCCATCCAAGAGTTGGATCGAATGCCTGCTGGAAGTTCTGGCCAGTATCCGGCCTGCCGCTACCCACAAACCCGCCGCTTGGCATCTCCACGGCAGCAGAAACATACCAGCTCAGTGAAGTCTGCGCTGGGTTGCCTGCGTACCAGAAGCTCACCGTGTATTGCTGGCCTTGTGTCAACGCGAATGGAAGCGAAAGGCTAGCGCTGCCGACGTTGGAGTTGTTCCATCCGATCGGAGCGGCGTTGCTGCCGCCAGGATTCGGCGCGTTCAGGCTCGGGGCTGCGTACGGCGTTGGCGTGTAACCGCCGAAGGTGATGAATGGGATAGTACCGCCAGACCCGTCTGTGGGCAGGAGTACCGCGTTGCTCCACGCCGTACTCGCAGCTGGACCCGGAAATAGTGACCATCCAGTCCAAGGCTGCCCGCCGTGTGGGAACGTCTGATTGAGCAGGGTGACGGTTGTCAAGATCCACCTTCAGATGACCATGCAAGATTTACCGTGGGACCGCCATCAAGCTGCCAGTAAATAACCTTGCTGGAACCAGGCCACAAGAGGATCGGCAGGCTTATGTCGGTGTTGTTGGTGTCAGCCACGTACTCGTACATCAGCCCGGCAGCGCTCGGCAAGGTCGGGGGATTAGTGACCGGCCTGCTCTGATCGGCGGTACGTTCAGCAGAGTTAGTGTAAAGCCGGAGCCTGCCTGCGGCCGAGAATGTCACGCTGATCAAGGATATGACCACATCCCCGGTCCACTGCCCCTGACTAGTGTTCAGGGTCTGCGGCGTTACAGTGCCTCCCCCTCCACCCCCGCCCCCAGCGCCCCAAGAAATAGTGCCGCCGCCAGCAGAGTGCCAGATAGGTACATTTCCTTCAGAGGGTATCCCTGCCGGGTACGGCATGATGGTCGAGGGCACGGGCGGGAAGATCGCAGGGGGAATTGAGCTCCAGTACTGTGTAGCTCCGTTAGCAAAAGGCAGAAAGAATGTAGCCGAAGACGGATTGCCCGGCACGCCTACAAAATCAACATTCCAAGCCCAGCCGTTCGGACTTATGTCTACATTGTCCGTGGCAAGAATGGTTACAGTCGGCGATCGCACTGCCTGAAACGGAGCGTTGATGGGGACCTTCGGTACATACTGATCATCAGCTGAGATTGTGAGAGGTACATCCGGATACATTCTAGCATATCCGGAGTTCAAAGGCGCACCTGTACCGTCGTACAAGTCCATAATCAAGTTCACATAATTAAGACTCATTATGATAGCCCGACCCAGGTGATACCAACGCTGAATGTGGTCATAGAGCCAGGAGTAAATGAAGCCGGCAACGTAGATAGACCTGCACCTGTCTTGCCGGCGCGAGATGAAGCGGTGGCGAGATTCAAGTTGTATATAGCAGCGCTAGATGTCGGGTTCCCCACAAGGGTACCAGCCGCACCGGAACCTGCTACCAGAAATCCGATCCATACTGGAGAGCCGGGGTTTACCGTAACACTGCCGCCTAGCGCGACGCCAGTCTGGAATGCCGTCCATCCCGTGGCGTGCTGGTCCGCTGTTGACTGTAGCAAAGTCCCGGATGAGTTGTACACTCCTGCTGCCATGTAAGTCGGGGTCCCAGCGGCGACTACCTGAACTGCCCATACTGTAGAGAAAGTTACTGATACAGGAACCGATAGCTTTGTCAGAAATAGCTGACCTAGAGCAAAAGCAGATCCCACCGATCCATTGTTGTTGGAGGCGCCTATGTCTAGATCCATTGTTGCAGCAACAAATCCGTTGAAGGACGGCTGCCAGACCCCCAGTGCCCCAGCGCCCGAAACCGCAGTCCATGTACCCGGTGTACCAGCCCCAGTACAAACAAAGATCTTTCCGGTCTGATCTATAACATAGTCCCCTACAGCAAACGTGCCTGACCCTGGAGCACCGCTAGCTGTTGCACCGACGTATCTGGAAGCAGCCGTAGCACCGGTCAGTCCGGTCGGCGCAAATAGAGACGGCTGCCCGTGAACATGACCTGCATCTGCGAACTTAGTTGTGCTACCCGCTGCGGCCGTACCAGGTGACGGCTGAATGTCTGCGGTCGTGCTATCAGTTACAGGGATTTGCCCGAACGCAGCTGCATCCGAGGACGCGGACCCGTTCGCAAGACTAGTGATCTTCTTGCTATTGTTAGACCAGTTAGCTACAGTTGGATTAGCAGACGCGATTGAGGAGTGATCGCTTGTGCTAGCTAGCGCTCCGACCTGGCTTGCGGTGTAGTCACCAGTCTGCGCTACCACTGTTCCGATTCGGCCGAACACTGACGCAACGGACCCTCCAACTATAGTCCATACAGTTGCGCCGCTGGCCCCGGTACACACCGGGACCGCGCCGACCGTCGGGGTGCCCGAAGGTTCCAGCATGAACGGCGACACATTCGGGATGACGCCGAGCGGGGTTAGCGAAGACAGGTATTGTGTAGCCCCACCGCTAAACGGCAGGAAGAATGCGAACGGGAGCGGGGAGCCGGGAACATTAGTGAACACTATATTCCAGGCCCACCCACTCGGGGATAGGTTGCTGTTGTCCGTGGCAAGAATTTTGATGGTAGGAATACCAGTGGCTCTGAACGGCACTACAATCGGAGACTGCGCTATGATAACGTTGTCAACCGTGTCTGTGGTTTGTGTGTTCGGCGATAGCGTGGCCGTGCCTCCGCTAACAGGAGCACCCGTCCCATCGAGCAGGTCCAGAATCAACGTGACGTAGTTCAGGGCCACCGGAACTCCTACCTGATTCTTGCAGCGAGCATGCCTGGGGTGACTAGCTGGGCGTCGGGCTGTCCACAGTTCCAGTCTGTACCGAACTCATGGCCGAAGTAGGCGACCATCTGCGAACATATCATGTTTCTCTCATCGAGTACCTGGTCTAGCAACCACTTCGGCCTCCAGCCAGGACCCAACTCAAGTCCCAAGTACAGGATGTCAGTGAAGCCATAAGGCGTACCTTTGAGCTTCTCGGCCTCGATCATGATCTCTGCAGCATCCGACGGTTTGACCGCATCCTTGCTGAAGATCAGCTCCCTATGCGCGTACTCGCTCAGGTTGCTTATTCGCGCACCCTCAGGCTCCGCCTCCAGAATTTCCCCGCTATCAGCATCCAGAACTATGAATGCGTGACTGTAGTTAGACCTGGTCAGGACCTTGATGGCCTGCGAGAAAAAGTTGCTGCCCGTATCAACACAGCCGTACCCGCCGGTAAGCGGCTTGTTGATCATCAGAATAGACCCTTGTTCAGCTCGACCTGAAGCCCCTTGGTAGTCAAGGGACCCCAGACACCGTCCTGCGGAACGCCGCAGCGCTGCTGTATGGCCCGGATTGTCCTGGGCCCTATAACCCCATCGGGCTGAACGGACAGGTGCTTCTGAAGTGCCACCTTGGTCAGCGGCCCGAACCAACCATCCACATCCGCGATGTTCCCGTTGAACACCACGAATTGGAGAGCGGAACAGGTCTTGCTACCGAACACGCCATCTTCAACTACAGGAGTGAAGATGTTCCTTCTGGCAGGCGGCACCTGCGGCACTGGCTGCGGGACCGGAGCGTGCGCGGGGGTCCCGGTAAAGAACGAGTCAGACAGCCACGACTCATCGATGGATGAAGCATTTAGACCCTTGGCCGTGCTGGTCCACTGCGTCGCGTCCGCTTGCGGAGCACCAGGGTACCGGCAGGTTGACGGACCGCAGATGTGAGGACCTACATCATAGTGAGCACTGAACAGCCGGTAGTTAGACCGGCTAACGTTCAGAGCATCCAGCTCACTGACTAGCTGAGCCATGTTGCTAACACTAGCGTAGGCGATGGGGCGGGTCACCCTACCCTGGGCGTCGTGGATCCACTGCGCGCCCTGCTGAACAGTCAGGTCACCCTTCTCGATGTCGCAGCCTTCCCCCTGCTGCGAATCAAAAACAGTGAGGCCGATGATGTAGGCGGATGAGAACTTCTGAACTTCATCTTGGTAGTCCGGCCAGTAGCCGTCCACATACCCCAGGTACGCATCAGCACCAGCCGGCAAGTTCTTGGCATAGATGCTATCGTAGCAAATGAGTGTCATTTCTTCCCCTTGGTCGGAGTTCTTCTCTCCTCGCGTATGAACACAACTGATAGCCAGGCATAGGCGAAGCCGATAAGGCCCTGGAATCCTATGAAGCCCCAGCCTGCTATCGTGTTCACCGTTCCGTGCAGTGCCCAGAATGACGCAACGAGAAGTGGCAGGGTCTGGGCCAGGACAAATATGTCCGTAAGTATCAGCGCCCGGCCTATCGGATCACTGACAACTTTCCCTCTCGTCAGGTACACAAACACCGCAAGAAACAGAAGCGTGGCGGCAACTGCATAGATCACTAGGTACCGGAACACATCTGCTTGAAGAACGGTGTTGATCGTCAACTTCTACCTCCAATCAAACATCGAACAGACCACGTATGTGGTCTGAGAATTGGTTACGATTCCCCTTGGACTGAATGGGGAGGATGACTCGTTCGCGCACGGCCTCAAGTCGTCTTTCTGAGCGCTTACGCTCAGTCTGGGCTAGTTCCAGTTCGTCTGTTTCCTTTGGACGGTTGAGCCACGCGCTGAACGTCCACAGATCGGCAGCGTGGGCCATTCTTCTCCCCCTTTTCCTCATGCGGAACTTCACAGTTTGGTCACATCCTCCGGTGGCACCGTCACAATCCTTGGAGGCGGAATGCCCTGGCGCTCGGCTGATAGATTGACTATGGCCCCTAGTAGTTGATTGGTGACGCTGGCCGTTCCAGCGCTCTCCGTCGCGATTCTACGCTCGGTTTCAGCGGTCCTTTTCCATTCATCCCTTTCCTTGACTATTCTCTGGAACTCTGCATCACCATGAATCTTTCCAGAGAGGAACAGATATACAACGAACAGAGCACCCGCTGCCAACGGGAAACTGATGATCAGTTCTGTTATGTTTAGGTTCACGGATGCTCTGCCCGTTCGCTATGTTTTGTGTTGGAACCAGGACTCGACTGCTTGCTCTGCCCGCGTCA
>Ga0126373_10004160_pt1 | contig 11015 bp, 10 predicted proteins | sample PanSoiMetPlot_11_FD_92545 | JGI IMG/M metagenome (GOLD analysis project Ga0126373, IMG submission 92545) | Tropical forest soil microbial communities from Panama - MetaG Plot_11 | ecosystem: Environmental > Terrestrial > Soil > Tropical forest > Bulk soil | place: Panama | collected 2016-02-17
CGCCGCCAGCACCGCCGCGCGCAACGCCGGCGTCACGGCCGGCAGCACACCGAACCACAGCTGGAAGCCCGGTCGTCCTTGGTGCAGCAGCATGCCAAGGCCGTCAGCAGTCCGGTTGCCGCGTGCTTTCGCCGCCTTGAGCAGCGCGGTTTCGAGCGGCGCATAGACGATGTCGTTGACCAATGCGGTTTTCGGCAACCGCGCCAAATCGAGCTCGAGCAGCGGATTTTTCTCCATGCCGAGGCTGGTGGCATTGACGAGCAGCGCCGCGCCATCGAGCGCCGCGGCGCGCTTGTCCCACGACACCGGCGCGATCGCGCCGCCGAGGCTGCGCGCGAGGGCGCGAGCACGGTCGAGCGAGCGATTGGCCAGGCGGATTTCGGGCGCGCCCGCGGTGCCAAGCGCGTCGACGATAGCGCGCGCCGCGCCGCCCGCGCCAAGCACGACCGCCGGCCCGGCCTTGGCGTCGAAGTCCGGCACGGCGGCCCGCAGATTTTCGAGAAAGCCGAAGCCGTCGGTATTGAAACCGACGAGCTTGCCGTTTTCGACCGCAATGGTGTTAACCGCACCGATGCGGCGCACCGCGTCGTCGATGCGATCGAGTTGCGCCAGGGCCGCTTCTTTATGCGGGATGGTCAGGTTGCAGCCGCGCCAGCCGTCGGTCCTGAGCCGCGCGAGCGCCGCCGGCAAATCGGCCGGCTCGACCGCCAACCGGGTGTATTCGCCGGCGATGCCGTGGGCCTTAAGCCAGTAGCCATGCAACGCCGGCGACAGCGAATGCGCGATCGGCCAGCCCATGACGCACGCCTTCATCATGGTGCGATCAGGCCGTCGTCGCGCAGGAAATCGAGCAGCGGCAAGAGCGGCAGGCCGAGGATCGCAAAATGGTCGCCTTCGACCGCCGCCATGAGCTGAATGCCGCTGCCTTCGATCTGATAGGCGCCGACCGACGCGAGAACGGCATCGCCGGCGGCGGCAAGATAAGCGTCGAGAAATTCGTCGCTGAACCGGCGCATGGTCAGCGTCGGCTGCTCGAGCGCGTGCCAGACCACAGCGCCGTTCTTGACCAGCACGGCCGCCGTCGCCAACATATGGCGCTGACCGCGCAGCACGATCAATTGCGCGCGTGCTGCCGTGCGATCGGCCGGTTTGTCGAACCATTGCCCGTTACAAACCAGGATCTGATCGGCGCCCAGCACCAACGCGCCCGGCATGCGGCTGGCGACGTGTTGGGCTTTGGCCTCGGCGAGTTTGAGGGCGCAGATGCCGGCATCGGCGCCGTCGGCCTTGCACGCGGCTTTAATGGGGGCTTCGTCGATGTCGGCCGGCTCGATGGTCGGCTTGAGGCCGGCATCGGTGAGCAGCCGGGCGCGCGTCGGGCTCGCCGAAGCCAGCACCAGCTCGGGCGGTTTCATGCGTCCTCGATGCCCCGTTTCCGCGCGAGCAATTTGAGCACGGCCGCGGCGGTTTCCTCGATCGAGCGCCGGGTTACGTCGATCACCGGCCAATCCCGCTCGGTGAACAGACGGCGCGCGCTGGCAACTTCGACCCGCACCGCCTCGATGTCGACGTAGTCGCTGCGATCCTCCTGCTTGAGCTGGACCAGCCGGTTCCGCCGGACCTGGATCAGGCGTTCCGGATCGTTGGTCAGGCCGACGACCAACGGCCGCGTCAGGGCGAACAATTCGGGCGGCGGATCGGCGCCCGGCACCAGCGCGACGTTGGCCGCCTTGATGCCGCGATTGGCCAGGTAGATGCAGGTCGGCGTCTTCGAGGTGCGCGACACGCCGACCAAGACGACATCGGCATCGTTCCAGCCCCAGGCCGACTGACCGTCATCGTGATTCAAGGCGAATGTCATGGCGTCGATGCGCTGGAAATATTCGCTGTCGAGCAGATGCTGCCGGCCCGGCTGGCCGCGCGCCTGGCTGCCAAGATAGGCGGCAAGGGCGCCGATCACCGGGTCGAGCACCGGGATCGCCGGGACTTGAAGCTTGCGGCAGCCCTCGACCAGCGGCGTACGCAAGGTCTCGTCAACCAGCGTGTAAAGCACGACGCCCGGATTGGCGCCGACGCCGCTGATCACGCGATCGACTTGGGCCTTGGTGCGTACCATCGACCAGATATGTTCGATCGCTTCGCTGTTCTCGAACTGGACCAAGCATGCGCGCGCGACTGAATGCACCGTGTCGCCGGTCGAGTCCGAGACCAGATGAAGATGGAAGCGCGTCATGCGTGTCGAACCTGGGGAAAAAACCGGGGCGGTATCGGGGTTAAGTCGCCAGTGCGGCGATTACGCCCATCGCACGAAATTCGTTCCACAACGGATTTGGCTGCGGATAGTTCAGCGGAACGCTCGGCGACCCGGGAAAAACACGGCTGCACAGTTCGGCTATCCATGATTTCCCCGCTTTTTCGTTTGCGGTTATCGACGGGTCCAATCGTTGTTTTTGCTACGAACGATCACTTTATGCGTACCTTATACCGAGCGTATCCAGCGGACCGACCGTATACATCCGACGATTGGGGACAGTTCGCGAACGACCTTAATCCCCCACTCGCCACCCACCAACTACCTTCACTACCTTTAGATTCTAAGACGAACAAGGTAAGAGCACTGAATGAGCGTGCCCAAGCCCTTACTGGCCGCGTTGCAAGGCCAAAGCATCCAGCCAGCGCCACTGTGGTTGATGCGTCAGGCTGGGCGATATCTGCCGGAATATCGTCAGCTGCGGGAACGCGCCGGCGGGTTCCTCGAATTATGCCTGACGCCGGAGCTTGCCGCCGAAGCGACGCTGCAGCCTATCCGCCGGTTCGGCTTTGATGGCGCTATTCTCTTTTCGGACATTCTGATTATCGCGAAAGCGTTAGGCCGCGCGGTTACGTTTCGCGAGGGCGATGGTCCGAGCCTGCCGGCTTTGACGGATGTCGGCGGATTGGCCGCGCAGCCGGACACGTCGGTGATGGCGCCGGTCTATGCCGCGGTGCGCGAGGTCAAGGCGTCACTGCCGACCGCGACCACCTTGCTCGGCTTTGCCGGCGGACCATGGACGGTCGCGGCTTATGCCATCGACGGCAGCGGCCGCACCCAATTTACCAAGGCATGCGGCATGGCCCGCGAAAATCCGGCCATGCTCGATGCGATTATTGCCCGTTTGAGCGACGCGACGGCTGCGCATTTGATTGCGCAGCTCGACGCCGGTGCTGATGTCGTGCAGATCTTTGACAGCTGGGCCGGGCTGTTGCCGCCGGAGCAGTTCCGGCGCTTCGTCATGGCGCCGACCCAGCGGATCGTTGCCGCCATCCACGCCCGCCATCCACAGGCGGCGGTCATCGGCTTTCCGCGCAATGCCGGCGCGCTTTATGCGGCGTATTTCGCCGAAACCGGCGTCACGGCTCTGTGCATCGATCAAGCGGTACCGTTGACCCAGGCTCACGACCTGCAGAAGCACGGCCCGGTGCAAGGCAATCTCGATCCGGCGGTTTTGGTGGCGGGCGGTGCGGCCCTCGATCGTGCCGTCGGCGACATCCTTGCCGCGCTCGGTCAGCGGCCTTTCGTGTTCAACCTCGGCCATGGCATCCTGCCGGAAACGCCGCTTGCCCATGTCGAGCGGCTGGTGCGGCTGGTGCGCGGGGGGCCATGACGCGAACGGCGGTGGTGCTGTTCAACCTGGGCGGTCCGGATTCCTGGGCCGCGGTCAAACCCTTCCTCTTCAACCTGTTCTACGATCCGGCGATCATCGCCCTGCCCAATCCATTGCGGTGGTTGTTGGCGCGCAGCATCGCGGAGCGGCGCGCGCCGCTGACCCGGCAGATCTACGCCCAAATCGGCAACGCTTCGCCGCTGCGTGCCAACACGCGCGCGCAGGCCGAAGCGCTGCGCGCAACGCTCGGCGACGGTTATCGGGTCTTCATCGCTATGCGCTATTGGCACCCGCGCGCCAACGTCACGGCCGCCGAGGTGAAGGCCTGGCAGCCGGACGAAATCGTGCTGCTGCCGCTTTATCCGCAATTCTCCGGCACGACCACGGCCTCGTCGCTGGCCGACTGGCGCGAAGCCGCCGCCAAGATCGGACTCAAGGCGAAGGAGCGCGTCGTTTGCTGTTATCCCACCGAGCGCGGATTCGCCGCCGCCGTGGCGCGCGGCATCGTCGCCGAGCTCGCCAACGTGCCGGCGAGCGGCAAGGTGCGCGTGTTGTTGTCCGCGCATGGGTTGCCGCTGCGCGCACTTGGCCGCGGCGATCCGTATCAATGGCAGATCGAGGCCACCGCCGCCGCGGTGCGCGCCGCCGTGCAGCGACCCGAGCTCGACATGCGGGTTTGTTATCAAAGCCGTGTCGGGCCGCTCAAATGGCTGAGCCCGTCGACCGAGCACGAGATCCGGCAGGCCGGCGCCGACGGCTTCGGCGTGGTCGTGGCGCCGATTGCGTTCGTTTCCGAACATTCCGAGACGCTGGTCGAGCTCGATCGCGACTACCGCAAGCTGGCGCGCGCCGCCGGCGTGCCGTTCTATCACCGCGCGCCGACGGTCGGCGTCGCCGCCGAGTTCATCGGCGGCTTGGCGCGGCTGGTGCGGGCGGCGCCCGCGCCCGGCGCCGGCCGGCACAATTGTCCCGAAGGCTTCGGCCAATGTCCGGCGATGGCGGCGCCATGAGCTGGCTCGCACCCTATTACCCGTGGCTCAAGACGCTGCACATCCTGAGCGTCATCGCCTGGATGGCCGGCATGCTCTATCTGCCGCGGCTGTTCGTCTATCACGCCGGCAGCGAAGCGGGCTCGCCGACGTCGGAGACGTTCAAGACCATGGAGCGGCGGCTTTACCGCGCGATCATGACACCGGCGATGATCGCGACGTGGCTGTTCGGTGTCGGTCTGGCGTTCACCGGCGTCGTCGTGTGGACGACGTTCTGGCTCTACGCCAAGCTGTTGCTGGTGGCGGCGATGACGTGGCTGCACACGGTTTTCGGGCGCTGGCAGCGCGCCTTCGCCGCCGATATGCGGCCGCACGGCGCCGGCTTTTATCGCGCGATCAACGAAGTGCCGACGCTGCTATTGATCGGCATCGTCATCCTGGCGGTGGTTAAGCCGTTCTGACCGGGCGCGTCACCCAAAGCTCGTTTGACTCGGACCCGGGTTTTGGCTAAGGGATTGAGCGGAAGACCGGCCTGTCTCCGGCTCTCGTCTCTTCATCTGCATCGCTGATCCGCGCGCGGCCCGAGCCAGGACCGTCCGCTCTTCCGGTAAACCGAACCTTCCGGCCCACGGGCCGCACCCCTCCCGCCGCCGTTTTGACTTGCGAAAGCCGCAACCGATGAACCTCCAGGAACTCAAGCGCAAAACCCCCGCCGATCTCCTCACCTTTGCCGAGGAGCTGCAGATCGAGAACGCCTCGAGCCTGCGCAAGCAGGAGCTGATGTTCGCCATCCTCAAGACGATGGCCGACAAGGACCAGGCGATCTACGGCGACGGCGTGCTCGAAGTCTTGCAGGACGGCTTCGGTTTCTTGCGTAGCCCCGAGGCCAATTACTTGCCGGGTCCGGACGACATCTATGTCAGCCCGTCGCAAGTCCGCCGCTTCGGCATGCGCACCGGTGACACGGTCGAGGGCCAGATTCGTGCGCCCAAGGACGGCGAGCGCTATTTCGCACTGCTGAAGGTCAACAAAATCAACTTCGACGACCCCGAGAAGCTGCGCCACCGGGTCAATTTCGACAATCTGACGCCGCTTTATCCGGACGAGAAGCTCAAGCTCGAGCTCGACGATCCGACCAAGAAGGATCTGACGACGCGCGTCATCGACCTGATCACGCCGCTGGGCAAGGGCCAACGTGCGCTGATCGTGTCGCCGCCCCGGACCGGCAAGACGGTGATGATGCAGAACATCGCCCACGCCATCGCCGCCAACAACAAAGAGGTTTACCTCATCGTTCTGCTCATCGATGAGAGACCCGAAGAGGTCACCGACATGGCGCGCTCGGTCAAGGGCGAGGTCGTGTCGTCGACGTTCGACGAGCCGGCGGTGCGCCACGTTCAGGTCGCCGAGATGGTGATCGAGAAAGCCAAGCGCCTGGTCGAGCACAAACGCGACGTCGTGATCCTGCTGGATTCGATTACGCGTCTGGCGCGCGCCTACAACACCGTCGTGCCCAGCTCGGGCAAGGTACTGACCGGCGGCGTCGACGCCAACGCGCTGCAACGGCCGAAGCGGTTCTTCGGCGCCGCGCGCAACATCGAGGAAGGCGGCTCGCTCACCATCATCGCCACCGCGCTGATCGACACCGGCTCGCGCATGGACGAGGTGATCTTCGAAGAGTTCAAGGGCACCGGTAACTCGGAAATCGTGCTCGACCGCAAGGTCGCGGACAAACGCACCTTCCCCGCGGTCGACATCACCAAGTCGGGCACCCGCAAGGAAGAATTGCTCGTCGAGAAAGCCGTCCTTGCCAAGATGTGGGTGTTGCGCCGCGTGCTGATGCCGATGGGACCGATGGACGGACTCGAGTTCCTGATCGACAAGCTCAAGCAATCGAAGAACAACGCCGACTTCTTCGAGGCGATGAACACGTAAGGCAACCCGGCGAGGAGAGGCCATGCGGCGCGAGCGCGGTGCGTTGCTGCTTTTGCCGCTGGCGTTTCTCGCCGCCGAGTTGTTGCTGCGTTACCACGGTCTGCCGTATTGGCTGTGGTTCAACCTCGACCCAAGCTACTTTTTTCTGGTCGGCGGGCTGAATATTCTCCAGCACACGCCACCGGCGGACTTCCAGCATCCGGGCGTGCCGGTGCAGTTGGTGGTCGCGACCGCCGCCTGGTTCACGCCGGCTGCCGAACGGCTCAAGGACGCCGAGACCATCCTGACGCGCGCCAGCGACGCGATGCTGGTATTCGACGCCCTGATGCTCTGGCTGATGGGCAAGTGCGTCCGGCGGCACGCCGACATGCTGCTGCCGGCATTGTTCGCGCAGCTGGCGCCTTTCATCACCATGCTCACCCTCAAGCACGGGATCGAGGTCGAGCCCGAGCCGCTGTTATTGGGTGCGGTTGCCCTGCTGGTCGCGACCATGGTCGAGGACGCGGTGATGCCGCGAACCGCAAGCCTTCTCGGCATGGCCTTCGCGGTCGCGTTCGGCGCGGCCTGCAAGATCACCTTCGCGCCGTTGGGCCTGGCGCCGCTGATCGCCATGCGAAGCAACGGGCGGCGTATTGCGTATTTCGTGGCGACCGCGATTCTGTTCGCGTTGTGGATGGTGCCCGAGATTCCGAACCTGGCGCCGATGATCGCGTGGTTCACCGCGCTCGCGAAAGGTAGCGGCGCCTATGGCCACGGACCGCAGACCGTCGTCGCCTGGGCGGCCTATCCGCACGATTTCGCCAAGCTGTTCTTCGCCCGGCCATTGTTCCTAGCGGCCTTCGCGGCCGGCGTTGCGGCGCTGATTGCCGGTCGCCGCGACACGCCCGGCGCGCGGCTGCTGCTCGCGCTGTTGACGGCGCAGCTAGTGCAGATCGCGCTGGTCGCCAAGCATCCGAGCGGCCACTACATCCTGCCGGCGCTCGAGCTCGCCGGTCCGGTGCTTGGCCTGGCGTGGTTCGTGGCGGCCGAAAGCGGGTGGCTGTCGCCGCGGTTGATCGGCCAGCTCGGCGGTTTGGCGCTGGCGGTGATCGTCATCGCCCAGGCGATTGCCTTCGCCGGCCAGGACGCCGAAATGCGCAGCCGCGCCGCGGCCGCGCAGTCGATCGATCTGGCGCGCGATCTGCCGCGCTGCGCTCATGTCTACGATTTCATGGCGTCGGCGCCGTCGGCGGCGTGGTTCTACAACGACAGCTATTCTGGCCAACGCTATGCGGCGCAGCTGAAAGCGCTGATGCCGCCGAACGATTACTTCGCCGAGCCGTGGCGTGGACCGATCGCCAATTGGGACGGAATCGTGCCGGCGGCGACGCTTGCGCAGGGCTATCCATGTATTGCGCTCCGCAGCGCCGAGCCCAATGCGGTCGACGTGCTGGCGAAGCAGTTCGGCACACGCTTCGCGCATGCCGCGCGCTGCCGCGCCGGCGACGAGGAAATCCTGGTCGCCGGCGCTGATTGCCCCGCCGCTAAACCGTAAAGCCCGTCGAGCCGGTGGTCTTGCGCGCCGCGAGGTCGGTGTGCGCCTTGGCCGCGTCCTTCAGCGGATAGGTCTGGTTGACCTCGATCTTGACGATGCCCTTCGACACGACGTCGAAAAGCTCCTTGGCGCTGGCGACGAGATCCTCGCGTTTAGCCGCATAGGTGTTGAGCGTCGGCCGCGTGACGTAGAGCGATCCTTTCTGCGACAGCAGGCCGAGATTCAGCGGCTCGGGCGCGCCCGAGCTGGCGCCGAACAGGGCGCAGATGCCGAACGGCGCCAGGCAGTCGAGCGATTTCATGAACGTATCTTTTCCAACCGAGTCGTAAACCACCTGCACCTTCTTGCCGCCGGTGATCTCGACCACGCGTTTCTGGAAATCCTCTTTGGCGTAGTTGATGACGTGATCGTAGCCGTGCGATTTGGCGAGCTTGGCCTTGTCGTCGCTCGACACGGTGCCGATCACGGTCGCGCCGAGGTGCTTCGCCCATTGGCCGGCGATCAGGCCGACGCCGCCGGCGGCGGCGTGGAACAGAATGGCGTCGCCGGGTTTCACGCGATAGGTGCGGCGCAGCAGGTATTGCGCCGTGAGGCCCTTGAGCATCATCGCCGCCGCGGTCTTGTCGTCGATGCCTTTGGGCAAAACGAGAATCCGGTCGGCCGGCATGACGCGGATTTCGGAATAGGCGCCGAGCGGTCCATTGCCATAGGCGACACGATCGCCGGCCTTGAGGTCGCTGACGCCGGGGCCGACTTCCTCGATCACGCCCGCGCCTTCGGCGCCGATGCCGCTCGGCAGCGGCGAGGGATAGATGCCCGTGCGGTTGTAGATGTCCATGAAGTTCAAGCCGACGGCGGTGTGGCGCACGCGCGCCTCGCCGGGGCCGGGCTTGCCGACCGGGACCTCTTCCCATTTGAGGACTTCGGGTCCGCCGTTCTGGTGGAAGCGGATGGCATGCGGCATCGATCGTCTCCTCGGGTTCGCGTGTCGGGGTTGCTCAGCCGCCGAGATGGCGGCGGAAGAATTCGAGACTGCGTTTACCGGCCTGGTCGGCGGCGGCCTGGTCCCAATGCGCGCCGCCGAGCCGGGCGAAGGCATGGCCGCAATTGGGATAGTCGTACATCGTCACGTGCGCATTGCCCTTGAGGCCGGCGTGGATCTTTTCCTGCGCCGGCGGCGGCACGAATTCGTCCTTGCCGGCGATGTGCAGCAGCAATGACCCCTTGATGTTCTTGGCCTCGCCAAGCGTGTCCTGGATGCCGACGCCGTAATAGCCGACGCTGCAATCGACGTCGGTGCGCGTCGCCATCAGATAAGCGAGCTTGCCGCCGAGGCAGAAGCCGACCGCGCCGGTCTTGCCGCTGCACGCCGGATGGTTGCGCAGCTCGGCGAGCGCCGCCTTCAGGTCCTCGACGCCCTTCTCGACGTCGAAGCGCTGGAAATAGCCGACCGCCATTTTCCATTCGGCTTCGGTTTTGTCGGTGATCTGGATGCCCGGCTTGAAGCGCCAGAACAGATCGGGACAGAACGCGGTGAAGCCCTGGCCGGCGAGGCCGTCGGTGATCTGGCGCATCACGTCATTGACGCCGAAAATCTCCTGGATGACGACGACACCCGGACCCTTGCCGGATTTGGGCGTCGCGAGATAGCCGGTAAAGCTGCCGCCATCCGCGGCGCGGACCGTGACTTCGGCCATGATGTCTCCCTTCGGGCGTTTATTGGCGGCAAGCCTAGCCGGGCGGCCGCTGCTTGTCATCGGCGCCGGCCACGGTCGGGGCAGCCATGCGCGCCAGGACGGCCGGCAATCGACCGGCGTTAAAGCAGCAACGCGCCTTCGAATTGCAGCAGCCGGCGCTTGGTCTCGACGCCACCAGGCGCGCTGTAGCCGGTGAGCGATCCGTCGGCGCTGACCACGCGGTGGCACGGAATGATGATCGGAATCGGATTGCGGCCGCAGCCCTGGCCGAGCGCGCGCGGCATCTGACCGAGCTCGCGCGCCAGCTCGCCATACGTCGCGGTCTGGCCATACGGAATCTTGGTCATCCGCGCCCACAGGCGCTTTTCATCGTCGCTGCCGTCGGGCGCCAGCGGCAGATCGAAATGGGTGCGCTTCTTGGCGAAATATTGCTCGAGCTGCCGTTTGGCTTCGACCAGCACGCCGTCGGGTTTGCCGCTGGCACGGCCGCCCCATTCGAGCGCGACGATCTTGCCGTCGCGTTCGACCACGGTCAGGAAACCGAACGGGCTGTCGAGCGGCAGGCGCTTCAGTGCGTTGCCAATGTCTTGGCCAGTTCCTCGGGATTCGTGATCGGCAGGGAGCATGTCGGTCCCTCGCAGATATAGGCGGCGGCGCGGCCGGCGACCGGGCCCTTGCCCTGCGCCGGGTGGCCTTCCGGCAGTTTACCGCCGGGCGGCACCACGGTCAGCGCCCGGTTGGGCAGGCTAGTTGCGAATACCACGGTGAGCAACGCGTTGGTTTCCGGCGTGCCGCGCGTGCCGGCGACGACGATCTGCAAGCCGCGGTCGAGCGCGTCGCGCGCCGCCAGCAACGCCGCATGCGCGATCGGATTGCGCGCGACCTCGCCGGCGAAGGCGACGAACAGCGCTTCGGCACGCTCGCGATAGCGCGCCTCGCCGGTGAGATAGAAGAGCCGCGCCAAATTCTGCGCCATGACGCCGTTGGCCGCCGGCACCGGCCCGTCATAGGCCGGCTTGGTCCGCACGATGAGGCTTTCCCCGTCATCGGCGGTGTAGCAATAGCCACCGTTTTTGTCCCAGAAATGCGCGTCGGCGACCGCCAGCCACCGCCGCGCGCGATCGCGATAGGCGTCGTCGCCGGTGATTTCGTGCAGCGTCAGCGCCGCGCGGATCATTTGGGCGTAATCGTCGAGCATGCCGGCGTGCGCGGCGCG
>Ga0126373_10004161_pt1 | contig 11014 bp, 13 predicted proteins | sample PanSoiMetPlot_11_FD_92545 | JGI IMG/M metagenome (GOLD analysis project Ga0126373, IMG submission 92545) | Tropical forest soil microbial communities from Panama - MetaG Plot_11 | ecosystem: Environmental > Terrestrial > Soil > Tropical forest > Bulk soil | place: Panama | collected 2016-02-17
GAGCTGGATCGAGGAGAGCTATCAGGCGATTGCCCCAAGAAAACTGCGGGCCGCACTCGGGAAACGCTGAGTACCCGTTTGTAGGATTTATCCCACATACAGACCCCTGGAGGCGGGTCTATACTTGCTCATCCCCGGGGGTAACCCGGGGTGGGTCCAGGAGGGATTCTTAAAGGATTAGGCGCCACGGAGGGTTTTCATGTATCCGCTTTTCGTCGTCGGCAAACTCCTCGTCGTCATGCTGTTCGGCGCATCCGGTGTGCTGCTGGTGTCCCGGGGTTTTGGGATGCCGATCCCGTTTCTGGAATACGGCGCGCTGGAGGCCTGGAACGTGCTGGTCGGCGCTGCCTTGCTCGCGGTGAGCGTGGCCGCCGCGGTTTTCTGGCATGCGCCGTCCCGCTCCCATCATGCGGCAGTGAGCCACCCGCCCCTGGCCATGCGCTTGAAATGAGCGCGTAAGGCCCTAGGTCGTTTCCAGTCTTTCCCGGCGCCTCAGTTCCGGGAACCACCACATCCACAGGCTAACCACTAGAAGCGTGCCGAGCCCGCCCACCACGGTGGCGGGCACGGTGCCCCACCATTGGGCGGTGATGCCGGATTCGAACTCCCCCAGCTGATTCGAGGTGTTGATGAAGATGGCGTTGACCGCGCTCACGCGGCCGCGCATCTCGTCGGGCGTCTCGAGCTGCACCAGCGCGGCGCGGATCACCATGCTGATCATGTCGAGGGCCCCGAGTGCCAGCAACGCGACGAGCGACAGCAGGAAGGAAGTGGACAGCGCGAACACCAGGGTGGCGAGGCCGAAGCCGGCCACGGAATAAAACATGGTGTAGCCCACGCGGCGGGTGAGCGGCCGGTGGGCGAGGTACACCGACATGGCCAGCGCCCCCACGGCGGGGGCGGCGCGCAAGAGGCCGAGGCCCCAGGGACCGGTGTGCAGGATGTCCCGGGCGAAGACCGGCAAGAGCGCCGTGGCGCCGCCCAGCAGCACCGCGAACAGGTCCAGGGAGATGGCGCCCAGGATCACGGGCCGGCGGCGGATGTAGGTGATGCCGGCGAACACGGTCCTCAAGGTGGGCGGCTCGCGTTTCACGGCCGGGGATTCCGTGCGCAGCCGCCACATGAGGAAGGCCGCTGCGGCGAACAACAGCGCCGAGGCGCCGTAGACCACGTGGGCGCCGGCCACATAGAGGAAACCGCCCAGGGCCGGGCCGATGATCATGGCGGACATGCTGGCGGAGGAGCCGGCGGCCATGGCGCGGGAGAGGAGCGTGGTGGGCACGAGGCTCGGCAGGAGCGCCGACATGGTGGGGAATTCGAAGGCCCGGGCGCAGCCGCCCACGAAGATCACCGTCAGGATGGCCTCCTCGTCGAACCAGCGGAAAGCGCTGCCCACGGCCAGGAACAGGGCCGCCGCGGCCTCCACCGACTGGCAGAGCAGCACGATGCGGCGCCGCTCGAAGCGGTCCGCTACGTGGCCCGCCGGCAGGGCCAGCACCAGGGAGGGGATGAACTGCACCAGGCCGATGACGCCCAAGTCGAGGGCGCGGTGGGTGAGGTCGTAGATCTGCCAGCCCACGGCCACCGACACCATCTGGAAGGCGAACATGGAGCACAGGCGCGAGCACCAGTATTCCAGGAAGCCTGTGTGTTGGAGCAAAGCGTTTTCTTCGGTCGCGCTTGTGCCCGCCATCAGCGCGGTTCCGAGGCGATGCCGCTGAAGATCCGAGCCGCTGCTGCGTTCCAGACGGCCCATTCATGTCCGCCGGGCAATTCCACGAACTGCTCCGGCGGCAGCAGGGGGGCGATGAGCCGGGCGGCGTCGATGAAACGGTCTTGATTGCCGCAGGCGAGCCAGATGCGTCGTGCCTCTTCGGGGTCCCGCCAGGATTTCACCAGCCGCCAGAGTTCATGCGGATAGTTATCCTTGTCCACCGCCTGCGGCGTTGGGCCCGGGTCCCAGCCGGCCGGGCCGCCGGCCTCGGCCACCGACCGGACCAGGCTCGGTGGGCCCAGGAAGGGCGCGTAGAGCACCAGTCCCGTGACGTCGTGGGGGTAGCGGAGTTCGTAGAGCAAGGCGCCCATGCCGCCCATGGAGGGGCCGCTGAGCCAGATTTCGCGGTAGCCCCGGGAGCGTGCCGGCCCGATCACCTGGTCGTGGAGGCGCTCGGCGATGCGTCCGTCGCTGTAGTAGCCGAGTACCGCGCCGGCCAGCAGTACGTCGGCCTCGGGCCAGCTCTTCTGCACGGCCTCAGCCATGCCGGTACGCGTGAGGTCCTCGAAATCGTCGCCCCGTCCCGGCAGCACCACCACTAGGTAACGGTCCTTGGCGGGCGCCGGTGCGGGAACGAGCTTCACGGGGATGGGGACGGAAGGTACCCGTGGGGCGAGGCAGCCCAAGAGCGGCAGGCCCAGGAACAGGCTGCCCGCGAGGCGGCGCAGTCTCGTCAGGGACTTCCACATGGGCGGGCCTCGGGGAGTGGCGGGGGAGGCTGGTACAAGCGATGCTTATTTTATAGGGCGAGGCCTGTTCAGGGCCGGCTTTGTCGGCCGCTTGACCCTAAGGTTTCAACCTTATGTCAGGTCTGCTAAATTCCCTATTGCCATCGAGCGGCGCAGAGCGTGAACAGCCGGAAGCCGCTGATTCCATTAACCAAATCCCTATCGAGCGCAGGCAGGTTCCGCCATGAAAAAGTTCCTCTTCCCCGCGTTCCTCGCCATGGCCCTGGCGGCAGGCGTCTTGGGCGTGCAGGCCGCCACGGCGCCCAACAGCAAGGTGCAGGGCGCGGTCGCAGCCCAGGAGCAGCTCGACAAGACAGCCGCGGCCTCCCAGAAGAAGATCGACACCATCTCCAACGGCACCCAGGACATGCTCGCGCAGTACCTGAGCGTGACCCAGGAGACCGAGGACGACCGTAACAGCGATGACCAGCTGGCGCAGATCGTGCAGGCGCAATCGGACCAGATGAATTCGCTCACCACGCAGATGGCGCAGGTGGGCGACGTGCAGAAGGGCCTGCTGCCGCTGATGCTGCAGATGACCGATAGCCTCAACCAGTTCGTGAAGCTGGATATCCCCTACCGGCTCGACGAGCGCTTGGCGCGGGTGCAGGCCTTGCGCGTGCAGATCAGCAATCCCTCGGTGCCCATCACCGACAGCTTCCAGAAGCTGGTGCAGGCCTATAAGGACGAGATCGCCGTCGGCAAGACCGTGGAGTCCTACCGCGGCGAGCTCGACGACGGGGGCAAGACCCAGACCGTGAACTTCCTGCGCGCCGGCCACGTGCTCTTGGTGTACCAGACCCTGGACCGCAGCCAGACAGGTTATTGGGACAAGCAGGACCACAAGTGGGTGACGGACAACGACATGAAGGGAGAGGTGGCGGAGGCCATCGCCATCGCCGACAAGCAGGCGCCGCCCGACCTCATGGAATTGCCCGTGGAAGCGGCGGAGGCGGGCAAATGAACACCTCAGCCAAGATCTCCGGACTCTTCTGCGCCCTGTTGTTCTCCACGGGGGCCCTGGCGGCCACGCCCCAGGCGGGCAATCTAGACCAGCTGCTGGACCAGGTGAAGAGCGCCACCCAGCAGAACACCGCCGCGAACTCGCAGCGCGAGGCGGAATTCCGCAAGGCGGCGGACCAACAACAGCAGATCCTGGCGGCCGCCAAGCAGGCGCTCGATCAGGAACGGACGCGGCAGAGCCAGTTGCAGGCCAACTTCAACGCCAACAAGGCCAAGCTGGACGACCTGATCGGCCAGCTGCGCACCCGAGAGGGCGATTACAGCCAGGTGTTCGACCAGGTGCGGCAGGCGGCCAGCGACCTCAAGTCGACGCTGGACGATTCGCTGGTCTCGGCCCAGTATCCCGGCCGCGGCGTGTTCCTGGCGAAGCTCGCCGAGAGCCGTGACCTGCCCTCCTTGGAAGACCTGCATAAGCTCTGGTTCCTGATGCAGCAGGAGATGACCGCGGAGGGTCAGGTGGCGAAGTTCCCGGCCACCATCAGCCACGAGGACGGTTCCCAGGAGAAGGCCGACGTGGTGCGCGTCGGCGTGTTCGACGCGGTGAACGGCGACGCCTTCCTGCGCTACCAGCCGGAAACCGGCGCCCTGGTGCAATTCGACCGCCAGCCCGCGGGCCACTGGCGCAGCCTGGCCTCCGGCCTGTCCAATGCCACAAGCGGCGTGGTGCCCATGGCGGTGGATCCCAGCGGCGGCGACCTGCTGCGCAGCCTGGTGGGCCAACCGAGTTTCATGGAGAACATCGCCTCGGGCCACACCTCGGGATGGCTCATCATCGTGCTTGGGCTCATCGGCTTGTTCATCATCCTGGTGCGGGGCGTCTACCTCTTCACCATCGGACGCAAGATCACGGCACAGATGAGCTCCAGCAAGCCGGACCTCGGCAACCCCCTGGGGCGGATGCTGCAGGTGTTCAACGAGAGCAAGGCGGACGACGTGGAGACCCTGGGCTTGCGCATGGATGAGACTCTGATGCGCGAGCGCCCGGTGATCGAGGCCTGGCTGGGCCTGCTGCGCATCCTGGCGCTAGTGGCGGTGCTGCTCGGCCTGCTCGGCACCGTCGCCGGCGTGATGAACACCTTCCAGGCCATGAACCTGTTCGGCAGCAGTGGCGCGCTGGTGGCGAGCGGCATCGCCTCGGCCCTGGTCCCCACCTGGCTCGGGCTGCTGGTGGCCGTGTTCCTGCTGTTCTTCCACGGCCTGCTCACGACCCGCAGCGAATACCTGCTGCATCTGCTGGAAGAGCAGAGCTCCGCGATCCTGGCGGCGCGCGCCGAGAAGCTGGCGGCGGCCAAGGCGGCGCGCTGATGCAGGCGCTGGCCGATTTCTTCGGCGGCATCGGCGAGCTGTTCGCCACCGGCGCCAGCCTGTGGCTGTTGTTGCTGCTCGCGGTGGCGCTCTGGTCTCTGATCGCGGAACGTTACTGGTACTTCTACTTCGTGTTCCCGGAGGCGCAGGAGATCGCCTTGCGCCGCTGGAAGCGCTACGTGAACGCGGAGCACGGGCTGGCGCGCCGCGCCCGCGGCCAGATCGTGGAGGGCGTGTTCGCCGAGACCCACCGCTCGGTGAGCCTGATCCGCGCGCTGGTCCCGGTGATCCTGCTGCTGGGGCTGCTGGGCTCGGTCGGCGGGCTGATGCGCGCGCTCTATGCTTACCCGCTGGGCGGCGCCCTGGGCCGGCAACTCCTGGCCCGGGGCATCGAGGCGGCGGCGGTGCCGGCGGTGGCCGCCGGCGCGATGGTGCTACTGGCGTTTTTCTTCACCCGCGCCTTGGGCGACCGGGCGGACGCCGAAACGCGTCTGCTCGCCGACCGCCTGCGGCGCGGCTGAGGGCCTCATGCTGCGCTACGGCGGTTCCTTCCTGGTCGGCCTGTTCATGGTGTTCGCCTTGCTCGCGGTGCTGCAGAGTTTCGTGGTGGGGCGCCAGTTCCAGCTCAGCACCGGTGGAGCCGCGGGTTCGGCCGGCGTGGTGAACCTCAACAACGAGAGCGGCCTGGGCACGCAGATCACGGCGAACGTCACGAAGGGTGCCGTGCTGCGCACACCACCGCTGCCGGAAGACTTGGCCATGGCACGCGTCGCGCCGCCGGACGTGGCTTCGCCGTCCATGGGCCTGCCCGCCTTCAAGCCGCCGTTTGCGGCGGCGGCCGCCCAAGGCCTGGCGGAAACGCCCGAGGAAACCCCGGCGGCTGCGCCCGCCGCGGGCACGGCGCCGGCGGCAGAGCCGGTGCTGGCGGTGGGCGACATCGTGCTGGTGGATCGCGTGGAGCCCAAGTTCCCGGCCCAGGCCGTCCGCTTGGGCATCACGAGCGGTTCGGTGACCTTGAAGTTCACCGTGGACACCGACGGCAGCGTCTTGAATCCCGTGGTGACCGACGCCAAGCCGCGCCGCGGCATCTTCGACGACGCGGCCCTGCGCGCGGTGCGCAACTGGAAGTTCAAGCCCTTGCCGGCGCCCCGCGACACCTCGGTGATCGTGGACTTCAACCAGGGGGGCGGCTGATGTCCGCCTCGCGCCGTCTCTCGGTCCTGTCGCTGGCGGCGTTGTCGACTCTCAGCGCCCTGAGCGCGGCACGCGCCGAGACCACTCTGAACCAAGGGCTCATTTCCTCGGCCTTGTTCCGCAAGATGCACAGCGTGCAGGCGCAGATCCGCGCCGGGCAGTATTCCGACGCGGCGACCCAGTTGGGCTACCTGCAGGGCGTGGCTACCAACGCCTACGAGTCGGCTGTGGTGAAGGAACTGACCTCGGACCTCTACATTGCGCGCGGCGATTACGCGAGCGCGCTTGCGACCCTGCAGCCCGTGGTGCAGCAGAACGCCCTGCCGGGCAGCGAGCAGCGCGAGGCGCAACTCAGCCTGGGCAAGTTGCAGGTGGCCGCTGGCCAGTACCAAGCAGGTCTGGACACGCTGCGGACCTGGCTCTCGGGCCAAGACAATCCGCCGCCGGACGCACTCGTCACCGTGGCCCAGGCCTATGCCCAGCTCGGCCAGTGCCGCCAGGCGGTGCCGAGCGTGAAACGGGCCATCGACTTGACTGCCGAGCCGCCGCCGGAGTGGTATCAGCTCTGGATTTCCTGCCTGTATCAGCAGAACGACTACGCCACCGCCGCTGAGGCCTTGCAGGCGCTGGTGGCGCGCTTCCCGGAGCAGAACCAGTACTGGCAGCAACTCGGCGAGGCCTATGCCCAATCGGGCGACGCTTCCAAGGCGTTGGCGGTGTACGTGCTCATGTATCGCCAGGGCTTCGTGCGCCAGCCCCAGGATTACATGAACCTGGTTTCACTGTATCTTCAGAACAACATCCCGCAGCAGGCGGCCGAAGCACTGCAAGAAGGTTTGCAATCGAACGTGCTGCCGGGAAGCGAGGCGAACTACATGTTGCTGGCCTCCGCGTGGCAGCAGGCGGGCGACCGGGACAAGGCCGTTGCCGCGTTGGGGCAGGCGGTGCAGGTGGCGAAGAGCGGCGACGCCTATCTCGAGCAGGCGCAGATCTATGCGGCGCGCCACGAGTGGTTTTCGGTGATCGACAGCGCCAAGAAGGCCATCGCCAAGGGTTCGCTCAAGCGGCCCGGCCGCGCCTGGCTGCTGCAGGGCATGGCCCAGGTGGAGAATAACCAGTTGGACGAAGGGGCCAATTCCCTGCGCGAGGCCCTGAAGTACGACGAGTCGCGCGCCCTGGCGGAGGCCTGGCTGCGCTATCTCAACGGCCGCGGAGCAGGGTGAACTGCTAGTGCGGGTGGGCGTGGAGGTGCGCCACATCAGGCTCGCCGCAGCGCTCCAGGATGCGTTCACGCACCGCGTGCTTGAGTTGCCTGGCGTGTTCCCCGAGCCTCCCTTCGGGCACCACAGGCGCCAGCACTTCCACTTCGATGTCGCCGGATCGGGGCCACCAGGTGCCCGCGGGCAGGATGGCGCGCGCGCCGCGGATGGCCACCGGTGTCACGGGCAGCCCGGCGCGGGTGGCGGTGAGGAAGGCGCCGAGGTGGAAGGGCCGTAAGCCAGGCTCGTGCTTGAACGTGCCCTCCGGGAACATGCCGAGACAGGCCCCATCTCGGGCGCGCTGGATGAGGCGGTTCGCGTCGTTGCCGGCGGCCTTCTTGTCGAATCGTTCCACGAACTCGGAACCGAGGCGGCTGAGCAGCCAGCCCACGATGGGCGCCTTGGTGATTTCGCGCTTGATAACGAAGCTGAAGCGCGGCGGCAGGGCGGCGGTGAGGATCACCCCATCCAGGTAGCTGGCGTGGTTCGCCACCACGATGCAGGCTTCGGGAAGCCGGTCGAGACCCTCCACCTTGAAGCGGGTGCCGGTGAGCCAGAAGGCCAGAAGGCCTGCGCGCCGGGCCACCCGGCGGCGGCGCTCCTGCCCCGGAAGGGCTATAACCAATAGGGCGGCCGGTAGGACCAGCAGGGCGGCCACCAGCCAAACCCGCAGGGGGAACAGCAGATTCAAGGACTTAGCCGGGGCGTCGGTCATGGGGGCGGCAGTATCCCGGTTGGGGGGCAGAAGGACAAGTTTCAGGTGTTTACCGGGCTGCTTATTGTCAAAAAAGGGTGTATATTTGACATATAAATGTGAACCAAATCACGGCACGCCAGGGTGAAAAGGCCGAGACTTCGACAACCTGAAATGGACTTCGGGCTTTAGTTAGCACACAAAATGAGTAGGGAATCGCCATGAGCGACAACAAACATTTGAGAGAGAACACCAGCCCTACGCCTAGCACGAATCGTGCGCCCCTCGAGGTGCGCGTGCCAGATGCAGGCCAAACCCAACCGGACGTGGAGCGTTTCCTGGATTCCATGTGGAGTGAACGCGGCCTGTCCGAAAACACGCTGGCCGCCTACCGGGCGGACCTCTCGGGCCTCGCCCGCTGGCTCGAAGGCCAGAGCGTGGAGCTGATGGACGCCCAACGCGAGCACCTGCTGGCCTTCCTGGCCTGGCGCGTGCAGCAGGGCGCCCGCCCGCGTTCCACGGCGCGCCAGCTGTCCAGCATCCGCCGCTTCTACCGCCACATGCTACGCGAGGGCCGCATCCCGGAGGATCCGACCACGCGCATCGACATGCCGAAGCTCGGCCGGCCGCTGCCCAAGTCCCTGAGCGAAGGTGAAGTGGAGGCGCTGCTGCGCGCCCCGGATGTGGCCGAGCCGCTCGGCATCCGCGACCGCGCCATGCTGGAACTGCTTTACGCCACCGGCCTGCGGGTGTCCGAGCTCGTCAGCGTGCGCATGTCCCAGATGAACCTGAAGCAGGGCGTGGTGCGGGTGGTCGGCAAGGGCAACCGCGAGCGCCTCGTGCCCGTGGGCGAAGAGGCCCAGAAGTGGATCGAGAAGTTCCTGACGGATGCCCGCCTGGACATCCTGGGCGGCCGCCAGTCGGATTACCTCTTCCCGACCCGCCGCAGCGATTACATGACGCGCCAGGCCTTCTGGCACATCATCAAGCGCTACGCCGAGGAGGCGAGCATCGCCGCGTCGCTGTCGCCGCACACCCTGCGTCATGCTTTCGCCACCCACCTCCTGAATCACGGCGCGGACCTCAGGGTGGTGCAGATGCTGCTCGGGCACAGCGATGTGTCCACCACGCAGATCTACACCCACGTGGCCCGCGAACGCCTGAAGGACGTGCACAGCAAACATCACCCCAGGGGTTGAACCCGAAGGTGTATCATCCAAGGGCCGTCTCGCGAGAGGCGGCCCTTTTCATTTCCGGAGTCCGTGCCGTCATGCAGCGTTGGCTGGGACTGTTCGCCTTCTCGGCGCTTTTCGCGCTGCCGGCGCTGGCGGGGGACGATGTGGCCGCGCAGTTGGCCGCGAAACTCGGCGTCAAGCCCCAGGCCGTCACCGCGGGGCCCATCCCCGGCCTGTACAGCGTGGTGCTGGGACCGGAGGTGGCCTATGTGACGGCGGACGGCCGCTATCTCCTCAAGGGCGACATCATCGATCGCACCGACGGCAAGAATCTCACCGCCGAGCAGCGGGACACGGCGCGCCTCGCCTCCCTCGCCTCCATCGGCGAAGACAACATGATCGTGTTCACGCCGCCCCACCCCAAGCATGTGCTCACGGTGCTCACGGACATCGACTGCGGTTATTGCCGGCAACTGGCGGAGGACATGCCGCAACTCCTGTCCGATGGCGTGGAGCTGCGTTACCTGGCCTTCCCGCGCACCGGCATCGGTTCGCCCTCCTGGGACAAGGCGGTGGCGGTGTGGTGCGCCAAGAACCGGCAGGTGGCCTACCAATATGCGATGCGTGGGCAGGACATCCCGGCGGGAAAATGCAACGTGGCGCCGGTGTTGGCGGGATATGAATTCGCGCAGAAACTGGGCGTGGAGGGCACGCCGGTCATCATCAACGAATTCGGCCAGTTGATCGACGGGTATCTGCCGCCACCGCAGCTGGTGAAGCTACTGGACGAGCAGTCCACTCCCCAGGAACAACCTTACTAGCGTTCCAGAAGCTTCAGTTTTTCCGGCTTGCCTTCCCATTCCTTGGCGTCGTCGGGAGCCGGCTTCTGCCGGGTGATCACCGGCCATTCCTGCGAGAGTTCCGCGTTCAGCTTCTTGAAGCCCTGCTGTTCCTCGGACAGGTCGTCCTCGGAATAGATGGCGTTGATGGGGCATTCCGGCTCGCACAAGGTGCAGTCGATGCACTCCTCGGGGTCGATCACCAGGAAGTTCGGCCCCTCGTGGAAGCAGTCCACGGGACAGACTTCCACGCAGTCAGTGTACTTGCACTTGATGCAGTTTTCCGTGACTACGAACGCCATGGCGATGCTCCTCGAGGCGGAAGGCCGGTGAAATTCTGCCACAAGCCCGTGGAAATGGGTCAGTGGGGCTTTTCCCAGGTGGTGTGGTGGAAGCCGAAGGCGCCACGGCGGCGGTCTTCCAGGTAGCGCTCCAGGGTGTAGCGCACGCTGGGGAAGGCGATGGCGTCCCAGGGAATCGCCTGGTCTCCCATGAGGGCGGTCTCCAGGCTTTCGGCGCCGGGCGCGTGGCGGCCGTCCTTGAGACGGGCGCGGAACATGAGGTGCACCTGGCTCACATGGGGGACGTTCACGAGCGCGAAGGGGACGAGGTCCACCGCTTCCGCCAGGGCCTCCTCGGCGGTCTCGCGGGCGGCGGCCTGTTCGGTGGTCTCGCCGTTCTCCATGAAACCCGCCGGCAGGGTCCAGAACCCCTTGCGCGGGTCGATGGCGCGTTTGCAGAGCAGGATGCGGCCCTGCCATTCGGCCACGCAGCCCGTGACGATGCGGGGATTCTGGTAATGGATGGTGCCGCAAGCCTCGCAGACGAAGCGCGGCAAGTGATCGCCCGGTGGGATGGTGACCACCACTTCATGGCCGCATTGGCTGCAGAATTTCATGGTGTGGAGTTCACCCGCTTCTGTAGACAGTCCTAGTTCCCAATTTTAGCCTCTTCGAACTGCACCGGACTGACGCCCCCTAAGTGGCGATGACGGCGCCTCCGGTTGTAGAAGACCTCAATGTA
>Ga0126373_10004163_pt1 | contig 11011 bp, 10 predicted proteins | sample PanSoiMetPlot_11_FD_92545 | JGI IMG/M metagenome (GOLD analysis project Ga0126373, IMG submission 92545) | Tropical forest soil microbial communities from Panama - MetaG Plot_11 | ecosystem: Environmental > Terrestrial > Soil > Tropical forest > Bulk soil | place: Panama | collected 2016-02-17
CTGAAAGAGGGTAAGCCGATGCTCGCGGAGCAGGTTCTAGACTCTTTCGGATGCAGCGAAGCGGCTTCGCCGGCGATGATCGGTTTTGCGATGCATGGACATATCCTCGCCAAAGCGGTGCTAGCTGTAACCTATGAAAGATAAGTTAGAAGGAACACTGAGTTATGGAAACGAATTCCAGTCGTGATCAATTCAATAAACAAGCTGCGTTGTACGCCACCAGTCCCGTGCATCGTTACGGCCCCAGTTTACCGGTTTTGGTGGAAATGTCGGCTCCGAAACCGGTTGATCTGGTGCTCGATGTAGCCACCGGGACCGGGAACACAGCGCTAGCTTTGGCGCCATTGGTTCTCCGGGTAACCGGCCTCGATGTCGCCTCGGCAATGCTTGACCAAGCTCGAGGCAGAGCCCAGGCGGAGAAGATCCAGAATGCCGAGTTTGTCTCCGGATCCGCGGAAGAAATTCCCTTTCCAGACGCCGAATTCTCGTTGGTTGTATCCCGGCACGCGCCGCATCATTTCCACGGCCTCCACAAATTCCTCAGCGAAGTTAGACGTGTTTTGAAGCCCGGTGGAAGGTTTGTGGTGGCTGACCAGATTAGTCCGTCAGCGGAGATTGCGGATTGGGTGGATCGATGGGAGCGGACGCGTGACCCATCGCACTTCCGGCAGCGCACGGTAGCCGAGTGGCAGGAGATGGCGGTGGCAGCCGGCTTCTCTTGGATACAAGACAAGGCAGTGCCGTATGAGTTGCCTTTCGATTGGTGGGTAAAGCAAGCGGGATGCGCGCAAGAGGCGGTGCGCGAGTTGCAAGAACAAGCCGGGACAGCCGACGAGGTCGTGCGGCGTGAGATGGGGATTAAGTTCAATCCTGCGGGTGGAGTCCTGTCGTTTATGGAGCCGATGATGGTGGCGCGATTGGAGCGGTAGGGCGAAGTCGGGTTTTCGCCCTACCCGCCACTCACCTCAAGGTACTTCTGGTACGCTCCAAGCGCATTCCGGTTGTGCTTCCGAATTACCGCTTCCACCTTGTCGGAGTCGCTGGCTTCGATGGCTTCGAGAATTTGACGGTGTTCTTCTTGAGCATCCGGTAACCGGTCAGCGAAAACCTCTTTTAGGAAAACGCGGTGTAGCCGGTCCCAATGGTCGAGGACTTTGGTCATCACACTTGCCAGGAGACGGGTCCCGGCTCGGTCGCAAATGATTTGATGAAAACGGCGATTTTCTTGAGACCAGGCCTCTGCATCTCGGGCGCGAACGAGTTCGTCCATTTTTGTTACCGAGTCCCTCAAGCTCACGCGCTCCTCTTCGGTCATATGATGGCAGGCGTACCGGGTGCTCACGACCTCGATCGTTTCGAGCAGACTAAAAACTTCGATTACCGACTCGGCTTCAATGGGCGTAACCCGCGTGCCAAGGAAAGGCTGGATTTCTACGTAACCATCAGCCTGTAACTGTTGCAGAGCCTCCCGCACCGGGATCGGACTTACGCCTAGCTGATCGGCGAGATCATCGATGATCAAGCGTGTGCCGGGAGCTAGTTCACCGTTGAGGATGGCCTCTCTCAGTGCCTGTTTCACAAGATCCTTTTTGCTGCTAATCGAGGTTGTTATTGGCCGCATCTTTCAGGCGTGAGAAGTGATAGGTGATTGGTAATAAATAATGACTAATCCGTAATTGATAAAAAGGTAAAGCACGACTTGCGTCGTTTAGAGGGGGGACTGAATTATTTTGATGACTTGAAGACCTCCTTTGGTGTTCTCGGAATCAACGGACGAATTCGGTGAAACGTTTTTTGATTAGAGACAATGCTTCGTCACCAGAAAGGGACCAGAGCTGTTCGTTGAAGATTTCAACTTCGATTGGTCCGTTATAGCCCGCTCCATCGGCCGCGGCGATAAACTTGCCGAAGTCGATACACCCGTCTCCCATCAGACCTCTACCGTTCAAGAAATCCGGAGGCGGTACGAGCCAGTCACTCACGTGAACCGCAAAGATACGGCTGCCGGCGCGAGCAATCTCCCGGTAGACATTCGGGTCCCACCAGACATGGTAGGCATCAACTACGACGCCCACGGTGTCTGAGGGAAAGTGATCTGCCAGAGCGTTCGCTTGTTCCAAGGTGGCAATGACGGAGCGGTTGGCGGTAAACATTGGATGCAACGGCTCGATGCCCAGTTTGACTCCGCGCGCCTGCGCGTAAGGATTGAGCGCAGCAATGCCTTCACGAACCATTTCCCGGCTGAGATCCAGCCCGGCCGAAGCCATCCCGCCGCACACTAGAACCAGCAAGGGACTGCCTAATGCCGCCGCTTCATCGACTGCACGCTGATTATCGGCAATGCTTTTTATTCGCTCCTGATCGGATGAATAAGGAAAAAAGCCTCCACGACACAGGCTAGAAACGGCGATGTCGGATTCTTGGAGTAGTTGGCGAGCTTTCTCGATGCCCACCGCATTGATCTTATCGCGCCAAACACCAATGCTCTTGATCCCATTCTTCGCGCAGCCCTCAACTAACTCCGGAAGGCTCCATTGCCGGATTGAGTAGTGATTGATGCTAAGTCGATCTAGCACGGTGTGGCGAGAAGTGAGAGGGGGCGTTCAGTAATCAGTAATCAGTAATCAGTGGTCAGTAATCTCGGGGAATTTGTCATCTGTCATCTGTCATTTGTCATCCCCCTTGGCTATTGCCCGACGCCTGACAGCTTCAGGAAACATTGCATGCGCTCTGCGGCGCCTTGCTGGAGAAGCCCGGCCTGATCGGCGAGTTTGAATAGTTTTACGAGATGAGGGACAGATCGGGCGGATTCGAGACCGCCGATCATTCTGAAATGGGATTGGTGACCATTGAGGTAGGCTAAGAAGACCAGGCCGGTCTTGTAGTGATAAGTTGGCGCCTCGAAGATGTGCCGGGCGAGTGGCATGGTCGGGGTTAGCAGAGTCAGGAAACCATTTTTGTCGCCGCGGTCCAATGCGGCCAACGCTGCCGACGTAGCGGGAGCGATTCCGTCGAAAATACCCAATAAGGCGTGGCTGAAACCTTGGTCGTCTCCAAGAATGAGCTCTGGATAGTTGAAGTCGTCTCCGGTGAATAGTTTTATGTTACCGGGCAATTCACGCCGTAGAGCGATCTCTCGATTCTTGTCCAGAAGCGAGACTTTTACGCCTTCGACTTTGTTCTGCAGTTTCTTAAGCAGACTAAGAAAATGAACCGTTGCCGAATCAAGATCCGGGCTGCCCCAGTAACCGGCTAAGGCGGGATCAAACATTGGTCCCAACCAATGCAAGATCACGCGATCCTGAGTTTGGTCCAAAAGGGTCTCGTACACTCGGTGGTAATCGTCGGGTGAATGTGCCGCCGCGGCCAGAGCCCGGCTAGCCATGATGACGATTGGGGCACCGTGTTGTTCGATCCAAGCGCATTGTTCTAGATAGGCTTCAACAATCGTCTTCAGCGAATGGCGCTGGTTCGCCGGCAGTTGGTCGGTGCCGGCGCCGCACACGATCGGGGAGCCATTGGTCTTTGCGTCTTGAGCGGAGCGTCGAATCAGTTCCTTTGTGGCCGGCCAGTCTAAGCCCATTCCTCGTTGTGCGGTATCCATTGCCTCGGCTACCCCCAGACCGAATGACCAGAGATGCCGGCGATAGCCGAGCGTCGCGTCCCAATCGATGACTGGTGATGCGCCTAAGCAATTTTCGGCGAACGGATCGGCTACCACATGCGCGGCTGCGAATACCGAGCGGCACTTCGGGTTGGTGTGGACCTCGAACTGGGTGGGCTCACGCAGTCGATATGTCTCTATGGAACCGGTTTCGGTCGGGAGGGAGATGGATGGAGAAGACATTGGGGGGCGAATAGTGGACGGAGTGGACTTAGAGGAGGCCGCTCATGTCTCACCTCTCACTTCTCACTCTGTAAAGTTAGCTCGGGTAAGTCGATCCAGCGGCGTTCTCTCCATGATTGCATCCCGGCTTCGGCTAGCTGGACGCCTTTGGCGCCATCTAACAGGGAGTGGGGGAACGGGCCGCCTTCAAATACATGCCGAAGGAAGAGTTCCCATTGGGTTTTGAATGCATTGTCGAACGTCTGGTTATCCGGTACCTCGCTCCAATCTGCGAAGAAATCATGGGAGTCCGGGAGATCTGGGTTCCAGACTGCCAAGGGCGTACAGACTCGAGGTTGTACTTTGCACTGGCGTAATCCGGCGACTGCGCTGCCTTGGGTTCCATCGACCTGAAGAGAGAATAGTTCATCTCGATAGACGCGGACGCACCACGAGGAATTAATTTGGGCGACGATCCCTTTTTCCAACTCGAAGATGGCGTAGGCAGCATCGTCGGCACTGGCTTCATAACTTCTACCTTGCTCGTCTGCGCGGGCAGGGATATGCGTGGTCCCAAGAGCCATAACGCTTTGGACCGGCCCAAAAAGGGACTCCAACACATATCGCCAATGGCAGAACATATCGAGAATGATTCCGCCCCCGTTTTCTGAACGATAGTTCCAAGAGGGACGCTGGCCGGGGAGCAAGTAGCCGTCGAAAACCCAATAACCGAACTCGGCTCGAACTGAGAGAATGCGGCCGAAGAATCCACTGCTAACCAGTCGCTGCAGTTTGCGGAGCCCGGGGAGGAAAAGTTTATCCTGCACGACTCCGTTCTTAACTCCACGAGCTTTTGCCAGTTCTGCTAGCTCCAGGGCAGCCGTCAAATTGTCCGCGACCGGTTTCTCGCAATAGACGTGCTTGCCGGCTTCGATCGCGGCTTTGACAGCGCCTGCCCGTTCAGAAGTCACCTGAGAGTCGAAATAGATTTCCGTGTTGGGATCGGCCAGAGCGGTCGCAAGATCCGTGGTCCAGCGGGCGATTTTGAGCTCGCCGGCGAGTTCTTGGACGCGTCTTTGATCACGCCCGATGAGGACAGGCTCCGGATAGAGCCAGGTGCCATCTTTGAGCTGGAGACCGCCTTCTTTCTGGAGGGCGAGAACGGAGCGGATAAGGTGTTGATTCCGGCCCATGCGGCCGGTAACACCATTCATAGCAATCTGGATGGTTCGACGGGGCATTAAAAGAAAGGAAAGAGGAAAGGTTCTTGACCATATATCATATATGCTCTAGCGATTGTCTAGCTCACCTTTCTGTTCTCCCTCGGTTTCACAAACCTTTATGAGCCCCTTGAAAGTCGCGGTTGTCGGTGCTGGTATCGGGTCCCAGCACATTAAAGCCTATCAAAATTTACCCGATCAGTTCGACCTGGTCGCTCTCTGCGATATCGATCCTGGCAAAGCGGCACAGGTCGCTCGCGAACTCAACGTCGGAGAAGTTGTCCATGATTTTCGAGACCTCCTTACTCGGACCGATGTCGATGTGATTGATCTTTGCACTCCACCCTATCAGCACTTCGAGCAGTTGCAGTCCGGGTTAAAGGCCGGAAAACATATGATCTGCGAAAAGCCGCTGCTGGGGAGCCTGTCCGAGGTTGATCGCCTCTCGGATTTGGTAGCGGAATCCGAAAAACAGGTGATGCCGATTTTTCAATACCGGTTCGGACACGGTTTGCAGAAGTTGAAACACCTGATTGACCGGAAACTGACAGGCGAAGCTTTCGTGTTCAATGTCGACGTGGCCTGGTGGCGGTCGGAAGAATATTACCGGGATAAACCGTGGCGCGGAAAACGGTCCACTGAGTTAGGCGGCGCTTTGCTCAGCCAAGCGATTCATGCGGTCGATATGATCTTCTATATTCTGGGCCCAGCCAAAACGGTCTCTGCTTTCACGCGCACTCGAGTTAGTCCGATCGATGTCGAAGATTGCGTCGCCGTCGCGGTGGAGTTAGAGGACGGTTCGCTAGGGACGATCTCAGTTACTTTGGGTTCGATCACCCAGATCTCCCGGCATCGGTTTACGTTTGGGCGCCTGACGGCGGAGAGTAACACGGAGCCTTATGCAAATTCGCGGGACCCCTGGTCAATTTCCCCTGTAGATAAGGCGAGTGAGGCAGCGATTACCGAAGGCTTGAACGACTTTAAGCCGCAGCTCGAGGGTTACGAAGGTCAATTCTCTCGGTTCTTCACGGCTTTGCAGGACGGCGGAGAACTACCGGTCACCATCGACGACGCCAGACGTACACTTGAGTTTATTGCCGCGGTTTATCACTCTAACGAGTCAGGCGAACGGGTAGAGTTGCCGCTTGCAAGACAGCATCCGAAGTACTACGGGCTGTGACGGCGGCTGGAGTGGTGGAGTAATGGAGTGGTGGAGCAATGGTAGGGCGAGGCTCCCGCATAACCCAGTGTTTGAGCGGAGCGTTTAAGCTCGAAACGATGGCGCCGTTTTGTTGGGCCGAGAACCTCGCCGAGCCGTTGGAGTGGTGACGTAATGGATTGATGGAATTTGGAGATATGACTTCCGACCAATTCACCGCCGCGTTACCGGGCGGTATTAGCCTTACCCATCTGCGAGTCTATGATACGCCAGGACCCGATGGGTTATGCGGAGGAAGTCCTCACCTGCATTTTGCTTGCAGCGAGGCGTATTGGGTAGCGGCTGGGCAAGGAGCCGTCCAGACTTTGTGCCAGAGTGGATATCGAGAAGTACCGTTAAAGCCCGGCTACGTAGTTTGGTTTACTCCCGGCTTAATTCATCGGCTAATCAACCATGACGGGCAGTTGGAGATTTATGTGGTCATGGAAAACGCTGGACTACCCGAACACGGAGATTCTCTCTTAACGTTCGAATCCCGTTATTTGAAGGACGAGCGGAGCTATCTGGATGTCGCTTCTCTTAGTCCCAGCGGCGCAGTCTTTGCCGATAGTGCGGACGGCGCTCGCCGTCGAAGAGATCTAGCGGTGGAAGGGTTTCTGGCCTTGCGACAAGCTTTTGAAACCGATGGTGCAAGGGCGCTGCACGAATTCTATGGGAGAGCGGTTCGTTTAATCAAACCAAAGGAGCCCGAATGGCGGCAACTCTGGGAATCGGGACCAGCCGGCACGATTCATCGAACCGAGAGGTATCTCGATGCGTTGGCCGTAGGTTCCGCCGGTTATCTCTCAAGCGGCGCCATATTCGAGATGCCGGTTGATGTGGAACGCGACAATAGGAAGTTGGGCTTCTGCGGGACGTTGCGGACGTATTTCCCGGAGGGAGTGATCGAGACCGGAGTGATGGAGTGACGGAGTATTGGTAGGGCGAGGCTCCTGAATAACCAAGCGTTTATGCGGAGAGCTGCGCTTTGAACATGTCTGCGTTTGTTTAGGCCGAACCCCCGCCGAGCCGTTGGGGTGGCGGGCTGGCTAGCTGAACCAATAACCCCTTATCGAGGACGAGGACGACGACGAGTACGAGGACGATAGAGCTGCCAGGTACGAAGTACTTAAGATCTCGCCGAGTGAACTTGAGTTTCTCTAACAAAACGTGAACCGTTAAGCTGTTCTCCCCCTGAAATGAAAAGGCTTGGTGCTGCGGTTCTTGTTGCCCTCGTTGTCGTCCAGATTCTGGCGGGAGCGTCGTCTGCGAAGACGTTGAGTGTCATCCTCCTATCGAACGCGAGCACCCAGAATGTCATTCAAGGGATGCTAAAAGAGTATCACCAGCAACATCCGGATATCGATTTCGAGATATCGATTATTCCTGATAGCAAACTCCTGGCAAAGTTAAACACCTTGCTTGCCGCTGGTCAGTTCCCGGACATCGTAGAAGTAACTACGGCCAAGATTCAGAACTACGCATACCCAGCGCTGGATCTGGCGAAGTATACAGACAGAACCGAGTTTCTATCGCGGTATTTACCCGGCTATCAGCCGTTTATTGTGTCTGGGGCCAAGGTGATTGGCGTACAAATCGAGGCAACTGCAAACGGCCTTTTTTACAACAAAGATCTGTTCGCGAAGGCCGGCGTAACCGTGCCCCAGAACGAAAATGAGATTTGGACCTGGGAGCAATTCAAAGAAGCGGTTCAAAAAGTCATGAAGCTTCCAGAGTGCCGAATGGGGGTTGCCTGGGACTGTTCAGTTCAGCGTTTTTCGAATCTGATTTACCAGGCAAACGGACGTTGGGTGTCGGCCGACGGAAAAAGCTTTTTACCCGATTCGCAGGCGGCGGAAAACGCCTTGAATTTCTTTCGTGGCTTGGTGGCGGCGAAACTGATTCCAACCTCTTCCTGGCCAGGTAAGACGGACGGCGGGATGCTATTTAAAACGGGGGTGGCGGCGATGTTATGGTCCGGTAATTGGCAGCTCCGCGGTTTTATTAGTAGCGGCATGCCGTTTCCATTTGGCACCACCTATTTTCCAAAAGGAGCCATTCGGGCGACGTGTCCGGGTGGGGAGTTTTTGATGGGCTTCGAGCATTCGGCGAATCACGATGACGCAGCTCAGGTGCTGCTTTGGTGGGCGCAGCCGGCCACTACCAAAGAGTATTTAGAGAAATTAGGTGGCTCGCTGCTGACACCGATGCAGAACCAGGAAATCAATTACGGAAAGTATACGGAATATCTGCAGCCGATGTTGTCAGATCTGGCGGCCACGCCTACCTGGGTTTCCGAAGATCTAGCCCGGCCAGTGGTTAACTTAACCCAAGACGATGTGCTCGATGAGCTAATCCTTTGCGCCACCGGCAGGGTGTCGGCGCAGAAAGCGGTGGTCGATCTGCGGAATATTGGAACCGCGGAGCTGGATCGTGAAAACCAGGAGGTGAGCAAGTGAGCATCGCAATCGTACTCGTCCTCGTCGTCGTCCTCGTTCTCGAAGGAGTTGCCGTCGAACACAGGAACGGAGTGGTGGAGTCTTGGAGTAATGGAGTGCAGGAGTGGATTGTTGGAGTAATGGAGTGGTGGAGTTGTGGAGTGATGAAATGGTTTTAACCCAATGAGCGCGCCTGAAACCATATCCCCGGCGGACGCGAGTCCGTTGCTGACTCCCCCCAAACGGACGCGCTGGGGCTCGCGATTGGCGCCGTATTTGTTCCTATTACCGACGGTGGTAATGCTGTTTGTCTTTAGCATTGTGCCGCTGCTTTATGGGATGTGGATGTCGCTTTACGACTTTGATGTCGTGCATGGCAGATCCACTTTTGTAGCCCTGCAAAATTATTGGCGGTTACTTCACGATCCGCAATTCGGTCTTAGTTTGTTAAATACGGCCTGGTACACGCTGAGTGTTGTGCCGCTGATTTTAGTCGCCAGTATCGCCATCGGTGTTTATCTAAGGAAAAGCACAGTTGCCCGGTTGATAGCGCGAGTCGGCTTCTATGTACCGTTTGTGTTGTCTCCGGTGGTTGTAGCGACTTCATGGAAGTGGCTCCTGAACGAAGATTTGGGAGTTGTGGACGGGTTTCTGAAATGGGCAGGGATGGGTACAATTCCTTGGCTAACCGATGATAATTGGGCCCGAATCAGCGTGGTTGGCGCGACCGTATGGAATCTGGTCGGTTTTTATATGTTGATGGTGTTAGCTGGGTTGAGCCAGATCAATCCAGATCTATATGAAGCCGCCAAGATCGAGGGGGCATCCGCCTGGCGAAGACTGTGGCACATCACGCTGCCGTTGTTAACTCCAACCATGTTGCTCATCGTGGTTCTGGCAACCATTCACGCTACCCAAGCGTTCGAAACAATATTGTTGTTGACTGAAGGTGGGCCCGCCGGAGCCACCCGTCTGATTATTCAGAATATGTACGTGTCGGCATTTACCCGTTTGCAGCCAGGGTACGGAGTAGCGCAAGCGATATTGATGTTACCGCTGATCTGTTTAGTGGCTTGGGCGCAAATGCGAGTCTTCCGAAAAGCCGGGGCGTTATAAACAACCACGAATGAACACGAATGAAGACGAATGGACGCGAAGGCAAAAGACAAATCCAACCGCAGATTAACGCAGATGGACGCGGATAGGTTTTCAATCGTGGCCTCTGTGGTTTTTATCAGCGTACATCCGCGTCCATCTGCGGTTAGCTTTTGTTCGTGTCCATTCGCGGGCCCATTCGTGTCCATTCGCGGTTAAAAGTTATGCAAGGCAAATTAGGTAAAACGCTTTACGATCTCAGCGCACTGGTGGTTTGTCTGATATTCTTGATTCCGGTGCTTTGGGCCCTTTTTTCTGCGTTTCGACACTCTCGGGATCTCTTCGTTTTTCCTCCGACTTTCGATCTCCATGGGTTTACCCTCGAGAATTTCCAAGCTGTATTCACCAGCGGCAATATCCCGCGCTACGCGCTGAACTCGTTAATTGTGGCGACCCTAAGCAGCTTGCTTACGGTGTTAGCGAGTTCGATGGCCGGCTTTGCTCTCGCGAAATACAAGTTCCCGGGCCGGCGGCTAATCCTTTTTCTTATTCTGAGTGTGCTGCTAGTCCCATTGCAGGTTTTGATGGTACCGGTCTTCCTGATTCTTAAGACGTTCGGTTGGATAAACCAACTAATAGGAATCATCGTTCCGCCGGCAGCTACGCCTACCGGGACTTTCATGATGCGGCAATATATTCTCGGGATCCCGGACGAGATGATTGAAGCAGCGCGAATGGATGGAGCGTCGGATTGGCGAATTTATTGGCATATCATTCTGCCGTTATGCGCTCCGATCTCGGCCGCTCTTGGCATCATCAGTTTTACCTGGCGGTGGAATGATTATCTGTGGCCCCTGATTGTGGTTGGTAACCAGGATAACTTTACGCTGCAATTGTCTCTGGCGAATTTAGTGGGAACGAACACGGTTGAGTGGGGCACCTTGCTCGCGTACGCCACGTTGGTGCTGCTGCCGGTTCTGGTGATTTTCCTGCTTTTTCAGCGTTACTTCCTGAAAGGATCGATCAACGCCAGCGTGAAGGGGTAGGAAGGAAGAAGGAGTTCGAGGAGTTCAAGGAGCCAGGAGTCAGAATCCAGGAGTCAGGAGGCGCTAATCAGCACACCCGTGATGTCGGGGATCCACCTTGCCTCAAAGTAATCAGTAATCAGTAGTCAGTAATCAGTATTTCTAATCAGAATCTGAAACCCGCAGATGACGACCATCTGATAAGTGAC
>Ga0126373_10004164_pt1 | contig 11010 bp, 11 predicted proteins | sample PanSoiMetPlot_11_FD_92545 | JGI IMG/M metagenome (GOLD analysis project Ga0126373, IMG submission 92545) | Tropical forest soil microbial communities from Panama - MetaG Plot_11 | ecosystem: Environmental > Terrestrial > Soil > Tropical forest > Bulk soil | place: Panama | collected 2016-02-17
ACGAACGCGGAGCGATCACTCAACCGCCGACCACGCCCGTGGTGGATCTCGGTTTGCTGGACGAAAAAAGCTGGGGTGAGCGAAGGGATTTGAATCCACGTACGCGAACGTGAGCGAAGTTACAGGCGACTGCGTGCGGCTGGGAAGCCGCACGCAGAGTGACCGTAGCACAATGCCGGCGCATCCCAGTTACTTCTTTGGCTCCGGCGGGAAATGTTCGAACATTTTCTGAACGTTTTTGTCGAGTGTTCCAATGTTCTTATCAGGATTGGTCGAGAGTGTGTTGCTGGCAGAGCCGCGCCAAATGAGATTCATTGAGGACTGGTCGAACAATTCAACGACGAGTGTCCCGACCTTGTAGTTGTCAACGGTTGTGGTGGACTGGCCCTCACCTCCAAACCAGCGGAATCCGCCGAACCCGTCGTAGAAGGTGTTGAGTTCTTGTTGATTGTGGATGGCATCGCGCGCACTAACAACGACGTCGCCGCCCGAAGGCACTTCTGCCAATCCTTTTGCGGCCAATTGGCTGGCTACGGCGTCTTTCACCCGGCTATCCCAAAGACTATTTGAGGTCTTGATTTTGCCCCACGAGTAGGTCTTGTACTGGTCAAAGTTGGCGTGATGGTCGTAGTCGGTGGTCGTGCCAGCGAATGCAGAGACCGCCGCGAACAGAATGGCCGATAGGATAATCCCGACTGCGAAGAAGAGTTTGTTGGTTTCCATTTTAGGTCTCCTTTCCCTTCTTAATTTCGATCTCGCTTTTCGCAAGTCCCCAAAACACGAATCTTGGGAACTTGCCAATTTCCTTTACCGGGTAGCTCCATCCCGGTCACAACTGCTTCGTACAATGTGATGCGATCGCGAGAGAACCGTTCAAGCAGGAATTCTTGTTCGTGATTGGCTGAACTTATCGGGTGGAACGAGATGTACCAGTCAGCTTTGGCGGAACGCCGGAAAGAAAACGCGCGCGCTCCAGAGCAAAGGTTCGAAGCACGCCAGCGGGGCCATGTGGTTCAGGACCTGCGCGGGTTACTAGGCTGAAATGACGAGTCACCTGAATGCCATCGACGTTGACCACTTTGAGCGTACCTAGATCGAGCTCCTTGGAAATCGCCCAGCGCGAAGCGAACCCCAGCCCATGGCCGACCTCTGCCGCCGACTTGATGGCTTGCGTGGAGTCTAGAATCACTACTTTTTTGAACGCGCGCAAAGGAAAGCCGGCCCTTTTCAGCGCCGCCTCGACAGCTTGGCGCGAGCCGGAACCTTGTTCGCGGATCAAGAGTGTTGCTTTCACAAATTGGGAACCGGAAAGCTTGTCGAATGGAGTGTCCGGCGGAGCGACGAGCACCAGCTCATCCTCCATAAACGGTTCGGTCCTTAGGCCCCGGTCGCGCGCTGGCCCTTCAATCAGGCCGATGGAGACCTTGCCATCGAAGAGCGCACCGACAATATGGTTCGTGTTGCCGCTATGCAGAGTGCACTCGATGTTAGGGTTCTCGGCGAGAAACGCCACCATTAACCTTGGGAAAACATACTGCGCGATCGTCGTAGAGACTCCGACAGAAAGCTCAAGGGAAACTTTGCGATCCTTCCAGGCCAGCTCCCCTTCCGCTTCGGCTGCGAGGGCCGCAAGTTTTTTCGCATAGGTCAGCAAAATGGAACCTTGCCGAGTCAAGGAGACTTTCCCTCCCTGCCGATCGAATAACCGTACGCCAAGGTCGTTTTCCAATGCTTTGATCTGCAGAGTCACCGCGGGCTGAGTCACGAACAGTTGTTCAGCAGCTTTGTGAAAGTGTAGGTGCTCCGCAACCGCACGAAACACCTTCAGGCGAAAGTTCTCCAGCTGCGCCATGAGCAGATTATCCACAGAAACGCCGGCCGGCGCAGCAGGCGGTCGAGAGTAGCCAGTGACTCAGGAATCTGGCAGTGAAACCACGCTTGCGCGCTCAGCGATCTCCTGGAGGCAAGAAGCCAGATCTCCTAGGGCTGGCGGACGAGTGCGCGAGTTTCGAATTGGACGGACTACCGCTGCGGCGATAAGAACTCCGAAATTGTCCGGCAAGTGGCTTTTGGAACGCGCGCTACAAAGCAATTGCTCGGAATGTCTCTCGCCCCCAGCTCAAAGCTTGGCCCTTACGAGATCGTCGCCGCAGTTGGCGCCGGAGGCATGGGAGAAGTTTACCGCGCCCGCGATCCGCGCCTGGGGCGCGAAGTTGCTCTCAAGATGTTGGCCAACGGCTCGGACTGCTACACCGCATTCACGCAGGACTGCGCCATACGTGACCTGACATTCCTACCGTCTCACTTACCTTGGAGCCGCGAAACGAGGAATCTCAAAAAGCGGTCCGAATCAATGCCGACCGCGACATTCACATTAGGCTGCACGGGATCGACTCCCGCCGACGCCACGAAATCGCCGTCCGTCACAATTCTGTCCACCGTTCCATGCCGGTTCGCCACCGTTTCGCCGCGCGTAAATTGCCCCGCCGTCTCGACGTCCACTCGCATCGCGGCGGTCTTGAGAAATGTCGGGTCAATTGCGGCGCCCACAGCCAGCGCGTCGTGGACCGCGCCACCCCTGAATCCGGTCCCCTGGTACAGACTGATTTGAAAGCGCGCGAGCGCAGCAGCAAATTTCGCCTGCGGCCCGGCATTGCGTTCCAGCTCGGCCACGTGTGAATCACGAACCAGAGTTACTTCCGTCACGTCGAGCCCCACCATCGTCACTGGCCAGCCCGCGTTAAAAACCACATTGGCGGCTTCGGGATCGCAATACACATTGAACTCTCCGGCCGCCGTGATGTTCCCGCCCGAAATCGATCCGCCCATCAACACCACGTCCTTCACCAATGGAACAATCGACGGGTCCTTTCGCACAGCGAGCGCAATATTCGTCTCCGGGCCGATCGGGATCAGCGTGATCTCGTGCGGGTACTTGTGAACCAGCCTGATGATTAGGTCCGGCCCAAATTCAGTGTCGGCGGTGCAATTCGACGGCGGCAACTCCGCCCCTCCGAGCCCATTCGGCCCGTTCCAAAAGCGGTCCACGATCAGCTTCGACACAAGCGGTCTCTCCGCCCCTTTGGCCACCGGCACATCGCAGCGTCCGGCGAGCGAGACAACCTTCAGCGCGTTCGCGAGTCCCGTTGGGGCCGGCTGATTGCCGGCCACGATCGTCAGGGCCTCCACCCGAAGTTCTGGCGAGTTGAGCGCAAGCAGAATGGCGAGAGCATCGTCTGTGCCCGGGTCTGTATCAATGATCACGCGATGCGGCGTTTCTCCCGCGTAAGCGTAGGCGCGCCCTCTCGCATCCGAATTGTGCGAGCCACCGGAAGCACCAAAACCAGGCCCCGCCGCCGTGCTCGCCAAGCAAACAATCAGTCCCGCCAGCGCGGCTCTCAAGATGGATCTCTGACAGCGGTACGTATTTGTCATTAGCTCTCGTCCGTCTCTCTGTAGTGAAGATGAAGTCGCGGTCGCCCCGGGCATCGATGAGCGGCGTTGCGATTGACGAGTCCAGCCTTGCTTGTTGCTCCGTGCGCCCGCCGACGTTACAGCGCGCGTGAACTTCACCCATTCGTCGGCCCAAGTCAAGAACCAAAATGCCGAGCCCTGCGCGACGTCTGATACAAACGCGCGAAGCGATTTATATACGATAGCCTAGAGGAGGTAAGCCGCGGCGAAAGCTTCAGCTCGAAAGACCGCGTCGCCCACATGGACGCCGAGCTCGATCACTTTCGAGGAGCTTTCGGATCTCAGTCGTCAAAAAGACCACGCGAGTAAAGCGCCTCGTAGGTAGCTATGTCGCCCGCGCGGTCAGGCGCTACTGTCCGGAAAATTTCGGCCGCAAACGCAAAAGGGGCGAGGCCGTTCGCGGTGATCACGTTTCCATCTGTTACGGCGCGCAGTTGTTGGTAAAGCGCGTGGCCTTTATATTCGGGCACGTACATAGGGATGAAACTTCTGCCATTGCTCGTATGCCGATGGTCATCGAGGAGCCCTGCGTGTGCCAACGCCAAAGTCGCCGCGCAAATCGCGCCAACTGGCCTGCCCGCGTCCTTGACGCCCTTGACGAGGGCTGTAACATCTCGAATTTCTCCTCGCATCCAGGCGTCACCTCCCGGAAGAATCAAAATATCTGCTAGATGTGGCTGAGCTTCAGCTGTTGAAAGGTCAGGAATAACCTTTAGCCCGCCCATACTTACTACGAGATTTCGCGTAAGACCGATGGTCTGGACCGAGAATCCAAACGTCCGACGTAGCTCGGCCAGCGCGGAAGCGGGTTCCCAATCCGCAAAGCCATCAAAGACGAACATATGTGCAGTGCGACTTCCCATGAATGTTGTTAACCGGGAGTAACGTTTTGCTTCTTGATTGTCTCATGAAGTCGAGTGGGCAATTGTGTTTGCGCCGGTGTAGGCGCTGCGTTCTAGAATGAAATCCATGGCCAAGAAAACGATCTCGCCTGGCGCGGTACACGGTGTGCCGGCGGATTTACGAAAAGTTCTGATTTCTGACCCGGCGGCGCGGGCAAAATGGGAGGATATTACGCCACTCGCGCGTAATGAGTGGATCTGCTGGGTTATCTCAGTCAAGAAACCGGAAACTCGAAGGCAGCACATTGAGCGGGTACGCACGGAACTCAAAGAAGGAATGCGCCGGCCATGTTGCTGGCCAGGCTGCCCTCACCGTTGAAATAACGACGGCGGATTTCTGTTGGCTATCTCCCTTCGGCATGGCAGCGCGATTCCGACAGGGTAAGGCGCTCGAGCGCGTGCGGATCTAACGGAACGTCCGTCAATCTGACGCTCATGCTAGGGCTGGCACACGCTTGCTGATAAGCATCGTTTTTTGTCAGCTACTCCTACAGGGCGCAGCCTAGGCGGGCGATAGCAGCGTATCGGACAATGCGTGGTGTCAGTCCCGGCGTTTTCCGAAGGAATTCGTCCACGAGCGCCTCGACTTTGTCGGCGTGGTGCAGATGCCAATGATTCAGGCCATGAAGCGCGCTCAATTGGCATAGCTCAGACGGAACCGTGAGAATGGCCGCCATCGTTTCGAGGCAAGCTTGATGCAGACGAGCCTCCCCGGCGTTCTGACCGCCATACGTCGGAAAGATGTCCCACCACATGTAGCAAGCTGTGTGGAAGGGGTTCGCCTGCTCGTCCGCGGCCTCCGGTGCCGCCCGAGCGACGAACGCTCGGAAGAAATTTGTCATCGCATCCACGCATCCGACCCGCTGCTCCAGCGGAACGTCAGACTCGAGCAGGCTGTGAGCCGACTGTCCGGGCGATGAATCGCCAATCAAAAACCATATTCCCTGCGCGGCCTGTTCAAGTGAGTAACGCTGAAGGCAGTCCGGGACCAGGAACAAGCGCGTCATGTACTCAACCGTGAGCGAATCGAACAGGCCTAGGGAATCCCAGCGCTCATTGAAATCATTGTCCCAGTACCACTCGGGCTTGCGAATCGGATGACCGAAAACGGCGCCCACCCAATCGTCGAAGGTGACAGTCGGCATAGGCCAAGTATTGCTGACAAATCGCCCTCTTCGCCAGCAATCCAGGTCATTGGCGATAACGGCTGTCCGGCATTTGATAGTTCAACTGTTGGCGACAAATCGCCGTGTCACGCTACATGTGCACTCGTTCTGTGAGCCACTTGTCGAGGAGCGCGTGCTGGTCCAGCGGGACGTCCGTAAATTTGACACCCATGCCAAGATTTGGCTGGCATGAAGCGACAACGCCGAGCGCGGTGAAAACGGCATCCTCATGAGAGATGTTCAGTCTCACTTCTGTGCCCACGGGAAGGAAGTTTGTCGTGTCCAAGTAGCATCCCGTCAGGCTTAAATCCGAAATCCGCGCTCTCAGATGTGTGTCAGTTTGTAGCTCGATTATCTCGACAGACGCAATGATAGGACACCGCGGAGCACGTCGCCGTTCGTGTGCCATGGGGGAATCTCCTGTTCGGTCGAGTTTACACCCACAGGATTATTTGCCCGGCGCAGTCGCTTCGCTCATGTGTTGAATCGCGCAAGATCCTTGACGCGCGACACCGAGGCAGCCGAGTGTTTCCCCAGGCGAGCGGTCTTACTTTCGCGAACCTCTCAGTGGCTCGAGGCTTGCTTGGCCATGTCTTGTCCCTGCAGCACGACAGCTTGGAAATCGGCATCCGTACTGGAGCCATCGTGCATGATCTGCAAAGCACGATGGAACAAGTCCTGAACGCGGGGATCGTTTTCGCCTGCACCTGAAGCCTTGAGCGCCTGCGCGTTCGCGACGAGCTCCCGCGCCTCGCGCAACAGACCGCGGCAGTGCGAAACGTAGTACTGCTTCGCCGCGTACAGCTTGTCCTCCCAGTTGTTGCGGCCCGGGAAATCAACGTCCTGGCTCATCAGCGCATAGTGGACCAACGTTGTCTTGTCCATCGGATCAAGCCGATCCAGGATTCGCTCGGCAAGCTGAAACTGCTTCTCGGCATTTGCAAACCGATCGGAAGACGGACCCTTAGAATCGACAGGCTCTCCAAACGCCATGCTCCCACGGCTGCTCGACACGAGGGTGTCGTCGTTCACCACCATTTTCGGCGGTCCCGAGGCTTTTTCTTTCTCTTCCTTTGCCTTGCGGGTCTGCCTTGCAACGTCGGCCAGTGACTGCGGCGGCTGCTGTGATTGCGAGGCCTGTTGGTCCTGTTGATCTTGCGCTTCCACGTGCGTCGCGGCTATCAGCGCCAACGCAGCAAGCACGACGAGTCTTTTGGACACGATCCCCTCCGTTCGCCGTTCGGCTGGAGCGAACACCGCTACGATCATCGTCCCGTACGGCGCCGCCTCACGACATGGACCGGAAGTACAGTCATGTCGAAACGGTAATAAAGCTCCCGCGACAACAGAAGCGTAGTGGGGTATTTTGAAAAATGGGAAGGAAATGACTCGATCATGACGAAGGCATGGATTCTTGCGGTGTGCGTTGTGTGTGCGTGCGGCGGGGTGAGTGCGCAGACGGCGGGGTGGCAGCCATCTCCCGGACACACCCAAGTGGAGATCTGGCCGGGGGAGGTGCCGGATGCACAGGCGGTGGCAGGGCCGGAAGTCACCGAGACGACTGGGAAGGAGTTTCTGATTGCCGGCAGACCAGTAGTAGGCGTGAGCAAGGTGTCGAGGCCCACGATGACGGTCTATTCGGCAGAAGGCAAGAATACGGGGGTGGCCGTTGTCGTGTTTCCCGGTGGCGGCTATCTGGATCTGGCGATCGATCTGGAAGGCACGGAGGTGTGCGACTGGCTCACCGCCAAGGGGATCACCTGCGTGCTGTTAAAGTACCGCGTGCCGGGGAGCCAGGGTATCCGAAGCCCGCGCCTTATCCGAAATCAGGGCCTTATCCTGAATCGCCGATCGCCTTGGAAGACGCCCAGAGGACGATGGGGCTGGTGCGTTTTCACGCCGCCGAGCGGCATATCGATCCGCACAAAATTGGAGTGCTGGGGTTTTCCGCAGGCGGGCACTTGGTGGCGGCGATCAGCACGTACTTTGAGAAGCGTTTGTATCCCCCGGTTGATGCGGCCGACAAAGAAAGCTGCCGGCCGGACTTTGCCGTGGCTGTTTATCCGGGGCATCTGTCGCTTTCCGCGGCGGAATGGGATGCCGAGCAGGGCGGCAAAAAGCTTCCGCTTCATGATCCGGCGACCGCCGATAAAGAGTTGGCGTTGAATCCCGATCTTCCGGTGACCCCGCGGACGCCCCCTACGTTTTTGCTGCAAGCAGAGGACGACAACATCGACAGTGTCAACGATTCGCTGGCTTACTACATGGCGCTAAAGAAAGCCGGGGTTCCTGTGGAGATGCATCTGTATGCGAAGGGCGGGCATGCGTTTGGGCTCCGGCGCACCAAGCTTCCGATCACCGCATGGCCCGAATGGGTCGAGACGTGGCTGGGGACGATCGGGATGATTGCCGAGTAAGTGCTGGGACAGCGACAGGATGGTCTTTGCCACTCAGGAGAGTTTGGCGGAGTAGGTTTTCAGGTACTTCATGCCGGAATCGACCATGAGGGTAACGATGGTCGAGCCAGGCCCGAGCTGCGAGGCGAGGCGCAGGGCAGCGGTGACGTTGGCGCCCGTGGAAGCGCCGGCGAAGAGGCCCTCTTCGCGAGCGAGGCGAAGGGCCATCGAGATGGCGTCGTCGGTCGAGACGCGCTCGATTTGACCGGCTAGGCCAGGCCGCCAGAGCGGCGGGACGAAGCCGGCTCCGATGCCGTCGATTTTGTGCGCGCCGGAGGCGTCGCCGGAAAGGACGGCGGATTCAGCGGGCTCGACGGCGACGATTTTAATTTGGGGATTGAGCTGACGGAGGCGCTCGGAATTGCCGCGAAGTGAGCCGCACGTGCCGACGGCCTGGACAAAGTGCGTGACCTGCCCGGAAGTCTGGGACCAGATTTCGTCGGCCATTTGGTGGTACGCACGGACCTGGTCCTTGTTATTGAACTGATCGGTCCAGAAGGCGCCGGTAGATTGGGCGACGGCGCGGGCGGCCTCGATCATATCGCGGGTGAGCTTTTCGGTCATGCGGCCGGCGTCGCTCTCGATGACTTGCAGCGAGGCGCCGAGGATGCGCATGTGGTTGAGTTTTTCCTTGGCGAATGCATCGGAACAGACGACGTGCAGCGGATGGCGCTTGACGGCGCAGACGAGCGAGAGCGAGACGCCGGTGCTGCCGCCGGTGTATTCGACGACGGCGCCGCCGGCCGGAAGTCGGCCATCGGATTCCGGGGCTTCGATCATGGCGAGGGCCATGCGGTCTTTCATGCTACCTGTGGGGTTTTCGTTTTCGAGCTTAAGGGAGATGCGAGCGGCGCCGGGCGGGACGAGATGGCGCAGCGGCAGCAGCGAGGTGTTACCGATGCGATCGAGAATGGTGGCGGAGGAGGCGTTCATGGCGGTCGGTTGGATGCGGGATGGAGGAAAGAGTTGCAGGCTTTGAGGAGGCCAAGAGAAGAATCAAAGGCTTACCACGGAGAACGTCGAAAGCCTTACCACAGAGGGCACAGTGAACCACAGAGGTCTCGGAGGCTCTGTAGAGAGGGCGAACGCAGCGCGCGTTGGAACGCGATGGCCGCGACGCGGAGCGCTTAGGATTTCCAGATGTAGAAGTTCTCGGAGTCGGAGGAGGTTTCGACTGTGATTTTGCGCGTTTTGGTGGCGCGGCTGAGCGCGGAGCGAAGGTTGGCGACGCTTACGCCCTTGGTTCGAAGCAAGGGAATCTTAATCGCGGAGCCAGAAGGAAGACTTTCAAGATCGTCGAGGATGCCTTGGACGAGGCCGCGGTGCTTGCCGCGTCGGTGGCCCTTAACGTCGGCGATGAGAACGCGGGAGTAGTTGAGAGGGACGTGACTGGCAGCGGCTCGTGGTTTGGCCATGGGGTTCTCCGCTTCGTTTTGCGTACCTTATTGCAATCTCAAACTGTAATTCCGACGTGTTACTGCCATTTCGACTCGATACTGCAATTCCGAGGCGATTACAGTGAGTCGATATGACTACGGTGACGCCGACAGGCACAGCCTAGCTGTTTTCGAATTCGTTTGCAATACTTTTGTGACTGCGTCTGGCGGGAAGCCGGAACTGACTTTTAGGTCGTGATGAGTTGCGGCAAAAATTCGCGGAATGCTTTGCAATGCGCGATACGGCACTCGCCAATTCTTTAACGAAACGGCTTTTATCTCTAAGAATACGCACTAGGCTGGACCGTGTGCCCCAACTTGGGGCGTGATGCATCTTCGGAGGGTCGATGTCGTCAGGGGAATCCGGAGAACTCGAGCAGAAAACACGGCAGCGCAACGACATTGGGCCCGCACAAGATGGAACCGGTGAGCCATTGGCTCCGAGGGCGGTGCTGAAGCTTTCAGGCGTCGTGCAGAAGCTAGTGCCGGGCGTCGGAGGAATAGGGCACGAACGCGTGCAGATCGAGGTACGCGGCGCCGACGATCTCTACTGCGAGCTGCGGGTCGACAATGCGCTGAAAGACGCGGAAGGCAACAAAGTGAAGTTGGCGCCGGGCGCCGAGCTGGAGATTGTGATCAAGGTGCGGCCAGGCGGCGCGAAGGCTGTTGAGTAGATCCTGCGAGTTGTAGTTCCTGCGTCCGGAATTCACCAAGACAACAGAACTATGGAGCGCGGGGGCCGGCGTTGACCGCGGTGGCGTCCCCGGCGGCGATCGAGTTGCCGTTGACGACAAGCTCGACGCGGCGATTGCGCTGGCGGCCTTCGGGCGTTTCGTTGGAGGCGACGGGCTGCGTTTTGCCGAAGCCGCGCGCAGTGATGGTACTGGCGGCGACGCCCTGGTCGATGAGGAAATCGCGGACCATGCCGGCGCGGCGCTCGCTGAGCTGCTGATTGAAGTCGTCGGTGCCGACCGAATCGGTGTGACCTTCGATCTGCATTTGCAGGCCGGGATGCGCGAGCATGATGCCGGAAATTTTCGCAAGTTTTTCGCGCGCGCCGGCCTTGAGCGTGTAGCTGCCGGTGTCGAAGAGCACGTCGGACATATTGACGATGAGGCCGCGGGCGGTGTCGCGGGTTTGCAGGATGGAATTGAGCTCGGCGAGTAGCTGGGCGCGGAGTTCGGATTTTTCGGCTTCGGCCTTGCTAGCAGCAAGTTGCGCCATGTCGGCTTCGGCCTGGGCCTGTTCCTTTTCGCTCGCAGCTTGTTCGGCGGCGAAGCGCTGGCGTTCGGCTTCGGCTTGCGCGGCTTGCTGCTGCGCGAGCGCGGCGGCGCGCGCCGCTTCGGCTTCGGCACGCTCACGGGCGGCTTGCTTGGCGGCGATGCGCTGGCGTTCCGCTTCGGCAGCAAGCTGTCGTTGCTGAGCGAGCGCGGCGGCGCGCGCCGCTTCGGCTTCGGCCTTTTCGCGAGCGGCACGTTCGGCGGCGAGCTGAGCTTCGAGTCGAGCGCGCTCGGCGTCCGCGGCTTGCGCTTTGGCTTTTGCTTCGCGCTCGGCGGCGGCGGCGCGTTCGGCGGCA
>Ga0126373_10004166_pt1 | contig 11009 bp, 11 predicted proteins | sample PanSoiMetPlot_11_FD_92545 | JGI IMG/M metagenome (GOLD analysis project Ga0126373, IMG submission 92545) | Tropical forest soil microbial communities from Panama - MetaG Plot_11 | ecosystem: Environmental > Terrestrial > Soil > Tropical forest > Bulk soil | place: Panama | collected 2016-02-17
AGAGATCCCAGGGAGAGGGAAGGCTGACTGCCGTGCCAGTGTCGCCCGGCCAGGAGCCGTCTGCCGCGTCGGCCGCGCCGGCACCCTCTAGCGCTGCCATGCTCGCCGGCGGCCAGGAGTCGTGACCATCCAGTTGCTGGGCGCCCTCCGGCCGGCCCGGCAGCGGCATGCTCCGGCGTACCTCCGTGATGGCCCTGAGGTAATGTCGCGCGTCCGGCGGCCGCAGCTCCGGGTCGCGCGAGGTACCGAGCGCGACGAGTGCGTCTATTGCTGCGGGCAGCTCCGGGATCAAGGTCGACGGTGCCGGGACAACCGCGTGGACGTGCTTGTAGGCCACGTCGAGCGGAGAATCACCAGTGTGCGGCTGCACGCCTGTGAGCATCTCGAACAGCATCACGCCGGCCGCGTAGACATCACTCCGCTCGTCGGCGGTGTTGCTGGCCACCTGCTCAGGTGCGAGGTAGGCGGCAGTCCCGATCAGCATTCCAGTCTTGGTATGACTGGCAGCTGCGGCTGCCCTGGCAAGGCCGAAGTCGGCCACCTTGACCGACCTGCCGTTGCCAAGCAGTACGTTCTCTGGCTTGACGTCGCGGTGGATGATACCCGCGTCGTGTGCTGCCGCCAGGCCAACCAGCACCCGCTCGATGATGTCCAGTGCCTCAGCGGGGTTAAGCCGTCCGCGGGAGCTAATCAAGTGGCGCAGCGTCGGGCCGGGCACGTACTCCATGGCGATGTAATGCAGGTCGCCTGTCGAGCCCTGGTCGAATACGGCCACAACATTCGGGCTCGACAACCGGGCGACCGACCGCGCCTCACTGATGAACCGTCCGATGAAATCCTGGTCTTGCGCCAGTTCCGGACGGGCGATCTTTAGCGCGACCGTCCGGTCCAGCCGGACGTCACGCGCGTGGTACACGGTTGCCATGCCGCCGCGGGCGATCTGCGACTCGACCAGGTAACGCCCGTCAAGCAGCTGCCCTATCGGTGCTGACACCGTCGTATCCATCGGGAGAATTCTAGGGTGCGCGTGACGTTCCGCGACCACAATCGACGTGCCCGAGCCCGCTGGGCGCATCCCGGCCCCGGTGCGGGACTCGGCGGGGCCGAGTCAGCCCACGGGCGGCGAGGAGGCGAGCGCGTACCTGCGGCGCGGGACTCGGCCTGCTAGAAACGCCAGCCGGCCCGCCGCGACCGCAAGCCTCATCGACTCGGCCATCAGCTCCGGGCTTCGCGCCCTGGTCACCGACGTAGCGAGCAGGACCGCGGCGCAGCCGAGTTCCATCGCGATCGCCGCGTCGCTGGCGGTGCCGATCCCGGCGTCAAGGATCACCGGCACCCCGGCCGACTCGACAATCAGCTCGATGTTGTGGTGATTCCGGATGCCGAGTCCCGAGCCGATCGGCGAGCCTAGCGGCATGACGGCGGCGCAGCCAGCCTGTTCGAGGCGCCGTGCCAGGATTGGGTCGTCATTGGTGTAAGGCAGCACGACGAAACCGTCGGCAACGAGCTGCTCGGTCGCTGTCAGTAGCTCAACCGGGTCCGGCAGCAGGGTGCGCTCATCGGCGATGACCTCGAGCTTGACCCAGCTGGTGCCGAGTGCATCGCGGGCAAGCCGTGCCACCCGGACTGCTTCCGCCGCGGTAAAGCAGCCAGCGGTATTCGGCAGGACCCGGATGCTGCGCTCTGCCAGCAGGTCGAGGACGGACCCGGCCGATGACGGCGCTACCCGGCGCATGGCGACCGTGGTCAGCTCGGTACCGGAGGCGACGAGCGCGCGGTCCAGTACATCCAGGCTCGGCGCGCCGCCGGTGCCCATGATGAGCCGGGAGCTAAACGTCTCGCCGGCGATTAGCAGCGGATCATCCACCGTCAGCCTCCCTGGACCGCAGTCAGCACTTCAACCTCGTCTCCGTCCGTCAGTGACGTGGAGTTCCATGCGGTACGCCGTACGACGTCACCGTTCACGGCGGCGGCCACGCCAGCCTGCGCGCTGGTTAGCAGTGCTACCGCTTCCGCGAGCGACAACGGGGCAGGCACCTGACGCGGTTCGCCGTTGATGATTACCCGCATGCCGCTGCCTCCTTTGGCAGGTCCTGATCTACGCGCGGGCTGTCAGCGTGCGCCGGGAACCGGCCGGCGCTGAAGGCGGCCCAGATCGGATCGGGCGTACCGGTCCGCAGGTACGTGGCGATGGTGTCCGCGGTGACCGGGGCCAGCAACACCCCTGCCCGGAAGTGCCCGGTGGCGAGCACCAAGCCCGGCAGCTCACTCGGGCCGAGGACCGGCGCGTTATCCGGCGTGCCCGGCCGCAGCCCTGCCGTCACGTCCTGGAGTTCCAGTTCGGTGATGCCTGGTACGAGCGTTCGCGCGTCCCGCAGCAGCTCCCAGACGCCGCCGGCCGTCACGGTCGTGTCCGGCCCGAGTTCCTCCTGAGTAGCGCCAATCACGAGCTCGCCGCTGTCACGCGGTACCAGGTACACGCTCGACCCGCGGACTACCCCGCGTACGGTCCGCAGCAGCAACCCTGGCGGCAGCCCGGCTGCGCTTGTCGCACTGGTCATCCGCAGCCGGATGATCTGGCCCTTCACCGGGCGAACTGGCGGTGCCACGCCAGCGGGCAGGCCAGGCAGCGCCGCCGACTCCCAGCCTGCTGCCAGCACGATCCAGCGGGCCGTGAGCACACTGTCATCAGCCAGCCGGGCGCCGCTCGCCCGTCCTGCCGTGCAGCTGATCTCGGTGACGGACTGTCGAATCAGGTGAGCGCCGCCGTCCTGCGCTGCCTTATCCAGGGCAACGGTGAGCAACCGGGGATCGACTGAGCCGTCGTCGGGCGCCAGCAGGCCACCGCGGACCGACGGGTCGAGCATGGGCTCCGCCTCGCGGCAGTCGCGCGCTGTGAGCTGCTCCAGGTGCACCCCGTATGACTCCTGGAGTACCCGGGTCTCGGTCAGCAGCGCCAGGTCGTCGCTGTCGTATGCAACCTGGAGCGTTCCGGCTTGGCGGAACCCGGTTGGCAGACCGGTCACGTTCTCGACTTCCGCGACGAAGTCCGGGTAGCGGCGCAGCGAGTCCTGGCCAAGTGTGAAGATCTCGCGCTCAGCGTAGGCTGCCTCGGCAATCGGCGTCAGCATGCCCGCTGCCGCGTGGGTGGCGCCCTGGCCGGGCCGGGGATCGGCGACGACGACAGACAGCCCCTGCTGGGTCGCGCGCCAGGCGATGCTCATTCCGATGATCCCGCCGCCCACGACAAGGACGTCGTATCGGTCAGGTGCCGGTGCGCTCAAGTTCGGCTCCCTTCGCCGGCATGACCCGGATCAGGTTCCTGCGGTCGGCGGCTCACCAGCCGCCCTCTCAGTCCGGTAAGCACTGGACTCCCGCGCGATAAGCACATAGCTTAGCCGCCTGTGTGCATTCGGCCATGCCGAAGCTAGCGCGGCTGACTCTTCGCGCCGACCCAGGCGACCATGTTCTCTGGCATGATCCTGCCCTGCCTATGACGCGGAAGATCCCACGCGATCATGGATTGGTTGCCGCTCGGCTCAGTCGCCGAACAAACGATGTCCAGATCCGCCCGGAATCGGAGGTCAGGAATAGGCGCGGCAGCGCGGCCGGCGGGATCTCGCAGCGGCGTGGCAAGTCTCAGCGACCGCGGGCAAACGAGCCCGCGAGTGGCCGACGACCAGCGCCGCCGTCGTCGTGGTAACCGAGGTCATCTGCAACTGGCCGATCCAGACCGGACCGCGGGATGCCAGCGGCGCACGCATGCTTGGGCTGTGTGACCATCGGGGCATTGATCGACTCCCCCCGCGGGAACCTCACCGGCCCTGCATCAGTCGAGTCGGGCCCTAGTGGAGACTGTCGGCGAGCGTCCCCGGTTGTGAGGAGCGAAAGCGAGGGCGGATGACGGAGCCGGCGAGGGTCGTCATAGTCGGTGCCGGGCTAGCCGGGCTGCGGGTGGCCGAGGAACTGCGAGCCATGGGGTACGGCGGCGCGCTGACGCTGATCGGCGCCGAGCAGCGGCCGCCGTACGACCGACCGCCGCTGTCCAAGAAAATGCTCACCGGCGAGCTAGACGACACCAGCCTGCGCCCTGACATGGAGTCGCTGGCGGCGGACGTGCGGCTGGCTGAAACCGCCGTCGGGCTTGGTCACCGGATGGTGCGTACCGACGTCGCCGAGTACGAGTGGGACGCCGCCGTACTGGCCACTGGCGCGGTCCCCGTCCGGCTGCCCGGCGACGGCCCGCAGCGTGTACTGCGAACAGCAGATGACGCGCTTGCTCTGCGTGAGCTGCTGGAGCCTGGCTTGCAGCTCGTCATTGTCGGAGCCGGCTGGATCGGTGCAGAGCTGGCGACAGCCGCCGCCGCGCGTGGTGCCGCCGTTACGGTGCTGGAGGCAGCGGACGCTCCGCTGGCTGCGGCGGTGGGATCGGAGGTAGGCGTTGCCACCGTTCCCTGGTACGCCAGCGCCGGGGTGGACTTGCGGCTGAGGCAGAGCGTGGCAGCCGTCCGGCCGGGCGGTGTCGAGCTCGGTTCCGGCGTGGTGCTGCCGGCAGACGTGGTAGTGACCGCGGTCGGGGTGCGCCCCGCCGTGTCCTGGCTGGCCGGCTCGGGCGTGCGGCTGGACAATGGCGTAGCGGTGGACGCCCAGCTGCGGAGTTCAGCTCCGGGCGTGTACGCGGTAGGCGACTGCGCGTCATTCTGGTCCGGCCGTTATCAGCGGCAACTGCGGTTCGAGCACTGGGACATCGCGCTGCACGCTCCGGAAGTCGCGGCCGCGAACATCCTTGGCAGAAGCACCGAGTACAACCCCGTTCCCTACTTCTGGTCAGAGCAGTTCGGCCGGATGGTGCAGTACGTCGGCTGGCACGGCGCGGCCGAACGGCTCATCTGGCGGGGTGACCCGGCCGGGGCCAAGTGGGCTGCCTGCTGGCTTGCCGGTGACCGGCTGGTCGCGACGCTGACCGTCGGGCTGCCCAAAGACCTGCTCCAGTCGCGCAGGCTCATCGAGGCGGGCAGGCGGGTGGATCCGGACAGACTGGCTGATCCGGGCATTGCGATTCGGGACAGTGCGGTCGGCGGTTGATACGCAGTCATTGCCATGCCACGGGCACCGGTTGGCCGCATGATTACTGTGTGCGCCGGACTTGATAGCGATGGAGCGGGTTTCGGCGGTCCCGGGATGTGGGAAGCTGCAGACGTGGCACAGATCGACCATTCAACCGACGCAATCGTCGGTGCCTGGCTATCGGTTCCTGACGTCGCCGAGCGACTCACCCTGCCGGTAAGCCGGGTCAAGCAACTACTGCGCGATCGCAAGCTGCTCGCGGTGCAGCGCCCGAGTGGCGAGTTCGCGATCCCGGCCGGGTTCTTCGACGGAGACCAGATCATTCACGGCCTCGGCGGCACGCTGACCCTGCTTTTCGACTGCGGGTTCTCCGAGACCGAAGCGCTGAGCTGGCTCTTCACGGCGGACGAGACACTGCCAGGCACGCCGGTTCAGGCGCTGGCTGAGCACCGGCGCACCGAGGTGAACAGGCGGGCCCAGGCGCTAGCCTTCTGAGCGTGTCGCAGCGCTCGGATAACCTCCAGTCCCGGCTCGGTGCATCGAGGCTCTACCTGTGCACGGACGCCAGGGAGCGCCAGGGGGACCTGGCCCGCTTCCTTGACGACGTGCTGAGTTCCGGCGTGGACATTGTCCAGCTCCGGCAGAAGGGCCTGGAGGCTGGCCAGGAGCTGCGCTATCTCGAGGTGTTCAGGCAAGCGTGCGCTGCCCACGGCGCGCTTCTTGCGGTCAACGACAGGGCCGACGTCGCCTATGCGTGCGGCGCCGACGTGCTTCACCTGGGCCAGGATGACCTGCCGGTCGGCATCGCCCGGACGATTCTCGGGCCAGGGCCGCTGATCGGGCTGTCCTCGCATGCAGAGCAGGAGACTGCCGCGGCAGCAGCCGAGCCAGCCGCTGACTACTTCTGCACCGGGCCGGTCTGGCCGACGCCGACTAAGCCCGGCCGGCCGGCGCCCGGTCTGGACCTGGTCCGGTACGCAGCGGCACTGGGAACGGCGCGCCCCTGGTTCGCCATCGGCGGCATTGACGAAGGCAATCTCAATCAGGTGCTCGAGGCTGGCGCTGCCCGGATCGTTGTGGTGCGCGCCATCACCGACGCTGACGATCCCGGCGCTGCCAGCGCGCGGCTGGCTGCCCGGCTGAGGTGACCGGCGCGCCTGCTGCCAGTACCGGGCGGCGGGCCGTGCTGGCGGGCAGGGCTGGCGGGCAGGGCCAGACTGGCCGGCCAGATCGGCGAGCGGCCGTGTGCAGTTGCGCTGTAGTGCGCGTTCCCGGCAGGTTGCCCGCTCGTCTCAGGCCGATGCTGGGCGCCCTGGCGGTTATTCCTCCCGGTCGGTGGCTATGATCGCGAGCGCTGCGAGCGCCGACCTCGCCTCGTCCGTGATGGGCGCGCCGTCGAGAGCTGCGACAGCCTCCTTGACGTTCGCCGCGATGAGGGCCTCGCATTCGTCGACAGCACCCGTATCGGTAAGCACCGCCTTGACGGCTACGGCGCCCGCCTGCTTGAGCGCACGGTCGCCGACGTGCTCATCGAGCAGCCGAGCCTGGCTCGCGCTGGCCCGCTCCCTCGCCAGGGCCATCAAGACAGTCCGCTTGCCTTCGGAGATGTCACCGGTGGCCGGCTTGCCCGTCTTGGCCGGGTCGCCGAACACGCCGAGTAGGTCATCACGCAGCTGGAAGGCGATGCCGAGCGGGATCCCGTAGGTAGTGCCCACGGTTGTCACGGCGTCGCCCGTGGCGCGCGAGCTCGCCGCCAGCAAGGCGCCGAGCTGGAGCGGCCGCTCGATCGTGTACTTCGCCGTCTTAAAGATGATCACTCGCATGGCCTCTGCGACCGAGGTGCTCCGCGTCGCCTGGCTGAGAATGTCGAGGTACTGGCCGGCGGCAACCTCAGTCTGCATCGCGCCCAGCGCGCGCTGGCCGTGGCGCAGCACGTCCGCGGGGAAGCCACTTGCGTGGTACATCTCATCAGTCCAGGACAGCAGAATGTCGCCGATGAGGATCGCGGCTCCGGTCCCGAACTGCTCGGCCGCTGCCGGGCTTGCGGCCGCCAGGCGGGCGCTGAACTGGCGATGCACGGCCGGGCGGCCTCGCCTGGTGGCGCTGGCGTCCATCACGTCGTCGTGGATGAGCGCGCTCGCCTGGAGTAGCTCCAGCGACGCAGCCGCCGCGTAAATCGGTGGGCAGTCTTCGCCGCCAGCCGCTCGCCAGCCCCAGTAGCAGAACGCCGGCCGCAGCCGCTTGCCGCCGGCCAGCAGTTCTTCCATCGCATGCAGGCAGGGCAGCAAGTCCTCGCCGATCGCGGCCAGCACGGCACGCTGGCGAGCGAGGAAGCTGTCCAGGGCAATCGCTACCTCGTGCCTGATCTGGCCGAGGCGAGCCGGGCCGGAAGTGGCCGGGTCAGTTGCCATGTTCCTGCAGACTAGACCCTTACCGGCGCCTCTCTGCGGCGCAGGTGCCGTGGTCCAGATAGCCTGCCACCATGCCCGTTGGTCCTGCTCCGGCGATCCGGGACCTGCTTGCCGCTGGCCGGCAGTCGTTCTCGTTCGAGTTCATGCCGCCCAAGACGGAGGCAGAGGAAGAGCGGCTCTGGCTGTCAATCCGCCAGCTTGAGCCGCTTCGGCCCACATTCGTCTCGGTCACTTACGGCGCGGGCGGCTCCACCAGGGACCGCACGGTCCGGGTGACTGGCCGGATCGCCGCCGAAACCACGCTGACGCCGGTCGGCCACCTGACCGCGGTCAACCACTCCGTGGCCGAGCTGCGGCACGTCATCGGCTCCTACGCTGACGTCGGGGTCCGCAACATGCTGGCGCTGCGCGGCGATCCGCCGGGCGATCCCGGGGCTGAGTGGCTGGCGCACCCGGCGGGGCTGGAGCATGCCGACGACCTCGTCAGGCTCATCCGGGCATCGGGGGATTTCTGCGTAGGGGTCGCCGCGTTCCCTGAGCAGCACCCGAGGTCGCCGGACTGGGATACCGATGTCGAGTTTTTCGTCCGCAAGGTCCGGGCGGGTGCTGACTTCGCGATCACGCAGATGTTCTTCTACCCCGAGGACTACCTGCGCCTCAGGGACGAAGTCGCGGCCAAGGGCTGCGATGTGCCGATCATCCCTGGCATCATGCCGATCATCAGCGTGCCGGGCATCGAGCGGGCAGTGCTGCTGTCGGGCTGCAAGTTCCCGGACGGGCTGGCAGCCGATCTGCGCGCGCACGCCGATGACAAGGCTGCAGTCCGCAAGATCGGTGTCGAGTTCGCCGCCGCCATGTGCGAGCGCCTCCTCGCCGAGGGCGTGCCTGGCCTGCATTTCTACACACTGAACGGATCCCGGGCCACCAGGGAGATCTACCAGGTGCTTGGCCTCGGCCCGGCCGTGCCAGCCTGACGGGCGGCCGGGGCGTGCCCGGTGAGCGGCAGAGCGGCGCCCATCACGGCGTAGGGCGGGCCGCCGCCAGGGAACAGGAAGTCGGTCAGTAGGTCCGCGAACCCAAGGCTGTAGTAGAGCCTGCGGGCAGGAGTCTGCGCGTCACGGGTAGAAAGCACTGCGGTCCGCTCGCTGCGCCCTGCGGTCAGTGCCAGCACCATCCGGCGCCCGATGCCACGGGCCTGGAATCTGGGGTGCACATGGACCTCGGCGATCTCCATGACGGAATCCAGCCAGTCTGACGCGACTGCGGCGCCAGAGCTCGCGACGATCGCGGTGCGCACGACGTCGTGCCACCACTGTCCGGCCACTCCGCGGAAGCCATAGGTAAACGCGACGATGCGAGCCGGCTCCCCGCTGGTGACGGCGAGCGCGCGGAATGCCGGATTGCGTGCGTGCCGTTCCATGATCGCTTGCCTGGTTGGTAGCTCGGTGGGCTCGGCGCCCATTGCGGCGGCGTAGATGCCCAGGAAATCGCTGACGGTGCTCAGGAAGTCGGCCCGGCTCAGTTCGAAGATGTTCGCCGCTTCCAGCACGAGCCAAGAGTAGCCCGCCGACCCGGTCGCCCGGCTGAGTCGGTCCTTTGGTTGCCGCGTCGAACCCTGGGCTGGCTGAGTCGAGTAGTCGGCAAGTTTGCCGGCGCGGGATGGCCGTTGTCATAGCGACCGCAGGTTCTGTCAGACCCTCGCTGTAACTTCGAACGCAGATGCAGTAGCTGGACATGAGCGCGAATGTATGTTCGAATTGCTGCTGTGCGAGTGTGCAGCCGGGCCCCCTCGGTTGCTTGTCCGGCCGGGCGCGGTGTGGGGAAGCGCCCCGCCCGGCCGGACACCGCTGAGAAGGAGTTGCGATGAGCACGATCGCTGCGGTGAGGCCGGCACGGCACGGACAGCCGAGCCGGGTGGCGCCGTCCGCTCTGGCGCTGATGGAGTCTGCCAGGCACGGCCTCGCGGCCGCTGAGGACGAGCGCACTGCGGCCGCTCGCTATGTCTCCGCCCACCTGGCCGCCTTGCGGGCGGCGGCCGCCGTGGTAGCTGCGAGGGCAGAGCCACCAGCCGGCCGCCGCAGGCGGCCGCAGAGCGTGTGGGAGCTTCTGCCGAAGGTCGAGCCGGCGCTCCGGGAGTGGTCGGCGTTCTTCGCCGCAGGAGCCGCGAAGCGTGCTGCGGCTGAGGCTGGCCTGCCGCGGGCAGTCTCCGCCCGTGAGGCGGATGAGCTGCTTCGAGATGCCGCGACCTTCGTGGCGCTGGCCGAGGGTGCGCTCGGAATCTCGGCGCAGCAGCCGTTGCTGCCGCTACAGCCGGCCGGGTGAGTCGGCTGACGGCCCAGGTCGGCGCCCGCAACCGGCTGGCGGCCGTGCAGGCGTCAGAAGGTGTCGATCGCCCCTCGGGCGTCGGAGTCGAGGATTCCCCAGCTGATGAGTTCTTCAGTGAGGTCGGCCGGGGTCTTGTCGTAGATGACGGCCAGCGAGCGGAGATCCTCCTGGCGGATCGACAGCACGCGGCCGTTGTAGTCTCCGCGCTGGCTCTGAATCGTGGCAACGTAACGCGACAGCGGACCGGCCTTGTCCTTTGGCAGCGCCGCCATCCGCTCTAGGTCAATGACAAGCTTCGGCGCTGGCGCAATCAGCGTCGGCAGCACGTCCCCTGGCAGGAGTTCGGACACCGGCACGCCGTAGAACTCGGCAAGTTCGGCAAGCTTCTGAACCGTAACTGACCGGTCGCCGCGCTCATATGAACCAACCACGACGGCCTTCCACCGGCCCCTTGACTTCTCCTCAACGCCGTGCAGTGAGAGCCCCTGCTGAGTCCGGATAGCGCGGAGCCGCGCCCCGAGGGTCTTGGCGTAATCAGATGCCATAGTTACGGCCCCCTGGCCTGTAGTAGCTAAAAGTAACGGTTACGGACAGTGACGGTAAGCCGGAGAGGGCGCACGGTCAAGCCGATTGCCAAAAACCGGGTGAAGTTACGCGGGACTTCGCATCCCCGCTCGGGTCCGGCGCTTCGGTCGTCAACCAGGTGCGACGGCACGAAAACGCCGGCAGCGTAACGGATTCCGGCTCGCGGAGGCCCTCTGCGCGCTCTCACAATGCCCAGAAATAGCTTATTAAAGAGCCATCTTGTGATCGATATCACAGGCAGGAAAGATCTCGATTCGGTCACAGTCCGTAGTGGTTATGGGCGGCCGCCGTGACGTACCGGGGCCAGCCGTTCGGCTGACGCACATGAGCCGTAGCGCCGCCGTAGGCGGACCGGGGCGAGGTGATCAGCCTCGGCTCCGGCTCGCGGAGGCGACCGAGCCGGGGCCGGCCAGGTCGGCCGTGGCGTATCAGACGTGGCGTATCAGCCGTGGCGAATTAGCTCCCACCGATGCGCAGGAGATCGCTGCCATTGCCGGAACCCGCCGCGTAGATCCCCCGTCCGCGACAGGCTGAGCCCAGTTCGCGATGCCGCCACTCGCTGAGGTCAGCTCACGTTCCGGCCACGAGCTGAGCTCAGTTCGCGATGCCGCCACTCGCTGG
>Ga0126373_10004167_pt1 | contig 11007 bp, 13 predicted proteins | sample PanSoiMetPlot_11_FD_92545 | JGI IMG/M metagenome (GOLD analysis project Ga0126373, IMG submission 92545) | Tropical forest soil microbial communities from Panama - MetaG Plot_11 | ecosystem: Environmental > Terrestrial > Soil > Tropical forest > Bulk soil | place: Panama | collected 2016-02-17
CAAGTGGGGGCTGGCATATATCGCCGGTAGGTACGGAACGCCCTGCGACGCGTGGAGCTTCTGGCAATCCAACGGCTGGTACTAGCCCCGCGGCTGGTACTCGTCCGCCCATGGCCGATGATCTTGGACTTGTGGCTGCTATTCGACCGGAAGCCCAAGATCATGGCGTGAGACGAGACGGCCTCTGGTGAGCGGCGACAGCGCCCTGCTCGGCCCCGCCGAGATCCGCAGCTTGGCTGTGCAGCTCGGGGTGCGGCCGACAAAGGCGCTCGGGCAGAACTTCGTGCACGACGCGAACACGGTGCGCCGCATCGTTCGTACGGCAGCATTGTCCGCAGACGACGTGGTGCTCGAGGTCGGCCCGGGGTTGGGCTCGCTGACGCTCGGCCTGCTCGAGTCCGGCGCCCGCGTCGCCGCTGTCGAGATCGACCCCGTGCTGGGCGCGGCGCTGCCGGCTACCGTGGCCGCCCGCGCGCCGGACTCGGCCGGGCGCCTCACCGTCCTCGTCGCGGACGCGCTGCGGCTGGAGAGCATGCCGGACCCGCAACCCACGGCGCTGGTGGCCAACCTGCCGTACAACGTCGCGGTGCCGGTCGTGCTGCACCTGCTCGAACTGCTCCCGACGCTGCGTACCGGGTTGGTGATGGTGCAGGCGGAGGTCGCCGAGCGGCTGGCCGCGTCGCCGGGTACGAAGGCGTATGGCGCGCCCAGCGTCAAGGTGGCCTGGTACGCCGCCGCGAACCGGGCGGGCGCCGTGCCGCGGGCGGTGTTCTGGCCGGTGCCGAACGTCGACTCGGGACTGGTCCGGTTCACGCGGCACTCCCCGCCTAGGGGAGCGGCGCGGCAGGACGTGTTCCAGGTGGTCGACCACGCATTCGGGCAGCGCCGCAAGATGCTGCGCTCGGCGCTGGCGTCCTGGGCCGGCTCGGCAGCCGCCGCGTCGAACGTGCTGCGCGAAGCGGGCGTCGATCCGACCACACGCGGGGAGATGCTCGACGTCGCCGCCTTCGCTCGAATCGCCGCAGCCCGGCCTCGCTCGCCGGAGCCGCCCGCCTGCGCGGTGAGCTGAGGATGTCAGCGAATCTGGCGGACCGGCTTGGCCGTGCCCCACGCCATGTCGGCGGTCCAGACGGTTGCGGACAGCCGTCTGGCCGTCGCCAGGCACAACCGGTCGGCAAGTGAGAGGCCATTGCCGGAGCGCCACAGCCGCGCTGCGAGCTCGGCGTCCTCGTCGTGCACCGGCTCGACGGTGAGTCCATAGCTGAGCAGGAGGCCGCGGGCGAAGTCCCAGTCGCGCTGGTGCGCGATGATCTTCTGCGCGATCTCGGACCAGTTTGCCGCGCTGCACGCGCCGCCCTGGCTCATGTGCTGCTCGACGACATCGGCACCCCGCTCACCCTGCAAGAAGCACAGCAGGGCTGAGGAATCGAACAGGTTCACGCAGCGTCTTCCGCTGCGGCCGCCTTGCGCCGGTCGGCGAGCAGTTCGCCGACAAGGTCGAGTCCCTTCAGCTCGTCGCGCACGAGCTGCTTGACCTGCTCTCTGGTTGCGAGGACGAGCCCACGACGCGTCTCCACGAGCACGAGTTGCGTACCCGGTTCCAGGTGCATGCGCTCACGTAGGTCCGACGGGATGACCAGCCGTCCCCGGTCTCCCATCACGACGGGATACGTCCCACTCACGAGGCGAGCGTACCACCGCGCTTAGTCAGGAGCGGCCGTCGAACAGGCTGGTCACCGAGCCGTCCTCGAAGACCTCGACGATCGCCTGAGCGATCATCGGGGCGATCGAGAGCACGGTGAGTTTGTCGAACGCCTGCTCCGCTCGGATCGGCAGCGTGTTGGTGACGATCACCTCGGTGATCTTGCTGTTCTTCAGCCGGTCGGTCGCCGGCGGCGAGAAGATGCCGTGGGTGGCAGCGATGATGACGTCGGTGGCGCCGCTCTCGAAGAGCAGGTCAGCGGCCTGGCTGATCGAGCCCCCGGTGTCGATCATGTCGTCGACGAGCAAGCAGGTGTGCCCGGCAACCTCACCGACGACGCGGTGCGCCACGACCTTGTTCGCGACGTCCGGGTCACGCGTCTTGTGGACGAAGGCGATGGGCCGTCCGCCCAGCCGGTCCGCCCACTGCTCGGCGGCCCGCACGCGCCCCGTGTCGGGCGAGACCACGATCAAGTCGTCGACCGGGTACTTCTTCCTGACGTAGTCGGAGAGCAGCGGCAGCGCGAACAAGTGGTCGACGGGCCCGTCGAAGAAGCCCTGGATCTGTGCCGTGTGCAGGTCGACCGCCATCAGCCGGTCCGCGCCGGCCGTCTTGAACAGATCGGCCATCAGGCGCGCGGATATCGGCTCGCGGCCCCGATGCTTCTTGTCTTGACGCGCATACGGGTAGAACGGCATGACGACGGTGATCCGCTTGGCCGACGCGCGTTTGAGCGCGTCGCAGAGGATCAGGCTCTCCATCACCCACTGGTTGATGGGAGTCGTGTAGGACTGGATGACGAACGCGTCGCTGCCGCGCACCGACTCGTTCGGCTTTATGAACGTCTCGCTGGCCGGGAAGTCGATCGCCGTCGTCGGGGTCACCGTGATGCCGACATCCTCGGCGATCTCGTCGGCCAGCTCCGGGTACCCGCGCCCGGCCAACAGCACCAGCGTCTTGCGTGCGGACAGGTGTCTCGTCGACAGGTGTCTCCTGCTCATGCCTGGTCCCCTTCGGCGCGCTCAGCGGCCTTGGCGGCTGCGGTGCCCGGCCGCTTCCGTCTTACCCAGCCTGGCACGTTTTCCTGGCGCGCGCTCGACCGGGTTAAAGCTCCCGGCGGGACGTCCTTCACGACAACGGAGCCTGCTGCGGTGTACGCGCCGTCGCCGATTTCCACCGGAGCCACGATCATGCTGTCCGACCCGATGCGGACGTGGTCGCCGACCGTGCTGCGGTGTTTGGCCACCCCGTCGTAGTTAACGAACACCGTGGCCGCGCCGACGTTGCTCTGCTCGCCTATCGTCGCGTCGCCGACATATGACAGGTGCGGCACCTTGCTCCCGGCACCCACCTCGCTGCCCTTGAGCTCGACGTACGTGCCGACGTGGACGCCGTCGTGCAGCACCGTGCCCGGGCGCAGGTACGCGAACGGGCCGATCGTCACGTCCGCGCCGATGCTCGCCTGCCGGCACACGGCGCGCTCGACGGTAGTCCCCGGACCGACGGCGGTGTCGAGAAGCGTCGTCTGCGGGCCGATCACGGCACCGGCGGCAACCGCCGTCGTGCCGTGCAGATCGACGGACGGCAGCAACGTCACGTCGCGCTCGAGCGTGACGCCGGCGTCGACCCAGGTGGTGGCCGGATCCACGACGGTCACCCCGGCGCGCATGTGCGCGTCGAGCAGCCGCGTGTTGTAGCTGCGGTGCGCGGCGGCGAGTTGCACTCGGTCGTTCACCCCGGCGGTCTCGTCGTGTGCGGCGATCACGGCGCGCACCGGCTGCCCCTGGCTCACCAGGATGGACACGACGTCCGGCAGGTACTGCTCGCCCTGGGCATTGTCCGTGGTGAGCTTGCCGAGTGCGTCGCGTAGCAGTGTGTGGTCGAACGCGTACACGCTGGCAGCGACCTCGTTGATTGCGCGCTCCTCGGTGGTCGCGTCGCGATGCTCGACGATCTTGGTGACGGTGTCGCCCTCGCGTACCACCCGGCCGTATCCGGTGGGGTCGTCAGCCATGCTGGACAAGATCGTGGCTGCCGCGCCGTTGTGCGCCGCGACGAGCGCCTGGAGCGTTGCCGCCGTCAGCAGCGGTGCGTCGGCGGGCAGGACGACGACGGTGCCGGTCGCGTCCGGTGGCACCGCGTCCAGGGCGACACGCACCGCGTGGCCGGTGCCGTGCTGCTCTTCTTGCACGACCGGCGTGGCGTCCGGCGCGATGGCGGCGAGGTGCTCGCGCACGGCGTCTCGGCCGTGCCCGATCACCACGACGGTGCGCTCGGCGTCTAGTGGCTCCGCCGCGGCGAGCACGTGGCCGAGCAGCGTTCGCCCGGCGAAGCCGTGCAGCACCTTCGGCGATACGGATTTCATGCGGGTGCCCTCACCCGCGGCAAGGACGATGACGGCGACCGGGCGAGCGGAATAGGCCACGGCAGTGAGCCTAGATGCCTCCTGTTGCGATAGCGCCAAGGCGGTCGCCGGAGTGATCGACATCGAGGAGTTCCGGCGCTTCCACAGTTCGACGTACGTCGACGATCCGCTGCTGCACGGGCTGAAGAGTGACGAACTGGCTGATCTGCTGGATCACATCGTCGCTGATCGAACGAACGACCTGCCGCGCGATATCGACCTCGATGCACAGTGACGTACCCGCTCGACACGAATGTCGTGTCCGAGATTCATAAGCGCCGCCCGGATCGATCGGTGCTGGACTGGCTGGTCGATACCTTGCCGTACGAACGGCATCTCAGCGTCCTCACGCTCGGCGAGCTGCGACGCTGGGTTGAAGCCCGTCGCCGTAGGGATGAGGTCGCGGCCGCGGCGCTGGAGCAGTGGCTAGGCGAGCTGGTCGTCAGTTGCGGCCGCCGGATCGTGCCGATCACTTCGCAGATCGCTGATCGTTGGGGGCACTTCGCCGTTCCCAGTCGGGTAGCGGTCATTGACGGGCTGCTGGCCGCCACGGCACTCGTCCATGACTGGACACTGGTCACGCGCAATACCGCGGACGTCGCGGGGACCGGAGTGCGCACGCTCAATCCGTTCACGCCGGAACGCTGACCGTACGGGTCCGTATGGCCCAGCGCGATGCCGGTAGGAGCGCCGCGCCGGCGCCGACGAACACTACGGCCAGGATCAGCCAACCCGGCCGACCCAGATGGAGCGCCGTGGTCGTTACGACCAGTGGTGCCAGCATCTGCCCGGCGGCGAAGCCACCGTTGAACACTCCCTGGTAGGCGCCCGGGGCATCGGGCGCCGCCAGGTCGTAGCTGAGCGTCCAGCCCACGGCCGCGGAGATCATCTCGCCGAATGTCTGCACGACGCCACCCACGATCAATATGACGGCGGCGATCCATGCTGCCGTGCCGCCTGCAGCCGCGTACACAAGGCAGGCAAGGCCGAGCAGCAGCCCGCTGCGCCGGGCCGCCCGCCCGGCGGCGCCGACCGAGTCGATCCGTCGCGTCGCGTGCACCTGCAGCAGCACGATCATCGCGGTGTTGAGCAGGAACACCACTGAGACCATTACCCGCGGGGCGCTCGTGTGCCCGGCGATCCACAGCGGCAGGCCCACCTCGAGGATCCCGAACTGCACGGTGAGAACTGCACAGAGAACGGTGATGGTCAAGTACGGCAAGTCGGTGAGCGCACGCCGGGGCGGGCCGCCGTTGCCCTGTTCGGGGCTCGCCAAGAGAGGCAGGCGGACCAGCAGCGCGGCGGCGAAGACGAACGTGAGCGCGTCCACGATGATCACGCTGAGGTAGGCCGTGCGGGTGTCGGCCTGCAAGGCCAGTGCCGCTACCGCTGCCCCCGCGCCGATGGCGAGGTTGGTGACGACGCGCAGGTACGCGCGGGTCGGCGTGCGGCGTTCCAGCGGCAGGCCGACCGCGATCAGCGTGTTGCGGATTGCGTTGCCGGACTGATCGACGATCGCGACGAGGCAGATCGCCGGGAGGAACGTCGCCATCGAGTGCACCCGTACATAGCTCAGCATCCCGGCGGCTTCTATCAGGGCGAGTACCACGACCAGCTTGCGCGGGTCCCAACGGTCGGCGGCATGTCCGGCCGGGATGCTCGCGGCGACGCCGCACGCGCCGGCGATGGTGAGCCCGATGCCGACCTGCCCCACGGACAGGCCCGCCGAGCGGGTGAAGAACAGCGCGCTCGTCGTCATGAACAGGCCGCTGCCGAAGCGGTTCACGAGCGTGGACAGCGCCAGGCGCCGGACCAACGGGTCGGTGGGGACGAGCCGCATGCCATTGATCCGAACCGGCATGTGGAGCGTCGGCGATTGATTTAGGCTTCTCCTTAATGATCGAGATGCGCCTGCGGGTTGCCGACCTGGCTGAGACGAGCTTCGCGGTCTCCCCGCTGCAGGAGACGGTGTTCAGTCTCTGGGTGTGGCGCGCGCCTGGGCGGCAGGCGTTTCATCTGCCGTGGCGGCGCGCATCGGCCGCGGCCTGGGGCCGCTGCGACGTAGAGATGCTCGACGCGCTGGTCGCACCGCGCCGGTGGGTGCCGGACTTCCTCACTCCACGACCTGCGACGCCATTGACGGAGTTCGCCGCGGAACTCGCAATCGTGGGAGCGACGCCGGCACAGCGTGTCGCCGACGGGCTGCTGACCGCGTACGACGGCGCACCGCTGCCTGCCGTCCTCGGCGGGCGTCCGGACGTGGCGCTGGCCCGCATGGTGGCGGCGCTTTCCGAGTACTGGCAGGCGTGCCTCGAGCCGTGGTGGCCACGCATCCGGGCGGTGCTGGAGGCTGACATCGTCTACCGGTCGCGGCAACTCGCCCTCGGCGGGGCGCGGGCGCTGTTCGCCGACCTCGACTCGCGTGTGCGCTGGGCCGACGGAGTGCTCTACGTCGACCGGCTGCCGGGCGTCGACTACGTCATCGACATCGACGGGCGCGGGCTACCGCTCGTCCCGTCGCTGTTCTGCCGGGGTGCCATCACCTACATCAGCGCCAAGGAGCCACCGCTGATCACCTACCCGGCTCGCGGGCGGGCGACGGTGTGGCAGACCGCCGATGTCGCCACCGACGCGGCTCTCGCCGAGTTGCTCGGCGTACCGCGAGCGCGGCTGCTCACCCTGCTCGACCGGCCTGCCTCCACCACCGAATTGGCGCATCGGCTGGCCGTCTCGCCGAGCGCGGTGAGCCAGCATCTACGTGTGCTGCGTGCCGCCGGGCTGCTGGCCAGGGCCCGCAGCGGCCGGGCTGTGCTCTACCTGCGAAGCCCGCTCGGTGACCAGCTCGTGGGCCGGCGGTCCTAGCTGAACTCGACCGCGGTGGTATTCGCGCCGGAGATAACGACGCCGACATGCTCGCCGCGGGCCGGACGGTAGGCGCCGCTGCGCACTGCGGCGTAGGCCGTGGCTCCGGCAGGTTCGGCCACCACGCGGGCGATGTCCCACAACGCGGCCTGGGCGGCCCGGATCGCGTCGTCGTCAACCAGGACCGTCTCGATGAACTGCTTGGCAATGGGGAACATGAGCTCGCCGACCCGGCGCGGGGCCAGCGCGTCGCTCGCCACGCTGTCGGCGCGGGCGTCCACCGGGTGCCCGGCGCGCAGCGCCTCGGTAAGCGTCGGCGCACCCTCGGGCTCGACGCCGATAACCCGGACGTCCCCGGCGTAGTAAGCGGCAATGCCGCCGATCAACCCGCCGCCGCCGACCGGCACGAGCAGGGTGTCGAGCTCGGGCGCCTGCGCACGCAGCTCCAGAGCGACGCTGCCCTGTCCCAGCAACGTCAGCGGCTGATCGTAGGCATGGACCTCGAGCGCCTCGTGCGTCGCCGTCCACGAACGGCATGCCTCCAGCGCGTCCGCGTACCGATCGCCGCCGATGACGAGCGCGGCGCCGTAATCCTTGATGCGAGCGATCTTCGCCGGTGAGGACACGGTCGGCACGAAGATCGTCGCCGGCAGGCCACGGGTCATCGCTGCCCACGCGACCGCGGCACCGTGGTTGCCGCCCGATGCCGCCACGACGCCGGCCGATGGGACGTCGCGCAGCAGCAGGTTGGCGATCGCGCCGCGGGCCTTGAACGAGCCGCCGTGCTGTAGCTGCTCGAGCTTGAGCGTGACGCCGTCGAGGTCGAGTACTGGGGTGTGCCGGACGTGCGGGGCGATCACCTCGTAGGTCCGTTCGATGCCGGAGCGATCGATGACGTCGTCCATGTCGCCACCCTCGCAGATGACCCGCCGGAACGAGGTGCGAATTTCGCCGCGCAACGAACGTGATTGGCTGGGGGACTCGGACTCGAACCGAGACTGCAAGGCTCCAAAGGCCTGCGGGCTGCCGATTACCCCATCCCCCAATCGAACGTTCAGCCTACCGGCGGTGAATGCTCGTCGACGTCTGCGGCCTGCCTACGCTCGCGTAGGTTACGCTGCGGTAACCAGCCGAGGAAGGCCGCATATATGACCCTGCTCGACAGTGCGGCGCCGGCCGGGCGCGGCCCGAAACCGGCGACCGAAGGCAACAAACGGCACGGGGAACAGTTCCTGCTCTACACCTTCGTGATCGTGCCGTTCCTCGCATTTCTGGCCGCGATACCTGTGGCGTGGGGCTGGGGCCTGAACTGGACGGACGTGATCTTGATGATCGCGTTCTACTACGTGTCCGGCTTGGGGGTGACGATCGGATACCACCGGCTTTTCACGCACGGGTCGTTCAAGGCACGGCGCTGGCTCCGCATCGCACTGGCGATCGCCGGCAGCTTGGCTGTGGAAGGCCCGGTCATCCGTTGGGTGGCCGACCACCGCCGCCACCACGCATTCAGCGACCGCGAGGGAGACCCGCACTCGCCATGGCGCTACGGCGACACGGCAGGCGCGCTGGCCAAGGGGATGTGGCACGCCCACGTCGGGTGGCTGTTCGACATCGAGCACACCAACCGGGAGCGGTTTGCTCCCGACCTGCTGCAGGACCGCGACATCGTCCGGGTAAGCGACCGCTTCTGGCTATGGACGCTCGCATCGGTGCTGGCGCCGCCATTGCTGGGAGCGCTGATCTCGTGGTCGTGGATCGGAGCCCTGTCGGCCTTCTTCTGGGCGAGCCTGGTACGGATCTTCTTGCTGCACCACGTCACGTGGTCGATCAACTCGATCTGTCACATGATCGGCGAGCGTCCCTTCACCGCCCGGGACAAGAGCACGAACTTCTGGCCGCTCGCGGTCCTGAGCTTCGGCGAGAGCTGGCACAACATGCACCACGCCGACCCGACCGCGGCCCGGCACGGCGTGCTGCGCGGGCAACTGGACGCGTCGGCGCGCCTCATCTGGATTTTCGAGAAGCTGGGCTGGGCCTCCGACGTGCGCTGGCCCAAGCCGGACCGCCTGGCAAAGTTACGGGTGTGACACCCTCCAGACCCCGGGTACGGATGACCGGCAAGGAGCGCCGCGAGCAATTGCTCGACGTGGGCCGGTCGCTGTTCGCCGAGAAGGGCTTCGAGGCGGCGTCGATCGAGGAGATCGCCTCCCGGGCCGGAGTGAGCAAGCCCGTGGTGTACGAGCACTTCGGCGGCAAGGAGGGGCTGTACGCGGTCGTCGTCGACCGGGAGATGTCGGCGCTGCTCAACCGCGTGACCTCGGCGCTGACCGCGGGGCATGCGCGCCAACTTGTCGAGCAGGCTGCCCTCGCTCTGCTTACCTACATCGAGGACGAGACGGACGGGTTCCGGGTGCTGACCCGGGACGCGCCCGTGGTGTCCGGCTCCGGGACGTTCTCGTCGCTGCTCAACGACATCGCCTCACAGGTCGAGTACATCTTGGCCCGCGAGTTCGACCGGCGTGGCCTGCAGTCGAAGCTCGCCGGCATGTACGCGCAGATGTTGGTCGGCATGGTGGCGCTTACCGGCCAGTGGTGGCTTTCGGCACGCAAGCCGAAGCGCGAGGAGGTGGCCGCGCACCTCGTAAACCTGGGCTGGAACGGCCTGCGCGGCCTGGAACCGAAGCCCACGCTGAGCATCAGCACGAGGCACGAAGCCGCCGGTTCGTGAATCTGCGTCGCGCGCCGGTCGGCTCTTCGCGCGAGCGCTTCATCGCGCTTGGGCGCCGGGCGTCGGGCCGGTCGCGACCCGGACCGCCCGGCACACCCCCTCGGCAGCGAGGGCCGCGGCGAGGCGTATCGCGTCGTCGCGGCTTGCTGCCAGGAACGCGCAGGTAGGTCCCGACCCGGACACGATCCCGCCGAGGGCGCCCAACTCCCGGCCGGCGTCGAGCGTGCGCCGGAGCGCTGGAGCCAGTGACAAGGCGGCCGGCTGCAGGTCGTTGTACAGCCTGGCTGCGATCAGCTTCGGATCACCGCGGTGCAGCGCGTCGAGTATTGCGTCGGGCTGTGTCGTCGTGCCGCCGCCGAGGCGGTCCAGCTCGCGGTATGCGGCCGCCGCGGAAATGCCGTGCTGGGCAAGGGCAAACACCCAGTGCAGGATCGTCTTAGTGCTCACGCCCTTGAGTCGCTCGCCCCGGCCGGTACCGACCGCGGTACCTCCGAGCAGCGCGAACGGCACGTCGCTGCCCAGCTCCGCTGCCAGCTCGCACAGCGCCGTACGCGACAATCCGGTTCGCCACAACGCGTTGCAGGCGACGAGTGTCGCGGCGGCGTCGGCTGAGCCACCCGCCATGCCGCCCGCCACGGGGATCGCCTTGACGATCTCGAGCCGGACGTTCGGCGATACGCCCGCCCGCGCCGCCAGTAACGCCGCCGCACGCCAGGCCAGATTGTGCTCGTCGGTAGGTACGTCCGCAGCGCCATCGCCGGTGACCGCGAGCTCGATTCCGTCGGCCGGCGCGGCTACCACTTCGTCATACAGGTCGACTGCATGAAGCACCGTGACCAGCTCGTGGTAGCCGTCGGGGCGCAGCGGGCCGACCGCCAGGTGCAGGTTCACCTTCGCGGGCACCCGTACACGGACCGGCATTAGGCGACACTAACCGCATGACGGAACGCATCCGCATCTCCTCCGGGTCCACGTTCGAAGAGCAGATCGGCTACAGCCGGGCGGTCGTCGACGGCGACTGGGTATTCGTGTCCGGGACGACCGGCTTCGACTACGCGACGATGACGATCGCCGACGACGTGGTGGCACAAGCCGAGCAGTGCCTGGCCAACATCGACGCTGCGCTCGGCCAGGCCGGCGCGACGTCCGCGGACATCGTGCGGGTGCGCTACCTGCTGCCGGACCGCACGGATTTCGAGTCGTGCTGGCCGGTGCTGCGCGGCTACTTCGACAACGTCCGGCCCGCGGCCACCATGATCGAATGCGGCCTGTCCGACCCGCGGATGCGCATCGAGATCGAAGTGACCGCCC
>Ga0126373_10004168_pt1 | contig 11006 bp, 7 predicted proteins | sample PanSoiMetPlot_11_FD_92545 | JGI IMG/M metagenome (GOLD analysis project Ga0126373, IMG submission 92545) | Tropical forest soil microbial communities from Panama - MetaG Plot_11 | ecosystem: Environmental > Terrestrial > Soil > Tropical forest > Bulk soil | place: Panama | collected 2016-02-17
CGTCTTCGGCGCAGAAGGTGGGTACACCGCGACCACCCAACTCGATCGTTGCCGCTCTCGAAGCCAGACGCTCGAGATCCGGTGCCTTTGGGAAATGTCGCAGCGTCACTTCGGTGTGCAGTTCCACAATCGCTCGACGCGCCGCGTCCACATACTTGTATTCTCCCGGTGCCATCCATCGCGACGTCTTTCCCGACAGCAGCCATTCAAATTTGGGCCGGTACCCTAAGCTGCGCAACACCTCGTCCGCTTTCATCATGTCCGCTTGCCGGACGACGATGTCGAGGTCATCGAAATCGCGCAACGTCACATCGCCATACGCCTGCATCGCCAGCACAGGCCCTTTGTAGGGCAGCGCCACAACACGTTGCACGCGCAATAGCTCCACAATCTTCGCGAGCTCTGCGCTGAGAAAAAGGCACCGCACTGTGTTCGCTCGGTTTGCCGTAGTTAGTTGGTCGCGCACAGCTGCGGGAGTGGAATCTGCTGCCGCATGCAACTGCCGGTGCAACAACGGCACCACGGAATTCTCCGTGGCCGCATCCATCACGTAATCCCAGTCAATTCGTCGCGCCGCTATTTCGCGAATCTGCGCCTGAACTTGCGGCGGTCTGTCGGTGCGGGCGCACAGCACCAGCAGCAGCTTCTCCGGGCACGCCGACAATTCTGTAAACAGCGTCATGGATTCTCGACCAACGCTGCGCAAATCTTACGCCAACTTCGCCACCAGACGCCGTTCGTGGCAAGCGAAAAACGATACTCCCGTGCTGGTTGCTAGCGCGGGAGTCTTATCAGTGAGATGTTTTCTAATTCGATTCTCTTTGCCGGTTTCCCGAGACTAAGCAGCCAGAGGATGTTGGAAGCGAACGTAAGGATCAAGCTTCTGCCGCTGGTCAGCAACCGCGAGCGCACGCTCACCGGATCCAGACCCGCATTCGCGCAAACCGCGTTGAAGTCCGTATCATGTTCAAATAAAAACTACTGCGCGTCCCGTCGCGCCGTATCGTGCCGAACGTCCAGTCCTCCACGGCCTTCACCAGTACCGCCGTCCACAACCGGTTCTCGCCGATCAGGTCTTCCGTTACCGCGTCCTGCATTTCTGCTTTTGCCATGGCAGTTCCCCTCGCCCCTTTTGTCTCGCCGGCCCCGTCCGTCCTCAGGTCTCGGCCGTGCACACACAAGTAGTCCAGCTCGCGTGCCAAGCCCTGCCAAACTTGACGTCAAACAGACAGAATTATTCAAACAGTGTGATGGCAGCGTCTTACAAGCCTCTGACCGCTCGTCAGAGCCCGCAATCGATGGCGGACTAGAATACCCACGGTGTGGCTCGCCTGTGAGGGTTCATAACCACGGAGAACAACGAAAAAGAATCGCATGTACCGCTTGCTGCGCAGCCCCGAGAAGCGGAAAAACCCGTCTGCATGTGGTCTAAAGACTAGATCTTCGCCAGCGCTTGCTCAAGGTCTGCCTCTAAATCCTCCACGGCCTCGATTCCCACCGACAATCGCACCATTCCGTCTGTAATTCCCAGCCGTTCGCGGTGCTTCGGCGCCAGATCGCGGTGCGACGATATCGCGGGATACAGGAGCAAGCTTTGGACATCGCCCAGCGATGTCGCTTTCAGAAACAGTTCCAGCGAATTCGCAAAGCGGTACACTTCTTCGCGCCCAGCGTCGCGAATCACAATCGTCACAACTCCTCCCGCCAGCCCACCCTGGAAGAACGCCCGGCAACGCCCAGCATCCGGATGGCTTGGCAGTCCGGGGTAGTACACGCGCTCGATGCGCGGATGTTTTTCGAGCCATTCTGCTAGCTGCTGTGCGTTTTCGCATTGGCGCACGAACCGTAACGGCAGCGTCTTCACTCCACGCAGCGTAAGCCACGCTTCAAAGGGCCCTAGCACCGCACCCACTAGCCTCGAAAAATGCCTCACTTCTTCGGCGAATTCGCGGCGCGCCACCAGAATGCCGCCCGTCAAGTCGCCATGCCCGCCCAGGTATTTCGTCGCACTGTGAACCACGAAGTCTGCACCCATCTCGAGCGGTCGCACGAGTAGCGGCGTCGTGAACGTGTTGTCCACAAGTACGCGGCACTGGCGGCTGTGTCCTGCTGCTATCAGGCTCCGCAGATCGGGAATGCGCAGCAGCGGATTCGACAAACTCTCGAGCAGCAGCACCTTCGGTCGCAGCCTCCACATTCCCTCGATCCCGTCCCGCGAAAACAGATCCACAAACTCCACCCGTACACCCCAGCGCTCGGCGACGTCCGTCAGGAATTTCATCGTCACGCCATACAGGTCCTGCGCCGCAGCCACCACCGTCCCTTGAGCGGCGCCCGCCGCCATCAGCCCCAACAAAATGGCTGCCATACCGGATGCATAGCTCACCGCAATCGACGATCCGGTACCGCCCTCAAGAGAGCACACCGCCTTCTCCAGCGCAGCGTTTGTGGGGTTGTCATGCCGTGTGTAGGTGAAGCCAGCGCGCTCGCCGCTCGCGATCGCGTCGATTTCGTGGAGGTGCTCGTAGAGGAACGTCGCCGAACTGTAGATGGGCGTCGAGATCGGCACAAAATCGCCTGCCTTCACGCGCTCGCCCGCATGCACCGCACGCGTCGCAAAATCCTTTTTTTCGATATCCTCCAAGCCCGACTCCCCGGCAATCCCGCCACAAGCGAGATCGAAATCGCCGCTGCTCATGCTATTCGTGCAGCAGCCGCAAATCAATCCACCAGCTTGAATCAATCTACATCGATGGGAGCCAGGACCCGCGAGGGGGAACTGCGCAACGCAAGGGAAAAATCTACGAAATCATTGCATCTGACGCGAGGATCTCCCGCAGCTTCGACGCCAGCGTCGTCACCGTAAAAGGCTTCTGCAGCAGCACGGCGTCGTCTTCCAGAATTCCGTGGTGGACCACGGACTGATCCGTGTAGCCCGACATGTACAGCACCTTCACGCCCGGCCGCACTTTCCCGACTCGATCGGCCAACTCGCGCCCGCTGATGCCTGGCATCACAACGTCCGTCATCAGCAAGTGGATCGGGCCCGAATGCATCGCTGCCAACTCGAGAGCGGCGTGGCCGTTTTCCGCTTCGATCACCGTGTAGCCGCTCATTTCCAGATACTCACGCGCCAATTCGCGCACGCCTTTTTCGTCTTCCACCAGTAGCACGGTTTCGGTCCCGCGGGGCAGCGAACTCAAATCGCGCTTCCGATCGCGCGTGGCAGTCGGCGCCTGCTCCTCAATCCGCGGAAGATAAATCTTGAAGCTTGTCCCACGTCCCGGCTCGCTGTACACCCAAACGTAGCCGCCGCTCTGCTTCACGATGCCGTATACCGTTGCGAGCCCAAGCCCAGTTCCCTTCCCCTTTTCCTTGGTCGTGAAGAAGGGCTCGAAAATATGGGCCTGCGTCGCCGCATCCATGCCGCAGCCGTTGTCAGTCACTGCGAGCATCACATACTGCCCCGGCGACAACACTGCCGGCGGATGGGAATACGAGGCGTCGAGCTCCACATTCGCAGTTTCGATCGTCAAACGCCCACCGGAGGGCATCGCGTCTCGCGCATTCACAGCCAGATTCATAATCACCTGTTCGATCTGGCTGCGATCTGCCTTCACCAACCACAAATCTGGCACGCCCGAGGTTTCCAGCGTGATGTCTTCGCCAATCAGTCGGCGGAGGATCCTTTCCATGTCCGCTACCACGCTCTGCACGTTCAGCACTTTGGGGGCGAGCATTTGCTTGCGGCTGAAGGCCAGCAACTGCCGTGTGAGTGATGTGGCGCGCTGCGCCGCCATCTGAATCTGCTCCGCATTCCGATGCAGTGGGTCGCCCGCCGGCAATCTTTCCGTCAGCAGATCCGCGTAACCCTGAATCACCATCAGCAAATTGTTGAAGTCGTGCGCGATGCCACCGGCCAGCCGCCCCACCGCTTCCATCTTTTGCGCCTGCCGCAGTTGCTCCTCAAGCTGCTTACGATCCGTCACGTCGAGTGACATGCAAATCGCGCCCGTCACTTGGCCATCCGCACCTCGCAGCGGTTCTGCGTGGCACGCATACGATCCGCCCTTCCACTCCACGTGGAAAGTCACCGGCTCGCCCGCCACGGCTCGGCGGTGACTCGCGATCGGCAAAAGCGTGTTATCAGCCGTTTCGAAATAATCGAACAACGTCTTGCCCGAAAGCCTTTCCGAGTTCAGTCCCAACCGCGCCAATCCTGCGCCCACGGCGGAAGTGAACCTCAAATCTTTGTCCACCGTCCACAGCACGGCAGGCAGTTGCTCCACGAGCACGCGCAGCCGTGCCTCGCTCTCCCGCACCTTCGCTTCCGCGCGCTTGCGCTCGATCGCCACTGCGATCTGCCCTCCGACCGACGACAAAAACTCCAGATCGCGTTCCGTGTAAGCGTTTTCCGCCTCATAGTGTTGAACCACCAGTACACCAATGGTCGCCGACGGCGTGCGTAGCGGCGCGCCCAGCCACGAAGGCGACGGCGTGCCGACCAATTCCACTTCGCCTTCAGCCGCTAGCCTGTCGAACGCCTTCTGCGGGATCAACATCGCGCGGCCCGTTCGATAAACGTAGGCCGTGCAGCTCCGCCCTACCTTCTGTGGCGGTGGAGCGACGTCGAACTGGTCCGTCCAGAAAGGAAAATGGAACATGCCCGTCGAGGGCTCGTACAGCGCCACAAAACAGTTGCCCGCGTAGAGTACCTTCGCGAGCGCTTGGTGTATGCGTTTCAGTAAGTCGTCCAGATTTTCGGTGTTGTTGACGCTGTGAATGATTTCAAAGGTGGCTTGCCGTTCGAGCTCAGCGCGCTTTCGTGCCGTTACGTCCTCGATCGTTCCTTCGTATCGAACGATCTTCCCCTTCTCATCCCGCACAGAGCGCGCGTTTTCAGACACCCAAATCGTCGACCCGTCGCGCCGCCGCAACTGGTACTCCATGCTCTCGACGACGCCGTTTTCGGCGATCAGCCGCTTGAATTCCTCGCGAACTTCCTCGCTTGCATACAGCTCCGTGCCGATGTTATTGACGGTCAGAATCAATTCGTCTGGCGTATCAAATCCGCACATCCGCGCGTGCGCCGGATTTACGCTCAAATACTTCCCGTCGGGCGTGCTTTGAAAAATTCCCTCGATTGCGCCTTCGAACAGCTTGCGGTACTTCTCTTCCGCGCGGCGCTGTGCTTCCTCGGCCTGCCGTCGCTCAGTAATGTCCTCGTACATCGCGTAGCTGCCGACGCGGTCGCCATCCATATTTATGGGCACGCCAATCACCTGTACGTCCACCAACGACCCGTCCTTGCGCCGCCGTTGCGTGTTTGCTCGGACGATTTGTCCGCCGGATGCGCTGCGCGTCAGCCGCGCTGCCTCCGCCGCCAGTTCCTGAGGCACTATCAGCGAATCCAGTTTCTTGCCTTGCGCCTCAGGCAGCCAATAGTCAAATAGCCGCTCGAACGCCAGATTGCACGCCTGGACTCGATCCTCCTCGTCAAGAACTACTATGGCCAGTGGGTTGTATTCGGTCAGCGCCCGAAGGGCTTCCAGGTAGGCTTCCAGTCGCGCAGCTTGTTTTGGGCACAGCTGGTCGGCCGGGAGCTCACCCCCTGCCGTCGCCGGCTCTTGGCCGGCGCGCGTTTCACCCTTCCGCTTAGGACGCAGAGTAGCAGTTCGATTCAACTTGAACCCTCGGGTAGCCCTACGGGATTCGAGATTGTCTGGGCCGGACGGACAACCCCACGGCTCTATGTATAGATTTCCTAAGCGCCCGCGCCAATGGTACGAACGGGCTAGAAGCGCGTGTTTGTATACACTTACGCGACGGTCCGGCCGAAAATCGGCCTCTTGCGGTCAATTTTGAAGCCTTAGTTGGAGGAATTCTCCATCGGCGCACGCAGCGGCATGGGCTCCGGAACCGCCGCGCCGTCCTTGCGCGGATCTGACGCCCCGTAGTTCACGCCGGTGGAAAAATCGCGCCGCACGGCCTGCCCGCCGCCCATCTGTTGCGAAAAGCGCCCGCGCGTCTCGACCTTGTGCCCACGCGCGGCAAGCGCCTGGCGGGCATCTGCAGGCACGCCGTTTTCTATCTCCACATCGCAGCCTGTGAACGAGTACTTCGTAAAGCGCGCTGCCTCCACCGCGGCCTGGATGTTCATCCCGAAGTCCACCAGGTTCGACACAAACTGGGCGTGCGCCTGCGGCTGATTGAAGCCGCCCATGATCCCAAACGAAATCCGCTCCTCGCCCCGCTCCATGAACCCCGGAATAATCGTGTGCAGTGACCGTTTGTGTCCGGCCAAGACATTCGGCGATTGCGGGTCCAGCGTAAACAGCGCCCCTCGATTCTGGAGCGCAAAGCCAGTACCTTCCGCCACGACACCCGACCCAAAATCGCTGGAGTTGCTCTGAATCAGCGAGACCATGTTGCCGTCACGATCAACCACCGTCAGGTAGGTCGTGTCGCCTTTTGCCGGGCGCTCCGGCTCGCCCGCGGGGACGTCGCAATTCGCCTTCGCCATATCGATCAACTTCGCTCGTCGTGCCGCGTAATCCTTCGTGAGCATGCCCTGCACTGGCACGCGGCTGAATTTCTGGTCTGCCACATAACGCAGCATATCGGCGTACGCCAGCTTTTTCGCTTCGATATCCACGTGCAGCGCTTCCGCCGAGTTGTGGCCCATTTTCGCGAGCGCAAAATTCTCCATGATGTTCAGCATGATCAGTGCCGCAATCCCCTGCCCGTTCGGCGGAATCTCGTACACCGTCCAGCCGCGATAGGTCGTCGAAATGGGCTCGACCCACTCGCTTGAAAACTCCGCTAGGTCCTCCGCCGTCATCGTGCCGCCACGCTTTGCGGAGCTCGCGATAATCCGCCGGGCGATTTCGCCTTTGTAGAACGCGTCGCGACCCCTCGTGGCAATTTGCTCCAGCGACTTCGCCAGATCTTCGTTCCGAAAGATTTCGCCCAGCTTGGGCGCCTTGCCGTTCACCAGGAACGTCGCCGCCGCGCTTCGATCCCGCTTCAGCCTTTCCTCCGATTCGGCCCAATAGTCCGCGTCCAGCTCTGGAAGCGGGAAACCGTCGCGGGCAAGATGAATCGCCGGTGCCAGGACGTCCGCGAATTTCTCCCGTCCGAATCTTTCGAGCAGCTTCGACCACCCATCTACTGCACCCGGTACCGTCACCGAATGAATCCCGTCCTCCGGCATCTTCTCGATGCCTTTCGACTTCAGAAAGTCCGGGGTCAATTTGGCCGGTGCCCAGCCGCCGGCGTTCAAGCCATATAGCTTCTTCGTTTTGGCGTCGTAGACGATGGTGAACAGGTCGCCGCCAATGCCGTTCATCATCGGCTCAAGCACGCCCATCGCGGCGTTCGTTGCTACCGCCGCGTCCACCGCGTTGCCGCCGTGCGCTAGTATCATCGCGCCTACCTGCGACGCGAGCGGGCTTTCCGACGCCACGATCCCGCCGCGCGTGACGACCATCGACCGCCCCTGCGATCGATCCTGCGCCCGCGCGCCCATCACCATTGGCAGCCCCATCGCCACCCCCAGCAGAATCCTGGTCATGCGCCGCATCACTCGCTCCCGCACACCAATTTCGCGGTGCATCGTATCATGCAGCGCAGACGCCCGCGTCGGCGTCGAGAGGAATGCTGGGCGCTCACATAGTGTGGCGGAGTTGCCACACAATAGTAATTAGCTTGTTATGGTATGACGCAAGAATTTTTTGGGGGTTGGTAGTACCGTTACGCGTGACGTCGGCGCCGCCGCAGCAAAATCGCGAGGGTCACGCACCCAGTGCCCAAAAGTAGCAGGCCCAGAGGTTCCCAAAACGTGGCCGTCGCAGATTCCGCGCTGCTGAAAATCAAATGCTGATTGAGGAGCCTTCCTGTGGAGGTGTAAAGGGTGTCCGCGTTGGCCGACTGGCCAAGCGCTGTGGCGGCTATTCCGGCCGTCACAATGGCTTGCGCTAACTGCCGTATGAAAAGGCTCATTCGATCCTCCTTTCAACGGAGTTCACCGAAGATGGTTTTCCACTGATGTCTTGGGACAATAAGGCGAACATGAGAAGACACCCTTAACGGAGCTTTGAATTAGACGTGTGAGCACGTAAGCGGCCGGGGAACACGCCCGCACCCGGAAAGAGCCCTCGGAGAGGGACGCGTAAGGCCTTACTTTGCAGTAGGTATTTGGCTTATTCATAAATCGGCGAATAAGATTTCGTAATTTGGTCATAGCTCCGAATGGCTGTGTGCAAAGGATTGCCGTTTTTGGGCAGAATCGGAGAGATTCGAGGTGGAAGTTCAAGGTTAGTTGACCACGATTTCGGTGTTTTATGTGGATTTCTATCCAGAGGCTACCAACGGGAGAGCAGATTAGGAGAGGGCGGCATAAAAAGATCCTTCGCGCGACCAGAGGCAAATGCGTCGCGCTCAGGATGACTGCGCTCAACGGGTAGACATTTACGATTAGAAAATGGCCAAGTTGTTGAATCAACGGGAGTTGAGTCCGATTTCCAAATTTGACATCTACGATTAGAAAAGGCGGTGGCTAGTGACTGGTGGCTAGCCAGGCCAGTTCTTTCGTCAGGGCTAAAGCCTGACTCAGAAGGGCGCTGCTGAGCAGCGGTTCGCGTAACAGCAGATCCCTCCGTGTCCGCGAAGACGCGGCCGCGTCGGGATGGCAATTTGTGAGGTGTCCTTTCGGCGAGGTTCTCGCTGCGCGGGACAAGTTCCACGCCGCGCCTCCGGCCTGCTTGGCGGAGGAAACTTAAGGCGCGGTCCGTTCGTACATAGGCTCAGAGCTACCAATGCATATATCGCCTATGCTGGTGGTGCATATTTGCGCGGGGACGGTCGGGTGTCTTTCGGGGTTTGTGGCGGTGTCGTTCCGCAAAGGCGGGCGGTGGCACGCGATGGCGGGCAAGGCATTTGCCGTCGCGATGATGGTGCTGGCGCTGAGCGGCGTGTACCTGGCCGTAGTGAAGGTTCAGCCTGGAAATATTTTCGGCGGGACGATTACGGCTTACCTGGTGGCTACTTCGTGGGTGACGGCACGCCGGCGCAAAATGAAGACCGACAAATTCGATTGGGCGGCGCTGGAGGTGGTGGGCGCGCTGGCCGTGACGGAAGTCACCTGCGGGATTCAAGCGGCGCTGAGTCCGACGGGGATGAAATGGGGCTACGAGCCGGGAGTGTATTTCTTCCTCGGCAGCGTTGCGACGCTGGCGACGATTGGCGACATCCGGATGCTGGTCCGGGGCGGCATCACCGGCACCGCCCGGCTGGCGCGGCATCTGTGGCGGATGTGCTTCGCGTTTTTTGTGGCGTCCGGTTCGATTTTTCTGGCGCGGGCGCACATTTTCCCGGCGTTCATGCGGACGACGGGGATGCTCTACATGTTGACGTTCTTGCCGCTGGTGCTGATGGCGTTCTGGCTGGTCCGGCTGCGGGTGAAGAAAAATGCCGTACAGTTGGGCCGCAACGCAGTGGCGACTGCGCCCGCCGCGGACTAAAGTTCAATCTGCCAACGTTTCACTTCCTGAAATGGAGGGCGATATAAAGCGTGAGCGCGCTTTGCGGGGTGGTTCTGGTGGTTGTGGGCTTGGTTTATTTCGGCTGCATCTTCTTCCTGCTCGGCGCTTTGTGGCACTCGAACTGGCTCAACGGAACCTACAACGAATATAACGACGTCTATCCGAATGTTCCTGACCTTTAACATCTTGCTGGGAGCGTTTCTGTTGCTGGCCGTCAAGGAACCGGCCAGCATCGCTCCTTGATCGCCTATGGGGGTTGGTCAAGCATTGTCCATGGGGCCACGATGGCAATCCAAACGCGGAGGCTTGGGCGCGCGGGATCACAAGAATCCCGCGGACTTTGCGACCATGGGCGCGATTGGACTCGTGCTCCTCGTACTGCTGCCGGGAAAAGAACCAGCACCGGCGCGTCCCGCGAACGCGACGGCGCCCGCTGTCCTTCATTTCCATGTCACCGTGAGTTTGGACTTGTGTTGACCGAAATTGCTGATGATGCGTTCACGCAGGGGTGAGTGAATGTAGCGCCGATCTTCTGAAGACATATTTGAGAGCGTCGGCGGGATGATAGTCGAGCGAGCGCGAAATTGCACTGAGATTTCGTTGCATTTGTTGGAAGTCGGTTCCGAGGTTTTAGAGCCAGCGACGGACGCGGCGACGGTAGGCGGTGTACTGGTCGCCGAAGGCGGCTTGGAGGTATCGCTCCTCTGGAATGATGACGATGTATTGGAGGGCGAGAAAGACGGGCACGAGCAAAATGGCGGCCCACGGGAGGCGGAAGGCCAGGGTTGCGCCAACATAAAACACGAGCAAGCCAACGTACATCGGATTGCGGGAATAGCGATATGGGCCAGCGGTGACGATCGTCGTGACTTTGCCGAGCGGATTGGCAACGGTGTTGTGACGGCGAAAGGTGGAGTTGGCCCAGATGACCAACAAGAATGGAGAAAAGAAAAGGAACCAGCCAAGCCAGCGAGTCCAACCGCGCCAATGAATAGGGATTGGCCAAATCCTGCCTAAGAGCCAAGCCAGCAGCAAAGCGATGAGAGGGATGCCCGGCGGAAAAGGAAATTTTCGCGGGTCGGCGGCGGTCATGTCGCGCGAAGAAGAGCAGCGGTAAGTGTATCGAATTTCGCGGCTCATGGAACGGCATCCCGACGCGTGCCGCGGTTGCTGCGGTGAGGGCGCGCCGAAGTAGCGAAAGCATGTGCGCTATATCGAGTCGTGCGAGTAATCGTGGCTCGTGGCGAATCTAGTTCATCGGGTGTAGAGTCTGGGAACTATGAAATGGTACTTACAGGCCCTCCGCAAATACGCAGTTTTTGAGGGGCGAGCGCGCCGCCGGGAATACTGGACCTTCGAGCTGATGAACTCCGCGATTGTGCTGGCGCTCTTCGTGATGGCCGTCATGCTTGGCAAAGCGGGCTATCCGTACTTTTTGAGCCTGCCTTTTCTTTATGCGATCGC
>Ga0126373_10004170_pt1 | contig 11003 bp, 15 predicted proteins | sample PanSoiMetPlot_11_FD_92545 | JGI IMG/M metagenome (GOLD analysis project Ga0126373, IMG submission 92545) | Tropical forest soil microbial communities from Panama - MetaG Plot_11 | ecosystem: Environmental > Terrestrial > Soil > Tropical forest > Bulk soil | place: Panama | collected 2016-02-17
AAAAAAATAATGAAATAAAAAAAAAAATTAATTATTATATATATTTAAATTTAAAATATATTTATTTATTTTTACTTTATTTATTTCTTTTCTATATATATATATATATATAGGATATATAACGTATAGTCTCTGAGGATCCTATTTATAACATGTATGTTATCTTAGTTTCCTGCGGATCATCCATTACTAATTAAAAAAAAAATATATATATATATATATATATTTTTTTTCCTATAAAAAGACTTGCGGAATTTTACGCATATAGTTATATAATAATATGTAATATTACTATTACAAACGGCAATATTTATATAATATTAAATCTTTAAAACATAAATAATTAAAATGTATTATAATTATTATCATAAGAATACTTTATAATTTATTACTATTATCGTCATTAAATAATAATCCATTTTTAGATTAATCCTAAATTTAACATCAAACTTTACACAACAAATAAATTAAAAGTATTATCTATTTAGTTAAAGATATAACTTTAACACTTCTAATTTATAAATTATATATTAATCAAAAAAGTATAAATACTTTTACCTCTTAACTAAAATTTGTAAAAATATATAAACTATTATAACTAATATATTTAAAATATTTACTACTTTTTTAGCTAAAAATTTATTGTTGATAAAAAAATTTCATAGTATTAAATCTATTATAAATTTTAGACTATTCAAATTATTATAATATATCACTATATAATCATCACCTTTAATTAAACCAATTAAATAAAATACTAAATTAAATTTAAAATAATAATTATCATACATTGGTTTAATTTTTTAATAAGAAACTATTATACTTTAAAAATTTAATATTTTAAATTTACCAAAAGATCATAACATAGCAAAGATACCGATTGTTAAGAAACAATCTCCAACTCTATTAGTTAATAAAGCAGAAATAGAACTTTGATTAGCTGCAATTCTAGTGAATCAAAAATTCACTAAAAGATAAGAACAAATTCCAACACCTTCTCACAAAATTAAATTTTTTAGCATTAAATTAAAAATTAATAGTTTATTTTATTGTATTTTATATAATACACTTTTATATATCCTACAATATATTTAAATTATATTTATTATTTAAGGTATTTACATTACTTATAAATTTAATTTATTTTATTTTATTTATATCTAATTATTAAACCAATATTTTTATACAATATTATATAAATAAATTCAACTTATAAAAGACCTAAAAACTAAAATCATTTAATAGTTTTACTTTCATAAAACTTAGGACTATATTTTCATCTACAAAAGATGTATCACGTATAGTCTCTGAAGGCTAAACTAAATAGTTAATCCCTTGCTGATTATCCATTAACATTATAAGGAAATCCCAGCATATAGTGATATTATAATTATAAAATTAATTTTATAAACGGCCGATAAAATTGACCTACAAACATTAATAAATAATTGTCTCCAGTTATAAGAATTATCATCATGAATGTGAATAAACTTAAATAACTAAAAAATCTTTGGTTATGCAATGTCATCAAATTTATCATACAATTAAATTTTAACTAAATTTTCTATCTCTATTCATACCTGATTTTACTTTTTATATTATGTATATACATTATAAAATTAAATATAATTATTTATCCATTAATTCATACATCTTACATAAATACTAAAAATCATTTAAATTTACACCATACCTAGAATATAATAAAAATATAATTATTACTTTAGAAATTTATATATAATTATATTTTACCTTTATAATAATTCCTAATTTTTCTAAATATTTATATATTTTTCCTATACATAAATAATTTGGCATTATTACCATCAATCTTAAATCTCTTTTATGTTAAACTAATATAAATATTAATTATACTTATTCTCTTATTTTATTTGTAGCTATTAGCTATTATAATATCAAAATTACCATATCCATTTACAAAATCTAAAATTCAAATAGAATTTAATATATTTATATATTTATAACTAGTATTTTTATAAGAATGAAACTTATAAATTAAATTTCTAACATGTTATATAAAAATTAATTTATTGATACTTTTATACTTATTATATATTATTATAAACTTTATTAAATGAACTTTTTAATTAATTATACTACTTTAAATAAATACAAATATGATACTTTTTGACTTATTAATAAATATATATATATCGTAATACTAATAATAAATTTAAGTTTCATATACATAAATCTATTTGAAATTTTAATTAAACTTTTCTACCTAATTTATTAATTATTTTTTAATTTTTCATGTATTATACTAAATAAACTTTATACATTTATTAGACCAAACCATACCCGACCAAATAAATATCAAGAAGATAAAGTAAAATATTAATTTTTATTAAATTGGTTAGAAAGGATTTTGACTTGATAATTTCTTTCGAAATCCATTAGAATACATCTTAAACACTTATTGTGTCAACTACCATTTACTCGTTGCTCTTTTACAGCTATATTAGCTGATTTAGATCCGCGGTTTCCCATTTCGTTTTCACTCATCTTCTAACTTATTACCTTATCTGAGTAATTACTTCAGCCACTTATAATTTTTCAACTATAGTTTGGTACCAAAAGCTTTAGGAATTTTCCGGAATTTGATAATTTACCCCCATTTAAATATCTTCCTAAAATACTATAAGGATCATGACTCATATAACTTATTGAATATACATGCACTAAACTAGAAACTATTAATACAGGCAATAACATGGAAACTGTAAGAGAATCAAATTTAAAATTTCAGAAGATATAAAGTGCCTCCACATCTACTCATTTTCCAACATTAACTGTTACAGGTATACTATTTATACCAACTTCAATAAATATTACTATAACTAATAGTGTAGTTATTATAATTGAACAGCATGTTATTAAATGCGCTCCATTGATTCCTATTTTTCTACCAAACAAACCTGAAGCTATTGAACCTAATAATGGTAAAATAATTAATGTCAAATACATTATTTATACTGTATTGCTATACTTCCTCTTAATCTGTAAAATGCTACTAATATACTTAAACCTATTGCAGATTCTGCACCTGCTATTGTTATAATATATATAGCAAAAGTTTGTCCCAAAATATCATCAAAATTAAGTGAACTAATTAATATTACAAATGTTATTGATAATAACATTATTTCTATAGATATTAGCATTAATATTATATTTTTTCTATTTAAAACAAAACCTAAAATTCCTATAAGGAATAAAAATATTGAAAAATTCATATAAAGTATTTTTCTCTTTGATTTATTAATTCTACAATATAATAATCTTTAAAAATTCTATTTAAAAAACGTGTATAAGATTTGAACTTATATTACCATGTCCGTAGCATGATATTCTACCATTGAATTAACACGTTTTAAATATTTAATTATTTAATAATATTTAAATCCTTACATTTGATCTCTTAATCATAATAAGAAATCTTTAATTGAAACAGATTGTATAGCTATAGGCATAGAACTATGAAGTATACCACATATTTCTGAACATTGTCCAAAGAATGTACCCTGACGATTTAAATAAACTGAAGCTTGATTTAATCTACCTGGGTATGCATCAACTTTAATTCCTAAAGAAGGACATGCATAAGAATGTATAACATCAGCTGCTGATATTACAAACCTTGTATGAGTTAATTCTGGTATAATAACTCTATTATCTACCTCTAACATCCTAAATGTTCCTTCTTCTAAATCACTTTCAGGAACTATATATGAATCAAATTCTATAAATTCACCATCATCATTAAAAAAATCAGGATATTGATAACTTCAATATCATTGGTGACCTTCTCCATATATAACTAATGATGGATCCATTACTTCATCCATTAAATATAATAATTTAAATGAAGGAAAAGCAATTAGAATTAATATTAACGCGGGTGTAATAGTTCAAATTAATTCTATTAATGTACCATGATTCATATATTTATATGATATAGGAGATTTTAATAAAACAAAATTCCTAATAATTGTCATCATAATTCACGTAACACTAAATAATATAATTGCCAAGTAAAACATTATATTATTATGTAATTCTTCCAATCCTTCCATTTGAGGTGTAGCACTATCCTGAAAAAATAAACCTCAGGGAATAGGAGCATCTAATTGTATTAAACCTAATAAATTAAACATTCTTTGTTTTAAATTAAATTTTTAATGCAATTAATCCTCTATCTATTAAAAAATAAAATCATATATAATTCCTAATAATCAATTATTATTAATTACTAATAATTAATATTTAATTATATATTAATGAATGACTTTTTCATAAATTAAAGTTTAAATTATCTACTTGTTTACTATCTATTTTTAATGCATTTTTACCTAATTCAAATGCAAATCCTATAGTTAATATTATAAAAAATATAAGCATAATAACTAAACCATAAATTCCATTAGTATAAGCACTTACTATATAAGGATATACTAATAAAATTTCTAAATCAAACAATAGAAATAATAATGCAAATATAAAAAAAGAAATACTAAACTGTGTTCTATTTTGTCCTAAAAAAGAATGAAAACCACATTCAAAAGTACTATCTTTTTCTATATATGAATTGTGAGGAGAAAGTATTAAATTAACTGTTAATAATACAACAGCTAAAATAGGTATTAAAAATAAAAAAAAAGTTGTTGTTGTCATAATATTCTAATTATTATATTATAAATATCCCATAATTATAATTAATTAAAAAATATTTTTTTTAATAAACTACAATTATAAATTATATATTATTATAATTAAGCAACGTATAATAATAAAAAGGCCATCATTAAAGCAAATAATCCAGTAGCTTCTGCAAAAGCAAAACCTAAAATTGCGTATGCAAACAATTGTCCTCTTAATGAAGGATTTCTAGCAACACCCATTATTAATGCACCAAAAACTACACCTATTCCTACACCAGCTCCTATTAAACCTGTTGTAGCTATACCTGTTCCAATTATTTTAGCTGCTTGTATCAAAGTAATAAATATGTAAATGCGTTCAACCATTTAAGAAAGGTAACCTTCACCTATGAATACTATATATATATATATATAATTAATAATTTTTTCAATAATAAAATTAATCACAACTATACCTAAATAATAAAATTAGTTCTTCAATTATAATTAAAGAACTAATTTTATAAATGCATACAATATTAATTTTTTAAACCATTTATATATATATATATATATATATATTAAATATCACATATAAATAATATAATTAAAAAATTAATTAATAATTTTAATTATTAAAAAATAAAAATACCCCCAAACAAGTTTTTACTTAAACATTATAACTATAATTATGATTGTAAAGGTAAACTAGCAAAAGCATGAGGTTTAGGTGGACTATTTAAACATCATTCCAGCGAATTATTATTTCTTATAAATAATACTTGGAAAATATCACTAAACATTTGAGGTGTTAATCAAAAATGTCTTGATACACTATTACCTTTCACTAATTGTTCATATACAATAGTCAAGAAATACCATGTAGCAACAACACTAACAATAGAACCTATACTACATACTAAATTTCAACCATAAAATGCATCAGGATAATCACTTATTCTTCTTGGCATACCTTGTAAACCCAAGAAATGTTGTGGAAAGAATGTAAGATTAACCCCTATAAATAAAATTCAGAAATGAACTTTTCCTGCAAATTGGTTATAAGATAAACCTAATATTTTAGGTATTCAAAAATATCATCCACTAAACAATGCAAAAACTGCACCCATACTTAAAACATAATGAAAATGAGCTACTACATAGTAAGTATCGTGAAATGCTATATCAAGTGAGGCATTAGCTAAAACAACACCACTTAATCCTCCAATTGTGAATAAAACCACAAACCCTAATGCAAATAACATAGAAGGTGTCAAATGTAATGACCCTCCATAACATGTAGCTCAGGGTAAGGCCTTCGATCATTTCAAATCTAGTTAGCTTTATATTTCATAATAACAGTGACTATAAAAATTAAACAACTTAGTATATTATTATTTAAATGCTTGTTTAAAACACTATCTATTACTAGTAACCTGGACTATTCCTTCATATTTCATATAATATAATTATTTATTATATTACTTAGAAATAGTATGGCGTCTAGCCTCTACGCTTTTAGATATAATAAATATAATTTATTATATTCAATAATAATTTTAATATTATTGAATTATACTTTCGCATAACCACTTAGTTCGACGATAATCCTTAATAATTACTATTCTTATCCCAGGATGTCCCTCGAGTTTGCCATATTAATAATAAAAATAAAAATTATATAAACTTTTTACCTAAAACTTTATATTTCATAGAATTTTCCATATAAGGTAATATATTACCCAAATTTTTTTTTATAGACTTACTTTTTATATAAAGAATAGGCTTTCCTCTTTGAAAATGTAAAGAACAATCTAAATCAAATTTTATTTTCAGAACATTAATAATAAAAATTACTTCTTTTACAGTAAAAGAATCCGTTTGGATCCTTATTCCTGAATTATATGTACCATCTCCCATAATTCAATGAGCTATAGCTTCTCATGTTAATAAATTATATAAATTACTAGGAACTACTTTTTTATTATTAATATAAAATATATTATAAAGTTCTGTAATACACGGTAAAGTTCGTGTTGTAAAACCTAACCCTTTATGTTGTTTATTATTAATTATTGTATTAACATTATATGGAGCTTTAGAACAATAATGATTTAATTTAAAAAAAACAAAATAAAAATAGTTTATGTGTTTAATTGTTTGTTTAAATTGCAATCTAGCATCTGCTTTATTAGATTTACTAATATTAGCATCTGAAAGAAGTATACCTACATAAATAGACAATATATTATTAGGTATTTTTATCATATTTCTTTCTAAAACTGTAAATCTAGCAGAACCCACAGTAGAAGAAATATTAGTACCATATAGTACTAATGCTTTACTATAAGTAGAATAATTTTTATTTTTATTATTTTCGGTCATACAAACCTTACTAAAGGGTTTAGACAACCAACTAAATATTTTAATACCAGTAGGTACTGCAATAATTAATGTAGCAGCTGTAAAATAAGCTCTTGTATCCACATCTAAACCAACTGTATACATATGATGACTTCAAACAACAAATCCTAAAACTCCAATAGACATCATTGCATAAACCATACCTAGATACTAACGAAATAATTATTAATTTATTCTCATTTTGGACCATCTCTTTGTTAACTAATTTATATATATATATATATATATAATCTATTCTCATTCCATTTGAAAATGTTTTCATACTTGTATTAATACAAAATTAGATATTACATTATGTGCTTGTAATTGTATAAATTCATAAAATTTATTTACCATGTTTATTATTAATTTTTTTTTTCAGATCTACAAAGATTATTTTTAAAATATAAATTTACTAAAGATAAAATTTCACTATTTTTATAGCAAGTTCATTTAAATGCACCTTATTTAGCTATAATACATATTTTTCCTCTATAATTTTTTTTATTTCCTAATAAAAATTTATTTTTTTGACTAACAGTTATAAAAATTTGACCAAAATTATTATTATAATAAATACTACCGTTATAATCAAAAAACCCTGATAATCATCCACTATAATAAATTAAAGATTATTAATCTTTAATTTATTATTATATTATAATATATATATATCTTACTTAATTAAAGAATTTTAACAGGATTTTGTATTAACCCATTTATATCATTTATCAAATTATATAAATCTATTTTATGGTGCAATCTATATATTAATATATTTAGACCACTCATTAATTTTACGAAACCTCCATATTTTTATTTTACCAAATACAAACAATATTTATCTATTGATTCCATAATTATCTCTAAACTAGCATAACCTTTTTTAGACAATTGAAAACAACCATCTATTAATCCTGCTAATCATTTATTAAATCTATTGCTTTAAATAACTTTTTTATAATTATCTGTACTAGTAGAAATATTATCTTTATAATTATTTATTATATTATTTAATAATAAATTTACATTAACAAATTAAAAAAAAATATCTATATATAATTAATATATATATATATATATATATTATATTCTTTAAATAAAGATATTAATACTATTAACCACAAACATATGGTCTCTGAGATTCCTACTCACATGCTTTATATGAAAAACTTATTTCATATTTGAAGATTAACTTCGTGCTTTGGTTATCTGCGGGTTCCCCAATATTATTAGAATTATTACTAAGCCTAAACTTGATATTTAGTAATAATAAATTTATTAATAAATTATTAAAGTTCCTGCATATAGTTTGTTTCATAAATAGGATTATACCTATAAAAGGGCCATCTTGACCAAATACGCTTTTATTAGATGCAGTTGATACAACAGTACTAATTATACCAAATCCTGGTATAATTAATATATAAACCTCTGGATGCTACATAAAAAAAATTTTTTTTATGTTTGGACCATATCTTTAAATAAAACATGTCATCTATTCATAATTTAATCACTTATTATAAAAAATTATTCAACTTTTTGATAATAAAGTTTCTGATAAAGCCTTGTGAGCTTTCATAGATTTCAATTCATAAAATTTAGGAACTAAATGTAATCTATTATTTTTAGCTGATCTTAAGGGATGTTCTTTAAAATATTCAATTAATTTAAGTATATCTTCTTTTTTTGAAATATATAATTTGAAAGATTGAGAACTACTTTTATCAATATAAATATTACCACCATATAAATCAACTAGAGGAATTAGTAATTCAGATGTTTTTTGACTAGCTGCAATGAATAATTGTCAATTATCTTCATTTATAGTAATTGTACCATCAGCATCAAAAAATCCAGATAATCAACCATTATCATATGTTAATTTTTTTGATAAAATCAAATTTATATCATATTTGATACAAATATTATTCAATTGAACCAACCTATAAGAATTTCTTATATGCCCGTTAACATCACTAATAAGTTTTAATAAACCTTCTTTATGATGTAATCTATATCTTAATGCATTAGCATTAGATCTTAATTTTATTGATCCCCCATATATATTTTTAACGGTTTGTAATGCACGTTCATCTCTTATATCCATTATAATTTCTAAACTAGCATAACCTTTTTTTGATAATAAAAAACTACCATCACCATCTATTAAACCAGCTAATCATTGTCTAAATTTTAAATTACTATATGAGTTATTATTTTTACCTATTTTATATATTAATTTTCTGTCTATATTTAACAAACGTATGGCCTCTGAAGTTCCTACTTGTGAGTTAAACACTTTGGTTACTTGCGGATTATCGTAATTTAAAAAGATTTTTACTTTAGCGGTATATAAAATATAACTTATGCACAAAGTACCTAATAAAAATTTAACGAACTCCCCGCTTATAGTTTGTTGCAATATTATAAATATATTAGGCCACATTTGACCGAAAAATCAGAAAAGATGCTGGAATAAAATTGGATCACCACCTCCTGCCGCTTCAAAGAAAGAAGTATTAAAATTTCTATCAGTTAATACCATAGTAATTCCCAACTCCATTGATCTACTGGATAATATCCCATAGCTACAAATCTATTGACTTGACTTCTATAATGATTAATTAATCATTATAGGTAGATACTCAATTTCTCTCGAAATAGTTTGAACCATATCTTACATACTTAATTTGTAAAAATTTTGTAAATGATCTCAAGTAAAAGTATTTCTTTTAGTATTCATATCAGATTTAATTCCTATTATTTTTTCTTTACCTAAAGCAGTTTTATGTTCACCATTATTAAATAAATCTACAATTCTCATTCAATCTATAGAGTCTAAATACTTTGATCCAAATAGAGGATACTTAATTAAATAACCTTTTGCTTGGATGTTACCTTGTATATTAGTAGTTTTAATTCTATACTCTGGTTTTGGATTATTAGATCTTGTTTCTTTAACTTCAGTTTCAAGAAATGTAGCAATTTTACGTAGAAATTCTACGTTATTAAAACCTTTATGATCTACTTGTCTTTGAGATATTTCTAATTTACATTCAAATTTAGGATATTTACTAGCCAAAGTTGTTCTAACTTGAAAAGAACCATCTGCTTCAATAAACCCTGACAATCATGAATTTGAAGATAAAGGACTATTATCTAAAGGTTTCTTTTCAATATAAATTCTATTTTGATAAAAATCTATAAGATTATATAAACTATATATTTTAGGTGTTCTCATGTTACCATTAATTAAATTTATAATTAATAAAAGACCTTCATAATTATTTATAGTTAATATATAAGCACTTACACCTTTTTTTCTTGCAATAGAACCAAAACCTAATTCTTTTTGAATTATCAAAGCTAAAGGTAAATCTTTTAATTGAAAAACAATTTGAATTGCTGGATAATTTAATTTACCTTTAATAGATCTTAAAGTTTTAGGTACTATTATAGTACCATCACCTTCAATAAGACCTGCTAAATAAGCAGCAAAAAGTAATTTACTTAAATTCTTTTTATTTTCATTTAATCCTTTATTTGAATATCTTCTACAATAAGTATATTTTGGCGTATAGTCTCTGAAGATTTCATCTAAACTTAAAGTCCAAATGTTTCTTACTGATTGTGTTATGTTCTTATAAATATATAACAGTTTCCAGTATATAGCCAAATTTAAAGCCGGCAGATTTAATAATTTACCGGCTAAAACAGGTAATGATAACAATAATAATACAGCTGTAATAATTACAGCTCAACCAAATAATGCTAATTTATGTAAACTTATCCCAGGACTTCTCATATTTAATATAGTTGTTATGAAATTCATAGCACCTAACATACTACTTATACCACTTAAATGTAACCCAAATATAGCTAAATCCACACTAGGACCACTATGACTTTGTATTCCTGATAAAGGAGGATAAAGAG
>Ga0126373_10004172_pt1 | contig 11003 bp, 18 predicted proteins | sample PanSoiMetPlot_11_FD_92545 | JGI IMG/M metagenome (GOLD analysis project Ga0126373, IMG submission 92545) | Tropical forest soil microbial communities from Panama - MetaG Plot_11 | ecosystem: Environmental > Terrestrial > Soil > Tropical forest > Bulk soil | place: Panama | collected 2016-02-17
AGCGGAGCGGATCGTAGGCGCGATAGCCCTTCACCGAGCGTGCGTAGCGGGCGGCGTTGGGTCGCACGTCCTCCGGGTCGCGCCACTCCCCGGGCATGATCGCCGTGCGCCCGGAGCGGTAGCGTTGTCGCACAGGGTCCGGCGACGCGCCCTCTGGCGGTTCAAGTATGACGCGGCGCCGTGCTTCCATCAGTTCCGTTCCGTTCCGTTCCCCAAAACCTGATGAAATCTCCTGAGAGATCGCACCATCGGTTCCTGCTTATACCCCCTAATTCACCGTCCGGTCCTGATCTGCGTGCCAGGGACGATACTCGGGCGGCGGTTCTGGTGCGGCGTCAGTCGGCGGTAATGCTTCAACATAGCGTCGCGTCTCAGCGTCGAACCAAGCCCTCCCGATAGCTTCGATCTTCGCCCACCGCTCTGTGCGCGATTTCCAGACATGCAACTCCACATCGTTTGTGTTGCCGCCGTTCTCCCGCCATACGGTGAAACCGAGATCGCATTTATTGGCCCAGTGCGCACTGCCAGCGCAATCATAGCCAGTGGGAGGCTTCTTATCGTTGCGATTGTAACCCTGTGGCTTAGCAGGATGCACAACGATCCAGACATTACATCGATACTCGCGCGCAAACGCACCGAATCGCTGCAACATCCTGCCAATACGCTCACTGCTGATCATATCATCGGTCTGGTGATCGATCTCGTTGACCGGATCGATCATGAGATCGGTAGTGCCGTCTTGCAGGACACTGAATTTTGCCCGCTCCATGATCGCGTCTAGCGTTGCCGGATTATTCTCACCGTCGAATTGCAACACTCGTAATTTGCCATCAGCGAATGCTATACCGGCACGCCTTCTATCTGCCTTGCTAATCGCACCGAAAGGCTTCTCGGTAAATATCTTGGTGCATTCAACGACGTATTCGTAGAACTCGCTTTCCTGAATTAGCGCCAGCCAACGGCGCTCATAGCTCTGAATGGTGCGCACCGCGATAAATCGTAAAAGCGTAGTCTTACCGTGCGTAGGAACCCCAGTGACCACAATCACTTTGCCCTCGGACGGGAAGCGTAAATGCTCATCGATGCTATTGACACCGACTGTCAGGACAGGCGGTATTGGACGATTAAAGGCTTCCTCCACGACCTCGGGAGTGACATCGCGGACCCCCTCCATCGGGAAGCGCGTCGCGGCTGCGACGCAAGCAGGGATAGAGACCTGCTCATACTCCTCCGGGGATAATCCCGCAGACATGCGCAAAGTGTCTGAGGCGTCCTTTCTCCCCTCAGGCCAGCGGACAATGCGGCACTTGTGCTTACCGAGGCGACGCGAGATATTTTCTAGCCATATCTTCCCCGCGTCATCCATATCCCCGCAGAGATAAAACAACGGGACTTGTGCCAGAATTTCTGAATGCGTCGTGAAAGCCTCAAGCTTGTCTTGATTACCGTCGCGTGTAGATACAGAGCAAGGAAACCCAGCTTCGTGCATCGACATAGCGTCGATCTCGCCCTCGGTCAGATGAAGCGGTTCCCCGGCCTTGATCGCGTCGGCATTAAACAGTGTGCGCAGCGTATCCTTGTCGTTGCGGAAATGCTTCTTGGGGTGCGAGCGAGTTTTGCGATTTACCGTCTTGCGCTGCCAGATATACGGGAAGACGAGACTATCACCGAAAGCGGTATCCTTTGTGCCATATACACCGAAGTGTTCCACGGTCTTTATTCCGATGCAGCGATCCTCCCAAAACTTCCAGAAAAATTCTGGCTGTAATTTAGGGTCCTCCCCGAACGGACGGGAGAATGCTCCCGCATAGCGCGCTTTCGGCTTGGGCTTAGGCTCGGGACGATAGCGCTCTTCATCCACCCTGCCTTTGAATTGAGGATCGCACTTCTGCCGATGGCATTGCCACATAGCATGGGTGCCGTCGATCGAGATCGTCACGGATAGACTGTGATCCCTGTCCCGCCCGCCGTTGCAGCGCGGACAAACCAGCTTTTCAGTGTGCCCAGGCAGATAGCTTTTGAGTTGCGGGACGCCCGCATCCATCAATTGCTCGAATAGCGATTTCATTGCCACAACCTCCCACCAGGCACAGCTTGCTTTTGTGCCGCAGAAGACTGTCGGTTCGCGTAGCGGCCCTCCCTTGCCCGAGAGAGACTGTCGGATTGCAGCAGAAAATCGAAGTCGGCCTTCCAGCCGGTTTGGCTTTTGCCGTGGCAGAAGTCCGATCTGCCGATATTGTCGATCGCCTCAATGATGCCGTCTAGCCCGTGTTCTTTCAACCTTTGGTTGATCCTGTCCTTTCGCTTTGGGGTAATAGCCCGCACTTGTTGGAGGCCGACTTGAAGTGCCATCGCATTCCATGCCGCCACTACCACCTTCTGATCCCCCTCCCACGTTTGCGCCTGCGCGCGCGTCTTGTTGGTAGTAGAGGTAGTTTCTTGGTTTTTAGGTAAGAAAGAAGGTAGAGAAGTATCTAAGATAGGGGTATACGCGCGCGAGGCACTGACAATTTTGTCAGGGGGGTTGTCAAATATGTCAGTAACCTCTGGTTGAAATGTCATGGGTATGTCAATGCTTCTAGGTTGTTTTTTGTCAGCGCTTTCTGATTGTCGAGTGTATGTCGCGGCACAACCCGGCACTCCGCTGATCGACCATCCCATAGTGCGAAGTTTGCGCTGAGAACGCATCACGGTCCGCCAACTCACTCGCGTTATACGTGCAAGCTTCTGGAGACTGTGCTGCCCTCCGCCGAGCTTCATTAGCTCGACATGGATTTTTATCGCCGCGCTCATGCCATCCATCCCCCAATACGGTTCCACCAGCTATTGAGGATCGACATGTGCTTGACAGAGTGTTTCCAGACTCCGTCGCAGACAGATTGCATGAGCGAGATACCGCCTTCGTCATACAAGCGCTGTCCGATTCCACGCGCCTGAGACCTGAGACGAAGCCGAGTAGCCTCGTATTCGGCTTCCGAGATATCTCCGTCCGCAAGATTGGAGCGTATCTCTAGCCTCTCATCGATGAGGCCGATTAACCGTTTAGTCGCTAAATTGTCAGCCATCTGTCGCACTCCTCTCTTGCAAAGCGTCGAGAAGTGCTTTAATTGCCGTAGGAGATGATCGCGCTACGGCAATAGCGCACTTCTCCGACTACAGCCCCCGGCGTGAAGCACCGGGGGTTTGTCGTCTCTGGGGTCAGAGAAGGAGCAGTCTAATCCTGATCACTGCCCCGTCAATAGAAAGTAGCGGCAAAGATATCCACCGCAATCGGTGCTAAGCGGCAGCAGCCGATATACCACATTTAGTAGCAATCTTGGTCAGCACCGCTCGCTGCTTCTCGGACAGACTCGCTTGCTGCATGATCGAGCCGAGAAACATTCTTTCCCAATCGTTCAATAGCTCATCATACTGCCAGAGCATTATCCGGCACATCGCCGCCCATGGCGTGTCCGTGCGTCCCCTCGGGCGCGGACGGGGTCTGGGCGGCGGGGAGTGCGTCGGGTAGACGACGATCGGCTTGGGAGTGAGGGCGGCTTCCCAGGTCTCCTGACGCTCGCGGAGCAGGCGGTTTGCGAGACGTGCCGCGTTGACGACCTCGCCGTCCGCGTCGCTGCCGGTCATCCCGAGCAGCTTGATCAGACGGTCGCGATCTGTCTCAGTCAGTGGCACGCTTTTCCGTTCTCCGAAACCTGATGATGTCTCAGGTCCTCGGTTTCTGCTTCACAGAGGCCAGTTTCACCCGGGCCTTACCGGGCCAGCGCTGATCTCTCCACAAACTGCCACCGAGGGACTCCCGGCGGGTTACGCAAACTTGGTCGGCACGTCTTGCACGCAGTAAGCCCTGCCGCTGGCCTAGCATCTTGCGATGCGACGACAGGCGGACCTGCCGTTGAGGGGATACCGGGCAGGCGGGCCACGGCTCCAGAACCGCCTTGTAGCGCATCTCCAGCGGCCAAGGAACATAGGAATTCAGCAGATTTCAGTAGCTTTGGCGCTGCAGTTACGAACCCCGGCGAGGAGTTCCAGGCACCGGATGAGACAGAGAACGTCGGCGCGAGGCAAATACGCGGTCAACGCCGCATGATTGCCGCCAAAGTGGCCGAGTATCTTGATCTCCGCATCCCCCTGATTGTCACCCGCCACCACTTGGACATGCACCGGAACGACTTCGCGATCGACTATCTTGCGGAAATCCTCGGGAAATGTGCGCCAAAACAGATCGATTTCGCCGCTTGTCTCGCCTTGAGCTTCGACGCTCTGGAATAATTCTAGCATCACGCAGCATCCCAAAGCGGTCCGGTCTGATTGGTTGCGTAGCGATGATACAGCCAGACCACCGCTGCGTCGGCTGCATCGTGTCTCTTAGCATCGATCCCTTTGTGCCTGATACGCTTGAGGATTTCCCGCTTGCGTGCGTCGGGTGTCATGCCCATGAAGGTCGCGCCGAGGACTTCCCGGCGCGCCGTGAGACTGTCGATCGCGGAGACGCTGATCGATTGATTATACGCTTCGGCGTATACCATGTAGGCCATCCCGTAGGCTTGCAGTGCAGCGACCGAATTATTCAGCGCCGGGATCGGCAAATATTGCTCCATGATGATATGCGACGGCTGCACCTTCTCCAAGAATTTGAATAGCGTTTCCTGAAAGCTATAGCCGATGCAGCCGTGCCCGCCGTGCTTGGGCATTTCCCAGGTGTCGCAATGCGACGGGATTTTCTCGTGTTTCATCCCGTATGCGACACCGACGAAGCGCGCGAGATCGAGCGCCAGGACGCCACCTTTGGGGAGGATCACGGCGACGCCGGGAACTGGACGACTTCTGGGCCATTGTGCCTGACCTTACGCGGGCCGCGCTTCTGTCCCTTGTCGGAGCGCTGCTTGCGGGCCTGCTTGGGTCTCCCTGCCGTCCTGGCCTTGCGCACGGCGCGGCGCGGGGTGTCCTGTGTGCGCTCCGTGCCCGCCATGCGGGACTGTCGTGCCTTGCGTCCGCGAGGGACCGACGCCATCGTCGCTCCCGGCTTCTCGATTGCCTTCTGCTCCGCACCGTTCTTCAGCCACTTGCGCCATGCTGACGCCATCTCCGCGTCGTCGTAGGGGCAATCCTCTTTCGTCTTGCCCTCTTTGCCGTCTTGATAGCCGCGCCACTCCGCGCTCATGATATCGTCGGCACGTTGGGTAGAATTTGAGACGTGCGTGTCTTGATAATCGGCGAACAGATCGTCGGCTGACATTTCGATCCGCATGAGTATCCGTGCATAATGGAGGTCCTCGGAAATCTGCCGGACAACGTCCATCGGGTCTACCTTGCCCATGAGTTTCGCGATCCGGACTAGCGATTTCAGATTGACGCCGCTGTCACCGTAGCGCTTGAGATTGCCCCTCAGTGTGCCGTTGGCGCTATTCATCGTGAGAAGATTTTGCCGATATGTCCGTCCTGCTTCGCAGATCAGATCGTTGGTTGCTGCCATTCCCCATCTCCTGTTTTGTCGCACAATCAACCATCGTGCGCAGTGTCACATTGCGTATGCCGCTGCTCTGTGCAGCGGCGATCAGAGCATCCCAATACTTCACTGGCACGGCGTCGCGTATGATCCATGACCGGACTGTGCCGGGTGCGGCGTGGAGCGCTTCTGCCAGATAGCTATTGGAGGGAAACAACCGGATCAGCGCGGCGAAACTCGTAACGCCACGGGCGTTCAAGCCCTTGATCTTGGGTGCGTTTCCCATGCACCGCAAATTGCGCGCCGTGGTTCCTTGTTGTCAACAACCGTCGATATTGTTTGACAGAATACGCGCATCATGCGAGCGTAACGCGCGCTGATTGTCAGCGTGCAACACAACTAGCGGCATGGCAAAGAAAGATCGTCACGCACCGTCGCAGGCGCGACAGACTGACATTGTCGAGTCTGGATTGTATCGCTTGTCCCTGGTGCGGGGCGGCTGGAGAGTGCCATGCCGCATTTTGCATCGCTTCGGATGGTCCGCCGAGATCGATGAGCGTGTCTACGAAGCGGTGGATGATCCGTTCCAATGCGCCGCGATCAGACGCATCCATGACGGAGGAGAGAAGATCGATCAGGAGACTTACGACTGGCTGATTGAGATGAAACGCTGGGCGGAACGCGAAGACTCATCGCATCCGGCGATCAATCCGCTGCATCCGATCGACCACATGAGCTTGCGACCACTGCTACCGAGGGAGGACACATGGACGAAGAAGTATTGAGCAACATCCCCGCGAAGCCACACGTCGCCGGGAAAGAGGAGCTATCTCCGTATATCGACTACGTCGGATCGGCGCTGCTTGAACGCTGGAAAGAGCTAGAGCCAGCATTCAACAAACTGATCGCGATGGGACAAATCCCTGCCGGTGACGAAGCGACGGCGGGAATGTTCGCTGAGAATATCCGCATGGCGAACAAGCTGATCGACGCGATCGAAATCCTGCATAGGAAAGAGAAAGCGCCCTACTGGGATGGCGGCAAACAATGGGACGCATGGAAAAGCTCCATCGTATCACAGATCGACGTGCGGCTTGCGAGCTTGCGTGCCATCCTCTCGGACTTTGCTTCGCGCAAGCGTGCGACGGAGGGAGTGTTCGCAGGACGCGAAGTCGCGCGCGGTATCTACGGATCGGTGGCGACGACGAAGCTGCTATGGAGCTACGAAGTCACCGATATGAGCAAAGTGCCACGCAAATATCTCAAGCTTGACGAAGACGCGATCAAGCAAGTGATGCGCGAGCGCTATGTCGGGACTGATCGACCAAGGCGGAAAATCCCCGGCATCGAATGGGTGCAGAAAACCCAGTTGGCCGTGTCATGACAGGGAAGTCTCGCGACGGCGATCCGCCTACCAGCGATGACGCGGCAGAGTTGGTCGATAGCACGAGACTGGAGATGCAAATCAGGGATGCACTGCGGGAAGCCAACGACGGCATGACGACATGGGAGATCGTCCGCGCCACCGGCATTCCTTTCGAGAGTGTCACTCCTCGCATGACTGATATGGAGGACAAGCGCACAGCGTATCGTGTGCAAGTTGGAGTCAGAGCAAACGGCAAGCCGATCTGGAAGACACGAATTACCGCAGGAAAGCGAAGAAATCACATCATATGGTATATGTTTCGGAAGACACTATTCGATTGAGGGTGCCATGAACTTCGAGGAGATCGACCACGAGATCGGCATGATGATGAACACTCTGATCGACGGGAGGACGTTCATCGTTCTCTATAACGCGTATGACACACCGCCGTATATGCGAGTGTGTGCCAACAATGCAGGGGAGGGAGGGATCGAAGCGGTGATCGGCGTATTGAAAGCATGTATTCAGATGTTCGAAATCGCCGTGGAGAATGACAACGTAAAGCTGACCGAGGGAGATACCGGAGTGCGTGACGGGAACAGGAGGACAGAATGAGCGACATTGGCGAGCTAGCGATGCTGCTTGCTTGGGTAGACAAATCGCCGCAGGACGTATCGAAAAATCCGATCGAGCTATGGCAGAATCTCGTGGATGAAAACAAGCGACGCTACCGCGCGATGGCGGCGCGAGCGATCGTATGGATGGAGGAAACCCGATGAGCGAGATCGTAGAGAAGACTAACGGCAACGGTCAACATCTCGTCGCGCGCGAAGATGACGACGCTTACATGCGGCTAGCGATGAGCGGCGTTCCTCCCGAGGTCATGCGGCAATATCTCGAAATCCAGCAGTCGGTGCGCAACGAGCGGGCACGTCTTGAATATTTCGGAGCGATGGCGCGTTCGCAAGCGAAGTATCCGGTGATCAAGCGCACGGTGCCGAATACGCAGATATCGCAGACATATAAATATGCGCCATACGAGATCGTCTGGGAGCAGACTGCACCGATATTTACCGCTGAAGGTCTCAGTGTGAGCTTTATCACTGAGACACGACCGAACGGCAACATCCATCTGATCATCCGCGTCAGGCACGTTGATGGATTTTTCGAGGATATCCCTGGACCGGAGGCGCCACCTGACACGAAAGGGATCAAGGGATCGGTCAACAAGACGGACGTGCAAGGGAGCCAATCCACCATAACGTATATGAAAAAGGGCCTGCTGTGCAGCGCTATGGGGATCGTCACGGAGAAAGAGGACGACGACGGCCAGTCAGGCGCGCGCACGGGAGGAGGACAGGAGCGCGGTCCAGTCTCCCCGCCACCCAACAAGAAAAAGACGACGAGCCAATGGGCGCACGACGTGGAGGAGAGACTTGCGGGACCGGAGTGGTATGAGGACGCAAAAACCGCGTTCTCCGTAGCGCCGACGATGGAGGACTTAGAAGCGTTCGTGTCGCTGATCAAAGATGCAGTCGGCACTGAAGACAAACGAGTGCAGGACGAAATGGGAGCAGCATTGCACAAGGCGCGCAAGCGTCTCGCGACGAAAGAGGAGACCGTGTCGTTTGAGTTCCCGGTGTATGATCACGCAGGGGAGACGGACGGCGAATTATTCACGCACGCGCAAGCGTGGGCGCAAGAGTTTCTGAATTATTGGGAAGCGCAGACAGGCGCGGACGAACGGGAGAACTTGCTCCATCACAACACGGACGCGCTGAAAGCGGCGGAAAAGATACCGTCGCTCAAGGATGTGGTGCGGTGGAAGCGTGAAGTGCCCGCCGAGCCGACAGAAAATCAGAAGTGGGGGAAATATCAGATCAACATGGTGAAGACGATCCCCGACAAAGAGACGTTTGACGCCACCGTGGAAGCGATCAAGCCGCGTATGCAGAAAGTCCGCAAGGAAGACCCGGAGACATACAAGCTGGTGCTGGAAGCGTTCAACGCGAAGAACGCGACATTTGCATGAGACCGCCGATGACATTGCTGGCACTCCTGCACAAGCACGGTGCCATGTCAGCGGTGGAAGCGAGTGCGCATCTGGGATTGTCGCCGTCCCAGGTGCGCCGTCAGTGCCGTGATCTCGCACAAAGGGGGTGGATTACGTCCACCCCTGATCCGGAGGACGCTCGCTACACTATTAACGCGTTGACCGTGGAAGGTCACGCCGCGCTCAAACAGAAAGGACAGATCAATGGCGGTCGCAATATTATGCGTCCTGTGTCAGGAGCAAGAGCAGACTGACGGCGGTATGCTCTGCAACGAATGCCGCCAATGGCTCGCTGACAGCGTGATAGATTACCGCGCATCGCAAGCAGCGAATGACGACGATGACGACGATCCGACAGCAGCATAGGGGGATGCTATGACAGATTGGACAGAGGAGATGTTTGCCGAGCTAGATCGGCTGTGGCGCACGGATAAATCCATCGCAGAGATCGCTGACGAATTAGGTATCGGCAAAAATATTCTCGCTGGCAAAGTGTTCCGCATGAAGGAACGCTATCCCCAACGTGCGAAAGTCGAGCGGAGAAAGCCCGTGCGCTCACACTCTAAAGTCAAGATCAGGGCGCCCAAGCTGACGCTGGTAAAGACGCCGGACAAGCCGCCACAACCGCAGCGCATCGATCCGCGTCCTCCACGTCTCTGTGTGTGGCCTGTCGCGGAGAACGGACGACGCTTCGTCTTCTGCGGCGCGGAGTGCGAGCAAGGAAAGCCATACTGCTCGCTGCACTGCAAGACGGCATACAGGAGGGCGGCATGACCGAGCAATGGACAGACGACATGCGCTACCGCTTCACCGAAGTGACCGAGACGCCGGAGCGGGTGCAGCAGGTCACCAAGGAATGCTACGACTTCGTCAATCGCATGTATAAGAAGCACGAGCCGGGAGACTTGCTGTCCGCTTTCATGAACACCACCGTCGCTATCGGGATCAACAATGCTGAATACTATGAGATGGATACCGGCGAGGTCCTGAAAATGATGGTGCACTATTTCATGGACGCGCTGAAACACGCCGCCCCGGAGAAGGTGCAGTGAGGCCACCCAGCAAAGCGCGGACGATCACCAAGCTCCCGGTGCCGATGCGCCGGGATCGGGAGCTTGCTTGCACGCGGTGCGGTGCCGACGCATCGTTCGGCTATACGTCGGCACAAAACCCGGCACTGCATGAAGGCGTGAGACTGTGTATGTCCTGCAATGAGCTTCGCAAAAAGGGGAAGCTCAAGCGGTGATCTCGAAGACGACGATGCCGGGGACTATGTCCAGTGCGACTAGATCAGTCTGTCCCCACCGATTCTCGCTTCCGTCCAGGATATTGTGCGCTACCACACTCGCTTGAGCGCTCGCAAAGGATAGAGTAACTGTCGCATTCGGACCCTTCCCGGCATCGTCAGCGGGATACCAAACGGGGATCAGAAATCTCCCGTCGCTCGCTTGATAGACATCGTAATCGACCACGGCACTGTCCATCGTCACGGTGACATCGAGCTTCCCCGGCTGAAAATCATAACGATCGCCGCGATCAGCGCAGACACGGCAGAAGTTTTGCAGTGCCACAGCAGCAGGGCGAGGAGCGTGTTCGTCATACATAAACAATCCGCATTCATAGGTCTCGCCGTAATCAAAGAGTGCATACCACCACAGTCCCTCGGTGCCGTTCTGTCCGCAGCGGAGCAGCGTCAGCAGATTATAGAAAGCGTCGCGTGGTGAGTTGACGAATTTGTCCGGAGACGTAGGCCCAGCCGAATTGTCCTTCAGCCGGAGCGCGAGACGTGACATCTCCCGCTTTGTCGCTGTCGTCCCTGCATACAGCGTCGGGTGAAACTCTGTCAGTGCGATCGGTCGCCCCTCATAAGCGATCATCAAGCCCGACACGTATTCGTCGGCGGAATATCCGGTGTTCGGGATATCCGGACAATAGGGCGGATAATAATGCCCGTTGCCGCTTTCCATCACCGGCAGGAGATCGGGGAGGAGGTCGCCCATGTATGCTGTGACCCATCCCTCCGGGTGCGGTGTGCCCGCAACGATGGAGGGACCGAGGATGCGAAGGTGGGACTTCTCATAGAGGGAGCGCTGTATCGCCAGTGTGGTCTGCGGCGGGATCATTCCCCAGCCAAAGTC
>Ga0126373_10004173_pt1 | contig 11002 bp, 13 predicted proteins | sample PanSoiMetPlot_11_FD_92545 | JGI IMG/M metagenome (GOLD analysis project Ga0126373, IMG submission 92545) | Tropical forest soil microbial communities from Panama - MetaG Plot_11 | ecosystem: Environmental > Terrestrial > Soil > Tropical forest > Bulk soil | place: Panama | collected 2016-02-17
AGATGAGAAGGGCGAGCGCCCTGTCTATCGGGGCATTCAGAAATTCCAGTCTGATCCCAATTGGAACGAGCTCATTCTTTTTCACGAGTACTTCCATGGGGACACTGGCAGAGGTGTAGGTGCAAGCCATCAGACCGGCTGGACTGGTCTGGTGACCAAAACGCTGCAGCAGAGCGGCGAGTCAAACAAGCGCAAGAAGCACGAGCGAACTGACGTGGCGTTCGCAGACTGAGCTCAAGATCGATTGTCACACGGAGAAATGAATGAAAGCGATAAGTGTATTCCCAGGGAAGCCCAACAGCGTTCATCTCGCTGATCTGAACAAACCGTCAGTCGAGGAAGTGCCGAATGGACGTGGCGTTCTGGTGAAAGTGTTGCGCGTTGGTGTCGATGGAACTGACAAAGAGATCAATGCCGCGGAATACGGGGCCGCCCCAGCCGGATTTGACTTCCTCGTCATTGGCCATGAAGGGTTCGGCCGGGTCGAGGCTGTTGGCCCAAATGTCAGCGAAGTGGAACCCGGCGACCATGTGGTCGCTACCGTTCGCCGCCCAGGCCGAAGCATTTACGACTTGATCGGCACCAACGACATGACTACCGACGACACTTACTTCGAGCGCGGGATCAACCTGCGTCACGGATTTCTAACCGAGTATTACGTGGACGACGCAGAATTCATCGTCAAGGTGCCACAAGGATTGAAGTACGTCGGGGTGTTGCTTGAGCCGTTCACGGTTGTCGAGAAGGGAATTCACCAGGCGTACGAGATCCAGCGTCGCCTAAAAGTGTGGCGCCCTCGCCGCGCGGCAGTGATGGGTGCCGGCACCATCGGACTCCTGGCGACGTTGGCTTTACGTCTTCGAGGCATTGATGTGACCACCTTCGCACGTAATCCCAAGCCGAATTTGAACGCTGAACTGATCGAAGCACTCGGCGCACGATATTTGATCACCCAAGAAGTACCGATCATTGCCGGAGCAAGGCAATTCGGACCGTTCGATTTGATCTTCGAGGCGACCGGCAACTCCGGCGTGGTCTTCGATAGCATGCAGGCGCTCGGAAAGAACGGCGTTCTCGTGCTCTCAAGTGTTACCGGCGGCTATCGCATGGTTCAAGTCCCAGCCGATCGTATCAACCTGGACTTTGTGCTCGGAAACAAGGTTATGGTTGGCACCGTGAATGCCAATCGTGAATACTTCGAAAATGGAGTCCGCGACATGTCGCAAGCCGAGGCCGAATATCCGGGATGGCTGGGCCGATTGCTGACAGATCCTGTGCCTGGACTTGAAAACTATGCAGAGCTGTTCACGAAACTCACGAACCCGAATGGCGCAATAAAAGTGTTCTGCGAGGTAGCGGAACTTTAACGTTACGTTGCAGCAGAAATGTTCGGAGAAAAGTCGGTGGCTTCCTCTGAGAAAACTCGGATTCTGATTCTAGGGGGCGGTTTCGCCGGGCTACATGCGGCGATGCACCTCGATGACACGCTGGCACGCGATCCCGAGACAGAGATCACGCTCGTGAACCGCGACAACTTCTTTCTGTTTACTCCAATGCTGCATGAGGTTGCAGCCAGTGACCTCGATCTCACAAATATTGTCAATCCCGTCCGAAAACTCCTGAAGAGAATCAATTTCTTCGCGGGAGAAGTGGAATCGATCAATCTTGAGCGGAGGGTGGTTACCGTTTCTCACGGTTTCGACCATCATCATCACGACATTCCCTACGATCATGTGGTCATCGGACTCGGCTCAATCACCAACTTCTTCAAACTCCCCGGCCTTGAGCAGCGGGCGCTGACGATGAAGTCGCTGGGTGATGCGATTCACCTGCGCAACCGATTGATCGCGCACCTCGAAGAGGCTGACACCGAGTGTTGCGCTGATGTGCGCCGTCCGCTGCTGACTTTCGTTGTCGCCGGCGGAGGCTTCGCCGGGGTCGAAACTATCGCGGGCATTAACGATTTCGTTCGCGAGGCGGTCGGTTTCTACGCCAACCTGCGTGAAGATATGCTTCGCGTCGTGCTTGTGCATCCCGGCAAAGTGATTCTGCCCGAGCTCGGCGAGACACTCGGACGCTACACGGAGAAAAAACTGGCGGGTCGCGGCGTCGAGATTCTGGTAAATACCCGCGTGACCGGCGTCACGGAAACCGGAGTTCAGCTGAGCACCGGGGAGGAGATCGAAAGCAAAGCCCTGATCTGGACAGCCGGAACATCCCCCAACCCTGTGATCGATTGTCTTCCGTGCGCAAAAGAACACGGCCGTTTGAAGGTGGATGAGACGCTCCGTCTCCCCGACTGGCCGGGAGTTTGGGCGTTAGGTGATTGCGCACTGGTACCGGACCGGAAGACCGGACAATATCATCCCCCGACCGCTCAGCACGCCCTGCGCGAGGGAAAAACACTGGCACGGAATCTTATTGCGACCGTGCGCGGCGGGGATCTTAAACCATTCTCGTTCTCCACGATAGGTCAGCTCGCGGCAATTGGGCGGCGTACTGGAGTAGCAAATATCCTGGGTATCAATTTCTCGGGGTTCATAGCCTGGTGGATGTGGCGAACGATTTATCTGAGCAAGCTTCCCCGTTTTGAGAAGAAGCTCCGCGTCGCTTTGGACTGGACTCTTGATCTTCTCTTTACCAAAGACCTGGTCCAATTTCAGACGTTCCGTGCGCCGACTATCTCGCACATGGATGACGCGGAAACGATACCTAGCTCGCGTCCGGCTTCTGCTTCTCTGAAGGCTGTATCATGATCCGCTTCGGTGAGGATGTTTGCCGCAACCTTGACTCCGCACTCCGCCGCGAATGGCTGGAGCGGCGACAGCGTTGTGACTCCGGTACGAACTGTGCATAGATATCCATCGTGGTCGTGATGCGCGAGTGCCGCATCTGACCCTGAACGTCTGTGGGGTTGTCGCCTGCCTCTACCATCCAGGTTGCATGCGAGGTCCGCAGACAATGCCAATTGGTCTAGGGCAGGCCGAGTTTGCGCGCGGCCGGCTTCATGTAACGCGAGAGAATGTCATTGTCTCGGCTCGCATTTTGGCCTTCCGCAGAGTACTCCTATAATGGCGCCGGATCACGGATCTCAAGTTATCCCCGCCACCCTTCACGGTCTGTCTGGCTTTTGGAAGCCCGAGAAAACACATAAACGCATCGGAGGCCCTAGCCAGTAAGGCAATAATACCTTACATTACATTTGATAAAGAGGAGGACAGGCGCATGACTACGCTCACCGTCACCGCGAAAGGCCAGGTCACTTTGAAGCAAGACCTGCTCAAGCATCTTGGCGTGAGTCCGGGCGAGCAAATCGAGGCGGACAAGCTGCCCGATGGCCGGATTGTTGTGCGAGAGGCCGGACAGGATGGCAGCATCGCCGATTTCGTTGGCTGCCTGTCCGAACGTGGCGGGCGAAAGCTCACGATTTACGAAATGAACAAGATCGCGAGTCAGGGATGGGCCAAGGGAAAATGAAAATCACTGCTGACACGAATGTACTCATTCGAGCTGCGGTCCAAGACGAACCCCATCAAGCCCGTCAGGCCGCGAAGATCCTGCAGGAGGCTGAGCTGGTGGCCGTGCCCATCCCGGTCCTTTGCGAGTTCGTATGGGTGCTCCGTCGAGGGTACAAGAAATCCGTTTCCGATGTCTCCGATGCGATTCATAAGCTCTTGAAGAGCGCGAATGTCGTCATGAACCGGCCAGGGATCGAGGCCGGGCTGACTGCGCTCAACGCCGGTGGGGACTTTGCCGACGGCGTAATCGCTCATGAAGGGGACTGGCTCGGGGCGGAGGAGTTTGTTTCCTTCGACTCGAAGGCTGTGTCCATCCGGAAGTCGCATGGTACTCGTGCCCGTTTGTTGTCATGACAGTGTGGGGCTCGAATCGCTTTCGAAACTGCCAGGCTCTCATTATTCAAGTACAACCGGAATTTGCAACTCAAGCTCTCTGCTTCACTACGTGTCCGCAGAAAGGTGCCGACTAATGCTCTGTTCTCGGCCCGCATTTTGGGCTTTCGCAGTTGTGGAGGCGAAGGTTCAGCATTGCGCTATCACGCGGAACTGGTAGCCGAGAACTGCCCCGATAGTTTCCTCACCGAAATCGTCAAGGTGTCTGGACTGGAATACCGGACGCCAACCGCTGGTGACGTTGTGGATTCCGCCTCTTCCCAGGACAAGGCAAAACAGCACGAAGCGGCCATGGTGCTCAAGAATCTGTTGCGCGACGGCAGAAAATCCGCCATGGAGTGCGCCGCCACACTTCAGGCAGAGCGATATGACCTGGAGAAACTCAATCCCTATCGCATACGCAAGAAGGCTGGCGTCGATCGCAAGAAATTCCCCGACGACAAGTTCTATGGCTGGTATCTTCCGTCCCCGGCTTGGTGCCCCAGCTGTACACGTGCTGTACGTTCGCGCGTGTGTATTTCTGTATTCCAGCCCAGATTTAAATCCATCTATATTGTTGTGTTTCAAGCAGGAATACATGGAATACGGGGGCCGCCCAGGACGCGCCCAAGACCCGCCCAGCACCACATAAGTGCATTCCCCCTAGCTTTTGAAGATTGCGTCTGCAGCCGCTACTATGGAGCAGTGAATGATGCAGACAACTGAAAGAGAAGATCAACCCGACGAGGAAGTCATCAGGAAGATGATCGCGCCCTTCAGGTCGCGCAGATTCGCAAGTTTTCCAGGTCAAGTTTGGCTGAAATTGCTTACGAGCATAACTCCGAAACCGGTACCGGATCTATGGGACCTTCAAGCGCCAATCACAAGCTTGATTAGTCTCCAGCCGGAGTTTGTTGCTCTCATGCAATCGATCCATGGAATGGATCATCTGAAAATCATTCAAGAGTGCCAAAGCACAATATTCCTTGAAGGCACGAACAGCAACGTTGTTCATTTGATCCTTCGCAGGCTGATCAATACTGACGTTGCTCTGGAGCTAGCTCTCATATCTCTGCGCCGAGCGTATCTCCAATTTGTTCTCCACCAACCTGCATCCGTCGAGCCCCAGCATATGCAGACGATGATTACCATCGCGTCTCAGGCTTTTAATAACGAATATGTGTTTTTTGAGACAGCCGAAGAAGATGAGATGTGCAAGGGGCTTATTGCGTGTGAGGAGCCTGAGGATTGCGACGCATTCCCGTTCGTAGCAAAGGTTGTCGCGCACGCAATGTACCATCCTCTGCATTCGCTTTCTCTCAGCGAACGGCAGATGCAGATACTCACGCAACACGGTGAATATGTCCAGGAGCTAATCGACCGCCAAACTAAAGACAGTGCGATAGAGAGGAACATTGCCGCCAACATGCCTTCTTTCCACCAAATCGAGAACGAGATCTCGAAAAGAGTAAGGCAACAATACGAAGCGGCGCCGTACCCACGCTGGCTCGACATAGATTTCCCAGAGCGGCGGGAGTTCAGTGCTTACATAAAGGGCAAATTTCCATTCCTTCATGACGTTCCAAAGGTAGGGACTCTTCATTGCCTGATCGCTGGTTGTGGCACAGGAAGGCACGCTATCTATGTGGCTAGCAAGTTCTGGGATTGCTCGGTGGTTGCCATTGATCTCAGCCGAAGAAGTCTCGCTTATGGGGTGCACCAGGCTTCACGATATGGCATCTCGAACATCGAATTTGCTCATGGCGACATTTTGAAGGTCAGTGAACTGAAACGTGATTTCGATTTAATTGAGGCGGTTGGGTCATTGCATCATATGGAAGACGCTGTCAGCGGGATTCAAGCCTTAACAGAAGTACTTCGCCCCGGCGGTTTCATGAAAATTGCCATATACCGGCGCTCTTATCGAGACCGTTTGAAGCCAGCGAGAGATTTCACGTGGAATCGTTTAAGGACGTACACGACGTCTGAGCTGCAATCCATACGTCATGATCTAATTACGCAAGAATCCATTGATATTGAGACTGCTAAAGATGCCAGAGATTTCTATTACACAAGCGGTTTTCGCGATTTATTGGGTCACGTCCAGGAGCTTTCGTTTACTCCGCTTGAAATAAAGGCTATGCTGCAGAAACTCAATCTGCAGTTCCTAGGAATCGATTACGCCGACGTTCCCGCGATTAAGACTGCCTTCCGGGAGGCTTATCCGGATGAGCGCAGTTCCCGCGACCTGGATGTTTACGAGGTATTTGAAGCCAGCCATACGGAACAAATGTCCAGTCTCATCACATTCTGGGTCCGAAAGCCACTGTTCGCAGCAACCCAGGCAGGGACCGGGCAGTCCCCCGTCGACCCGGTGCATGGGTGAACCGCGAGCAGCGCGGATTCAGGTTAGGGCGGCTCCGATTTCGGCTGTCCAGCAATATCCACCGAAATTCTAGGGCCCTCATGATTGCCGTAAGCAACAGCGTTATTGAGAACCTCCCGCAGTGCGGTTTCAACTTCCCCCTCGTTTCCAGAGATGCAACTACAAGGTGTAAGCATGAGGATTAAGGTATCTACAAAGGAGGAAATGGCAGCGACTTCACTTGGGAACGAGTACTCAATCTGGATGGATGGAGAGCAATCAAGCGAAGGAGCAACTAAAGCGGTAAATGTGGTCAGTTGGCTCATTCCCTCGATCCTCTTTCACCCAAAACGCGCGCACAGTTTAGCGGACTCTCTTGGTTTTGCATCTGGAAAGCCTATCCTGGACAACATCAGACTTGACCGGCTACTCATCTACGGTTCGAGAAGTCGCTTGGCTAGAATTCTCGTAGGCCTGTTTTTTCTCCAAGGCCACTTTCTTCTTGCAAGCTTGTCGATGAGCTTCTTGGCGCGAAGTCCGCGAGGAATTCCGGCTGACGGTCTTGAAGCTGTATTTGTTGATATTTAGGGAGCGGATCTTCGATTCGAGGGTGGATGCTGGAATACCAAGCCTGGCGCCGCACCCGATGGTCCGGACACGCGGCCTTCCGACTCAGCCAATCAGTCTTCGATCTTCAGTCGCAGACCTCCTAAACGACTGACGTACCGGATCCGCCGTGCTCGCTCTTCTCGGACCGGGAGCAACCATCGACTCCTATCCGGTCCCCGCTAATTCGCGCCTTTGTTTCGGGCGTGCAAGAAACTCTCGGGCGCGCCTTTCGGCACGGAGAAGGGCGTCGCAGATTTCGAGTCCGAACTGAACTTCGAAAACATTGCAGGGTTGTCCTGGAAGTGCTTCTCAAGTGTTCGTATCCTCGTGCCATCGGCCGGGTGGTCGGAAAGAAGCTGCGGGATCTGGTTAACATCTGCGTTTTGAAAATCTTGAAACAGCCAGACCAGGCCCCACGGGTTATATCCTGCTTGAGCACATATGTCGGAGCCAGTTATATCGGCTTTCGATTCGGCGTCACGCGAATAACCTAGCGAGTGCAGCTTCCCGATAAGCGCGATGGCGATAAGATGAGCGCGCGTCGGTCCCAACAAGATTGCAGCGGCCACTTCCCGCTGCTCAATTTTCCGCTCCTTCACCATGAGGGTAACGCCGTCACGATGAATGGTGTGAGAGACCTCGTGACACAGGGTCCCGGCTAATTGCTCGGTGTTCTTGACGAAGTAAAGCAGCGAGTCGACCACGTACACATTCCCGCCGGGCGTCGCGAACGCATTGGGCTGCGCTTCGTGCACCAGAAAGAACTTAAAGGGGTGAGGGTATTGAGGCTGTGCCACCCGGGCGATCGCGTCCGCGACCGGCCTCAGATTGTTGTACAAAGGAGACGACTGAATGATCTCTCCCTTGGCCAGCAATTGTTTGTACACTTCTTGTCCCAACTCAGTTTCTTGATCGCTAACCGGCTCTGGAGTAGGAGCCTGGGCCAAGCATGTCGGGGTGGCAACCGCGAGCAGCAGCATCACCCAGAGTCCGAGGGTCGAGGATCGTACCGACGGCATCGTTAGCCTCCTTGGAGATCTTCGCGTTGTTGCAGCGGGTCTTTTCTGAGCTATCTTCATCGGCACGCCAGCGTCGTAATTGTCTATCAAAAAGGGAGGCCTTCCGACCTCCCTTTCAATGCTCAAAGAACCTCACCCCGTTTCAAGCTACGACGCTTTGGACCTTGCTGCGTCGGCCCTTGCCTCGAGTAGTTGCGCTTTGGCCTGTGCCTTACGTTTCGTAGCGTCATTTCTTTCTTTCGCAGCTTGCAACTGAGCCTGGATCTTGGAGTCGAGTTGGTTAATCTTCTCTTCTAATTTCCCTTTCCTATCCGCCTGAGCTTTCGCTCGTTCGGCCTTCAACTGAGCTAAATCCGCTTTCATGGCGGCAACATCCTCGTCGTCCATCGTCTCCGCGACCGCCGACAGAGCTCGCCGGAAAACATTTCCGCCGATGGCTTCCATGCGCGTGTCCACCGGCGTCGTCCACTCCTCGTCAACCTCCGCAACTAACGCGACATTGGGCGGCACCAGAACCTTCTGAACGTCGTCGATGAAATCTGCTCCGACACGAGTATTGTTTAAGTCAATGGTGCTGCCCGCAGCCATTCCCGCGGCTGCGCCGGCCACCACACCGACGGGCCCTCCCAACACACCAAGCAGGCTTCCCAGTGAAGTACCCACTAGCGTGCCGATCGGACCAACATCATCCCCTTGTTTCACAGTTGCAGTACCGTCCGGGTTTTTCGCCAGGACGGCATACGCATAGACACTAATGCTTCCCTCCGAGTCCAGTTGTTGAAGAGCCGTTCTGCCCTCATACGCTTTGCTCTCGTTGGGGAAAATCACTACAAGCATACGATCCATGAGGCGTCTCCTGTCTGCGTTGTAGAACTACAACGCGAAGAACTTTAACGGAGTGGTGCATTGTAACCCCATTCTCGCTCGCAATATGCGGAGCTGAAGATTCAGGGGGGCCGCTTTGCCGATTCGCTCGGTCCCCGATTGCGTTGACAGTCCAGTTTGTTGATTCGCCGCGTCCCGATCGAGTGCGACGCAAAAAAGGCAGATCCAAACGTGAATGAGAGGAGCGTAAGGCCTGCTTTCGGCCTTTCGTTCCAGAGAAACGTCGGCCTACGAGTGGGAGGAATCATATTGCAACTGGGCCCTCCGCGCAACTATGCCGCCCGCAGGTTATCGATGTCCTTCTTGACCGCATCAGTGTCGGCTTGCAGCGGCGGCCTTGCACGCTAGCGTCAAAGGGGAAGGAAAATCTCTTCGACGGGCTGCTTGGTGTTCTCCACGAAGACGGAGGCATCGTCGCCCTTTTCATGCCCCCCGTGCTCATGCTGGTTTATCACGAGGTCGTTCGTGGAAGGATCACATCGATCTGAACGTCCGAACTACGGTGTCACTTCGAATACAACGGCCTTTCTGGGAAAGAGTCCTCCATAAGGGCGGTCTCGGCAGACATTGTATGACGATAACTCAAATGCGTATTGATGACCTCAGGGTATGAGATTCTAGCGCCCGCTGAATCGATGGTTCTGGCGGGCATCAACAAGTCGACAGGTAAGTTCGCCGTCGATCCCGCTTCAAGATTAAAGGGCTTGGATCACACGAAGACTCAAGAGCGTGCCGACTTCGTCATTAAGCGCCTGAAAGACAGCCTAAGGATCAATGCATGATGAAAGAACGCCGGCTTCAGAAGATTGAAGCTGCGCGTGGCGTTGGCTGGATGGTTAGCGTTGGCTTCAAGAAGGCCTGCGTCGGAAGCGGTTGAGCGTAACCGCTAACTGCGGCAAAGGGCGAATGCACTCGCTACAAGCCATATGGATCCAGTTATTGGGAACCGTCCGGCCCAAAGTAGCGATAGTGGCCGGTGATCTTCCAATTAAACAGAACGTCCTCCATTTTCGGACCAGCGCCGATGTTGTGCACCGTCAAGTATCGGTCCATCAAGCGCGCCTTCTGATCCACGACGATGCCGATGTGCGGCACACCTCCGCCCAAATCCCACGTCACGAGATCGCCCGGGGCATAATCTGCTGCCCGACTTGTGATAGCGAGACTCTCTCCCTTTCGCTGAAAGAAGACCATGAGATTTGACACCCGCCGGTGGTCGATGTTGGAATCGGGATGATCCAGCCCCCACCGTCTTTGGTTCGGGTAAGCTGAGAAATTCCGAGCCATATCCTCATGGACCTCCTTCTGCAAGTCAACACCGACTGCACGATAAATGCGGATGATTTCGTCGGTACAAACTCCGGTATTGGGCTGAACATCACCGTTGGGATATGGAATCCGGACATAGTCCGAAACATAGCGAACGGAATGATGCGTTCGCTCGACCGCTGCGGCGACTAATCGCTTTGTGAACTGCTGACGCACCACCGGCGTCACTGCCCTCGGTGATGCGAGACCCCAGATGCTCCAGACTGAGAATACAACTAGAGCGGGTAGCTTAGCTCTTGATTTGAGAGCGATTTCCATGCTGGGATTGTAGCAAACAGCGCACCTCCGATTTCCTTTGTCTCAGGTCCGTCGCGGGGGCGTTTTGACTGTAATTGATTGGATAACAACGTCGGCTCCTCCCCGAGGCCGAGTAGACTTGGCAGCGCAGGCTGACCAAGACTCGGAGGAAAGGAGCGAACGGACAAAAGACGCCGCGCTTGCGCACGGCTAGGACTTACGCGATACTCACAGCCCTTGCCGCTGGCTGGTTTTCAAACGTTCGGTGATACACTTCGTTCGGGAAGGCGACGAATCCATGAAACCACCATCGAACGTCAAGACGCCAGCGCAATACATCGCCTCACTCCCCGCCGATCGTGCGAAGACCATCGCGACGGTGCGCGCACTCGTGAACAAGCACATTCCGCGCGGCTACGATGAGTGCCTCGTCTGGGGTACGATCGGCTGGACGATCCCCCTGTCTCGATATCCAGACACTTACAACAAGCAGCCGATCTGCTACGTCGCGCTCTCGTCGCAGAAGAACTACTGCTCGCTCTACTTGATGGGCGCGTTTTGGAGTGCGAGTCAGCTCGAGCAGCTGAAGGCGGCGTTCAAGGCGGCGGGGAAGAAGCTCGACATGGGGAAGTGTTGCGTTCATTTCGAGTCGCCGGACGATTTGCCGC